>Ga0172373_10000011_pt1 | contig 304970 bp, 301 predicted proteins | sample Lak10m_2_FD_114546 | JGI IMG/M metagenome (GOLD analysis project Ga0172373, IMG submission 114546) | Freshwater microbial communities from Kabuno Bay, South-Kivu, Congo - kab_092012_10m | ecosystem: Environmental > Aquatic > Freshwater > Lake | place: Democratic Republic of the Congo... | reverse complement strand
TCGAAGTATCACTTCCCGATGTATCTGAAGGAAATCGAATACCGCTTTAACCACCGAAAAGAGAACATCTTTAAGCAGTTTCTGAAAATCTATTTTGGTTACGTTTCGCCCTAATTACCTAAAGTTTTTCTGAAGTGTGTCTTTGAGTCTTGGATGACGGCCGTCACAGTGGAGCCCGGACCGGACAGAAAGACAATAATACTTGAATAAAAGTGCGCCTCCGACTGGCCCGTCCAGTTTGTGGCTGCGCAAGTATGGAGGTTGCGATGCCCCAAACCGCGTTGCTGGTGCTGGATATGCAGAACGAGCTGATTGATCCCAAGGGCAAGGTGGGCTCGGAGGGGTTCGCCAGGGTGGTTGCAGAACGAAAGCTCATTGAAAAGACCCGCAGCGTTATTGATGCGGTGCGCGCGAAAGGTCTGCCCGTCGTGTTTGTGCGGGTGGGGTTCCGCGCTGATTACGCCGATGCCATCAGCCGGTCTGCTCGCTTGAACCGCCTGAAAAAAATGAACGCAATCGTGATCGGCACCTGGGGTCTAGAGTTCCCTGATGCGATCCAACCGCTCGAAACCGAGATGATCTACACCAAACGTGCGGTGAACCCTTTTTTCAATACCGGATTGCTGACCTGGCTGCAGCGTCACGAGGTGACGACGCTGGCACTCTGCGGCGTGTATACCCACATGGTGGTGGACAGTGCCGCGCGATATGCCGACGATTCGGGGTTTGTGGTCAAGGTGCTGGAGGATTGCTGTGCCAGTCCTGATCCCGAATTGCACCGGATCGAGTGCGAAAAAATCCTGCCGTTGTTCGGGGAAGTCATTTCCTCGCAGAGCTTCATCGCTTCGCTTCAGCAGTGAGAGCCTTGAAGTCCCTAATGTGGTCTCATGACACTTTCGGGAATGCTCTTATATACTTTCAGGGCAGTGCCGGTGAATGATAAAAATAACTGTCTCGGGCACTGACATCACACCATGGAGGGGTCGGTAGTGAAGACGCGCAATATCACTGTGCCGTTGCGGGACGGCGTCATGGGCGGTTATCTGGCAGTACCCGAGGGGAAGCCGGCGGGGGCCATCATCGCCATCATGGAAATCTGGGGCGTCAACGACACGATGCGCCGTCATGCCCACGAGTTCGCCGAGGCGGGCTTCGTCTGTTTCGTGCCGGACCTGTTCTGGCGCCAGGAGCCGGGCGTCGAACTGTCGGATGCCAATCCGGAGCACGTCAAAAAGGCGTTTGATCTCTACTATGATTTCGACTACGACCTCGGTGTGCGCGATATGGAGGACACGGTCGGGTACCTGGAGCAGCTGCCCGAATCCAACGGCAAGGTCGGGGCGGTGGGTTACTGCCTGGGCGGCAAGCTGTGTTACCTGATGTGTTGCCGCACCGACATCGATTGCGCGGTGGCCTACTACGGCACCTACATCGAGCACAACATCCGCGAGGTCGGCAATCTGCACCGGCCTTTCATGCTGCACATGGCGATGAAAGACCGCTGGGTGCAGGCCGAGGTGAACGAATTGCTGGAACGGCGGCTGTCGCCGAATCCTCTGGTGACCATACACAAGTATCCGGGCGCCGATCATGCGTTTGCGCGCCACGGTGGCCGCACCTACAGCCAGCCCGAAGCCGACCGCGCGCTCGGCCTCAGCGTGGATTTTTTCCGGCAGCATCTTGTAACCTGACGCATGCATTGATATTGAACCGTGCATTGCAGTTCGGCGTTCATTTGCCTGGCTGAAAGACTGTTTTCCGTAATTTGCAGCAGACAGGAGGGGGACTCGTGACAACCACGCTGAAGACCATCGATACGCACGCGCATTATTTTCCGCAGGCCTATGTCGATCTGATTGCGAAATACGGAAAGCGCTGCGGCGCAACGGTCCTCACCGACGACAAGGGACTGACCTTCATCCAGGTCGGCCTGTTGCTGCGCACCGGCCCGATCGTGCGTGAATTCATTGACCTCGAAGCGCGCCTGAAGATCATGGATCGTCAGGGGCTGGGCATGCACGCGCTGTCGCTGACCCAGCCGATGGTGTACTGGGCCGACGACGACTTGGGCATGCTGCTGTGCCAGGCATTCAACGATGCCGTAAGCGCGGCCCACGTCGCACATCCCGACCGGTTGATTGGTTTTGCCTGTTTGCCTTTCCAGAATCCGCTGCTGGCTCTTGAGGAACTGGAGCGTGTGGCGAAACTGCCGGGGATCAAGGGCGTCTACATGGCCACCGCGGTGCGTGACCGGGAACTCTCCGACCGCAGCTTTTTCCCGGTCTACGAACGCTGCGAGGCTCTGGGTCTGCCGATTTTCCTGCACCCGATGATGATCAACAATGAGCGGCTGAAGCAGTACTACCTGATCAATCTGTGCGGCAACCCGTTTGACACCGCGATCGCGGCGGCTCACCTGATCTTCGGTGGTGTGCTCGACGCATTTCCAAAACTGGAAGTCAGCCTGCCACATGCCGGAGGCGCGCTGCCGATACTCCGCGGCAGGATGGATCGCGGCTTCCAGGTGCGAGCCGAATGCAAAACGATCAAAAATCCGCCCAGCAGCTATCTGAAGCGCTTTACCTACGACAGCATCAGCTACGACGAAGGCCAGCTCGAAGATCTGGTACGGCTGGTCGGTGTCGAGCGCATCATGGTGGGCAGCGATTACTGTTTCGACATTGCCTATGAAGAGCCAGTGAAGTTCGTGGAGGGCGTAAAATCGCTGAGCGCGGAACAGAAGCAGCAGGTACTCTGGAACAATGCGGCGAAGCTGTTGAAGCTCTAGCATCCGTCGTGCTGTGCTCCGGGCCTCCCGATGTCGTGACCGCAAAATGGGGTGGTCGGTTTCATGTCTGTTGCGAGGGTAGTATGCTCTGAAAGAGACCATGGCCCAATGGTCCTGCACATGATCGAGGAGGAGTAGACATGACACATCATCCCGGCCGGCTGTGTTGCGCTACGCTGGTTTTGTTGTTTATCTTCTCGGGACAGGCACCTGCCCAGTCCTATCCGGTAAAGCCGGTGAGAATATTCACCGGTTCGGGTCCTGGCGGCGGATCGGACCTGACCTCGAGAGCGATTGCCGAGCGCCTCAGCAAGGTGCTCGGTCAGCAGGTGATCGTCGAGAGCCGTCCCGGCGCGACCGGGATGATTGCCAACCGCCTGGTGGCAGAAGCGCCGCCTGACGGTTACACGCTGTTGCTCGAGCCGTCTTCGTTCGTGGCTATCAGTCCGCATCTCAATGCATCCCAGGACAACTGGGATCCGCGCAAACGCCTGGTGCCGATCATCCAGGTCAGTTCCTACGGGCTGGTGCTCGAGACGCATCCCTCGGTGCCAGCGCGGACTGTGCAGGAGCTCGTCAACATTGCGAAGAAACAGCCCGGAGTGCTGAATTTCGCCTCGTCCGGCATTGGCAGCAATCTGCACATCTCGGCGGAACTGTTCAGGATCGAAACCAATATCAAGGTCACGCATGTCCCGTACCGTACCAGTCCCAACGCGCTGGTCGATTTGGTCGCGGGCCGCGCCGATTTCATGTTTGGCCTGATCCCAGTCTCCTATCCTTTCATCAAGCAGGGCCGGCTGCGTGCGCTGGCTGTCAGTTCGGCAAACCGGAATTCGCTGCTGCCGGAAGTGCCGACCGTTGCGGAAGCAGGCCTGCCCAATCTCTCGAAGTTCAGGGTGCTGAGCTGGGAGGGCGTATTCGCACCCGTTGGCACACCGCCCGCGATCATCAGTCAGCTGAATTCGGAAATCGGCAAGATCGTCGAGTCAGCCGAGGTGCGCAAGATATGGGACAGCAAGGGCGTTGAGACTGTCACCGGCACGCCGGAAGCGCTGGGCAGGCAGCTGGAAGAGGACTATACGCGGGTCGGCAAGCTGCTCAACGATCTGAAACTCGGAAAGTAAAAGTAAGAGTAAGTAAGCTCGTTTTTTCAATTGTGATGCAAAAAGGGGGCCGTCGGCCCCCTTGTTTTTCTGCCGCGCCGAGCATTCAGGTTTTGGCCGGAATCACCGGCAGTAACAGCCAGGACAGCCGCGCGCCGCCGGAATGAACGGTATTGGTGGCGCCGGCGTTGTAGTCGGCGTTGTAGTGCGTGAAATGGCCGGTGCCGGCTCCATCGCGTGGCGTGATGTCCAGCCGCAATTTGTGTCCCTTGCGGAACACCATGCTGGTCGGCCAGATTTCCACCTGGCATTCGACGACTTCGCCGGGTTTCAGCCATTCACGCCGGTCGTGTGCATGGTATGGCCGGTACGGCAGTGATTTGTCCGGATCCAGCCGGCGCTGCGAAGCGCGCAGCCAACCCTTGGTTACACAGCTGACCGGTTCGCCGCGCTGGCCGATCTCGCAGATATCCTTGCCGTCGGGGCCGATGTTGCGGATGGTGGCGTAAATATCCATGTCTTCCGACGAGCTCGACACCCAGAGATTGAGAACCAGCGGTCCGGTGACCTCGGTGTCGGCATCCATCGGCGGTGTTTCGAACGAAATACCCGAGTCACCGTGCACCGGGCGGTAATGTCCCGGGCCAGCCGAATAGGAGATCTGCTTCTCGGCGGGCGGCGGCTTCAGTGAAAGGCTGCCGGCGTCGGTGCTGCCCTTTGCCGGTGTGCCGCGGACGATGTCGAGATACATCCTGGTCCATTGCGTGCGTGCAATCGGCCATTCGTTTTCGAAGCGGAACGGGTAGGGCTTCATGCTGCCGCCGGTGCGGATTTCGAGTTTGACCGGCGGTTCGTCCATGATGCCGGTGTCGATGTCTTTCAGCCAGTGATCGAACCATCGCAGCTGGTCGATGCGTGCCTCTTCGGCATGGAAGGGATGGAAGTGGGTGCCTGTATGGATGCGCAGCTTCTTGTGCTTCGATGCCGCGAGCATGTAACCCTCGGTATTGCCGCGCAGGTGCATGGCAAAGCCCCCCCAGTTTCCCACGCTGTAGAGCGGTACCGTAATCCTGTCCCATTGCGCACTGTTCTGGCGCCAGTAATCGGAATCGAGGTCGTGACGCATGTATTCCCAAAGCAGGTTGTTGTTGAAGGCTTCGGGGTTGTAGGCGCGCGGTCTGCCCAGCAGATGATGCGCAGCGGTGCTGTTGCACCATTGGGCGATGAAGCCCATGGCAAATATGCCGCCGTGATAGGCTTGGTCGCGGTACTGGTCGGCGCGACCTTCCCACGGCATGATGGCCTTCAGCGCAGGCGGCTGCAGGTTGGCCAGACGCCACTGGAATGCAGCGTGATAGGAAATGCCGAGCGCACCGACCTTGCCGTTGCTCCACGGCTGTTGCGCGATCCACTCAGTGACGTCGTACGCGTCCAGTGCTTCCTGATAGGAACTCGGCTCCGAGGTGCCCGGGGATTTTCCGGTGCCGCGCGTGTCCACGCGCACCAGGGCGTAACCGCGCGGACACCACCACTCGGGATTCGCGGTTTCCCAGGCCATGTACGGATTGGCCTTTTCCTCGAGATCGTCAGGCGGAATCCACACCTTGTCCTTCTGGTAGGGACCGATGTTCATGATCGCAGGACTGCGCTCTCCGGCGAAATCGGGTCGGAACACATCGGCAAAGAGCAGGGTGCCGTCGCGAAGCGGAATTTTTACGTCCTTCTCGATGATCAGCTTGCAGTTACGGGGCTGCGACATCTGCTGGGACTTCTGGGTCATGGGCCGTCCTTGATGATTGGTGCCGGGGATCCGCTGAATGGATCTGGTTGCGGAAGTGGTACCGGCCGAACGATGTCGGCGGATGATAAAAGTATAGACCGGTGACCTGCGCGCTGTCCGTCAGGGTCCGTGGTACGGACACAATTTCCTTCCTGCGGTGTTTCTTGCGCACGGGCGATGTAATAAATAATATAAAAATCAATTAGTTATGACAATTTTACAACGCTTGCAACTGTCGACAAGTTATAATATTTTGTCGACTCAAACTATAAGACATGGCAGCGCGAAGGAGGAGCATGACGGCAGGAAAAGGCGGCGGTCGAAGCGCTAAACGTCCGACCACACAGTTGGCGGAACGGGTGACTGCGCACCTTGAGCGGATGATCGCCGCGGGGAAGGCTGCTGCCGGTGAACGCATCAACGAGGCGGCACTTGCTGAACAACTGGGCGTCAGCCGTGCACCCGTGCGCGAGGCGTTGCGCGGACTTGAAGCGCGGGGCTTGCTGACCAAACAGGCGAACCGCGGCACCTTCGTGCGTGAACTGACAGTCAAGGAAATGCTCGACATATTCGAGATGCGCGCGCTGCTGATGGGCTACGGCGCAGAATCAGCGGCGGAACTGTTCAACGCCGAACGTGGCGCGTTGCTGGCCGGACTGCTCGATCGCATGGATGAGGCGACGCGTGAGGGCGACGGCGAGGCGTATTACCGCCTCAACCTCGAATATCACAAGGCCATCCTGGCGTATTCCGGCAACCAGCGCGCGGTGCAGGTCTACGCTGAACTGGAGAAGGACCTGCAGCGCTTTCGCCGCCACTATTTCGATTTTGTATCGAACATGGTCAAGTCCAATGCCGAGCACCGCGCGGTATTCGAGGCCATGCAGCGCGGCGACGGCGGCGGCGCTCGCGTTCTGGCGGAAAACCACGTGCAGCAGGGCAAACTTCGCGTCCTGAAAACCCTAGAGGAGGGAATAACATGAAGTCTGGCATGAGCGGTGACCACGGGAGCAATGCATGAACCACGCTGATTTGCTGGTAACCGGCATCGACTGGCTGATCACCGTCGATACCGGACGACGCATCATTCGCGACGCGGCGGTCGCGGTGAAGGACGGCAAGTTCGCGGCGATCGGCAAAAGCGCCGAGATCGGGGCGGCGTGGAGTGCGGAGCGCACCGTCGATGGCAGGGGCACGGTGGGCCTGCCCGGAATGGTGGACAACCACCTGCATACCTCGTTCTCGCTCGCTCGCGGACTTGCCGATGAGTCGAATGCGCAATCCTTCCTTTTCGACCACATGTACCCGTACGAGGCGGTGATGGAGGAAGAAGATGTCCACGCCAGCGTCTCGCTGGCTACCGTCGAGATGCTGCGCCATGGCGTCACCTGCTACATCGAGCCCGGGAACTACCATCCCGACGTGACGGTGAAAGCGGTGATGGATGCGGGCATGCGCATGGTGCTTGCCACCAGCTGCTTCGACAAGAGCAAGACGGTTACCGGCGTCATGCCGGCGCGGATGATCCAGGACACCGCACTGTGCATAGCCAAGACCGAGGAAATCTTCGACAAGTACCCCGGCAAGTACAAGGGGCGCCTCACCGTCAGCGCGTCCTTCCGCGGCATGAACAACAGTACCGACGAGCTGATCCTCGCGCTGAAGGGCATCGCGGACAAACACGACGCCGTGCTGCAGACGCATGCCTGTTTCTCCTACTTTACCCACGACGCGAGCGTCACCCACCACGGCATGCCGGAAATCGAGCGGCTGGAGTCGCTCGGAGTGCTCGATGACCGGATGCTGATCCTGCACGGTGGCTGGCTCGAGCCGCAGGAGATCGCGCTGCTGGCGAAACGCAGGCCCACCATCGTGTGCTGTCCGACCTCGTCGCTGCACAACGGCTATGGCAATTTCAAGATGGCCAGCCATCCCGAGTTGATGGCGCTGGGCGTCAACGTTTCACTCGGCGCGGACCACGCGAGTTCCGGCACCGTGGACCTGGTGCAGGAAATGCGCCACGCGGTGGGCGGTTACAAGGAGATGCGCCTGAACCCGCGGGTCATGCCGCCGGAACAGGCAATCGAGATGGCGACCATCAACGGCGCGCGCGGGGCGGGACTTGCCGACCGCATCGGCTCGGTGGAAGCGGGCAAGGAGGGCGACCTCGTGTTGTTCGACGCCACGGTGTCCGAATGGCAGCCGCTCTACAATCCAGTGTCGAACCTGGTCTATGGCGCGACCGGCAACACGGTGAAGCACGTGTTCGTGGGTGGCGAGCAGGTAGTTCGCGATGGCCGCATGACGCGCGTCGACCAGGACGCGGTGCTGCGCGAGGCGGCGCGTGCCGGCAGCCGTATCACCAGCCGTCTTGACATGAACAAGGTGCTGAAGCTGCGCTGGCCGGTGACATGAGTGCTTTTGAACGCCTGTTCAATCCGCGTGGTATCGCGGTCATCGGGGCCAGTGCGGATGCTGCCCGGCCCGGTGGTCAGACTGTGCACGCATTGCAGCGCGAAGGGTTCAGGGGAGGCGTTTACCCGGTAAACCCGAAATATCCGGAAATCGCCGGTTATGCCTGCCACCCGTCACTGGATCGTATTGCAGGCGATTGCGATCTGGCGGTCATCGCACTGCCGGCGGAACAGGTGCCTGCCGCGATCGGACAGTGCGCGGATCGTGGCATCGGTTACGCCGTGGTGCTGGGCGGCGGATTCCGTGAGAGTGGCGACGACGGCATCGAGGTCGAGAATGCCATGTTGAAAGTCGCACGTTCACGCGGTGTGCGCATCGTCGGTCCCAACTGCCTGGGTTTTGTCAACGTGCATGCGCGCGCCTACGCGGCCTTTGGCAGCTTGACCCGGCCGCCGCGATTCGCAGCGGGTGGCGTGTCGGCGGTGCTGCAAAGCGCGAGCCTCGGCACCAGCCTGCTGATCCAGTGCGCCGCCGCCGGAGCCGGTTTCCGCTACATCGTGACCAGCGGCAACGAGGCCGACATCCACATGCCTGAATGGCTGGAGGCCTGCGTCGACGACCCGGAGACCCGGATCATCCTCGCTTACCTCGAAGGTGTCGGCGACGGGCCGGCGTTCATGCGCGCCGCACGCCGCGCGCTGGCGGCGGGCAAGCCGGTGGTGCTGATCAAGGCCGGCAATACCGAGCAGGGCCGTCGTGCAGCAGCATCGCATACTGCGAACCTGACCGGCGAATATGATGTTTACCGCGCTGCATTCCGTCAGTGCGGAGTGATCGAAGTATCGGACATCCCGGAAGCCGCCGACATGATCGCCTGTCTCGGCGGCGGAAAATTGCCGAAGGGGCGCCGTGTGGTGGTGATGGGCGGTTCCGGTGGCGCCGCTGCGATGTTTTCCGACCACGCCGACCAGGTCGGGCTGACGCTGCCGTCATTGTCCGAGGTGACTGTTGATGAGCTGCGCGGTGTGCTGCCGGCGTTGAGTTCCCTGAAAAACCCGGTCGATTACACCGCGGGTTATCCGCGCGCGCAGAAAGGCCTCGATTTCCGTCGCGGTTTCGCCGCGGCGCTGGCCGATCCCGGTATCGACCAGATGGCGGTGATGTTCGCGGCGGCCGGCAACCAGCAGTTGCTGCACGGCGCCGAGGTGCTGGCAGACGTGGTTTCGGCATCGCCAAAACCAGTGTTTGCTTTCTCCGGCATGACGGATGCGATAGCCGCTGAAGGCCTTGCAAAGCTGCGCGAGGCCGGCATCCCGGTGCTGACTTCGCCGAAAAGGGTTGCGGCCGCGATGGCACGGCTCGCCGATTACGCCGCGGCGCTTACGCGGCCCGCAGCGGATGCCGCCCCGGATACGGTGCTGCACCTGCCGGACTTGCCGGCAGGTGCAGCAACATTGAATGAACTGGACAGCAAAGCCCTGATCGCGGCGGCGCAGGTGCCGGTTACCCGTGACCGGCTGCTGCCGCTGATACCGGGCGCGGCTGCTGCGGATCTGCCGTATCCGGTGGCGCTGAAGATCGTCTCCCGTGACATCGCGCACAAGACGGACATCGGCGCGGTGCGGCTGGGCATCGCTGATCAACATGCGCTGGCTGCTGCCGCGGCAGAAATCGTCGCCAATGCCTGTCGAGCCGCACCAGAGGCGCGGCTCGACGGGCTGCTGGCTTCGGAGATGATCCATGACGGCATTGAAATGATCGTCGGCGTAGTCAACGATGCGGCTTTCGGGCCAGTGGTCGCAGTCGGGTTCGGTGGTGTCTATACTGAAATCTTTCATGATGTTGCCTACCGGATTGCACCGTTCCGGCTTGCGGAGGCCCACGCCATGCTCGATGAACTGAAAGGCCGGGCGCTACTCGATGGAGCCCGCGGTCTGCCGCCACGCGACATTGACGCGCTGGCGCAGGTCCTGGTGCGGGTGGCTGATCTGGCGTGGGCACTGCGCAGCCGGCTGCAGGAACTCGACATCAACCCGCTGCTGATACGGTCGCAAGGGCAGGGTGTGATCGCTGCTGATGCACTGGTGGTACTGCGGCCGGAGATTCGGGAGCAATGAGGCGCGCGTAGATTGATCGTTTGGACCGATATGTGGTGCCGGAATTTCCGTGAACTCGTGAACAACGGGACAAAACCATATACACCAAAGGAGGAGAGATCATGAACAGGTTATTGGGCGGCACTTTCGCATTGATACTGGCGGCACTGCTGGTTCCATCAGCGTTGGCACAGTCCTATCCGACCAAGCCGGTCCGGCTGGTGGTACCGTTTGCTCCCGGTGGCGCCACCGATATCTTTGCCCGCATGGCAGCAGCGGAAATGTCCAAAGGCCTTGGCCAGCAGGTGATCGTCGAGAACCGGCCGGGAGCGGGCACTACGATTGCGGCAGAATATGTGGCGCGCTCGTCGGCCGACGGTTACGTGCTGCTGTATACCGATCTGTCCACGCACACGATCACCCGTTCGCTCTACGGCAAGCTGGGCTATGACCCGATAAAGGATTTCACCCCGGTCACAGCCGTCAATTCATCGCCGCTGCTGCTGGTTGCGCATCCTTCCGTCGGTGTGAAGACAGTGGCTGAACTGGTCCGGCTGGCGAAGCGGAATCCGGGCATTACGCTGGGCAATTCAGGGTTGGGCACCGTGACCCACATGACAGCGGAGAAATTCCGCATGCGGGCGGGTATTGAAGTTATCGCGGTCAATTACAAGGGGGGCAATACTCCGATCGTGGCATTGCGCAGCGGCGAGGTGGCCATGGTCATGGCAACCGTGCCGGCCAGCATCCAGCACGTGCGGGAGCGCAAAATCATTGCTCTGGGACTGGCTGCAGCAAAACGTTCGCCGTACCTGCCGGACATTCCCGCCATAAGTGAAACTGTGAAAGACGTTGAAGGCGCAGTCATTGCGGGTGTACTGGCACCGGCTGGAACGCCGCAGAACGTCATCGACCTGCTGTATACCCAGTTTTCCCAGGCATCTGCGACCACGAAGGCCAAGGAACTCTACGCAACCAACGTCGCTGAAACCCTGTCGCAGACTCCTGCTGAGGTGCGCAAGGCGATGGAACGCGATGTCAGGGATTGGGGGGAAGTGGTCAAGGCAACCGGTGTCAAAGCTCTATGAAATTCCCGGCGGGAGCCTGCGTCAGCATGCTGATCAAACGCGCCTGATCCAGCCCGGCAATGCTTCAACTCGTTTCACCCAGGCAACGACCGAAGGATAGGGCTCCAGCGGAATGCCGCTTTCGGGTGCGAGCGATACGTAAGGGTAGTTCGCAATGTCGGCAATGGTGGTGCGGCCCAGTGCCAGCCAGCGGTTGCCGGATAGATGCTGTTCGAGGATGGCGAGGCCGGCGCGGCCGTAACTGCGGTATTCCTCGACATCGCCGCCGCGCAATTTCAGCATCACCGCCCGCGCCCATTGCAGTCCGAACAGCACCTCGTTCTGGGCGAAGGCCATCCAATGCATGACCTGCGCCATCTCTGCGGCGCCGGACGGGAGCCATTGTTCCCCGCCAAATCTGCGTGCGAGATACACCAGGGCTCCGGTCGATTCCCAGAAGATCTGACCGTCGTCTTCGAGTACCGGCACCTGCCCGCGGGGATTGAGTCTCAGAAAATCGGGGCTTTTGAGTTCGCCATGTGCATGATCAAGCAGGACTTTGTCGTAGGGAATATCGAGCATCGATAGCAGCAGCCGTACTTTGTAGGCGTTGCCGGAGCGTTCGAAGAGGTATAGTTTCATGAGGAAAAAGTGGCGCAGTTAAATGAAAGTCGAACGACGCGTGATTGACGCAAACCGTGATTCATTATCGGTGTTTCCGGCAGTCACGTAACAACAACAGCAACATAACCATGTCAGCGAGGAGAATCAGATGAATTTTTTGCATCCTGTCGTGTTGTTGACCGTTGCGTTCATGTCGAGTGCTGCTGCATTCGCGCAGAGCGGGGCTTATCCTACGCGTCCGGTCCGGATTATCGCGCCTTCCGGCGCCGGCGGTCCGGTGGATGTCGTGTGCCGCATCGTTGCCCAGGGACTCGGCGATACTCTCGGGCAGCAGGTGGTGGTTGAAAACCGCGTCGGTGCTGCCGGACTTATCGGCACCGAGTTTGTCGTGCGCCAGCGCCCCGACGGCTACACGCTGCTGTTCGGGTTTTCGGGGCCGCTGGCGATCGTGCCCAACCTGAATAAACGGACGCCATACAACGTCGCCAACGATTTGATTCCGATCGCTCAGGTGGCTACGCAGCCTTATGTGCTGCTGGTCCACCCCAGCGTGCCGGCAAAATCGGTCAAGGAACTGGTGGCGCTGGCCAAGGCACGGCCGGGAAAAATGAACTTTTCCTCCGGTGGCGTCGGTGTCGGCATACACATGGCGGGCGAGTTGTTCAAAGTGGCCGCAGGCCTGAATCTGTTGCACGTACCCTATGCCGGCGCGGCGCCTGCAATGACTGCCTTGATGTCGGGTGAAGTCGACCTGATGTTCAACGGTCTTTCTCCCGCTGTTCCGCACATCCACGGCGGCCGGGTGCGCGCACTGGCGGTGGGCAGTGAAAAGCGGACGGCTTTGTTTCCCGAACTGCCGACGATCCAGGAAGCGGGTTACGAGTTCAAGACCGGCGGCTGGTACGGTGTTCTTACCCCGCGCGGCACACCACAGCAAGTCGTCGATACCTTGTTCGCAGCGGTCGTCAAGACGATGGAGCAGGCCAGCGTGCGTGCGGCGCTCACTAAAATCGTCACCGAACCCGTGGTCGGCACGCCGCAGGCATTTGCCGAATTGATCAGTTACGAATCGGCGCTGTGGGCCAAGGTCATCAAGTCGGCTGGCATCAAGGTGGACTGATGGCAGAAGGGCCGTGGCGCGCGGTCTTTATCCATCGTATTCATAACCCCATGCAGAGGACAGGCAATGAAGACTATCGACATCCACGCCCATATCATCCCGGATTCGTTGTGGCGCGCGATCGCTGAGAAGCGCGACTGGTACGGGTTTCGGCATGATGGCGGTGAAGGGCTGGGTGCGGTGATGGACGGCTGTGGCAGGCGCACTTATTTCACCAGCCCCAAGGTGAAATACTCCTTGGAGCAGCGTCTGAAGGAGATGGACGAGCAGAAGGTTGACGTGCAGGTGCTGTCGATCCACACGCCGCTTTTCGGTTATGACTTGGATGCACAGCAGGGACTCGCGCTGGCTCGCGAGTTCAACGATGAGATCAGCGATACCGTGGGCATCAGCAAAAACCGGCTGGCCGGGCTCGCGACGCTGCCGATGCAGGATGTCGGGCTGGCGATCCAGGAACTGGAACGCGCGGTGGTCAAACTGGGCCTGAAAGGCGTTGCGCTGGACACCCATGTCAATGACGAGCAGTGGGACAACGCCAAATTTCTGCCGTTCTTCAAGGCGGCGGAGCAGATGGGCGCGTTGCTGTTCTATCACCCGCAGCCGCAGAACAACTTCCTGCTCGAGCGGATCAAGGGTTACGGCATGAATAACAGCCTCGGTGTGATCCTTGACGATGCAATCGTTACCGCGGTACTGCTGTGCAGCGGCGTGCTCGAAAAATGCCCCGACCTCAAGGTCTGCATTGCGCATGGCGGCGGACCGGTCTGCTACGCGATGGGGCGGCTGGACCGCAATTGGCATGACCGTCCGGGAGGGCGCGGCACGCCGAAGCCGCCGAGCGCCTACATGAAAAAACTGTATTACGACACTGTTACAGGTGATGAAGCCGCGCTGCGATTCCTGATCGACCGGGTGGGGGCCGACCGTGTCGTCATGGGCAGCGACTGGCCTTTCGTGCCTTGGCACCCTTCGCCGGTGTCGTGGCTGCAGAACATGCAATCGCTGACGCCGTTGGAAAAAGAAAAGATACTCTGGAAAAATCTTGCGGAGCTTCTCAACATCAACTGAACGAGGCATGAGCCTGCTTGTTTGTTGATCGAATAAATTTACTCAGGAGCAAGTTAATGAAAATTGCGGGAATACGATGCGGTCCATCATCTTCAGAGCGCGCAGCGGCACTCGCTCGGTGCGTGCACAGGCCCTGCGCACACAAGTTGGGGAAACGATCCCGGTAAATCTGAAAATGGCTTGAATGCTATTGCTTCACTCAAACGTGCATTTACTTTGCATTTTCGAGTGCTGTTCTGACGAGCACTTTGCGTTCGACCGGACGCGAAATTGCCATGGCGTCTCTGGCGCGATATAGAACAGTCGCTGATTCGAATCCGAATCAAGGTGATACTTCGGGAACGGGAATAGACAAGGATCTAGAACAACGCCGGGTGCGCTGCAAACGCAGCTGAGGAAGTCCGCCGCGGCGCCTGCGCCTTGACAGTGCCCGGATTGTTCCGCGCAAAGCGCAGCGCCAACTGCAGCAGCTCATCCCAGGCGTCACCCCGGACGAGGCCTTTGACCATGCGGTCGATGACCGCGGCATGGCGCAGCGCTTCGGTGACCTGACCCAGCGTGAAACGACGCAGGTTGTTCTGCATCGCGTTCTGGTGCGAGGGGCCCCAGATGCGCGCTTCGCGTAGCATCATCGAGACGGGCTTGCCGCCGTTGACGCCGGTGATGATCTTGCCGATGGCGCGGATTTCTTCGGACAGCGACCATAGCACCAGCGGTGCCGCGGTGCCTTCGCCCTGCAGGCCGTCAAGCACGCGCGCGACGCGCAGCGGGTCGCCTTCGAGCATGATTTCGCCGAGGTTGAACACGTCGTAACGGGCGACGTCGAGCACCGCTTCACGGACCTGGTCAAAGCTGATCGGGCCCTGCGGGAAGAGCAGCGCCAGCTTTTGCACTTCCTGGTAGGCGGCGAGCAGATTGCCTTCGACGCGATCGGCAATGAAATCAAGGGTTTCCGAATCCGCCTCCTGCTGCTGCAGGTTGAGGCGGCCGGCGATCCACTGCGGCAGCGCGCGGCGCAGCACGGGTTTGGCTTCGACGGCGACGCCGGCGCGTTCCAGTGCCTCGAACCACGCGGCTTTCTGCCCACGCCAGTCGAGATCCGGAACGTAAATCAGGGTCACGGTATCCGGCGGCAGCGACTTGCAGTAGTTCTGCAGCGCTTCGCCGCCTTCCTTGCCGGGTTTGCCGGTGGGGATGCGCAGTTCGAGCAGCTTGCGTGACGCGAACAGGGACTGCGAGCTGCCGGCCAGTGCCAGATGATTCCATTTGAATCCGGAATCGGCGGTGAGCACTTCGCGTTCCGTATAACCTTCGGCGCGCGCCTTGTTGCGGATGCGATCGCTGGCTTCCAGTGCGAGCAGCGGTTCGGTACCGAATACCGTATACAGCGGTTGCAGTTCCCGCTTGAGGTGACCGGCCAGTTGTTCGGATGACAGGCGCATTGTTGGTGTGAATGCTACCGCAGAATGCGCCGACTGACGACTCTCGGATCAAGAGGCCGGCGTCAGGCGGATGACCTGCAAGCGGCGCAGCAGTTGCTGAACGGCATCACTCTGCATGTCGCGAAACAAAAGCGCTTCTTCCGCTTCCTTGGACAATGCTTCGCTGTCGTTGAAGGAGAAGTCACGAACCAGCGCGATTTCCGTAACCGGAATGACCTCCACCGCATTGCGATCAAGCAAGCGGTATGACATGCGGTATTTCAGCTGGTATTCGCGCACGCGTCCGCCGCCGGACAGTGACAGGATGTTTTTTTCACGCAGCTCATTGATCAGCACCAGCGTGGCGTCAGCGCCTTTGGCGGCATCAACAATGCGTGTGCTGCTGCCCGCGGTGACCAGGCGCCGAAATTGCGTGCCGAACTGGGATCCGACAGGCGCCTGCACATGCAGCGTTTCAAACGGCAGCGAGGCCGAGCCGCGCAGCTGAAAACCGCAGCCGGCAAGGAGCAGCGTCAATAGCAGGACGGCAAAAGTTTTCATCGGGATTCAGACGACAACGTTGACCAGACGTCCAGGAACGATAACAACTTTTTTGGCCGGCTGCCCAGCCATGAATTTTTGTACTTCCGGGTGCGCCAGAACGGCGGCTTCGATCACCGTTTTGTCGGCGTCCTTGGCGATGCGGATATCGCCGCGTTTTTTGCCGTTGACCTGCACCACCAGCTCGATTTCCGATTCCACCAGGGCCTGCGCATCCGGTTCCGGCCACGCTGCAGCGAGGATGTCTTCACCGTAGCCGAGATCGCGCCACAGCTGGTGCGTGATGTGCGGCGTGATCGGCGACAGCACGCGCAGCAGGATCGAAAACCCTTCGCGCAGCACCGCGTTGGCCGCCTCATCGCTGCCGCCCTTGAGTACGCTTTCCAGTGCATTGAGCATTTTCATCGTTGCCGAGGCAACGGTGTTGAACTGGTGGCGGCCGAGGTCGTAGTTGGCCTGCTTCAATACGGCATGCATCTCGCGCCGCGCGCCGGCCAGCGTTGCGGGCAGGGCGGCCGGGATGGCGTTCACGGCGGGACGCTGGCCGATTTCGTAACCGAGGGTCCACACCCGGCGCAGAAAACGTGACGCGCCCTCGACGCTGGCGTCCGACCACTCGAGCGTCTGCTCCGGCGGCGCGGTGAACATCATGTAAAAGCGCGCAATGTCGGCGCCGTAGCTTTCGATCAGCGCCTGCGGATCGACGCCGTTGTTCTTCGACTTCGACATCGTGCCGATGCCGCCGGATTCTACGGGCTGGCCGTCGGCACGCAACACCGCGCCGGTACGATTGCCCTTGTCATCGACGCTGACCTCGACATCCGCCGGGTTGTAGTAGGTGATGCGGCCGGCCGCCGGTTTGCGGAAAAAGATTTCGTTGAGCACCATGCCCTGGGTCAACAGGTTCTTGAACGGCTCATCCAGCTTTACGAGACCGAGGTCGCGCATCGCCTTGTTCCAGAAACGCGAATACAGCAGGTGCAGGATGGCGTGTTCGATGCCGCCGATGTACTGGTCGGCGGGCAGCCAGTAATTGACGCGCTCATCGACCATCGCGGTTTTGCTGTCGGCGCAGGCGTAACGCAGGTAGTACCAGGACGAATCGACAAAGGTGTCCATGGTGTCGGTTTCGCGCTTCGCCGGCTTGCCGCATTTCGGGCAGCTGCAGTTGACGAAATCCGCGCGCTTGTTCAGCGGATTGCCGCTGCCGTCGGGTACGCAGTCTTCGGGCAGCACCACCGGCAGATCCTTGTCCGGCACCGGCACGTCACCGCAGTCGGCGCAGTGGATGATCGGAATCGGACAGCCCCAGTAACGCTGGCGCGACACGCCCCAGTCGCGCAGGCGGTAGAGCACCTGTTTTTCGCCGAGGCCTTTGGCATGCAGGTCGGCGGCGATCGCATCGACCGCCGCGGAATAGTTGAGGCCGTCGTATTTGCCGGAATGCGTGCAGACGCCTTTTTCCTTGTCGGCGTACCACTCCTGCCAGGCCTCGGTCGAGAAGGATTGGTCTGCAAAATCAATGACTTGGGCGATACGCAGGCCGTACTGCCTGGCGAAATGGAAGTCGCGCTCGTCATGCGCCGGCACCGCCATCACCGCGCCTTCGCCGTAACCCATCAGCACATAGTTGCCGACCCAGACTTCGACTTTTTCACCGGTCAGCGGATGCTCGACAAAAATGCCGGTCGGCATGCCTTTCTTTTCCATCGTCGCAATATCGGCTTCCATCACCGAGCCGTGTTTGCATTCGGCGATGAAGGCGGCGAGTTGGGCGTTGTCCTGCGCGGCGCGTGTCGCCAGCGGATGCTCGGCCGCCACGGCGACGAAAGTGACACCCATGATGGTGTCGGCGCGGGTGGTGAACACCCACAGTTTTTCGGCTTTGCCGTCGAGTGTGTACGGGAAGGCGAAGCGCACGCCATAGCTTTTGCCAATCCAGTTCGCCTGCATCGCCTTGACCCGCTCCGGCCAGCCGGGCAGCGTATCAAGTGCCCCGAGTAGTTCATCCGCGTATTTGGTGATGGCGAGGTAATAGCCGGGGATCTCGCGCTTCTCGACGGTGGCACCGGTGCGCCAGCCCTTGCCGTCGATGACCTGTTCGTTGGCGAGCACGGTCTGGTCGATCGGGTCCCAGTTCACCACCTGCGTCTTCTTGTAGGCAATGCCTTTTTCGAGCAGGCGCAGGAACAGCCACTGGTCCCAGCGGTAATAGTCCGGGCTGCAGGTGGCGAGTTCACGGCTCCAGTCGATGGCGAAACCCAGAGACTTCAACTGCTTGCGCATGTAGGCGATGTTGTCCCAGGTCCATTTCGCCGGCGGCACGCCGTTGGCCATCGCTGCGTTTTCCGCGGGGAGGCCGAAGGCGTCCCAGCCCATCGGCTGCAGCACGTTGAAGCCTTTCATGCGGTGGTAACGCGTCAGCACGTCGCCGATGGTGTAGTTGCGCACATGGCCCATGTGCAGCTTGCCGGAAGGGTACGGAAACATCGACAGGCAGTAATACTTGGGCTTGTTGCCCTGGCCTGCGGGGTTTTCGACGGCGCGGAAGGCTTGTGCGTCGTCCCAGAATTTTTGCGCGTCGCGCTCGATGACCTGCGGATTGTATTTTTGCTGCATGATGCCGGCGGGGAGGGGGTAATCGGGAAAGCGCGATTATATCCGCTCCGCCTGTCGCCCAGCGGGCTGCGCAGGGTCGGTCACGTATAATCCGGCGAGTCCATTCCGCATCAGACATGACCCCTGCCTTCCTCTCCGGTCTCAACGAGCATCAGCTCGAAGCCGTCACGCTGCCCCACCAGTCCGCGCTGATCCTCGCCGGGGCCGGCAGCGGCAAGACGCGCGTGCTGACCACGCGCATGGCCTGGCTGATCCAGACTGGCCAGATCAGCCCGATGAGCGTGCTTGCGGTGACCTTCACCAACAAGGCTGCGAAGGAAATGCTGACGCGGCTGTCGGCGATGCTGCCGATCAACACCCGCGGCATGTGGGTCGGCACCTTCCACGGTCTGTGCAACCGCATGCTGCGCGCGCATTACCGCGAGGCCGGTTTGCCGCAGTTGTTCCAGATCCTCGATACCCAGGACCAGCTGGCGCTGGTCAAACGCCTGCTGAAGGGCATGAATCTCGATGAAGAGCGTTATCCGCCGCGCCAGGCGCAGTGGTTCATCGCGGCACAGAAGGAAGAGGGCAAACGCGCCGACAAGGTCGAGCCCTACGATGATTTTTCGCGGCGCATGGTCGAGGTCTATGCCGAATATGACCGCCAGTGCCAGCGCGAGGGCGTTGTTGATTTTGCCGAACTGCTGCTGCGCTCTTACGAATTGCTGGCGCGCAACCCGTCGCTGCGCGATCACTACGCCGGACGCTTCCGCCATATTCTGGTCGACGAATTCCAGGACACCAACCGACTGCAGTACCGCTGGCTGCAGCTGCTGGCGGGACAGGACAACGCGATATTCGCCGTCGGTGACGATGACCAGTCGATCTACGGCTGGCGCGGCGCCACCTCGGCCAATATGCAGGACCTGCAGCGCGATTTCCACATTGAACGGGTGATCAAGCTGGAGCAGAACTACCGCTCCCACGGCAACATCCTCGATGCGGCCAATGCGCTGATTTCGCACAACCGCAAGCGCCTCGGCAAAAGCCTGTGGACCGAGGACAGCAAAGGCGAGCCCCTGCGGGTGTTCGAGGCGGCCACCGATTATGAGGAGTCGGCCTATATCGTCGAGGAAGTGCGCAATCTGCGCGCCGCCGGCGAACGGCTGGCCGATATTGCCGTGCTTTACCGTTCCAACGCACAGTCGCGGGTCATTGAGCATGCGCTGTTTACCGCGGGCATGCCGTACCGGGTGTACGGCGGCCTGCGTTTTTTCGAACGTCAGGAAATCAAGCATGCGCTGGCCTATCTGCGTCTGGTGGCGAATCAGGAAGATGACGGTGCCTTGCTGCGGGTGATCAATTTCCCGACGCGCGGCATCGGTGCGCGCAGCCTGGAGCAGCTGCAGGGCATGGCGCAGAACATGGCAAATGAGGGCGGCATGAGCCTGTGGGCGGCGGCCTGCGCCAATACGCTGTCGGGCAAGGCGGCGGCGAGCATCGCCGCGTTCGTCAAGCTGATCGAAGCCATGCGCAGCGCGACTGCTGGGCTGCCGCTGCCGGAAGCCATCGCCCATGTGGTTGAATACAGTGGCCTGACCGCGCATTACCGCAACGAAAAGGAAGGCGCCGACCGGCTGGAGAATCTTGACGAACTGGTCAATGCCGCGGCGATGTTTGTCGAGGAGCGCGCGACCCAGATGCCGGCCGAAGGCGCGCCACCCGAAGAAGAGATGGATGAGCTGACGGCATTTCTGGCGCATGCCGCGCTGGAAGCCGGCGAACACCAGGCCGAGGCCGGCGCCGATGCCTTGCAGTTGATGACCGTGCATTCGGCCAAGGGACTGGAATTCCATGCGGTGTTCATCACCGGACTGGAAGAAGGGCTGTTTCCCCATGAAAACAGCATGGCCGAGGCTGAGGGTGTCGAAGAAGAACGGCGGCTGATGTATGTCGCACTGACACGGGCACGGCACCGGTTGTACTTGTTATTGGCGCAAAGCCGAATGCTGCATGGCCAGACCCGTTACAACGTGCCGTCGCGGTTTTTCCGTGAACTGCCCGAAGCGCTGCTGCAACGGGTCAACCACACGCGGCAGGCGCAAGGGTATGCGCGGCAGGGAGCGCAGTCGTACGGTGCGCCGGCTCGCAGCCTGTCGGGGCAATCAACGGCACCGGCATTGCAGTCACGCGAGTTTCCGTGGCGTATCGGGCAGGCGGTGACGCATGCCAAGTTCGGCGCGGGTGTCATCGTTAATGCCGAGGGCGCTGGTGCAGATGCACGTGTGCAGGTGAACTTCAGGGATTCCGGGCTGAAGTGGCTGGCGCTCGCCTATGCAAAGCTGGAAGCGGCCTGAACCGTACGGCTTGCGTCAGTCGGTTGTTTCTGCGGGATTCTCCGGCGCGTCGGCGAAGATGTCGGTGTAAGACAAATGAATGCTGGGAATCACGACCGGGGCAAGCAGCAGGAGGCCCAGGTCGAGCAGACGTGCCGACATCGCAAATGGCATGACCATGACCAGGGCGCTGAAAATAATTCCACCGTAGACGGCAAATGCCCCCAGATTTTTCCTGCATGCGGTAAAGCTGCACCACATCGCCTCGTGCGGTTTCAGATCCCGGTAATAAACCAGCAGTGGCGCGAACCAGAGTGCCATCATGACCGCAATCGACAGCGCCCATCCGACCAGCAGTGCAGCAAATATTCCCGAAGCGGCATCGCTTAATTCACGCGCATTGTCCGGGGAGAGTTTTTGTTGGGTCGACAGCTTGATGACTTCCTGGAAGGAGTCGCCGCCGATGGCGGACATGGCGATCAGCACAAAAAAGTTGAAGGCCACGGACAAGGAACCCAGCACCAGCAGTGCCCCGGTGTTTCGCGTAAAACCGGCGAGCAGGTAACCGAATGCCAGCGGTTTTCCGAATTCAATGGCACGGCAGCCCTCGATCATGCCGACCAGGGCGATGGGTATCGCCAGCAGGGCCAGCGGCCCGACGTAAGGGATCCACAGCAGAAGCCTGAGCAATACGAAAAGCGCAACGAGCATCATGATCAGCTGCGCCGGATTCTTTCCCAGCAATGCAGCGCCGGCGGCTATCCAGTGCCAACCCCGCCGGGCCTTGAAATGACGAATCTCCAGGCCGTTCATGATGTCAGTCCCGGCAACAGTTGTTGGTGGCTGATGCGCAGTTCAAGGATGCGCCGGAAGTGGCCGGGATCCTTGGAGTGGGTCAGCTCACCGGCGCGCGGCAGATGGAAATCGTACAGTCGGGATACCCAGAACCGCAATGCGCCGGCACGCAGCATTACCGGCCAAGCCTTGTGTTCCGCGTGGGTATACGGACGAACGCTGGCGTAGGCATCGATGAAGGCCCGGGTGCGCGCGACATCAAGCGCACCCTCTTCCCCGACACACCAGTCATTGACGGCGATGGCCACGTCATACAGCAAGGCGTCGGTACAGGCGAAATAAAAGTCGATGACGCCGGCGACACGATCCCCGGCCAGCAGCACGTTGTCACGAAACAAGTCGGCATGGATTGCGCCGCGCGGCAGGTCTGCCGGGCGATTTGCGTCCTGAAAGCGGATTTCCGCGTCGAGCAGTTCCGCTTCCGCGGCTGGAATGAACGGCAGGATTTCCGGTTGTACAGTCTTCCACCAGGCAGAGCCGCGTGGATTTGCCATCGTTGCCGGATAGGACTGGCCGGCAAGGTGCAATCGGGCCAGCGTCGCGCCGACTGCCGCACATTGCGCACCGGACGGCGCTGTGACATCACGTCCTTCGAGACGGGCCACCAGTGCTGCCGGTTTGCCGTTCAGCATACCCAGGTAGCTGCCGTCCCGGCTGGCGACGGGATGTGCGCTGGGCACGCCGCGTTCGGCCAAGTGCGCCATCAGGTTGAGATAGAAGGGCAGTTCCTGCCGAGTCAGCTTTTCGAACAGCGTCAGCACGTAGCTGCCGCTGCTGGTGGTCACAAAATAATTGGTGTTTTCGATGCCGGCGCTGATGCCCTGCAGATCGATCAATTCGCCGACAGTGTAGTTTTGCAGCCAGCGCTGCAGTTGCTCGGCGGTGACTGTGGTGAAAACGGACATTACGCGACGGCGTGAAAGATTGCTGGATTGGTACTGGCGCAGCTATCCGCTCGTGTGATCGCACGATCAGTCATCGACGCTCCTGCCGCCAGCTAGAACTGGTGGATGACCCACATCGGCGGCCGGATGCCCGTATCGTGGGAATCCTGGCGCGAGAATTTTCCGTCGCCGCGGTCGTCAATGAGGAAATAGGGACGGCCGCCGGGCGGTGTCACCTTGATCATGTACAGTTTTCCGCCGATCCGGTATTCCTCGACAGTATCTTCGCCGCGCTTGCGGATGGTGACCTGTGGTTCCATGGCGGGATCAAGCTCGAATCCTGCTGGCGGCGGTGGCGGTTCAGGGATCGGTTGGGCCTTGGAGCGGTCCTGAGCGGACACAGGCATAGCCGCCGCAAGTGCAGCAAGAAGAACAGTCAGTTGCAGAATGTTTCGCATGGAGAACTCCGGAGTTGTCTCATTATCCGGCTTTCGCGGTTCTTTTGAAAGGCAGAACGCGTCCGAACTCTGCGATAATCGACGCGTCTCTGCGCGGCAAAGCGCCGCCGTAAATCCACGCTGATACGGCCCTGCATGAAAACCCTGCTTCTTGTCGATGGTTCGTCCTACCTTTACCGCGCTTTTCATGCCATTCGTGACCTGAGCAACAGCCGCGGCGAGCCGACCAATGCCATTTACGGCGTACTCAACATGCTGCGCCGCCTGCACAAGGATTACCCCGCGGAATACAGCGCCTGTGTATTTGATGCCAAGGGCAAAACCTTCCGCGACGACCTGTATCCGCAGTACAAGGCCAACCGGCCGTCGATGCCGGACGAGCTGGCCTCGCAGATTGGCCCGCTGAAGGAGGCGATCGTGGCGATGGGCTGGCCGCTGATCGAGGTGTCGGGCGTCGAGGCGGATGACGTCATCGGCACGCTGGCGCGCCAGGCCGAGCAGGCCGGCATGCGTGTGGTGATTTCCACCGGCGACAAGGACATCACGCAGCTGGTTACGCAGCAGATCACGCTGGTCAACACCATGTCCAACGAAAAACTGGATATCGCGGGTGTCGAACAGAAATTCGGTGTGCCGCCGGAACGCATCATCGATTACCTGACGCTGATCGGTGATGCCGTCGACAACGTGCCCGGTGTGCCCAAGGTCGGTCCGAAAACCGCGGTGAAGTGGCTGACTCAGTACGGCACGCTCGACAACATCGTCAAAAATGCGCAGGACATCGGCGGCGCGGTCGGTGAGAACCTGCGCCAGTCTCTGGACTGGCTGCCGCAGGCAAAACAGCTGCTGACGATCAAATGTGATGTCGAACTGCCTTTGCGCATCGAGGAACTCGCGCCCCAGGCGCAGGATGTCGCGACGCTGGCGACGCTGTTCGACCGTTTTGAATTCAAGACCTGGCGTCGTGAACTGGATGGCGGCAGCAGCACTGACGTTGCGACGGAAACGATACCGGCTGCAGTCGCTCCGCCGCTGGCTGCAGTGCCGCGCCATTACGAAACCGTACTGACTGAAGCGGCGCTTGATGAGTGGATCAAGCGCATTGAAGCAGCAGTACTGACCGCGGTGGATACCGAAACCACCAGCCTTGATCCGCTGACCGCAGAGTTGGTGGGTATTTCACTGGCCGTCGAAGCCGGCCATGCCACTTACATTCCTGTCGGTCATGTCTATGCCGGTGCGCCGGACCAGTTGCCGCGGCTGCGGGTGCTGGAGAAACTGCGGCCATGGCTGGAGAGCGACAAACACGCCAAACTCGGCCAGCACATCAAGTACGACACGCATGTCTTTGCAAATTACGGTATTACGCTGCGCGGCATTGCGCACGACACCCTGCTGGAGTCCTATGTGCTGGAAAGCCACCAGCGGCATGACATGGATTCCATGTCACAATGAATTTTATCAATAAAATCAATAAGTTATGACGATGTTACGGGCAAGGGTGCGAAACGTATCGGTTTTGAGCAAGTAGCGATTGAAGGCGCCAGCGAATACGCCGCGGAAGACGCCGACATAACGCTGCAACTGCATCAGGCGCTGTTTCCGCGCATCGCCGGCGACGAAAAACTGAATCGCATTTACGCCGACATCGAGATGCCGGTGATGGCCGTGCTTTATACGATGGAACGCAACGGCGTGCTGCTCGACCAGAAACTGCTCGCGGAACTGTCGGCCGAGTTTGGCGCAAAGATGATCGACATCGAAAAACGCGCCCACGAACAGGCGGGACAGCCCTTCAACCTCAGTTCGCCAAAGCAGATCCAGGAAGTGCTGTTTGAAAAGCAGGGCCTGAAGCCGGTCAAGAAAACGCCGACCGGTGCGCCGTCCACCGACGAGGAATCGCTTGCCGAACTGGCGCTGGACCATCCGCTGCCGCAATTGATCCTCGACTACCGTGGTCTGGCGAAACTGAAATCAACCTATACCGACAAGCTGCCGGGCATGGTCAACCGCAATACCGGACGCGTGCATACCAGCTATGGTCAGGCGACCGCGGTGACCGGGCGTCTGGCGAGCAGCGATCCCAATCTGCAGAACATTCCCATCCGCACCGCGGAAGGCCGGCGCATCCGTGAGGCCTTCATTGCGCCGCCGGGCTCGCATATCGTCTCGGCCGACTACTCGCAGATCGAGTTGCGCATCATGGCGCATATCTCGCGCGACGAAAGCCTGCTGCGTGCTTTTGCCGCGGGCGAGGACATCCATCGCGCGACCGCCGCCGAAATTTTCGGTGTTGACGTGAGGGCGGTGGACAACGAACAGCGGCGTTATGCCAAGGTCATCAACTTCGGCCTGATCTATGGCATGTCGGCCTTCGGCCTCGCTCGCCAGCTCAATCTGGAACGTGCAGCCGCGCAGCAGTATATGGATCGTTATTTCCAGCGTTATCCCGGCGTCGCCGAATATATGCGGGTGACGCGCGAACAGGCGCATCAGCAGGGTTATGTTGAAACCGTGTTCGGCCGCCGCCTGTGGCTGCCGGAAATCCGCAGCAGCAACGGCAATCGCCGCCAGGGCGCGGAGCGCGCTGCAATCAATGCGCCGATGCAGGGTACTGCCGCCGACCTGATCAAGATGGCCACCATCCAGGTGCAGAAGTGGCTGACCGAACAAAACATGAAGTCGCTGCTGATCATGCAGGTGCATGACGAGTTGGTGTTGGAGGTGCCAGACGCTGAATTGGCCGTGGTCAAGACTGAATTGACGCGGCTGATGACCGGTGTGGCGGAGCTCGCGGTGCCGCTGCTGGTCGAAGTCGGCGTCGGTCCCAACTGGGACAAGGCCCATTAAGGGCGCGCGGATGGCCGTGTGATGGCGACCGCAAAGCCCGACCACTGGAATCAGCACGCCCGGCAATGGAGTCTGATCGGCCCGCCATTGCGTCCGTCGGCCGAGGATATTTCCATGCTCGAGCAGGCGGTGACAGCGTGGAGCAACAGTAACGGGATTGCTGCCCCACGTGCACTGCTCTGCGGTGTGACCCCGGAAATTGCGCGCATGCGCTGGCCGGCCCGGACACGGTTGATCGCCGTTGACCGTTCGCAAGCGATGATTCAAGGCGTATGGCCTGCTGCGGAAGCGCCGGGGGCTGCAGTCTGCGGCAACTGGTTCGCATTGCCCCTGGTCGACCATTCCCAGGATCTGCTGATTGGCGACGGTTGTCACAGCCTGCTGGTCGGGCGCGAACGCTATGCCGCATTTGCCCGCGAATTGCGCCGGGTCGCGGCGCCGGGCAGTCTGCTCGCCATCCGTTATTTTCTCCGTCCTGAACATAATGAAACGGTTGCTCAAGTGATCGACGATCTGCAAAAGGGCTGGATCGGGAACTTCCACGCGTTCAAATGGCGGCTGGCCATGGCCATGCACGGTACGATCGAAGAAGGTGTGCGACTGGGCGAAGTCTGGGATGTCTGGCATCAGGCCATACCCCAGCCTGACGCACTCGCAGCGAAACTGGGCTGGTCGCCGGCGGTGGTTAACACCATCCAGAATTACCGAGGCGTCAGTACCTGCTACAGTTTTCCGACGATGGATGAAGCGCGTACGCTCATCGGCGACTTTCGTATTGTTGCCGTTCAAGTGCCGGGGTATGAACTCGGCGAACGCTGTCCAACGCTGGTCATGCAGCCGACATGACGGGCCTGCTGTTACGGTCTGCCGTGCCCGGCGTGGTCTGGCCGGCCGTGGCGGATGACCGGGGCGCGCAACTTCTCGCCTTGCTGTGGCAGTTCTCACAGGCCGAACGCTGGCCGGCGGAGATCCTGCTGCAGCATCAGTTGCGTCAACTGGACGCTGTTCTTGATCATGCCTGGCGCACGGTGTCCTGGTATCGCGACCGTCTTGCTGCTGCAGGCTGGCGTCCGGGAAACGCGTTGACCCCGGATGTATTGCGTTCGCTTCCCCTGCTGACTCGCCGCGATATCCAGACGGCTGGTGCCGCAATGCGCAGCACCGCAATACCCCGGCAGTTTGGACCTGTTCATGAAAATCGCACATCCGGCGCGACCGGAGAACCGGTGCATGTGCTGCGTACTGCGCTCGACGCCTTGATGTGGCAAGCCAATACACTGCGAGATCATGAGTGGCACGGTCGTGACCAGTCGCTCAAATTTGCGGCAATCCGGGCCATCTCGCCCGGCGTGGCTGAGCCGCCGCTCGGTGCCGCGGCTACGGGTTGGGGGCCGGCATCGGAAGCGGTTCGTGTTACCGGACCCGCTGTACTGCTGAACCTGAATGCCGACGTCGCAGTTCAGACGACGTGGATCGAGCAACATGCGCCGGGATATCTGTTGACTTATCCAAGCAATCTCACAGCACTGATTGCGCATTTTTCGCAAAGCTGCAGGCGTGTTGCCGGTTTGCGCGCCGTGCTCTGTGTCGGTGAAACCGTATCACCGGCATTGCGCGAGTCATGTCGCGCTGTACTCGGCGTGGATATTGAAGATGTCTACAGTTCCCAGGAACTCGGCTACATCGCCCTGCAGTGTCCCGCCAGCACTCAGTACCATGTGATGGCGGAGACCATGCTGGTCGAAGTGATCGACGACAAGGGCGACCCCTGCTTACCTGGTGAAACGGGGCGCCTTGTGGTCAGCAGCCTGCACAATATGGCGATGCCCTTGATTCGCTATGTTGTGGGCGACCTGGCGACAGTGGGAACGCCTTGCGTCTGTGGCCGTACGCTGCCGACGCTGGCGCGTATCGCAGGTCGCGAACGTAACCTGGTGCGGTTGCCGGATGGCACCAGGCACTGGCCGCTGGTCGGATTTCATCGTTTCCGCGAAATTGCTCCGATACGGCAGTACCAGATGATCCAGCAAACGCTGCAGGCCGTAGAAGTACGTCTGGTCTGTGACCGTCCACTGAGCGTCGATGAAGAAGCGCAACTTGCTGCCGTGATTCGTGAGGCGCTGACCTATGCCTTTGATCTGCATTTCAAGTATTTCGAAAAAGAACTTCCGCGGGCGCCGAATGGCAAGTTTGAGGAATTCGTCTGCATGATCAGCTAGTGCCGGCCGGTGGTGGCATGGATGTTGCTGAGCCAGCAGGAGCTAATCACTGCTGGCAGCAGCTGCTGTGATGCCATCCGCATACGCCACTACTGAGGGAGAAAGCCTTTCATGCCTGTTCCCAAACACCACGAACTGACGACCATCTTGGTGCGCGCAGCACTATGTGCGTGCATGGTGGTATCCACAGCTTTTTCTGCGGACCAACCCTATCCGAACAAACCGATTCGCCTGATTGTTCCGTTGGGGCCGGGCAGTTCCGCCGACATCATTTCGCGCATCGTTGGCGCAGAACTCACAAAATCGTTCGGGCAGCAGATCGTGGTGGATACGCGGCCGGGCGCCGGCGGAACCATAGGTACGACGCAGGCTGCGCGCGCTGCCCCCGATGGTTATACGCTGCTGCTCGGGACCAACGGTACGCTGGCGATCAATATCGGTTTGTACAAGGATCTCAAATACGATCCGGTCAAGGATTTCCAGCCCATCGTCAATCTCGGCGCCGTGGTCAATGCGCTCAGCGTCCATCCGTCCAATCCGGCGAAGGGCGTGATGGATCTCGTTGCGCAGGCCAAGGCGAAGCCCGGCGTGCTTGGCTACAGTTCGGGCGGTTCGGGCACCTCGCATCATCTTTCCGGAGAACTGCTGAAGATGATGACCGGCATCGACATTGTGCACGTGCCGTACCGCGGGGCTGCCGAGGCTGCGGGTTCGGTGATTTCCGGTGAAACGGCGATGACTTTCCAGAATATCCCGGTGGTGCGCGGACACATCCAGCAGGGTCGCCTGAAAGGACTGGGGACCACGGGGCTGAAGCGTTCGGAATTCCTGCCGGATTTGCCGTCTCTGGACGAGCAGGGCCTGAAGGGCTATCAGGTGGATGCCTGGTTCGGCTTTTTTGCACCGGCCGGGACGCCGGCGCCGATCGTGAACCGGCTGAATGCGGAGGTGTTGCGCATTCTGGCGAACCCTGCGGCCCGGGCTTCACTGCAAAAAGCCGGATTTCAGCAGGTCGACGCGTTGCAGCCCGCGGCGTTCGGCAAACTGCTGCAGGCGGAAATCGCCCGCTGGGTGCCGATCGTCAAAGCCGCAGGCGCACAGGTGAACTGACGCGCCTGCAGATTGATTTCCTGAAGTTCAGCGCAGCGCGCCGAAGACTTTTTTAACGATGTCGCTGCTGGCGCCCACCGGATTCTGGCGGAATGCTTTTTCCTGCTCGGCGATCATCAGATACAGGCCGTCGAGCGCCTTGCGCGTGACATAGGTTTCGATCGTCGCGTCATCCTTTTTCACCAGGCCCAATGATGCGCCCTGTCCGGCGAGGCTGTTGTATTGCTGGGCGAGACCCACGCGTTCGGTGGATTTCTTGACGATGGGGAGGAAGCGCTGCGTCAGTTGATCCTGGGTCGTGCGGCGGAAATAATCGGTTGCGGCGGTATCGCCGCCGGTGAGGATGGCCTTGGCATCCTGCACCGACATTTTTTTCACGGCATCGACCAGCAATTGTTTTGCTTCAGGGGCGGCGGCTTCGGCGGCGCGGTTCATGGACAGCACCAGTTCGTCGGCCTGTTTTTTCATGCCCATCATGCGCAGGCCGCTTTCGATTTTCTGCAGACTGGGCGGCAGCGGGATCTTGACCTTGGCATTGCCGAAATAGCCGTTGTCCTGCCCCAGCATTTTTACCGCGACTGCGGAACCATCGGTCAGTGCCTGTTTCAAACCGCTGACGGCATCGGCATTGCTGAGGTCGGCAATACCGGCGGCAGCCGGCAGGGCCATGACAAACGACAGCAGAACTCCGAGAATACGCAACATCTAGAACCCCCTTGCAGATAAGGTAGCGGCATGACAAAAGCCGGGAATCTGATTTTAGCCGCGGTTGTTGGCGCTGCGATAGCTTTTGCGGCGTTTGCTTTGTGGAACGCCCGACCTGCTGCGCCGCAAGTGACTTTTGTCTCCCTTCAGGGTGAGAAAATCACCACCGCCAGCCTGCGCGGCAAGGTGGTACTGGTCAATTTCTGGGCGACCGATTGCATAACCTGCGTCAAGGAAATGCCGGATATCACGGCAACCTACAACAAGTATCGCGCGCAGGGCTTCGAAACCATCGCGGTGGCGATGCGGCATGATCCGCCGAATTATGTCCTGAATTACGTCGACAAGAACAAGCTGCCGTTCACGGTTGCCCTGGATCCCATGGGGGAACTGGCCAAGGCCTTCGGCGAGGTCAAGCTGACGCCGACCACCTTTGTCATCGACAAGCAGGGCAATGTAGTGACGCGCATTCTTGGCGAACCGGACTTCGCGAAGTTACATGCCTTGCTGGAAGAAAAACTGAAAGAAACCTGAGCGCAAAACAATTTACAGGATGGACAGGATTTTCAGGATAAAGAGCCAAAGCGGCTTCTGGTTTTCATCCTGAAAATCCTGTCCATCCTGTTAAAAAGTTCCGCCCCTAAACCACACCGGCCTCATGCGCCTGCTGATCGGCGTGGTATGACGAGCGTACCAGCGGTCCGCTGGCAGCATGATTGAATCCCATGCGTTCCGCTTCGGCGGCATACATATCAAAAACCTTCGGCTCGACATAACGCAGTACCGGCAGGTGGTGTCCTGAAGGTTGCAGGTACTGACCGATGGTCAGCATGTCAACGTCATGCGCGCGCAGATCACGCATGGTGTCGAGTATTTCCTCGTCGGTTTCGCCGAGTCCGACCATAAGGCCCGACTTGGTCGGGATCTGCGGGAAGCGCGCTTTGAAATCCTTCAGCAGCTTGAGTGAATGCGCATAATCCGATCCGGGTCGCGCCTGTTTGTACAGCCGCGGCACGGTTTCGAGATTGTGGTTCATGACATCCGGCGGGCATGCCGACAGGATGTCGAGCGCGATATCGAGGCGGCCGCGGAAATCCGGCACCAGGATCTCGATGCGTGTCTGTGGCGACAGTTCGCGCACGGCGCGGATGCAGTCCTTGAAATGCTGGGCGCCGCCGTCACGCAGGTCATCGCGGTCGACGCTGGTGATGACCACGTATTTGAGTTTCAGCGCGGCGATAGTTTCGGCGAGGTGGCGCGGCTCGTCCGCGTCCGGCGGCTTCGGCCGACCGTGGCCGACATCGCAGAAGGGGCAGCGCCGCGTACACAGGTCGCCGAGGATCATGAAAGTCGCAGTGCCCTTGCCGAAGCATTCACCGATATTCGGGCAGGTGGCTTCCTCGCAGACGGTGTGCAGCTTCTGCGCACGCAGGATGTCCTTGATTTCCTGGAAGCGCGCGCTGCTGCCGAGTCGCACGCGGATCCAGTCCGGTTTTTTCAAAGGGGTCGAAGGAACGATCTTGATCGGGATTCGGGCGGTTTTCGCCTGGCCCTTCTGTTTTTCGCCGGAGGTGGTCATTGCAGTTTTTCCAGTAGGCAGTGGATCAGCCGTTCGCCAATCTGCGCGCGGCTGTCGGTGATGCCGAGATCGGCGGTGCGGATGACTTGCAGTCCCGGATAGCCGCAGGGGTTGATGGCCTGAAACGGCGCAAGGTCGACATCGACGTTCAGCGCGAGGCCGTGATAACAACAGCCGTTGCGTACGCGCAGTCCGAGCGCAGCGATCTTGGCGTCGCCGACATAAACCCCCGGAGCCTCAGGCCGTCCATGCGCCGTGATGCCGTATCCAGCGAGTACTTCGATGACGGCCTGTTCCATCAGCCGTACCAGCGACCGGACCGACAGTCCGCGCCGGCGCAGATCGAGCAGCAGATAGGCGATGAGTTGCCCGGGGCCGTGATAGGTGATTTGTCCTCCGCGGTCAATGCGCTCCACGGGAATGCCGTTTTCGAAGCGCGGCCAGTGTTCGGTTTTGGCGGCGATCCCCGCGGTGTAGACCGGTGGGTGTTCAAGCAGCCAGAGTTCGTCGCGGGTGCTGTTGTCTCGGGCCAGCGTGAACTCGCGCATGCGATCCAGCGTCGGGATGTAAGGTACTGTCCCGAGGCGGTGAACAAGTGGCGGTTGCGAAATGACGGCAGCCGGCATGGCGGAGAGGTCTGACACGGTGCGGCCGGCAGGTCAGTGCCGGTAATGGTGGGATAATGACATGTCATTATAGGACGTTCGGGAGACTGAAGTGCGCACGTATGTAGCTGGAATATCCCTTTTGGCCATGATGCTGGGCGTTGTTTTGCATGCGAGTGCTGCGGAGAGCGGCGGGGATCCGGATTCCAGTTACGGGGCCAGCCTGAGCCGGATTTATCTGGCGCATCAGAAGGTCCTGGCTTTGCGGGATGCCTGTGCCCAGGCTTTCCCGGCGCAGGCTAAAGCGGGCGAAAAAGCCTATGCATCCTGGCAGGCCCGGCATCGGGCACTGCTGACCGAACTGGATAATCGTCTTGTCTGGATGATCCGTGGTTCGTCCAGGGACGAGAAGGAATACATGCGCAATATCGGCAAGTATGAAGGCTCAATTCTCGAATACCGCAACGGAGAACGTGATGAACTGCTGGCGCAGCCGCGCGACGGTATGGAGCAGGGCTGCGCCGATTTCCGCAATTACCTGATCGGCTCCGGTTCGGATTTCAACCGGGAATATGCCGAAGAATTGCGCGTGCTGCGTCAGCGCAAATTACCGAAACGTTGAGCGTCGCGATACCCGCGGTTTGTGTCCGTGATTGAAAAAGAGCGCCACGCCGTCGTTGTCTGCCTGGTCTGGGCGATCGCCCTGGTCGCGTCAGGCATCGCCCCTTACGACCGGCTGACCTGGCTGATGGAGGTAATGCCGGTACTCATTGCAGCGCCGCTGATGGTTGCGACCCGGAGGAACCTGCCGCTGACAACGCTGGTTTATGTTTTGATTGCTGTTCACGGTCTGATCCTGTTTTATGGCGGCGCTTACACCTATGCGCGCACACCGCTCGGGTTCTGGCTGCAGGATCTTCTTGGATTCGTGCGTAATCCCTATGACCGGATCGGCCATCTCGCTCAGGGCTTTGTGCCGGCCATGGTAGCGCGGGAATTATTGTTGCGGGTGTTCGGTATCCGCGGGCGCAAGATCCTGTTTTTCTTGGTGACATGCGTCTGCCTTGCGATCAGCGCGTTTTACGAATTGATTGAATGGTGGGCGGCATTGCTGATCGGCGCCGAAGCGGACGAGTTTCTTGCCACACAGGGCGATGTCTGGGATACCCAGTGGGACATGTTTCTGGCGCTGATCGGCGCGTTTGCGGCGCAGTTGCTGCTGGGGCGCCGGCACGACCGTCAGCTTGCGAAAATGGCGCCGGCTACAGGACCATGACCACCATCGGGTGATCGCACAGTTCCTGGTACAGCGCGTCCAGTTGTTCGCGCGAGGTGGCGCGGATCACGCAGGTCACGCTGAGATATTTGCCTTTTTTGCTGGTTTTCATCTCCAGCGTGGCGTCGTTGAAGTCAGGGGCATGGCGTTTCACGACCCCGAGCACGGCCTGCGCGAAGCCGGCCTGGCTGTGGCCAAGAATTTTCAGCGGAAAATCGCAGGGATATTCGATCAGCGACGGCTGTTCGCCGCCGGGGCCGGCGGTGTTCACGCTGCAGGTCTCATCTGTTCCTGCTTGAACTGCTGATACAGCGCATGCATGCGCCGGAACAGCGGACCGGGCCGGCCATCACCGACGGGTTTGCCGTCAAGCGTTGTCACCGCGAGTACTTCCTTGGTCGATGAAGTCACCCAGATTTCGTCGGCGCTGCGCACCTCGGCCTCGGTGACGCCGCGCACTTCCAGTTCGAATTCTCGGGCGCGGGCGATTTCCAGCACCACGTCGTAGGTGATGCCGGGCAGCACAAAATTGTCCTTGGGCGGTGTCAGCACCACGCCGTTTTTGACAATGAACACATTGCTTGATGAGGCCTCGGTCAGCTTGCCGTCGCGGAACAGGATGGTTTCGGTGGCGCCGACATCGGCCGAGAGCTGGCGCAACAGGCAGTTCCCGAGAAGCGAAACCGATTTGATATCACAGTTGAGCCAGCGGTAATCCTCGGCGCTGACACAGGCGACACCGGATTCGACGAGGGCAGGCGACGGAGTCACCAGCGGATTGCTCATCATGAATACCGTCGGCGTCACGCCCTTGGGGAAAGCATGGTCACGTTTGGCTACACCGCGCGTGATCTGGAAGTAGACCGACTGGTCATCACCGTCGTTGCGCTTGACGATTTCGTTGACCAATCGTGTCCATTCGGCATCGCTGTGCGGGTTGGTGATGCGCACCTTGTCGAGGCTGTACTGCAATCGGCGCAGATGTTCGGCGAGACGGAAAGGATTTTTTGAATACACCGGAACCACCTCGTAGACGCCATCACCGAAGATGAAGCCGCGGTCGAGTACGGGGATGTAGGCTTCTTCGATGGGTATGAATTTGCCGTTCAGGTAAACGATGTCGGTCATGGTTGATCCGTTGTTGGATTGGGTATGGGCAAGTTTTGCGGACGGAAGTTTATGCCAAGGCGTTTGTTTATTTGAACAGCAGCCGCAGCGAATCCCAAGCACGTCCGAAGATGCCGGCGACAGGCACGGCCTCCAGAGCGAATACCGGCAACTCACGATACGGTTTGCCGTCGATTTCCAGCTTCAGAGTTGCCACGCGCTGGCCGGGCGTCACCGGTGCGAGCAGTGGCTGCACGCTTTCGACGGTGGCCTTGATCTTGTCGCTCTGGCCTTTGGGCAGAGCTACGAAGAGATCGCTTGTGAAGCCGGCCTTGAGCATGTCTGTGGAGCCTTTCCAGACGCGCAACTGCGTCACGGTCTGATTGCGCGCATACAGTTTCACGCTGTCATAGAACTGGAAGCCCCAGTTCAGCAGTTTCTGGCTTTCAGTGGCGCGTGCACTTTCTGATGCGGTTCCCAGGACCACCGACACCAGCCTGCGTTCGCCGCGGCGTGCCGACGTGATCAGGCAGTAGCCGGCGTTTTCGGTGTAGCCGGTCTTGACGCCATCAACCGTGGGATCGAGCCAGAGCAGGCGGTTGCGGTTGGACTGGGTGATGTTGTTGTAGCGGAATTCTTTTTGCGAATACAGTGCGTAATGCTCCGGAAAATCCCGGATCAGCGCGACCACCAGCAGTGAGAGATCCTGCGCGGAGGAATACAGTTGGGGGCCGGTGAGGCCGGTGGCGTTGGTGAAGTTGGTGTTGACCAGTCCCAGACGTTTGGCTTCGCGGTTCATCATCTGCGCGAACACTTCCTCGCTGCCGCCGATGGCCTCGGCCAACGCGACGCTGGCATCATTGCCGGACTGGATGATCATGCCGCGCAGCAGGTCTTCAACAATCACCGGTTTGTTCGGTTCGATGAACATGCGTGAACCCTCGGCCTTCCAGGCGCGGGTCGAGACCGGAATCACCTGATCGGGTTTCAGCGACTTCTGCTTCAGCGCGCTGAACGTCAGATAGGCGGTCATCAGCTTGGTCAGTGATGCCGGTTCGAAACGCTCGTTGGCATTGTGGCTGGCGAGTATCTGTCCGCTGTTGAAGTCGAGCAGCAGCCATGCACGCGCCTCAACCGCGGGTGCAGTGGGCGGCGTGAGTTGTGCCGCAACAGAAAATGTCAGGCAGCAGCCGATAAATGCAGCGAAGAAACGGGTGGATGAACGGCAGAACAGGCGGGTGAATAAGCGGGGCACGGAGCGTTCCATTCGCGGAAAAGGTCGGATTATAGCCAAGGGCGGGTGTGCCCCGGTCCCAGGAGTGACCGGCCGCAGCCTGCGGAGTTCCCTGCGACGCTAATCGCCGTCGCGATACCGTCTTACCGCCGAGCGCAGGAAATCAAACTGTGTGCTGACGCGGCGGCAACGCTCGCAGATTGCGAGATGAGCACGCAGACGCAAGCGCTCGACCAGTCCGAGAGGTCGGTCCTGCGATTGCGAGAGCAGCATCGATGACTGTTTGCAGGATGGAATCATGGCTGTTGTCCGTCAAACCAGGTCTGTTCCAGGCATTCACGCAGCATCAACCGCGCACGATGCAGCATGACCCAGCAGTTGGTCGTGGTGATGTCCAATTCCTGACAGATTTCATCGGTGGTCATTTCCATGACTTCACGCATCGTGAACACCCTGGCCGTGCGGGCGGGCAGTCGTTGCAGGCACAGCTCGAATGCCGACCAGAAACGGCTGTCTTCGAAGGATTTCGCCGGACTGCCCCACTGGGCGGGAAACTCGCGCCAGTGGCCATCCTCGGCAAACAGCGCATCGACAATCTCGGCCTCGGAGCGGTCATCATCGGCACTGACGAGCGCTTGTTCGCGACCGCCGCGCCGCAGGTGATCGATGATCTTGTGCTTGAGTATGCCGGTGAGCCAGGTGCGCAAAGATGAGCGACCGGAGAAACGTTCACGGCCCTCCAGCGCGGCGAGCAGCGTTTCCTGAACGGCATCCTCCGCCTGCGCCGGATTGCGCAACTGCAGAAGCGCGTAACGCAGCAGATAGCCGCGCTCCTGTTCGATGGCGGCAGGTTCAATCGTCAGCTTGTTTCCGGAAGGCAAATAAAACCTTTAAAAACAATTATTTACAATATTTTTTGGCCGATAAACAAGTTGCGGGCTAGACGCTCTTGAAATACCGCCCGCACCACCCATATTCCTTGCAACGGCGCAGAGCGCCACATTTATTCAAGGAGAACATCATGGCGAATGTAACCCGCTTTAATCCGTTTGACGATTCGTTCGACGAACTGCTGCGCGGCTTTTTTGTGCGGCCGATGGCTTTTGAAGGTACGCCGCAGGCGGCGCAACCGATCCGTATCGATGTCCGTGAAGACGAGAACGCCTACACGGTGCATGCCGAGATTCCCGGCGTGAAAAAAGATGACATCCACGTCACCATCGATAACGAGCAGGTCGCGATCAGCGCGGAAACCCGGAACGAACGTGAAGTGAAGGACGGCGAACGCGTGCTGCGTGCCGAGCGCCACTACGGAAAGGTCTATCGCGCATTCACGCTGGCTCAGGCCGTGGATGAGGAAAAGTCGGTGGCCCGTTACAACGACGGCGTATTGGAACTGACGCTGCCGAAAAAAACGGCGGCTGCGAGCAAGCGCCTGACCATCAACTAAGCATCGGTTCGGAAAGCGGCACCCTCCGGCGCCCACCCCCGGCGCCCGCCGCAGGGCGGCAGGTTGAAAGCCTGCCGCCTTTTTTTGGCTCAGGTAGAATGAGTGAATCCTCACATTCCCGTTCTTAGCCACTGACCTAAACGATCCCTCGCCATGCCACTTTCCGCCTCCACCGCCGCCAGCAAAGCCAAGACCCTCGCCGAAGCATTGCCGTACATCCAGCGTTTCCACGGCAAGACCATTGTCGTCAAATACGGTGGCAACGCGATGACCGATCCCGCGTTGAAGGAAGGTTTCGCACGCGACGTGGTACTGCTGAAAGTGGTGGGCATGAATCCGGTGATCGTGCACGGCGGCGGTCCGCAGATCGATGATCTGCTCAAACGCGTCGGCAAGAAGGGTGAATTCATCCAGGGCATGCGCGTCACCGATGCCGAAACCATGGACGTCGTTGAAATGGTGCTCGGCGGCCAGGTCAACAAGGACATCGTCAACCTGATCAACCGTTGCGGCGGCAAGGCCGTCGGTCTGACCGGCAAGGACGGCGGCCTCATCCGCGCGCGCAAGATGAAAGTACGCGGCGCCCCCGGCAGCGACGAGCTGGTCGACATCGGCCAGGTCGGCGAAGTCGAAAGCATCGATCCGGCGATCGTCAACCTTCTGCACACCCAGGATTTCATTCCCGTCATCGCGCCAGTGGGTGTCGGCGCCAACGGCGAGTCGTACAACATCAATGCCGATCTGGTTGCCGGCAAGGTCGCTGAGATTCTCAAAGCGGAAAAGCTGATCGTGCTGACCAATACCGCCGGGGTGCTCGACAAGGACGGCAAGCTGCTGACCGGCCTGACCGCGCGCAAGGTTGATGAACTGTTCGCTGACGGCACCATCCACGGCGGCATGCTGCCGAAAATCGGCTCGGCGCTGGATGCCGTGAAAAACGGCGTCAATACCTGCCATATCATCGACGGCCGTGTCGAACACGCGCTGTTGCTCGAAATTCTTACTGATGAAGGGGTCGGCACGCTGATCAAGCGGCGCTGACGTCCTGACTCATCGACGCTCTTGTCATGAACGGCAATGTCGCCTGGATCTTCGATCTCGACAACACTCTGCACAACGCTACGCCGCACATCTTTCCGCACATCAACCGCGCGATGACGGCCTATCTGCAGCAGCATCTGCAACTCGACGAGGCCGAAGCCGGCGCGCTGCGCCGCCGTTACTGGCAGCGTTACGGCGCGACGTTGCTCGGACTGATCAAGCACCACGACACCGACCCGGCGCATTTCCTCTGGCACACCCACCAGTTTCCGGATCTGCCGCGCATGGTTGTGCGCGAGCCGCGGCTGCGCCATGTATTGCAGCGGCTGCGCGGCCGCAAATACCTGTTTTCCAATGCGCCGGTGCACTATGCCCGCGCCGTGCTGCGCGTGCTCGGCATCACCGACCTGTTCGAGGCCGTCTTTTCGATCGAGACCGTGGCTTTCCGGCCCAAGCCCGACGCCTACGGATTCCTGCGTTTGTGCCGCGCCCATCACCTGCGCCCGCGGCGCTGTATCATGGTCGAAGACTCGCTGGAAAACCTGCGTACCGCAAAACGGCTGGGGATGAAGACCGTGTGGGTGTCACAGGCGGAGCGGGCGCCCGGCTATGTCGATCGACGCATCGCCGGCATTACTGATCTTTCCATTCACGCAGCATCACTGTACTGAGGACGGCATGGCACGCAGCGGAGAACGCAAGACCCAGATCCTGCAGACGCTCGCCCAGATGCTTGAAGGCCCTGCGGCCGAACGCATCACCACCGCGGCCCTGGCCGCGCGCATCGGCGTGTCGGAAGCGGCGCTGTACCGGCATTTCAAGGGCAAGGCCGACATGTTTGCCGGGCTGATTGATTTTGTCGAAGACACGTTGTTCACGCTGATCAACAGGATCACCAGCGATGAACAGAGCGGCCTGCGCCAGACGGAAGCCATTATCGGCATGCTGCTGGGTTTTTCGCAGAAGAACCGCGGCATGACACGTGTGTTGATCGGTGACGCGCTGGTCACCGAGGATGACGCTCTGCAGACGCGCATCAACCAGATTCACGACCGTCTTGAGGCCGCACTTAAACAGGCGTTGCGTTTTGCCGCAACCCGCAGCGAAATCGCCGCTGATGTCGATCCGTCTGCACAGGCCAATGTACTGATGAGCTTTGTCGCCGGACGCTGGCATCAGTACGCCAAGAGCGGATTCCGCCGCGATCCGGCAGAGTATTGGCAGCAGCAATGGAAGCAGTTAACCGCGGGCATAGTCGCCTAGTTACCCTAGTCACTTTTGCAACGGAGATCGAGTCATGTCACAGATCACTACACAGCACCTGGCGCAATTGATGATCGGCGTCGCCCGATCACAGCTTGCGGTGGTCGATTCCATCGAGAACATGAAGGCGGGATTCAAGTTCACCCATGTGCGGCCAACGCTCGAAACCGCGTCGCGCATCCGCTCCAATCATGCCGAGACGCTGGCCGATTTTCCGTCGCGGCTGCTGCTGCAGATGCTGGGCCGCAATCCGCCTGATTTCGATCGTGTTGCCCGTGAACTGGAACACCTGATCAGCGGTGAGAGCACGACACCGTCGCGCGAGGCTTTGGCGGCCGAAACGGCGCCGCAGGCGCCGGACTCCCTGGACATGACCTGAATTTGACGTCGGGTGCGATCGGTTTTTATCGCCTGCCGCACACCGCGCAGTCCGGATCGCGCTGCAGTTTTACGGTCCGTATGTCCATCGTCAGCGCATCGAGCAGCAGCAGGCGGCCGTTCAGCGACTCCCCGGCCCCCGACAGTATTTTCAGTGTTTCAGCGGCCTGCATCGCGCCGATGATGCCGACCAGTGGTGCAAAAACCCCCATCACCGCGCAGCGCATTTCTTCTGTTTCGCCGTCTTCCGGAAACAGGCAGGCATAACAGGGCGACTGCGGACTGCGCAGGTCGAACACCGCAAGCTGTCCATCGAAGCGGATACCGGCGCCCGACACCAGCGGTTTTTGCGCGGCGACGCAGGCGCGGTTCACCGCATGCCTTGTCGCAAAGTTGTCGCTGCCGTCGAGCACAACATCCGCCGCGGCAACGAGTTGCTCCAGCCGTGCGCCTTCGACACGCTCCTGAACGGCGTTGATGTTTACCCGCGGGTTGATCGCGAGCAGAGTTTCACGCGCGGATTCGACTTTGGGGCGGCCGACCGCTGCTTCACGATGCACGATCTGCCGCTGCAGATTGGTCAGGTCGATAACATCACCGTCGCAAATGCTCAGCGTGCCGATGCCAGCAGATGCAAGATACAGGGCTGCCGGCGAACCGAGGCCGCCGGCGCCGATAATCAGCACATGCGCATCGAGCAGGCGCTGCTGGCCCTCGATGCCGATTTCCGGCAGCAGGATGTGGCGGCTGTAGCGCAGCAGTTGTTCGTCGTCCATGGCGCCAGTTTCGTATTATTGTGCAGCGAAAACAACAACGCCCGGCGGTGCCGGGCGTCGGGCTGCAAATGCGGCGTTCAGTTGGTTTTTGCGATGCCGCGGCTCTTCAGGAATGCGATGGCCTGGTTGAGTTCGTAGTCATCGGGTGAAACGATTTCACCGGCTTCGCGCAAAGCGCGTAATTTCTCGCGCTCCTTTTCACGATCCTTTTCCTCCGGCTCCTTCGGTCGTGCTGCCGGCGTGAAATTGTATTTCTCCGCCGCACGCGCTGCGGCAACTGCTTTGTCCTCGGGCTTTTCAGTCGTTGCAGCTTCACCCAGATGTTTGGTCAGATCGGCCTCGCGCAATTTGAGCGTGCGGTCGGTTGCGCCATCATCCAGCGGGATGTCGGGTGTAATGCCCTTGGCCTGGATTGAACGGCCTTTGGGCGTGTAATAACGCGCGGTAGTCAGCTTGATCGCGGTGTTGTTGCCCAGCGGCAGGATCGTTTGCACGGAACCCTTGCCGAAAGTCTGCTGGCCCATCACGACCGCTCGATTATGGTCCTGCAGCGCGCCGGCGACGATTTCGGATGCGGAGGCCGAGCCGCCGTTCACCAGCACCACCATTGGCACGGTCTTGGCTTCGGGCGGCAGTCGTTTGAGGAAGTCTTCCTTGTTGCGGCCGCGCAGATAATGTTCCGGCGTCGCGTTGAGTTTCATCTTGGCGTCATCGGTGCGGCCGTCGGTGTACACCACCAGCGCATCTTTCGGCAGGAATGCTGCCGATACCGCGACAGCGCCATTGAGCAGGCCGCCGGGATCGTTGCGCAGGTCGAGGATCATTCCTTTCATCGGCCCCTGGTTTTCCTTGAACATGCGCTCGATGGCGCGCGCCATCGTGTCGCCGGTATGTTCCTGGAACTGCGAGACCCTCACGTAGGCATAGCCGGGTTCCAGCAGTTTGGATTTGACGCTCTGGATCTTGATCACGGCACGGGTGAGCGTGACCACGATGGGTTTGGTTTCGCCTTTGCGCACGATGGTGAGCACGATCTGCGTGTTGGGCTTGCCGCGCATTCTTTTCACGGCATCATTCAGCGTCATGCCTTTGACCGAGGTGTCGTCGAGTTTGACGATCAGATCTCCCGCCTTCAGTCCTGCGCGGGAAGCGGGCGAATCGTCGATCGGCGAAACCACGCGCACAAAACCGTCTTCCATGCCGACTTCGATGCCAAGGCCGCCAAATTCGCCCTGGGTGCCGACCTGCATTTCCTTGAAGGCTTCCTGGTCGAGATAGGCCGAATGCGGATCGAGTCCGGTAAGCATGCCGTTGATGGCCTCGGTGATCAGCTTTTTGTCCTCGACAGGCTCGACATAATCACTTTTGACGCGGCCGAAGACTTCGGTGAAGGCGCGCAGCTCTTCAATGGGCAGCGGTCCGGTTGCCGAGCGCTGGGCGATCGCGGAGTAATTGAGGCTGATGGCGACGCCGATGACGACGCCACCAACGACAAGTCCTAACTGCTTGATTTTACTGCGCATTTAAGCTCCTGCCGCGATTGCGGCTGATATAACACTAACGTAGTTTGACCCAGGTCAGCGGGTCGAAAGGCTTCCCTGCATGACGCATTTCAAAGTATAGCCCTGATTCTGCATTGCCGCCGCTGTTGCCCACGGTGGCAATGGTGTCGCCGCCCCGGATGACTTCACCGACTTGTTTCAACAATGCTTCGGCATTGGCATACAAGGTCATGTAACTGTCGCCATGATCAATGATCAGCAAGTTGCCGAAGCCGCGAAGCCAGTCTGCGTAAACCACTCTGCCGCCGGCGACGGCTTTGACGCCGTCACCAGGTCTGGCTGCAATGAATACGCCTTTCCAGGTAATGCCACCGTCTGAACGTGGACTGCCAAACCGGCCTCCAAGTTCCCCACGCACCGGTAATGCCAGTGAGCCGCGCATGGCAGCGAAGGCGCCGCTGCCGTTATCCGCCGGCAAGGAGTCGTTGCGCGGGCGGGGTTTGCCGCCGGCAGCCGGCTTTTGCGGTCGCTGGGGTTGTTGCTGCACCAGTTTGGACAATTGCTCAATCAGTCGGCCCAGGCGGTTCTCGTTGTTTTGCATCACCCGGATCTGCTGCTGCTGGGCGCGGATGTCGCGTGAAACCTTGGTCAACACCTCGGCACGCGCGCGTTTTTCACGTTCCAGGCGCTTTTTCTGTGCAGCCTGATCCTGGGCGATACGCGTGATGGCCGCGGTTTCCTCCGCGATTTCGCGGGTCAGCCGGTCGAGTTCCGCAAGATTGCTGCGCAACCCTTCAACCAGACGTGCGCGGGCACGGGCTATGTAGGCCAGGTAGTGCAGCTGGCGCGCCATGTCATTGGGATTTTCCCGGGCCAGCACCAGCCGCAAAGCGTCCGGTTCGCCCTGCAGGTACTGCCGGCGCAGCATGCGGCCAAGCAGTTCCTGCTGGGACTGCATGCTGGCGCGTGCTTCGTTCGAAGACTTGCGCAGTGAACCGAGTTTGGCGCCGGAGTCGCGTGCCTGACGGTTCAGATCGCGCAGTTCGCGGTTGGCCTCGGAGATCGCCTGTTCGGATTCACGCAGCGCATCGGAAGCTTCACTTTTTGTTTCCTCGGCGGCAGCGAGTTTTTTCTGCATCGCCGAAATTCGCCCACGCAGTTCCTGCAGTTCACTCTGTGCCTGGGACGCCGTAGTCGCCGCGGCACCGGCGCTGGCCGGCGCGAACAGCAGCCCCAGAACCAGCGATATTGCGAATAAGGATGCGCGAGCGATCACGCAAACTCGAGCAGCGACCGTCCGGTCATTGCCGGCGGTTTTGGCAGGCCCATCATTGTCAGCAGCGTCGGGGCGACGTCCTGCAGCGCACCGCCCTCTGTCATGCGCGCCTTGCGGCCGATATAAAGCAGCGGCACCAGATTCAAGGTGTGCGCAGTGTGCGGTTGCTGCGACTCTTCGTCGCGCATGGTTTCGGCATTGCCGTGGTCAGCCGTGATCAGCACTTCGCCGCCGATTTCGCGCATGGCTTCGACGGCGCGGCCGATGCATTCATCGAGCACTTCAACCGCCCGCGTCGCGGCGGCAAGGTTGCCGGTGTGGCCGACCATGTCGCCATTTGCGAAATTGCAGATGATGGCGTCGTACTGGCGCGAAGCGATCGCCGCAACCAGCTTGTCGGTGACTTCGCGCGCGCTCATCTCCGGCTGCAGGTCGTAGGTGGCGACCTTGGGTGAGGGCACCATGATGCGGTCTTCGCCGGCGTAGGGCGTTTCAATGCCGCCATTGAAGAAGTAGGTGACGTGTGCGTATTTTTCAGTTTCGGCGATGCGCAGCTGTTTAAGGCCTTGCTTGGCAAGGTATTCGCCGAAGCCGTCGCGAATCTGCTGCGGACCGAATGCGGCAGGAATATGGGCGAAGTCCTCGCCATAACTGGTCAGTGTGCAGTAATAACCCAGCTTCGGCGTGCGCTTGCGCGCGAACCCGGTAAACGCAGCATCGGTCAGAGCGGTAGTCATCTGCCGCGCGCGGTCAGACCGGAAATTCATGAAAATCACCGCATCGCCATCCTTCATCTGCACCGGCTGCGCGCCTGCCGGGACAATGGCCGTGGCTTTGACGAATTCATCGGTTTCTTTGCGCGAATATGCAGCATGGAGACCCGCGACGGCATCCGGCGCGGTGTAAGCACCGTCGCCACCGGTGATCAGGTCGTAGGCGGTCTGCACGCGTTCCCAGCGTTGATCGCGGTCCATCGCGAAATAACGGCCGCAGATCGATGCGATTTGCGCGTTGCCCAAAGTCCGGCATTTTTCCTGCAGGGCTTTCAGCGAAGCTTCCGCGCTTTGCGGCGGCGTATCGCGGCCATCAAGGAAGGCGTGGACGTACACTTTTTTAACGCCACCTTTTGCGGCGAGTTCAAGCAGCGCGTGTATCTGTGATTCGTGGCTGTGCACACCGCCCGGCGACAGCAGGCCCAGCACATGCAGCGCGCCGTTGCCGGCGGTCTTGATCAGCGTGCCGAGTACGGGATTGGTCGCAAATTCGCCGGTTTCAATCGCATGCTCGATCTTGGTGTAGTCCTGATAAACAACGCGGCCGGCGCCGATGTTCATATGGCCGACTTCGGAGTTGCCCATCTGCTGCGCAGGGAGTCCCACCCATTTTTCGGAAGCATCGATGATGGTGTGCGGACAGGTCTTCCAGAGCACGTTCCAGTGGGGTTTGCGAGCCTGGCAGATGGCGTTGTCATCGCAGTCCTCGCGGTGTCCGAAACCGTCAAGGATGATCAGCAGTGATGGGGTTATCTTCATGATTTTAATGAATTATTCGGCATGTTCTGGTAAAGTATAATTCTAATCCATTTCAACTCTCCTGAGTGCATCAGGGTGTCCCCATGAACAAAGCCTTTGCGTTGCGCGAACAATTGCTGAAAAAGCAGGAGCATATTGATCTCGCATCACGTGCACTGAAGGCTATCGCACACCCGTTGCGGCTGAAAATCCTGTGCATACTGGGCGCTGAAGAACTGAGCGTGCAGGAAATTGTCGACTGCGTCGGAACTTCCCAGAGCAACATTTCCCAGCACCTCGCGATCCTGCGTGAAAAGGGCGTGCTGCGTACCCGCAAGGATGCCAACCGGGTGTTTTATCGCATCGGCGACGAACGGATGCTGACGCTGATCGGCATGATGCGTGACGTGTTCTGCGGCGCAGAAGACTGAGGGCGCTGCGCTGTTTCCCCCGCGCCGTGAAGGCTTCCCGGCGCACTCCATGACGGTTCCCACCGTGCCGTTGTTTGCCCGCTTCGCCCTGCTGTGCACGGCGCTGCTGTGCGCGATGCCGTTTCTCCAGCCCTATCACCGCAATCCGCTGACCGCGTTTTATTCGGAATGGATTGCTGTTGCGCTTGGCCTTGGTGTGGCGACGGTATTGTTGAGCCGCAGGGCCTGGGCGCCGGCAGAGATGCCTTGGGCTGCACTGTCCCCGCTCGCACTGGCGCTGCTGCTGGTCGTACATGGTCTTCTTGGATGGTCTCCATATCTGGGTGGGGCACTGACCGCTGCGCTGGTACTGATCTGGGCCGCGTTGCTCATTGTGGCGATCAGTGTGCTGGTCAGGATCAGCAGTCTGCACACGGTGCTGCAGATTTTTGCTGCCGGTATAGCGGTCGGCGCGCTGCTCAGTGCGCTGGTTGGTTGCCTGCAGCATGCACAGCTGGCGACGCTGGTCGATTTTCTGGTGGCACGAACCACGGGTGCGGCCATTTTCGGCAACCTGGCCCAGGCCAATCACTTTGCTTCGTATACGGCTCTGGGGTTGCTGGCGCTGGCCTATCTGCATCTGCGGAACCGAATAGGGCTGGTCGTGCTCGTGTTGTCATCGGCGCCGATGCTGTTTGTGCTGGGGCTGTCCGGGTCCCGCACCGCTGCGCTGTATCTTCTGGCGGCCTTTGTGTTTGCCGCCTGGTTCCGGTGGCGGATGAACGATGAGACCATGCGGCGACTGTTTCTGGTCTGCGCTTGTTATTTTTTTGGGTATTGCCTGATGCAGCTTGGCGTCGGTGCAGGCTTGTTCCGGGTCGATGCGCGTTATTCAGTGACTGCAGTGGAAAGAATTTCCACCGGCGGCGCGAGTCTCAGCGACCGGATTTCATTGTGGCAATCCGCTTGGGCGATATTTCTTGGCCAGCCATTGACGGGATCGGGCTGGGGGACGTTTGCCCTGCACAATTTTGAACGCGCCATCGACGCATTTCCGGCCGGTGGATACCAGCTTTATCACAACGCGCACAATGCAGTGTTGCACCTGCTCGCCGAAACAGGCCTTGCCGGCCTCGCTTGCGCGGTGCTGCCGCTGCTCGCCGCAATCCGTTTTGCTTATCCGCCCGGAGATGACAGCCCCGAATACTGGCTGATGGTCGCGTCTGGCGCAGTCCTCCTGCTGCACAGCCTGCTCGAATACCCGCTCTGGTACGCCTACTTTCTGGGACTGGCGGCGCTGCTGCTGGGGGTGGCGCCGCTGCGGGTGCACACACTGCGGTTGTCCCGTTACTGGCAATGGATCGTTCTGGCCATGCTGTGTATCGGGGCCGCCAACCTGACGGCGCTCTGGCTTGATTATCGCCGCTTCGAGAGCCTGTTCCGGCCGCAACCCGCGGTTCATCCCCATCAAATTCCCGAAGTGATGATGCGCACGCACCAGAATCTGCTGCTGCGGCCCTATGCGGAAGTCGCCATGGCCCTGCCGATGGTGCTGGATGAGGCGGCTCTTGAACGGCAGCTTTTCATGAATAGCCGGGCCATGCGTTTCGTGCCCGATGTGTCACTGGTCTATCGCCAGGTGCTGTTGCTGGCGCTGGCGGACCGCCTGCCGGAAGCGCGGCAGCTGCTTTTGCAGGCCCGGCATGCCTATCCGGTGCCGCCGCCCGCGTTTGAACGGGATCTGGCGCGGCTCGCGCAGGCACAGCCGGCGCGCTTCCGGCCTCTGTTAGAATCTGCCCCTCGTCGCGCTGTGGCGCACCCTTGATCAGAGCTTAGATGGAATCCTTTTTCGTATACCTGCAGAAAAGCCCGTACAACATGATGTTGTTCGGCGGCGCCCTTGCCAGCGGCGCTTTGTTGTTGTGGCCGTTGCTGATGCGTCCGTTTCGCGCCGGCCGCGAAGTCAGCGCGTTTGAGACCGTGCAACTGATCAACCGCAAGGACGCGTTGGTAATTGACGTGCGTGATGTCGGGGAGTTCGAGGCCGGCCACATATCCGGGGCCAGGCATATTCCCGAGGCGCAGATTGCCGATCGCATCAAGGAGCTGGAAAAATTCAAGGATCGGCCGGTCATCATGGTCTGCCGTTCGGGCACACGTTCCGGCTCCGCGGTGAAGATACTGCGCAGCAACGGTTTCACCGAGGCGGTGAATCTGGCCGGTGGCATCGGCGCCTGGGAACAGGCCGGCATGCCTTTGCAGAAAAAATAATCGCAAGGAAGACATCGTCATGGCTAAAGTCCGCATGTATTCCACCCAGGTTTGTCCGTACTGCCAGATGGCCGAGCGGCTGCTGCGCAGCAAGGGCGTTGCCGAGATCGACAAGATTCTGATCGACAGGGATCCGGCGCAGCGTGCGGAGATGATGGAAAAAACCGGTCGCCGTACGGTGCCGCAAATTTATATCGGCGAAACCCACGTCGGCGGCTACGACGATCTCGCCGCCCTCGACCGGGCCGGCGGGCTTGACCCGCTGCTGGCGGCCTGAAAACTTAACAGGAACATTCGTAATGAGCGAACAGCAGCAACCGCAGTTCACGATCGAAAAGATTTATCTCAAGGATCTGTCGTTGGAGATCCCCAATGCGCCGCAGATTTTCCTGCAGCTGGAAAACCCGCAGATCGAAATCAGCGTTCATAACGGCGCTGCGGCACTGGACCAGCCTGCCGGTCTTTATGAGGCCGTGCTGACGGTGACGGTCACGGCCAAGCTCAAGGACAAGACGGTTTTTCTGGTGGAAGTCGCACAGGCCGGCATTTTCCGCATCCTCAACCTGCCGGCGACCGATACCGACGCGGTGCTCGGCGTGTTGTGCCCGAATACATTGCTGCCCTATGCCCGTGAGGCGGTGTCGAGCCTGCTGATCCGTGCCGGCTTCCCGCCGGTGGTGTTGCAGCACATGAGCTTCGATGCCGCCTATCAGGAACGGCTGCGCCAGATGCAGCAGGAGCAGGCAGCGCCTGCCGGCGCTGCCAACTGAAGCGCGCGCCATGCGCCGTCTGCTCGTTGCAGTTGCGTTGGCTTCCGCGCTGACCGCTGCACCTGCAGCCGGCGCCGAGTTTCGTTCGGCGGCGGAAGCTGCAGTTGTGCTCTACGACGCGCCTTCAGCCAAATCTCGCAAGGTATACATCGTCAATCGAGGTTATCCGCTTGAAGTTGTGGTGCAGGTTGAAGGCTGGGTCAAGGTGCGCGACGCGGCCGGTGCGCTGTCATGGGTGGAATCCAGGGCGCTTGATAATTCCCGAAACGTTCTGGTGCAGGCTCAGGCGGCGACTTTGCGGCAAAAACCTGCTGAAGATGCGCCATCAGTGGGTGAATTCCGGCGCGACGTGTTGCTGAGCGTGGTTGAACCCGCCGCCAATGGCTGGATTCAGGTCCGGCATCGCGATGGCCTGACCGGATATCTGCGCGCAGCCGACGTCTGGGGCGACTGAGTGCGTCCTGCCCTGACGTGAATATCGCCATACTCGGTGCCGGAGCCTGGGGCACCGCACTCGGCATCAACCTCAGTGCAACGCATGCCGTGACCTTGTGGGCGCGAGATCCACGGCAGATCGAAGCGATGCAACGAAGCCGCAGCAACGAACGTTATCTTCCCGGACATGCATTGCCCGCTACGCTGGCGCTGGAGGCGGATGCCAGTCGTGCGCTGGCGGGGCGGGACTGCCTGATTGTTGCCGCAACGGTGGCCGGCTTGCGTCCGGTGCTGCGCCTGATTCGCGATGCCGGCTGCAAGTCGCCGGTGGTGTGGCTGTGCAAGGGTTTCGAGCGACCGGATGCGCGGCTGCCGCACGAGGTTTTTGCCGAAGAAGTCGGTGACAGTCCGGCTCGCTGCGCAGTGCTCTCGGGCCCCAGCTTTGCGCAAGAGGTGGCCGCGGGTTTGCCGACAGCGCTGACGCTGGCGTCATCCGATCCTGCATTTGCCGCCGATACCGCGCGGGCCTTGCATGGGCCTTCGCTGCGTGTGTATTCAAGCGATGATGTGATCGGCGTCGAGGTCGGGGGCGCGGTCAAGAATGTCATGGCGATTGCTGCCGGGGTTTGTGACGGACTGGGCTTGGGCCTCAACGCGCGTGCGGCGCTGATCACGCGCGGCCTTGCCGAAATGACGCGCCTGGGTATTGCACTCGGGGCACGTGCCGAAACCTTCACCGGTCTTGCCGGAATGGGCGATTTGATTCTGACCTGCACCGGCGACCTGTCGCGCAACCGCCGGGTCGGGCTTGCCATCGCACGCGGTGAAGCGGTGGCCCAGGCACAGGCCAGCCTCGGGCATGTGGCCGAAGGCGTGTTCACTGCGGCTGAAGTGCAGCGACGGGCTCGCGCCTGTGGCATCGAAATGCCCATTACCGATGCGGTTTGCCGGGTCATTGATGTCCCCGGGTCTGCCGCGACCGTGGTGCGTGAGTTGCTCGCACGCAATGCCAAACCTGAACACGCGTCCACGAGCCGTTAGGTTTGCGGTTGTGACGGCAGTTTTTCAGGAGCCACCGCGAAAACCGGTCTGACGCCAAGCTTCGTAGGTCACAATGGCCACTGCATTGGCCAGGTTCAGGCTGCGGCTTTGTTCGCACATTGGCAGCCGCAATCGTCGCTCGTTCGGGAAAGAACCAAGCACGGTTTCCGGCAAACCGCGTGTTTCCGGTCCGAACACCAGCACGTCGCCTTCGGAGTACTGAACGGTGTCGTAACGTGTGCTGCCGCGGGTTGTAATCGCATAAAGACGGCGCTGACCGAGTATTGCAAGGCACGCGTTCCAGTCATCATGCACTTGCATTGAGGCATGTTCGTGATAATCGAGGCCTGCACGGGCCAGTGTGCGGTCGTTCAGAGTAAACCCGAGCGGACGTACCAGGTGCAGGCGTGTACCGCTGTTGGCAACGAGCCGAATGACATTGCCGGTATTGGGTGCGATCTCGGGTTCGTAGAGGACGATATCGAACATATGGTTTTTCCTCCCATGCTTGGGTTGTCACCGGTGCTGGAAGGGGATATCCTTAAATATCAATAACATGCGCGATGCGCGCAGATGCAGGGTAACGACAACGGTTGGCGTTCCCGGCGTCATTTTGAGCGAAACTCTATGGGCCGTCCTGAAAAAATCCGGCTGGGTGAAATCCTCGTCCAGCAGAAGTTGCTCACTGAAGAGCAGCTGAAGGCGGCTCTTGATGAGCAGAAAAAAACCGGCCGGCGCCTCGGTCGCGTGTTCATCGAGCGCGGCTTCATTACCGAAGAGCAGATTTCCAAGGCGCTGGCGCGCCAGCTCGGCGCCGATTACATCGACCTTAAACAGTACAACATCAAGCGCGATGTGGTGGCTAAACTGCCCGAGACGCAGGCGCGCCGTTACCGCGCGATGGTGCTGGAAGATCGCGGAGCGGCGTATTTCGTCGGCATGGCCGATCCGACTGATCTCACGGCTTATGACGAAATTGCGCGCATCCTCAAACGTGACATCGAACTGGCGGTGGTCACCGAGACCGAACTGCTGCGCACCATCGACCGCAGCTACCGGCGCACGGAGGAAATCACCGGGCTCGCACAGGAGTTGCAGGCCGAAATCGGCGACTCCGGCGCAGTGGATTTTGCCGCACTCTCGACGACACCCGGGCTCGAAGAAGCGCCGGTCGTCAAATTGCTGCAGACCGTGTTTGAAGATGCCACCCAGGCACGCGCCTCCGACATCCACATCGAGCCGCAGGAGCGGCGCCTGCAGATCCGTTTCCGCATTGACGGGCTGCTGCACCTGCAGACCGAAGCCGACAGCAAGATTGCCTCGGCAGTGGTGCTGCGGCTGAAGCTGATGTCCGGGCTCGACATTGCCGAAAAGCGCATGCCGCAGGACGGACGTTTCAACGTCAAGGTGCGCAATGCCGCCGTTGATGTGCGGATATCGACGATGCCCACGCAGTACGGCGAATCGGTGGTGATGCGCCTGCTCAATCAGGGCAGCGGCATACTCGGACTCGAAAACATCGGCATGCCCGAGGCCATGCTCGACAAGGTGCGTGAGGTCATCCACCGCCCCAGCGGCATGGTGCTGGTCACCGGCCCCACCGGCAGCGGCAAAACCACCACGCTGTATGCCGCCCTCAATGAGCTGAACACCGCTGAACGCAAAATCATCACCGTCGAAGACCCGGTCGAATACCGTCTGCCCGGCATCAATCAGGTGCAGGTCAATGAAAAAATCGAACTGACATTTGATCGCGTCCTGCGCTCCGCCCTGCGTCAGGATCCGGACGTCGTGCTGGTGGGTGAGATGCGCGACGAGAACACCGTCGAGACCGGACTGCGCGCATCAATGACCGGCCACATGGTGTTTTCCACACTGCACACCAACGATGCGGTCAGCACGCCGATCCGTCTGCTCGACATGGGCGCACCGCGCTACATGGTGGCGCTGTCGCTGCAACTGGTCATCGCGCAGCGACTGCTGCGCGTGATCTGCGAAAGCTGCATTGAAGATTACGAACCGTTGCCGTCCGAGCATGAATGGCTGCGCAGCGAACTTGGCGACAGCGTTGACCAATACCGCTTCAAGCGGGGCCGCGGCTGTTCGCATTGCAACGGCACCGGTTTTGTCGGACGCACGGGCGTGTACGAAATGCTGGAAATGACCAAGTCCGTGGTCGAGGCCGCCAACCAGGACGATGTGCAGCAGTTCATGAAGGTTGCCCGTGCGCAGATCGGCCGGGAGACCCTGCGTCACCGCGCCGCCGAGCTTGCGGCCAGCGGCCGCACCACGCCCAACGAGGCGATGCGCATCAGCAGTCAGCTCGACGAGTAAGCGCTGTGCCTTTTTTTACCTACAAGGGACGCGACGGCCGGGGTGAGGCGGTGCAGGGCGTGCTGGAAGGCGCGGACAGCGGCGCCGTGGCGGGGCAGCTGTCTGGTTCCGGCATCGTGCCGCTCGAAATCACGCCATCGGCGCCGCCGCGGGAGAAAAACGAATTTCTCGAACAACTCTTCAACAAGGGCAAGGTCAGCCATACCGACGTGTTGCTCTACAGCCGCCAGATGTTCACGCTGCTCAAGGCCGGTGTGCCGATCATGGGTGCGTTGAAGGGGCTGGAAGATTCCACCGACAACAAGCGTTTTGCGGAAGTCGTGCGCGACGTTCGCGAGAGCCTCGACACCGGCCGCGAAATGTCGGCATCGCTGGCGCGCCATCCGGATGTGTTCTCGCAGTTTTATACGTCGATGGTCAGCGTGGGCGAACAAACCGGACGGCTGGAGGAGGTGTTTCTGCGGCTGTTCGAACACCTCGAATTCGAGAAATTCATGCGCGAGCAGATCAAGGCCGCGCTGCGTTATCCGTCGTTCGTGATTGCGACCATGGGTGTCGCCATCGTTGTCATCAATATTTTCGTGATCCCCGCGTTCGCCAAGGTCTACCAGGGATTCAAGACCGAACTGCCGCTGATGACCAAGGTGCTGATCGGTTTTTCGAATTTCATGGCCGAGAACTGGTATTTCATACTGGCCGCATTCATCGGCCTGATCTTCGCATTTCGTGCCTGGACCGGCAGTGCGCGCGGCCGCATGCAATGGGACCACATCAAGCTGCGCATTCCCATCGCCGGTCCGATTGTGCTGAAAGCAACGCTGGCGCGTTTTGCCCGGAGTTTCTCGATGGCCTTCCGCAGCGGCGTGCCGGTGACCAGCGCGCTGGCGATGGTTGCCGGCACCGTCGACAACGTATTCGTCGCCGAGCGCATCAATCACATGCGCGAGGGCGTCGAACGCGGCGAATCGATACTGCGCACCGCACGCGACGCCAAAGTGTTCACCCCGGTGGTGCTGCAGATGATCGCGGTGGGGGAGGAATCCGGCGCACTGGACGACCTGACCTCGGAAATCGCCGACCTCTACCAGCGCGAAGTCGAATATGAGATCAAGAACCTCAGTGCGCAGATCGAACCCATCCTGATCGTTGCGCTGGGCGTCATGGTGCTGATTCTGGCGCTCGGCGTGTTCCTGCCGATCTGGGACCTCGGCAATGCGGCTCTCGGCAAGAAATAGGGGGATGATCCGCAGCACGCGCGGTTTTTCCCTGCTGGAACTGTCCGTGGTTGTCGCCGTGTGGGCCGTTCTGTTCGGTGTTTTTCTGGAGCGCCTCACTTATTACCAGGAGGCTGCTGAACACGCGCGCTTCGAATCCGAACTGCAGTCCTTCAAAACCGGATTGCAGTTGCGCATGGCGGAACTGATTTCGACAAACCGGGAACGCGAGTTGCGGCAGATGGAAACCGACAACCCCTTGCGCTGGCTGGGTCAGGCGCCCGCGACTTATTCCGGTGAGTACCCGGGCAATCCGGAGCCCGGCAACTGGTACTATGACTCAACGACCCGTGAACTGGTGTATGTGCCTAATTTGACTCGATTTCTGAAAATCACCCAGTTGCATCGACCTGCCCAGTTGCGGTTTCGCGTGAAGATCAGTTACCAGCCAGTGCATGCGCCGGGCGGACGGATCAGCGGTGTTGCCGGAATCGGGCTGGAGGCGTCGCCACTTTATCAGTGGTTGTGAATATAATTTCCAGTATGCACGATCCATATTTCCTGTATTATCAAGAACATGCATTCCATTCTGCGTGATAAAAATCACATGATCAAAATGCGTCGGGTCTCCGGTTTTACATTGATTGAGCTGATTGTCGTCATCATCATCCTGTCAATTCTTGCCGCAACAGCGCTGCCGCGCTTCGCCAACCTGCAGGTGCAGGCGCGGGTGGCCAAGCTCAATGCCGCGCTCGGCGCGATGAGGGGCGCCTCTGCGCTGGCGCATGCCTCCTGTCTTGCCTCAACGCCGCAATGCACGGCCACGCTGTTGATGGAAGGCGTGAACGTAACCATGGTCAACACATACCCGACCGCTGATGCGGCCGGGATCATCACCGCAGCGGGACTGAATGTCGGCCCTGCATCAGCAGATGGTTACAACACGCAAGGTGGTGGTGCAGCCGCCGGAACGCCGATCACGGTGATGGTGCTGGGCAACGATCCGCCCAATTGCAGCTTTACCTACACATCCCCGATTGCGGCCAGTCAGGCGCCGGTTTTCGGAATTCTGGTAACGTCGGGTTGTTAGTTCGGAATTTTTTTTGCAGCAGCGTATTCGGTTTTGCTTAAGGAGGTCTAAATGAAACAGCAACAGGGTTTTACAATCATTGAACTGATCGTCGTCATCGTCGTGCTGGGTATCCTGGCCGCGACCGCGATTCCGCGTTTTGCCAATATCGGCACCGAGGCGCGAATCGCTTCAATTCGTGGCGTTGAAGGCAGCATGCTTTCGGCCAAAGAAATCGTGCGCGCCAAGTGGTATGCGGCTGGTTCAGCGACTCAGGCTACGGTGACTTCTGCGGATGGCACCAGTATTGCCGTGCAGACTACCCCGGCCAACCTGGCTGGTTATCCGACCGCAGCAGGCATGGCCAGCGCACTCAGCGTCAGCGGCAACATTACTTGCAATGGCGCGGGCGCAACCACGATTTGCAATCCGACGGGCTTCACCAGTTGCACGGTAACTTATGACCCTGCGACCGGATCGGTAGTTGCAGCTGTGGCGACGGTCGACTGCGGCGGCTGATCATAACGGCGCAACCGGCCCGCATCCGCGGGTGACTGCGCAGCGGGTGAGGGTAGCGATGAGCGACCTTCACCCGTTTTTATTTGTGCTGCCATGACCTACGCCAACCGCCCATGCACACGAGGATTCACGACCATTGAACTGGTCGTGACCATCGTCGTCATCGGTGCACTGGCAGCATTTGCGGTGCCGCGTTTCATCGGCCGTGACAGTTTCGATTCGCGCGGTTTTTACGACAAGTCGGTGGCCATCGTCCGGCTGGCACAGAAGACAGCGGTGGCCTGGCGCCGCAATGTGTTTGTCTGTGTGACGGCGACCCAAGTCACTGCAGGGACTGCAGCGGGTTGCGGCACGCCACTGACCAATCCCGTCGGCGGCGGTGCTGCGACGGAAACCGCGCCCTCCGGCGTCACGCTGAACACCGTGACCTTCAGTTTTGACCGTCTCGGACGTCCCAGCACGGCAACGACCATTACCTTCTCCACCACGATCCCCGGCGACATCACACGCCAGATCAGTATTGCAGCAGAAACCGGTTATGTCGCCGCAAACTGAACCTCTATCGTTATGGTCACGCTGTCGCCAGCGCGGCGCGTCGCTGGTCGAACTGATCATGTTCATTGTGGTCATCGGCGCCGGTCTGGCGGGCATCATCGGCATCTGGCGCACGACCGCGCAGGGCAGCGCCGACCCGCTGATCCAGAAGCAGGCACTGGCGATTGCCGAGGCTTACCTGGAAGAAGCGCTGGCGATGCCGTTTACCTATTGCGATCCAGATGATGCCAATGCAGCGACGGCAACATCAGCGGCGCTGGGCATTGTGCCCACGCTTTGCGCGACAACGCTGGAAGGCATCGGTCCCGAGGGTGGTGAGACGCGGGGCAGCACTACGACGCCGTTCGACAACGTCAGCGATTACCACGGGCTGGGCGGGGTGCCGGCTGCAATCGACGGCACACCGATCACCGGACTGGGTTCATATTCGGTGACGGTTGCGGTGGCCGCGCAAAACCTTGTGGCCACAACGGCCACGGTGCCGGCTGCAGCAAGCCAGCGTGTCACCGTGACCGTGACCGGCCCCGGCAACACCACGGTCACTCTCGACGGCTATCGCACCCGATATGCGCCCAATGCCCTGCCTTGACATGACGATGACAGCCAACCGGGTCAATCAGCGCGGCGTCACGTTGATCGAACTGGTGATGGTGATCGTCGTCACCGGCATCATCGCGGCCGGGGTCGCGGTGTTCATCCAGCGTCCGGTGGAGGGGTATATCGATGCGGCGCGCCGCGCCACGCTGACGGATGAGGCAGATACGGCGCTGCGCCGGATCACCCGCGATTTGCGCACCGCATTGCCGAACAGTGTGCGTGTCGATCCCAGCGGCAAGTTCATTGAATATATCGAAACCATCGGCGGCGGCCGTTACCGTGCCGAAACAGACAGTTTCGGCGGCGGGGAGATTCTCGATTTCACGGCGGCGGACACGACTTTTGACGTCCTCGGACCGGTGCCGACGCTCAGCGCCGGCAATCATATCGTTGTCTACAACCTGTTCAGCAGCGGCACGGTTTCGAACGCCTATCAGGGCAGCAACCGTGCTTCATTTGTCAGCGTGGCGGCGCCGACCATCACGATTGCGCCGGTGATCAGTCTGCCGTTTCCAGAACCCTCACCGGCCAAACGTTTTCACGTGGTGACCGGGCCGGTGACCTATGGCTGTGTCGGCAGTCAGTTGCTGCGCTACTCCGGTTACGCCTACAACGCTGCGCAGGTGGCCCCCCCTGTAGGCGGCAGCAGCGCGGTGCTGGCGGCGAATATCGACACGGCAGCGTGCAATTTTTCCTATGCGGAAGGCTCCTTGGGGGAGCGTACTGGCACGGTGTCGATGATTCTGCAAATCAACAGCGTTGCCGCCGGCGGCGCCACCGAAAGAGTGCGGCTGTTCCAGCAGGCGCAGGTCAACAATTCGCCATGAACATGCGCGGCATTCCACAACACGTACGCGGTTTCAGCCTGATCACCGCAATTTTTCTGCTGGTGGTGCTGGCCTCGCTGGGTGCGTTCATGGTGATTTTCACCGGGCTCCAGCAAAGTACCGTGCAGGCCGATGTGCTGGGTGTGCGCGCGTATTACGCCGCGCGCGCAGGGGCGGAGTGGGCGCTGTACCGCGCACTGGATCCGGACAGCACCATCGCGCCGGGTCCCGCAGGCTTTGTGACCTGCCCGCAGGCAGCGGGGACCCTCAATACGCTGGGCGGATCGCTGTCGCCTTTTACCGTGGTGGTGAATTGCCAGGTGACAGCGCCGGATCCGACCGAGGGGACCAAGACCCTTCGTGTATTCCAGATCACGGCAACCGCCTGCAACAACGCGACCTGCCCTGCGGTATCGCCGCCGCCCGGATACGTCGAGCGTCAGATTGCCGTCACTGTGGCGAAATGCAAAGACCCGGCTGCGCCGGCGCCGCGATACGAGTGCGGGTCATAAATGTTAATTAAATCAATTACTTATAAATATCCGGTTGGGCCTGATCGAAAACCCGTCGCGATCAGGCGCAAACCTTGCTCCGGCAACCTGCAACCCTTTCAACGCCGCACATCATGCTGATCAACGGGAATCCGCAATTGTTTTCATTCTTAGGGCATCTTTGGCCGCTGCCGCGCAGGCATGCATTGCTGTTGGTTACGTTTTTTGCCTTTTGCATGACGCAATTTTCTGATGTGCGAGCCCAAGCGGGTTTCCAGGCTGCGGGCGCGCAACAGTCCGGAACAGGAGCTGTGACTGTCCCATGGCCTGCACACCAGGCAGGGGATATTGCATTCCTGTTCGTCGAAAGCCGGCAAGCCGAAGCCGTGACGCTGTCAACGCCGGCCGGATTCGCAGCGGTCGCAAACAGTCCGCAGTTCACAGCGTCCGATGCAGTGGCCCCCAATACCGGCACCCGATTGACGGTGTTCTGGGCGCGCGCGACTTCGGCGGCGATGGCCTCTCCGACAGTTGCCGATCCGGGGGATCACGTCTATGCCCGCATACTGACGTATCGCCGGGCGATCAGCAGCGGCACCCCTTGGGACGTGACTGGCGGCGGCGCCGAGAGCGGCGCGAACAACACCACGCTGAGCGTGACCGGTGTCACCACCACCGTGGCGAATACGCGGGTGATCCAGGCGGCCTCACGCAACAATGACAGCGCCGCTGCAGCATTCAGCGGCCAAACCAATGCCGGACTGACGGGCATCGCCGAGCGCTCCGACGCTGGCACCACCAGCGGTGACGGCGGCGGCATTGGCGTGTGGGACGGTCTGCGGGCGGTGGCTGGCACCATCGGCGCCACGACGGTTACGGTGACCAGTTCGGTCAACGCCTTCCTGACCATCGCGTTGCGCCCGGGTACCACGTATTACAGCCGCGCTTCCGCCGCATGGTCCGTCGGAACCACCTGGAGTACCGAAGGCTGCAACGGCGTACCGGCGGGCGCGGCCCCTTATGCAGGCTCGGACGTGGTGGTCTGTGACGGGCACACGGTTACGCTGAATGCGAACTCGGCGAACCTCAATTCACTCACCATACAGACCACGGGTGTTTTGAATATCGGCAACAGCGGAACAGCCCGCACGCTGACGGTCAGCCCGGCATTGCCGTCGCCCCCGGGGGCCATCGTCAACAACGGTACCTTGCGTTACAACACCGCGGCTAATCATGTCATCACCACCAACGGTACATTCACCAACAATGGGACCTTTACCTCGGCCGCGGTTGCCGGGACCAAGACGCTGACGGTGACGGGATTGATCAGCAATACCGGTACTTTCCGTTATGCCGGAACCGCGATCACGACGGTGAATGCCAACGGCGGTTTCACCAACGACGGCACCTTTGATGTTGATGCGGCATCCAACGTTACTCATGTGCTGAACGTTCGCGCGACATTCACCAACAACGGCACCGTGCAGTTCCGGCCGGATGCCAACAGTCTGGTGACGACCAATTTCACTACAGGTGCGCCGGTCGTCGGCAGCGTGCTGACCGGCAGCGCGGGGGGTACGACCTTCTATAACGCCACTGTCAACAACAGCGGCGGCCTGACGCTGTCGGGTTCGCACAACATGAATGTGCTCAACGTGCTGACGCTGACAACGGGGCCGATCATCACCAATGCCAACTATGTCTATGTCGCCAGCACCACGGCGATCGCCAGTGTGGGCGGCAATGATTTCGTGATCGGCAATCTGCGCATGAACTTCAACACCGGCGCCAATATCACGCGCAATTTTGCGGTGGGCAGCGGGCTGGCGCCCGCGGCGCGCTACACGCCGGTCAATATTCGAATCGGCAACGTCACCGCTGCCGGGGATTTCACGGTGAGCACGACGGGTGTTGATCATCCGAACCTCGCGACTTCGACACTGGACCCGACGCAGAGCGTCAACCGCTACTGGACAATGTCCAACAACAGCGTGACCTTCGCTGCCAACGCCAACAACAGGGCCATATTCACGTTCGTCGCCGCCGACATTGACGGCGGTGCGGCGACCGGTTCGTTCTACGTAGGCCGCTACAACGCGCCGACGTGGACGGAGATCACGCCGACGGCACGCGCGGCAACGAACACGACGATTTCGGGTGCCGGTATCACCCAAGCCAACATCTCGGGGGAATACGCCATCGGTGAACGCGCGCCGGTGGTGGTGCCCCCCGGTGACTTCAATGCCTTTGAAACGACAACGGGTGCCGGTGCGATCACCGGCAAGGTGTTCACGAAACTGGTCGGAACCAACTTCAGCCTCGATATCGTGGCGATCCTCGCCGGGGCGCAGCATGCGCCGTTCAGCAATACGGTGGCCGTGGATCTGGTCACCGGCTCGACCGGCGGGTTGAACTGCCCTGGCGCACCGGTGGCGATCGCCGGGACTTCACAGAACGTCAATCTGGTGAGCGGCCGGGGCACCACGGGCGCATTCAATATTCCGGCGACCGCGTATCGCGATGTGCGGGTGCGCGTGCAGTTCCCCGTCGGAGCGCCGACGGTGATCAGTTGTTCGACCGACAACTTTGCGATCCGGCCCACCGGCCTGACGGTGACGTCCACCAATGCCAGTGGCGGCACCGCGGTAACCAACACGGGCACCACCGGCACGCCGGCGGTGAAGACCGGGGCCAACTTCAACTTGCGGGCCACCGCGCTGGCGGGTTACGACGGCACGCCGAGCATCAATAACGCGCTGGTGACCGGCACGCCCACCGCCGGCACCATTGGCGGCAGTTTCGGGGCGGCAGCCATCGGCACCGGCATTGCCGACGGCAACGCGTTCTACTACAGCGAGGTTGGAAATTTCGGACTGGGCACCAATGCGGTGTTCGATTCGGGATTCACCAGCGTCGATTCGGGCAGCGGGGACTGCACCAACGACTTCTCGAATGTATTGGTGGGCGGGCGTTACGGCTGCAACTTCGGCAGTACCGCAGTGACCCAATCGACCGGCGTCAGCGGTTTCGGCCGTTTCATTCCCGACAATTTCAACGTGACCTATAACGTGCCGGCGATTGCGCCGGCCTGCGCCGGTTTCAGTTATGTCGGACAGACCTTCAACTATACGGTCGCGCCGGTGATGACGATCACGGCGCGCAATGGCACGAATAACGGCCTCACCAATGCCACGACGGTCAATTACGCCGGCAGTTATGCGAAGTTCAGCAATGCCCAGTTGGCGCTCGCGCCTTACGACACGCAGGCCGGCCGTTATCTGCGCTTTGATGCGCTGGGCGGCGGCAGCACGCCGGATCTTGATCGCAGCGGCTTGCCGGATCCTGTGACGGCGGATCCGGTGATCAGTGCGTTCATCGCCGGTGTGGGTAGCTTCACATTCTCCGGCGGCAGCGGATTCGGATTTGCAAGAACGACGCCGAGCGCGCCTTTTGATGCCGACATCGCACTCCGTCTGAATGTGATCGATACCGACAATGTGGCGTTCGGCGGCAATCCTGCGGCGTTCGGTGCGGTCAGTGCGGGCGGCGGCATGCTGTTCAGTGACGGTGTTGCCGCGACCACGACCGACAAGCTGCAGCGCTACGGCCGCCTGAGCATCGGCGGGGCCAGCGGTTCACAGGTGCTGCCGCTGCGCCTGCCGGTGCAGGCGCAGTACTGGACCGGCACGGCGTTTGCGACCAACACGCTGGATTCCTGCACCACGCTGGCTGCGAACAATGTCGGACTGGGTAACTACAGCGGCAGTCTGAATGCCGGTGAAACCACGCCGAGCATCGTCAACAGCCCGCTGCAGGCCGGGCGCAGCGCCATCCGTCTGAGCGCGCCGGGTTCCGCCAATCCGGGCAGCGTGGATGTCGCGCTGAATCTGGGGAGCGGGGCAACGGCAGACGCCTGTCCGGCGTTTGCGCCGACAGCGACTGCGGGCAATAAAACGCATCTGCGCGGCGCCTGGTGCAACCCGCCGGGCACATACACCAAGGATCCTTCCGCCAAGGCGAGGTTTGGTGTCACACGTGGCGCCGATCAGTCGATATATCGTAGGGAGCAGTAGTGCGGGCACTAGCTCTAGTAGACGGGAAGTCGATGATTTATAAAATAGTCAATTAAAACAATGAGTTATAAATTTTGATGTGATCATGCACGATTTTGCACATTAGAATACCCTCATAAGTATTTGACAACATTGGAAAATATGCTAGTTTGAGCCAATTTGGCGCAACACGGCTCAGGAATCCATGAATCTGTTCGGTAAAAGTCGGCGTCCCGGCTGGTTGTGCCTCAACCTGCATCCTGATCGCGTGGATCTGTCGCACGTTCTGGTTGCAGGCAAACCGCGTCCCGAAGTGTTGTTGTGCGAATCGTTTCGCAAGGAAGGCGACGATGTCGTGACGCTGAAGCGCTTGCGGCGTGAACTCCGTCTCGAACGATATCACTGCATGACGGTGCTGAAGACGCATGACTATCAGATGTTTCCGGTTGACGCGCCGAAGGTTCCGGAAGCCGAGGCGCGCGCCGCCGTAAGGTGGGCGATCAAGGATATGCTGGATTATCCCGTTGATGCGGCGATGGTGGATGCCGTGAGCGTACCCGCGGGCGAGGCCGGCGGCCGTGCCGTGCAGATGCTGGCAGTGGCTGCGCGCAATGAGCTGATCGCGGCGACGGTAAAGCCTTTTAATGACGCTGATATCGAACTCGATGTGATCGACATCCCCGAGCTGGCGCAGCGCAACGTTGCGATGCGTCTTGAAGACGAAGGCCGCGGACTGGCCCTGCTGTGTTTTGATCAGGCTGCGGCGACCCTGACATTCACCAGCGGCGGCGAGCTTTATCAGTCGCGGCGCATCGATGTTTCGATGACGGATTTTGCCGGCGATGCGCCCGCGGAAAGTCTTTATGACCGCGTTGCGCTGGAGCTGCAGCGTTCGCTCGACCATTTTGACCGGCAGTTCCGCAACGTTGCCGTGTCGCGGGTGGTGATTTCGCAGGTGCCGGGCGGGGATAAGCTGGCCGAATATCTCAACAGCAATCTGACGCTGCCGGTGGAAATGTTTGACCTCGAAAAGATCATGGATTTCCCGGGCGTGCCGGAGTTGCGCGACCCGTTGCGGCAGACACAATGTCTGCAACTCATCGGCGCTGCGATGCGCGAAGAGGTCGCCGCGCGATGAGCCAGTACATCAACCTCCTCGGCCCGGCATTCCGCAGGCAGCGGCTGGCGCTGTCGCTGAATCGCGCGGCGCAGCTGGCCGGCTTCACGCTGGCGGCATTGATGGTGGTGATGGCTTATGAAGACCAGCGCGTCTCGGGATTGCGCGAGGAGCTGGCCTCTGCACAGGGGCTGATGAAAGCACAGAACGCCTATACCAGCCGGCTCAAGGGCGATGGCCCAGATAAAGGCATTACGGCAATCGACAATGATATCCAGCGACTCGAGGCCGATTTGAAATCAGCCCGCGACAGCATGGATGTGCTGGAAGGCGGTGCGTTGGGCAACCGCGACGGCTTCGCGCGTTATATGCAGGCGTTTTCCCGCCAGGCCATTGACGGTTTGTGGCTGACCGGTTTTTCCGTAGGAGGGGCCGGTGATGTGAGCATCCAGGGGCGCGTCGTCAAGGCCGAGCTCGTGCCAGCCTACATTCAGCGCCTGAACAACGAGCCGGCCCTGAAAGGCCGCGCTTTTTCCGCGCTGGAAGTCCATCGGCCCGCGCCGCAGGCCGGCGCTGATGCAGCAGGCGGCAAAGATGTCTCGGCGGAACCGGCGGCGACACCGCGTTACCTGGAGTTTGCGCTGGCGACTTCCGAGCCCGCGACGCAGGGCGCCGACGTACGCGGAGAAAAACGCTGATGCACCGTCTGACCGGAGCATGGCGGCAATGGGGGGAGAAATTTGCCGCCCGCTCCCTGCGTGAGCGGGCGCTGATGACGGGGGGCGTGGTCGTGGTGATGGTTCTGCTGTTCGATACGCTGGCACTGAATCCGCTCGCAGTTCAATATAAACGCCTGAACGGTCAGGTTGCCGAGGCCCGTGCTGCGATCAAGGCCGGGGAGCAGGCGCTTGCGTCCGGACGCGATCCGGTGGATCCGGATGAAGTGAAACGCCGTTATCGTGACGGGCTGCGCAAGCAGATTGCCGAAATCGACGGTAAATTGCAGGGGCTGCAGAAACAGCTGGTGCCGCCGGATCAGGTCGCAAATCTGCTCGAGGGTGTGCTGGCCCGGGAGCGTGGACTGGCGCTGGTCAGTCTGCGCAAGCTGCCGGTCCAGCAGTTCCAGACCGCCAAGGGTCCTGCTGCAGGCAAGACTGAAGGCAAGGGCGGTGCTGCCGGTGAGCGCAGCATTTATCAGCACAGTTTTGAAATCGAGGTTGAAGGTTCCTACGTGGAGTTGCACGGCTATCTCGCGCATCTTGAAAAGCTGCCCTGGCAATTGTTCTGGGGCAAGGCGGAACTTGATGCCGGCAAGCATCCCCGTCTGAAACTGAAGCTCACGGTTCATACTCTGAGCATGAACAAAGTCTGGTTGGTCGTATGAGCTTGTGGTTCGCACTGTTTTTGGGCGTGATGAGCGCGGGGATCGCGGCGGCGCAGGGCATGTCCGACCCAACACGTCCTCCGGGCGGGCTGGCGGATTCAGCCGAGGCTGTCGGTTCAGGTGGTCCGGTGCTACAGTCCGTCATGTTGTCGCCATCGCGCAAGGTTGCGGTGATCAGTGGTGAAATGGTGGTTTTGGGCGGGCGATATGGTTCATCCCGGCTGGTGCGTTTGAGCGAGACCGAGGCGGTGCTGAAAAATGGTGCAGACGTGACCGTGCTGCGTCTGCATCCCCAGGTCGTGAAGCGCGCGGCTGGTTCCGGTGCTGGTAAAAGCGTCACGAAAACAACAAAGTGAACATGATCAGGCGGAACATTACAAAACCTTGGGCGGCCCTCGCGATCAGCGTGCTGATGGCGGGCTGTGCGGAGACCCCGCGTCAGCAGGGCAGCGCGACGCTGGATTCCATCAATCGCGAACTCGACCAGGCTGCGCAGACGCGCAAGGCCGTGCCGCCTTCCGATGCGGTGAGTCGTGCGCTGTTGCCGCCGCTGATGGTTGAATTGCCCCGGGCAGATGCGCAAAAGCCCGATACGCGCTTCGATCTTTCGGTCAGCAACGCACCCGCCAGCCAGGTTTTCCTCGCAATCGTATCCGGCACGCGTTACAGCATGGTGCTGCATCCCGACGTCAAGGGCGATCTGTCGGTAAATCTCAAGGATGTGACGGTTACCGAAGCGCTCGATACGCTGCGGGATCTTTATGGTTTTGACTATATCGCGCAGGGCAACCGCATCACGGTGCTGCCCGCGTCGCTGCAGACCCGCATTTTCAAGGTGAACTACCTGCAGGCGCTGCGGCGCGGCCAGACCGAAACCCGCGTCAGTTCAGGTTCCATCACCGATGGTTCGAGCAGCCCCGGTTCACCGGCCCCGGGCGCGACGCCGGTGCCGACGACCGGGCCGACCGGCGCAAGCGGCACCAGGGCCACGGAGAGTTCGCGGGTCACCACGACTTCCGATTCCAATTTCTGGGGCGATATCCAGAAATCGCTGGCCGCCATTCTGGGTGGCGCAACGGGCCGCAGTGTCGTGGTGAATCCGCAATCCGGCGTGATCGTTGTCCGTGCGATGCCGAATGAACTGCGCGGCGTCGAGCAGTTCCTCAACGCGATGCAATTGATCGTCGAGCGCCAGGTGATGCTGGAGGCCAAGATCATCGAGGTCACTCTGCGTGACGGTTACCAGGCAGGCATCAACTGGGCGGGTTTCCGTGACGGCAGCACTCGCTTCGGCGCGGGCGTGATTACGCCGGGCACCGTGCTGCAGCGGGAAGGTGCGATCGGATCGGCGACAGCCCGTGCGCCGGATGGTTCGCTGCGGGCGGACTCGGTGTTTTCCGGTGGATCAGTCGGTACGGTGGCAAGCGGCCTTGCCCTGGGTGCCGGCGCTGCCGGTGGATTGTTCGGATTGGCGCTGCAGACACAGAACTTCGCCGCGTTGCTGACGTTCCTGGAGACCCAGGGCGGCGTCAACGTGCTGTCGAGCCCGCGGGTGGCGACGCTCAACAACCAGAAAGCCGTGCTCAAGGTGGGCACCGACGACTTTTTTGTCACCAACGTCAGTACGACATCAAGCACCAGCGGCACCAGCACCACGGTGACGCCGACCATCACCGTGGCGCCGTTTTTTTCCGGGATCGCGCTTGATGTAACCCCGCAGATCGACGACAACAGCAGCATCATCCTGCACATACACCCGTCGGTCAGCAATGTGGTCGAGAAGAACAAGATCATCGACCTCGGAACACTGGGTGTGTTTACGCTCCCGCTGGCGTCAAGCGACGTCAATGAAACCGATACCATCGTGCGTGTGACCGACGGCAATATCGTGGCCATCGGCGGATTGATGCGCCAGAAATCGAGCAGCGAACGCAGCCAGGTGCCCGGTCTTGGCGATGCGCCCGGCATCGGCAATCTTTTCCGTCAGCGTGATACCACCAGCACCAAGAGCGAACTCGTGATCCTGCTCAAGCCGACCATCATCCACGGTGATCGCAACTGGCAGGAGGATCTTGTGCAGACGCGCGAACGCATTCGGGCCATGAGCGCACCGCCGGCAGCGCAGCGGTGATACGCTTGACCCATGTACGAATCGCACTTCGGTCTGCGTGAACCCCCGTTCGGCATCACGCCGGACACCAGTTTTGCCTACGCCTGCAACTCCCATCAGGAGGCGTTGAATACGCTGCTGGTCGCCGCACGCAACGGCGAGGGCTTCATGAAAGTGACCGGAGAGGTCGGCACCGGGAAAACCTTGCTGTGCCGGCGCTTTCTCGCAACGCTCGATGCACGCTTTGTCTCCGCCTACATTCCCAACCCCTATCTGGAGCCGCGCACGCTGATGTTTGCGCTGGCCGACGAACTCGGCATCACGCTGCCGCGCGAAGCGGATCAGCATCACCTGCTGAAAGAGCTTTCCCGGGCGCTGCTCAATTTTGCGCGTCAGGGCAAGACCGTGGTGGTCTGCCTCGATGAGGCGCAGGCCATGCCGCAGGAAACGCTGGAGGCATTGCGCCTGCTGACCAACCTCGAAACCGAGAAGCGCAAATTGCTGCAGGTGGTGCTGTTCGGGCAGCCGGAACTTGACCAGCGCCTCGCGCAAGCCTCGGTGCGCCAGCTGCGGCAGCGCATCACCTTTCAGTACCGCCTGTCGATGCTGAAAGAGAAAGAAGTCGAACATTACCTTTCCCACCGCTTGCGGGTTGCGGGCTACCGCGGCGGCCAGTTGTTTGCGCCAGCCGCCGTGCGACGCCTGCATCGTGCCAGCGGAGGGGTGCCGCGCCTGATCAACATCATGGCGCACAAGTCGCTGCTGTTGGCGTTTGGCGAAGGCTTGCAGCAGGTGTTGCCGCGCCATGTGCGCAGCGCGGCGGCGGATACACCCGTGGCCGGTGCTTCGCGCTGGCGCTTGTTCGGACTGGTTGCAGTGCTGCTTATTGTCGCCGCGGCTACCGTTGCCTTTTCCATGGGATGGCCGGCATGAGCGTTATCAATCAGATGCTGCTGGATCTGGAGCGGCGCCGTGCATCCGGCGAGGAACGCAACCGGATTCCCGATCATGTGCGGGCTTTGCCGGGGAGTACGGCCACTTCGCGCGACCATGCACTGCCGCTGCTAATCGTCACAGCATTATTTGTGCTGTTGGCTGCAACCGGTGGCGCATACTGGTGGTGGCGATACGGAATCCCGGGTGTTGCGAAACCGCCGTTGATTGCGCCCGCGAGTGAACACGAGAATGCCGAGCGTATTGCCCGCCGCATGAGTCTGGATCTGGCGAAGTCACCGCCGCCTGCTGATGCAGTGACCGACGCTGCTGCGCCGACAGGCATCCCGACGCAATCGGTTATTGTCAGTGAACCGCCGGCATGGGCGACGCCTCGCGACGAAACTCCGGCCCGCGGCAACGCGCCGGTAGTTGAGCCGAAGCAGCCTTCGCCTGAACCGCAACGCCAGACTGCGCCGAAACCTGCTGTGAAGCCAGTTGATGCTGGCGCGACTCCATTCGTTGCAAAAACGCCTGCAGTGTCACCGTCCCCATCCGCCGGAATCGACAAGCGTGTGCGGGACCAGACGCCGCGGCAACGTGCCGAAGCGGAATACTCGCGAGGCGCCCTGGCGCTGCAACAGGGGCGCCTTGCCGAGGCGCGCAGCGGATTCGAAGCAGCGCTGCAAATCGACCCGGCCTATCACGCAGCGCGGCAGGCATTGGCCGGCGTGTTGCTTGACGCACGTCAGTCTGCAGAGGCGATGTTGATTCTGCAGGAGGGTCTGCAGCTCGCGCCTGCGCAGTTCGGATTCGCGATGATGACTGCGCGCCTGCATGTTGAGCGCGGTGAGCTGGATGCGGCCGTGCAGACACTGGCGCGGAGTGCTGAATATGCCGGCAACAGTGCTGATTACGCCGGTTTCTATGCCGGTTTACTGCAACGCCAGAAAAAACATGCCGACGCTGTCGCCATGTTTGATCGTGCGCTGCGTTTGCGACCCAATGCCGGTATCTGGTTGCTGGGCATGGGAGTCTCACTGGAAGCGTTGGGGCGTGATGCCGAGGCGCTGGAAGCGTTCCGAAGAGCCCGGGCCACCGGCAATCTGACGCCCGAGTTGCAGTCCTACGCCGATCAGCGGGTGCGCTGACCGCGATTACGCTGCTGCCCCGCCGCTGGCGACCGTGCGTGCGACAACCCAGCCTGTGACGGATGCCGCGCCGGCATGTTTCAGGTTGCGCGCCAGTTCGTTCAGCGTCGCGCCGGTCGTCAGCACATCATCAATTACGACGACATGGCGACCCGTGACATCGCCCTGAACGACAAATGCGCCGCGGATGTTCTTGCGGCGTTCTTTCCACGGCAGGCGGGTTTGCGGTGAGGTATCGCGTGTTTTTACACAGAGTTTTGTATCAACCGGTACCTGCACGGATCGCGCTACCACTCGGGCAAGTTCCAGTGCCTGGTTGAAACCGCGTTCGCGCAAACGCTGTACGGAAAGCGGCATCGGTACGATCAGATCGGCATTTTGCGGTTTGTGCAGATTGAGCATATCGGCCAGTGCGCGGATGGTGGCAAGCCGTCCGCCGTATTTGTAGGACTGGATCAAACCGTCAACCGGGAACCGGTAGCAGGTAGAAGCAATTACGCGATCGAAGTTTGGGGGTTCCGCGAGGCAGCGGCCGCAGATGCCGGGAATCGGCAATGGATGGGCGCAAATCGTGCAGAAGGGGGCTGCAAGCCAGGGTAATTCCGACCAGCATTCTTCACATAGGCCGTGTGCCGAAGCCCGATCGGCACAAAGCAAGCAATGTGTGGAAAGAATTTCCCGGGGACCGCGACGCCATTTGTCAAACAGGGCGTTTCCAAAATTTGACAAATGACCTGGCATCTGCGACGATAATGATATTAAGTATTTGATTTTATTGATTATTTATTGAAACACAAGCATTCAGTGAAAGCGAGAAGTGATGGATACCTTGCCGGTCAACAATCCAGTTAACGAACCTGCATCCCCCGTGGCCGACATTTCTGCCCCGGCTGACCGCTGGACTGTTGCAGCAATCGAGGCCTTGTTTGCGTTGCCGTTCAATGATCTGCTGTTCAAGGCGCAGCAAGTACACCGCCAGAATTTCGATGCCAATGCCGTGCAACTCTCGACCCTGTTGTCGATCAAGACCGGCGGCTGTTCGGAAGACTGTGGTTATTGTCCTCAGTCAGCGCGTTATCAGACTGGCGTCGAAAACGAGGACATCCTGTCGGTGGATGAGGTCGTGGCGGCGGCGCGCGCGGCACGTGACCACGGTGCCACACGCTTTTGCATGGGCGCGGCGTGGCGCGGTCCGAAACAGCGCGACCTCGACAAGGTGGTGGCGATGGTCAAGGCGGTGCGCGGACTGGGCATGGAAACCTGCGCGACGCTGGGCATGCTCAAACCGGGTCAGGCGGATCAGTTGCGTGACGCGGGCCTTGATTACTACAACCACAACATCGATACCGCCGAAGACAATTACAGGAATGTCATCACCACCCGTCTTTACGATGACCGCATCGATACGCTGAGCCAGGTTCGCGAAGCCGGACTGCATGTGTGCTGCGGCGGCATTGTCGGCATGGGCGAAACGCGTACAGCGCGCGCCAAGCTGATTGCGCAACTGGCGAACATGGAGCCGTATCCGGAATCGGTGCCGATCAACAATCTGGTGCAGGTGCCGGGCACGCCACTCCACGGTGCGGACAAACTGGATCCGCTGGAATTCGTGCGCACCATTGCCTGCGCGCGCATCACCATGCCGAAGGCATTTGTGCGGCTGTCGGCCGGACGGCAGGAGCTTGGCGACGGGGTGCAGGCCTTGTGTTTCCTCGCCGGCGCGAATTCGATCTTCTACGGCGAAAAACTGCTGACCACCGGCAACCCCGATGTTGAAAACGACCGCGCGTTGTTTTCACGCCTCGGCCTGAAACCACTGAATCCCGCCTGACATCGTCGGGCGGGGTATTGTCTCCCGTGACACTGCATGCCGAGCTCGCTGCCAATCTGGCAGAGCGTGAAGCGCGCGGTCTGCGCCGCTCGCGGCGACTGCTGGAATCGCCGCAGCGCGCGCGCGTCACGGTTGATGGTCGTGATTACTTGGCGTTCTGCTCCAATGACTATCTCGGGCTTGCCGCCGATCCGCGCCTGGCCGAGGCTGCGCGCGAGGGTATTGATCGTTATGGCGTCGGCGGCGGTGCGTCGCACCTGATCCTTGGTCACGGCATGGCGCACCATGCACTTGAGGAAGCGTTGGCCAACTTTGTACACCAGCCACGCGCATTGCTGTTTTCCACCGGCTACATGGCCAACATGGGAGTGGTCAGTGCACTGGTTGGCCGCGGTGATGCCGTTTTTGCCGACCGGCTCAACCACGCGTCGCTGAATGATGCCGCGCTGGTATCGCGCGCAGCGTTCAAACGTTATGCGCACAATGATTTTGAAGCGCTGGAGCGTTTGCTGGTGGCGACGCCGGCGCGGCGGCGACTGGTCGTCACCGATGCGGTGTTCAGCATGGACGGCGACATCGCGCCCGTGGCAACGCTGCTCGAACTGTGCGAACGTTACGATGCGTATCTGTTTATCGACGATGCCCACGGTTTCGGTGTGCTGGGCGATGCGGGAAGCGGCACGCTCGCGCACTTCAATATTGCATCGGACCGCATCATCTACATGGCGACTCTGGGCAAGGCCGCGGGTGTGGCCGGCGCATTTGTGGCCGGAAGCGATGCCTTGGTTGAAACGCTGATCCAGAACGCGCGTACCTACATCTACACCACGGCCTCGCCGCCGTTGCTCGCACATGCGCTGCTGACCAGCCTGCAAATCATCGCGCTGGAAGACTGGCGTCGCGAGCGCTTGCACGCATTGATTGCGCAGTTGCGTGACGGACTGGCTGCGTCTCCATGGCAACTGCTGCCATCGGTGACGCCAATCCAGTCGCTGCTGGTCGGCGGCAACGATGAGACTCTGGCCCTGTCGGCCCGGTTGGCGGCAACGGGCCTGCTGGTCCCGGCGATCCGGCCGCCGACGGTACCGCAGGGGACGGCGCGGTTGCGGATCTCGCTGTCGGCAGAACATCAGGCTGAAGACGTGGCGAAACTGATTGCAGCGCTGGTGCGGCACGCATGAGTGCATTGCCGCTGGTGTTGTTGCATGGCTGGGGCGCTCATGCCGGCGTGTGGAGTGAGGTGATTGCACGTATGGATCTGGGGCATACGGTGATCGCGCCGGATTACCCGTCTGAAAGCGGTGTTGATGGTTCCATCAATGAAATCCTGGATCGGCTGGCGGCGATGGTTCCCGAGCAGTGCGTGGTCGCCGGATGGTCACTCGGCGGACAGCTGGCGTTGCAATGGGCACGGCGGTATCCGCGACGAATCAGAAAACTGATCTTGGTATCAACGACGCCGCGATTTGTGATGGCGCCTGACTGGCCGCATGGCATGGATGTGCAAACGTTCAGCCAGTTTGCCGGGTTGGTCGCGACGGATCCTGCGCAGGCCTTGCGGCGCTTTTTGCTGCTGGAAAACCAGGGAGATACGCAGGCCCGCACGGTAGTGCGCCAGTTGGAGGCCATGCTGGGTACGCGGCCGAACCCGGAAGGGCCGGTGCTGATGCGCACGCTGGATTGGTTGCGCGACACTGATTTGCGTATGGTACTGCATGACATTGTTCAGCCTGTGCTCGTTATGCATGGCGACCGCGATCGCATTACACCGCTGGCGGCCGGTGAATATCTGGCGGCACAGTTGACCAACTCTCGTTTTGAGCGGATGCCCGGTGCGGCGCACGTGCCTTTTGTTTCCGATCCGGACGCGTTCAGCCGATGGATCGCGGAGTTCTGCAATGAATGACATGATGGTGATCGACAAACGTGCGGTTCGCCGATCCTTCGAGCGTGCGGCAAAAACGTACGATGCTGCGGCTGTGCTGCAGCATGAGGTGTGCGGACGCAGCCTTGAGCGCCTCAATTTCATTCGCCATGCACCGTCGCGCATACTTGATGCCGGCTGTGGCACCGGCAATGCCTGGAAAGGATTGAGCGCGCGATATCCGGCGGCGCGCATCATCGGCCTGGACCTCGCTCCCGGCATGCTGAAACAGGCCGGCTCAACAGTGCCGTGGAGTCAGCGCCTGATGCGGCGCGGTCCATTCCCGGTATGCGGCGATCTTGAGCGACTGCCGCTGGCGAAGGGCAGTATCGATCTGGCGTGGAGCAACCTTGCACTGCAATGGGTCAATACGCTGCCGCGGGCCTTTGCCGAAATGCACCGCGTGCTGGCGCCCGGCGGGCTGTTCCTGTTCACGACGTTCGGGCCGGATACGCTGAAGGAACTGCGAGCTGCGCAATCAGGAATCGATAATCATCCGCATGTGAATCGTTTCATCGACATGCATGACATCGGCGACATGCTGGTCGAGTGCGGTTTCGCCGATCCGGTCATCGACATGGAGACGTTTACGCTGACCTATGATGATGCGCGGGCGGTGATGCGTGACCTGAAATCCATAGGCGCACATAACGCTGCCGCGGATCGTCCGTCCGCACTGTCTGGCAAGCAGTGGCTGGCCGCGGTGGAGCGAAATTACGAGAATTTTCGCTGCGACGGCAAATTGCCTGCGACATTCGAAGTCATTTATGGCCATGCCTGGCGCCCCGCTCCCCGGCTCGGTCCTGGCGGCAAGCCGGTGATCGACATCAAACCGGTCAGCGAGTCCTGACATGGTGGCGCGCGGCGTGTTCATTGCAGGCACGGATACCGGGATCGGCAAAACGCTAATCGCCTGTGCGCTGCTGCGCGGTCTGGCGCGTAGCGGTCTGCTCACGGTCGGCATGAAGCCGGTCGCTGCGGGTGCCCGTCGACGTCAGGGTGTCTGTTACAACGACGATGTGGAACAGTTGCGCGCTGCCGCCAATGTAGACGCACCACGTCAAACGATCAATCCGTATTGTTTCGGGCCGCCGATTGCACCGCATATTGCGGCGCGCGAAGCCGGAGTTGTTGTAAGTCTTTCCATGATTGCCCGCAATTACGCGCGGCTCGCTGCGCGGTCCGACGTGGTGGTGGTCGAGGGCGTCGGCGGTTTGCTGGTTCCGCTGGGCCCGCGACTGAATGCAGCGGCCATTCCCGTGCGACTGAATCTGCCGGTGTTGCTGGTGGTGGGTTTGCGCCTTGGCTGTCTCAATCATGCCTTGTTGACGGTGGAAGCGGCGCAGGCGCGCGGATTGCAGCTCGCGGGCTGGATCGCCAATGCCATTGATCCGGTGATGGCTCGACGGGTAGAAAACCTTGACGCCCTGCGTCGCGGCATTCCGGCGCCACTGCTGGGCATCGTCAAAAACACCGCCAAACCGGATGCAGACCGCGTAGCACGGGCCTTGGACATCAGTCGCATTAATGCGGTCATTTAAGAGGGAAAACCGACTGCTTTTAAAGGGCTTTTTGGTTGCGACCGCCCATACCGGTGTGATAAAGTCCGCGCGGTTGAAAAGGATAGTCGGTGCCGATGACGACAAGGCCACATTGCGATGCGGATTTGGCGGGAAGCGGCGCCGAGTTCACGTATTTCAGGCGCCATTGCAGTTCTCTGGACTTGCGTCTGTTGTGCTTGGTTTTCGGTTCGTTAGCTCTGTTATTGGTCCTTGTAGCGGCTGTCTTCGCGGTTGCGGGCGCTTGGTTGATTATTCCCTTTGCCGGCATTGAGATTGCCGCCTTGGGGGTCGTTGCTTTCTGGACACTGCGGCGAGCTGGCGATTTCGAGCGCTTGGCTTTCGATGACGACCGGATTCTGCTTGAGATCAGGGAGCAGGGGATGTTGCAGCGGTTTGAGTTCAATCGCTGCTGGGTGCGGCTGGTAACTGGAAACGCCGGTGCAGTTGCCTTGCGTTACCACGGCCGCGAAGTCGCCATCGGGCGGTTTTGCGGTGAGGAAAGCCGTCAGATGCTAGCGCGCGAGTTGCGCAGCCGCCTTGGCGGTCAACGGATTTAGCGGATCAATCGGGTTACAGGAGTGGGGGAAGAATGAGCATCAAGGGGATCAAGAGTTGGGCCTTAGCGGGCGCGCTGTCTTTCTGGTCGTTTGCGGCGTGGGCTGAGTACAAGCTCAACCTGCAGCTTCCGCAGACGGTGCTCGGCGAACAAATCTACAACCTGCATACGATCATCACGATCATCTGCTTCATCATTTTCGTTGGCGTTTTCGGGTTTATGTTCTATTCGGTGTTCAAACACCGCAAGTCAGTTGGACACAAGGCGGCACAGTTCCATGAAAACACCGCGGTCGAGGTGGCCTGGACGCTGATTCCTTTCGTGATCCTGATCGCGCTGGCCGTTCCGGCAACCGGCACGCTGATTGCGATGCGTGACACCTCCGAACCCGACATCACCATCAAGGCGACCGGTTATCAGTGGAAGTGGGGCTACGACTACCTCAAGGGTGAGGGCGAAGGCATCAGCTTTTACAGTACGCTGTCGACCCCGCGCGCGCAGATCGACGGCACGGACATTGCAGGTCGCAATGCGAATCCCAACTACCTGCTTGAAACCGATAATCATGTTGTGGTTCCTGTCGGAAAGAAAATCCGCATCCTTACAACCGCTGCTGACGTGATTCACGCCTGGTATGTGCCGGCGCTGGCTGTCAAACAGGATGCGGTTCCCGGGTTCATCCGCGACACCTGGTTCAAGGCGGAAAAGGCCGGCATTTACCGCGGCCAATGCGCAGAACTGTGCGGCAAGGACCATGGCTTCATGCCGATCGTCGTTGAAGTGATGGAGCCCGCGCAGTACACCGCCTGGGTCGGCGCCCAGCAGAAAAAAGTGGCTGCCGCCAAAGTGGACCCGAACAAAACCTGGACACTGGATGAGCTGAAAGCGCACGGCGAGAAAGTCTATGCCCAGAATTGCGTCGCCTGTCACCAGGCTACCGGCATGGGTGTTCCCGGGGCGTTCCCGGCCTTGTCCGGCTCGAAGATTGTCAGCGGCCCCAAGGCTGACCAGATCAAGCTGGTGCTGAACGGCAAGCAGGCCACTGCGATGGCCGCGTTCAAACACCTGTCCGACGCCGATCTGGCGGCAGTAATCACTTATACGCGCAACAGCTGGTCTAACAAGACTGGTGAAGCTGTGGCACCGGCCGAAATCAAGGCTGCACGGAACTAATTCAGGCTCCAGGAGAACGCAATGGACGCAGCACACGCACATACCCACGACCACGGCCACGACGATCACGGGCACAAGCCCAGCGGGATCATGCGCTGGGTCATGTCGACCAATCACAAGGACATCGGCACGATGTATTTGTGGTTCAGCTTTACCATGTTCCTCGTTGGCGGCGTGATGGCCCTGATCATCCGCTCGGAACTGTTCCAGCCGGGACTGCAAATCGTGCGCCCCGACTTTTTCAACTCGATGACCACCTACCATGGCCTGATCATGGTGTTTGGCGCGATCATGCCAGCGTTTGTCGGATTCGCGAACTGGCTGATTCCGATGCAGGTAGGTGCGCCTGACATGGCCTTCCCGCGCATGAACAACCTGTCGTTCTGGCTATTGCCGCCCGCGGCGCTGCTGCTGATCACCGCTCAATTCATGCCCGGTGGCGGTGCCGGCGTGGGCTGGACGATGTATGCCCCGTTGACGACTCAGGCGGGCCCGGCGATGGATCTGACGATCTTTGCCGTTCACATCCTCGGCATTTCGTCGATCATGGGGTCCATTAATATCATCACCACCATTCTCAACATGCGCGCCCCCGGGATGACGCTGATGAAAATGCCGTTGTTCTGCTGGACCTGGCTGATCACCGCCTACCTGCTGGTTGCGACGATGCCGGTGCTCGCTGGCGCAGTCACGATGACGCTGACCGACCGTCATTTCGGCACGCATTTCTTCAATGCGGCCGGCGGCGGCGACCCCGTGCTTTACCAGCACATTTTCTGGTTCTTCGGACACCCCGAGGTGTACATCATTGCGATCCCCGCGTTCGGGGTGGTGTCGCAGGTGATCCCGGCGTTCTCCCGCAAGCCGCTGTTCGGGTATGCCTCGATGGTCTACGCCACGGCGTCGATCGCCATCCTGTCCTTCATGGTCTGGGCGCATCACATGTACACCGCCGGCATGCCGGTGGAAGCCCAGCTTTACTTCATGTACGCAACTTCGCTGATCGCCGTACCTACCGGGGTCAAGGTGTTTAACTGGGTGGCAACAATGTGGAAGGGTTCGCTGACCTTCGAAACCCCGATGCTGTTTGCCCTCGGGTTCCTTTTCCTGTTCACTCTGGGCGGTTTCACGGGGCTGGTGCTGTCGATTACGCCGGTTGACGTGCAACTGCATGACACCTATTACGTGGTGGCGCATTTCCATTACGTGATGGTTGCCGGCGCGCTGTTCTCCGCCTTCGCAGGCATCTATTTCTGGCTGCCGAAGTGGACTGGAAACATGTACAACGAGACGCTGGGCAAATGGCACTTCTGGCTGTCGCTGGTGTTCTTCAACGTCACCTTCTTTGTACAGCATTTCCTCGGCCTCGCAGGCATGCCGCGGCGGATCCCGGATTATTCGCTGCAGTTCGCCGAATTCAATGCGATTTCGACGATTGGTGCTTTTGGATTCGGCCTGTCGCAGCTGCTGTTCCTCTACATCGTGATCAAGTGCATCACCAGTGGAGAGAAGGCGCCGGAGAAGCCCTGGGACGGCGCGGACAGTCTGGAGTGGACGCATCTTCCCACCCCGGCGCCGTGGCACAGTTTTGAAACGCCGCCAGTCATCAAGTAACACGAGATGAACCAGCTTGAAGTCAAACGCAACAACCGCCGCACCGCGACTGTGCTGTGGTTGATCGTTGCTGCATTTTTCTTCGGCGTGATTATCAAGTATTACCTGCTGTCCCGATGAAAACCGAGCGCGCCAATCGCCGGATGATGACGCGGCTTTCGATATTCGCAGTCGCGATGTTCGGTTTCGGTTTTCTGCTCGTGCCGTTTTACGAAAAGATATGTGAAGTCACCGGCGTCAACAATCTGATCAAGCCGGCTGCTGCGGTCGAAAACACGCAAATTGACAAGACGCGCTGGGTAACGCTGGAGTTTGACTCCAACGCCCACGGGCTCGAATGGGATTTCAAGCCGGTGCAGCGCAGTGTGCGGGTGCATCCGGGTGAGATGATCCAGATTGAATATGACGTTCGCAATAACGGCGCCAAGGCCATTGTTGGTCAGGCGATCCCGAGTTATGGCCCCAAACATGCCGCGCCGTTTGTCAAAAAACTGGAATGTTTCTGCTTTAAGCAGCAACCGCTGCAGGCGGGCGAAGGCAAGCGCATGCCGGTGCAGTTTGTGATTGATTCGACGCTGCCGGCTGATGTGAACACGATTACGCTGTCCTATACCTTCTTCGAGGTCAAGGGCGCCGCGATGCCGAAGGCCGGCGGGCAAGGGTGATGACTGCGATGGCCCGGGCCCCGCAAAAAGCTACGCTGTTGCAAGTGGTTCGCATGGTGCTGTCCGCGTTTCTCGGCATCCGCAAGAGCACCGATCACGAGAAGATCGTGGTGACGCCGGTGCAGGTGATCATCGTCGCCGTGATTGCCGGGGCGATGTTTGTTACGACTGTGGTTTCTGTAGTGCGGCTGGTGCTGAGATGATCCACCGTGCGATTGTGATTGAACAAAAGGATTCAGGGGAGAAGTGAATATGTCTAATCAAGCATCTGGCAATTATTACCTGCCGCAGCCTTCGCACTGGCCGATCGTGGCCTCGATCGCGATCGGTTTTCTTGGCTTTGGCGCATCGTTCACGGTCAACCACATGTCGCTGGGTTATGCCCTGCTGGGCATCGGTTTCCTGATCCTGTTTTTCATGTTTGCCGGCTGGTTCACTGCGGTGGCGCATGAATCCGAGGGCGGAAACTACAACAAGCAGGTCGATATTTCGTTCCGCTGGGGCATGAGCTGGTTCATTTTTTCCGAAGTCATGTTCTTCGCTGCATTCTTCGGTGCGCTGTTCTACATGCGCAGCATTTCAGTGCCGGATCTAGGTTCACTGATTCATCAGGAATTCCTGTGGCCCGGGTTCAAGGCTGACTGGCCGGCTACCGGCCCCGGCATCAAGGAAACTTTTTCGCCGATGGGTGCCTGGGGTATTCCTGCGCTGAATACCGCGCTGCTGCTGACCTCAGGCGTGACGCTGACTTGGGCGCATTGGGGGCTGCTGAAAAATAACCGCACCCACCTGATCTGGGGTCTTGTTCTGACCATAGCCCTCGGCATGATTTTCTTGGGGTTCCAGATTTATGAATATTCCCATGCCTACAGCGACCTCAACCTCAAACTGACGATGGGTGCTTACGGCGCAACGTTCTACATGTTGACGGGGTTCCACGGTTTTCACGTCACGGTTGGCACCATCATGTTGTGGGTGATCCTGTTCCGCAGCGTGGCCGGGCACTTCAAGCCGGACAACCATTTTGGTTTCGAGGGGGTGGCTTGGTACTGGCACTTTGTCGACGTGGTCTGGTTGTTCCTGTTTGTGGTCGTCTACTGGCTTTAACGGTTCAAGGCGGCGGGCCCTGCAGTCCGGCAGACATAGGCCGGCGAAGTACGGTTCGCACGGGGAGGAGGTACCCCGATACGGGGATTTGGACGCCGCGGGAATCGCGGCGTTTTTTTTGATGCAGGCGAGCGGAAAGGCTGTCGGAACGAGTGCGCGCTGGCTGTGTCTAAAGTCGCGTGTTGATCAGGCCGAAATGAAAGCCCAGCATCAAAATCAGGAATAGTAGTACCGACAACGCCACCCTGATTGTGAGTGCCTTCGCTGTCCGCTCGGTTGTGCCGCGATCGCGGACCATGTAATACAGCGCCGAGCCGAGGCTAGCGAGGATGACAACGATGAACAATATGATAATGATGCGCATGATCTTATGCGCCGCAGTGTAACCCAAGCGGATATTCGATGGCTGTAATCACTTTCGGCGATTTTTCATTCCGCCCCCGGTTGCTGACCACGCTGGCGGCGGTTGCCGGTATCGTTCTGACGTTTTTCTTGGGTGAATGGCAGATCGGCCGCGCTGATTACAAGCAGGGACTGCAGGACCGCCAGGATACGCTGGCGCGCGAACCGGCTATCAGTGTGGGCGCCGCACCCCTGACGGCTGACGACATTCTGCTGCGCAAAGTGGAAGTGCGTGGTCGGTTCGAGCCGAAATTCACTGTTTTTGTCGATAACCGCTTGTACCAGCACCAGCCCGGATATCACGTGGCGACACCGCTGCGCATTGCCGGGACTGAGCGCTATGTTCTGGTCAACCGTGGCTGGCTTCCTGCCGGGAGTGACCGCAGTCTGCCGGCGGTCGAAACCCCCACCGGGGAACAAGTGATCAAGGGCACGGCGGTGGCGTACAGCGAAAAATTCATGGAGCTGTCGACCAAGGTCGCCGAGGGAAACATCTGGCAAAACCTGGTTTTTGAGCGCTACCGCCAGGCTACGGGTCTGGATCTGCAGCCCTTCGTGATCCAGCAGGACAGCGCCGTTGAAGACGGTCTCAAGCGTGAATGGAAGCGTCCTGACCTCGGTCGCAATACGCATCTTGCCTATGCGTTTCAATGGTACGCCTTGAGTTTTGCCATCTTCATTTATTATCTGGTGACCCATGTCAAACGACGCTCCACCGCACAGCCGTAAGACGCTGTGGCTGGTTGCCGCGGTGTGCATCGCACCGTTCATCGCCTCATTTTCCGCCTATTATTTCTACCAGCCGGAAGGGCGAGTGAATTACGGCGAGCTGATGGACGCGAGGCAGTTGTCGCGCGCACCGATGACTCTGGCCGACGGCACGGCTTTTTCGCTGAAGCAGCTGGAAGGCAAGTGGCTTTTTGTCGTGGCCGATGATGCTGCCTGCGACGCCTACTGCGAGAAAAAGCTGTGGCAGATCCGTCAGGTGCGCAAGACCCAGGGCAAGTATCCCGAGCGCATCGAACGCGTGTGGCTGATCACCGGGGCGGGCGAACCGGCGCAACGGCTGCGCAGCGAATTTGATGGCACCTGGCTGGTGAAGGCTGCTGGCAGCAAAGTGCTTGATCAATTGCCTTTCGAGGGCGCACTCAACGATCACATCTATCTGGTCGATCCGCTGGGCAATCTGGTGCTGCGTTATCCGCGCGACGCCGATCCCAGCCGCATGCGCAAGGACCTTGAGCGTTTGCTCAAGGTGTCGCGCATCGGATGAAACATCTTCAACTGTTTTGGGCGGATATCTAAATGTTCCGGAAGCTTGTCTGGTTTGCCGTGATCTACACCTTTGTGGTCGTGGTGGTGGGCGCATATGTCCGCCTCTCCGATGCCGGGTTGGGTTGCCCGGACTGGCCGGGCTGTTACGGCGAACTCACGCCGCACCATGCCCAGGATGACATTGCCAAGGCTGTTGCGGATCAGGGTGGAACCCATGGTCCGGTGTCGCTGGGCAAGGCGTGGAAGGAAATGTTTCATCGCTATATCGCGGGTGGTCTCGGATTGGTGATACTGGCGATTGCAGTCACTGCATGGCTGCAACGACGAGAGTTGCAGCAGTCGCCTTTGCTCGCGAGCGGCCTGGTGCTGCTGGTGATGTTCCAGGGGGCGCTGGGCATGTGGACTGTGACCCTGCTGCTGAAACCGGTGATTGTTACGCTGCATCTTCTCGGCGGTCTTGCGACGTTGGCGTTGCTTGCCTGGCTCGGCCTGCGTCAGGAAAGATTCCAGTCGGTTCCGGGGGCGGGCAAGCTGCAACCGTGGGCGATGCTGGCACTGTTGATTGTGATCGCCCAAATCATGCTGGGTGGTTGGGTATCCACCAATTATGCAGCGCTGGCCTGCGTCGATTTCCCCACCTGCCACGGTGAATGGCTGCCGCAGATGGATTTTCGTCACGGTTTCCAACTGGTACGGGAACTGGGCATGACAGCTGCGGGCACCCACTTGAGTTATGACGCGATAACCGCCATTCACTGGACACACCGGGTTGGTGCTTTGGTGACCCTCCTCTATGTCGGCGGATTTGCCCTGATTCTGATGCGCAGCACCGGTCTGGCCCGCTATGGAGCTGCCCTGCTGGCAGTCCTGCTGCTGCAGATTGCGCTGGGTATCGCCAATGTGCTGGCAGGGCTGCCGCTTGCGGTGGCTGCTGCACATAATGCCGGCGCAGCAATTTTATTGATGACCATGGTGGTGATAAACTTCGCCCTCCGCCAGAAGCCTGCCACTTGATGTCCTCCACTGTCGCACATACGCCGCCGTCCTCCCGCATCCAGCAGTTCTACGCGCTGACCAAGCCACGCGTGGTTTCGCTGATTGTCTTTACAGCGGTGATCGGAATGTTCCTGGCGACGCCGGGGATGGTGCCGCTGACCATCCTTGTTGCCGCCACGCTCGGTATTGCGCTGGTGGCCGGTGCCGCCGCCGCGGTGAACTGCCTGGTTGAACAGAAAATCGACGCATTGATGACGCGCACGAAATTTCGCCCCTTGCCGCGCGGGCAAATCACGCCGCTGGAGACGTTTGTTTTTTCCGGCATTGTCGGCGGGATTGGACTGGCTTTGCTGTATCACTGGGTCAACCCGCTGACGATGTGGCTGACGCTTGCGACCTTTGTCGGTTATGCCGTCATTTACACGGTAATACTCAAGCCGATGACCCCGCAGAATATTGTCATTGGTGGTGCTTCGGGTGCAATGCCGCCGGTACTCGGCTGGGCGGCAGTCACTGGAGACGTCACGCCGCAGGCGCTGACATTGTTCCTGATCATTTTTGCATGGACGCCGCCGCATTTCTGGGCGCTGGCTCTGTACCGCAAGCATGAATACGCCAAGGCCGGTGTGCCGATGCTGCCGGTAACGCACGGCGACAAATTTACCCGCCTGCACGTGTTGCTCTACACCATTGTGTTGCTGGCCTGTTCGGTGCTGCCTTTTGTGACCCGGTTGAGTGGAATGACTTACCTGATAGCGGCAATGGTGCTTGGCGCCGTGTTCATGTTTTATGCGGTGAAGATCTATACCGAATACAGCGATGCGCTGGCCCGGCGCACATTTCGTTATTCGATTCTTTACCTGACACTCATTTTTGCCGCGCTTCTGGTTGATCATTACCTGCAGCTGTTTTTCTGAGCATCTGATGAAATCTTTTATCGCATTACTGCTGGCCGGCCTGGTTTTTGCGTTTTCCGGTTGTGGCGAACAAGGTGACAAACCCGTGTTCAAGCTGACCGATGTAACTGGCGCCTCGTTTGGCAAGACGCTCGAGTTGAGCGATCACAACGGACAGCGGCGTACGCTGGCCGATTTCAAGGGCAAGGTCGTCGCGCTGTTTTTCGGATTCACGCACTGTCCTGATGTGTGTCCGACGACTCTCTCGGAAATGGCTGTTGTGATGAAGGAACTTGGCGCGGATGCCTCGCGCGTCCAGGTCCTGTTCGTTTCGGTCGATCCGGAACGCGACACCGCCGATGTGCTCAAGCGTTACGTTCCGGCTTTTCATCCTTCGTTCCTGGGGATGATTGGGAATGCTGATGAAATCGCCCGCGCCGCCAAGGAGTTCAAGATTTATTACCAGAAGCAACCGCTGAAAGGCGGCGGTTACACCATGGATCATTCCGCCGGTACCTACATCATTGACGGCGAAGGTCGCCTGCGGCTGTTTGCCCAGTATGGCGCCGGGGCTCCTGCATTGCTGCATGACATCCGGCAGTTGCTGAAGAAATAAAAAAGCCCCGGAGTCCCGGGGCTTTTTGTTTTTAGCGCAGCGGTTCAGGTCGTGATCAGCGTTTTCATCTTGTCCAGCGCCTTGGCTTCAATCTGCCGGATGCGTTCAGCAGATACGCCGAATTCTGCCGCCAGATCATGTAGCGTCGCCGCCGCATTTTCAGTCAACCAGCGTGCCTCGATGATGCGCCGGCTGCGTGTGTCAAGGCTGGCGAGTGCTTTTTCCAGGCCTTCGCCGCGCAGGCGTTCGTTCTGTTCGGCTTCGAGTATTTCGTCAGGTTGAGCATCATCGGCTGCAAGATACGCGATCGGTGAAAATTGCTCTCGTTCATCGTCGCTGGCCGGCTCCAACGCCAGATCCTGGCCACCGAGACGCGTTTCCATCTCGACAACTTCCTCGGGTTTGACACCGAGTTCGCGCGCGACCGCATTGACCTGTTCGACATCCAGAGTTCCCAGTTCCTGTTTCATGCTGCGCAGGTTGAAGAACAGCTTGCGCTGCGCTTTGGTGGTGGCGATTTTCACCAGACGCCAGTTGCGCAACACAAACTCATGGATTTCGGCGCGGATCCAATGCATCGCGAAAGATACGAGCCGCACACCGCGCTCGGGATCGAATCGCTTTACCGCTTTCATCAGGCCGATATTGCCTTCCTGAATGAGATCGGCCTGGGGCAGGCCGTAACCCGAATAATTCCGGGCGATCGAAACCACCAGTCGCAAATGGGACAGCACCAGCTGCCGGGCGGCTTCAAGATCGCCGGTGTCACGCAAAAGGCGCGCGTATCCGGTTTCCTGTTCCTGGGTCAGCAGGGGGAAACGGTTCACCGCCTGGATGTAGGTTTCCAGACTGCCGGTTGCCGAGGGTACTGGCAAAGACATGGCGTTCATCGTGAGCTCCTTCATGCGAATGAGTTTAGCACTCCCTGCTTAAGAGTGCCAATAATCCCTCGGAGTTCCGCCCGCCGCTCGAAAAATACTACTTAAAAAACAATTATTTAATGAGGGTTATGTGCGCTGAGGTGGCGTCGTACAGAAAGCCATGCACCGAACCAGCCTAATCCAGCAGCGAAAAGCAGTGCAAACAGGCTGTCAGCCCAGGGCAGGTGTACCAACTCCAGTGGAACGCCATAAAGGGCAGCGAGTGGACGTAATTGGCTGTTGAATATCAGAAGGCTTAATGCGGTCAGTAACCAGGCGGTAATGCCGCCGGCAATGCCGATGAGTCCGCCAAAATACAAAAATGGACGCTGGATCCAGCCGTCGGTTGCGCCGATGAGTTTTGTCACCTCGATTTCGTCGCGTTGGGTCAGGATTTGCAGGCGAATGGTGTTGAAGGTGATTGCGATCAGTGCCAGCGCCAGCGCCGCTGCGAGCATCATGACTGCGTAGCGTCCAATGGCGAGCAGGCTGTCCAGTCTTCGTGCCCAATCGGAATCCACATGCGCTTCGGCGACTTTCGGCCAAGCCGCGAATTCGGCGCGCAGAATTTCCAAGGCTGCGGCATCGTTGGCGCCGGCCGTAATGACAAAGGCATCGGGCAACGGATTGCCGGAAAGACCTGCCGCAACATCGGCGAGTCCGGATCGGGATTTCAGTGTTTCCAGCGCCTGCATGCGCGGCACGAAGCGGAATCCGGCAAGCCCGGCACGAGCCTTCAGGCGTTGCTCGATGAGGCGTACGTCAGATGCGTTGGCATCCGCTGCCAGAAAAATGCTGATCTCAGGTTGCGGTGTGAAGTCTCGTGCGAGGCCCTGAAGGTTTGCCAGAACCACATAAAAGCCCAGTGGCAGCGCAAGCGCGATACCGATGACCGAGATATTCAGCAGATTGGCCAGCGGCGAGGCCCAAAGCCGCGAAAAGGCGCTGGCGCAGGCCCTGCGGTGCGCTGCAGCCCATGTTTTCATTCGACGAGCCTTCCGCCGCGGATTGTCACTACACGCGGATTCAGCCGCGCGGCCAACTGTGCGTCATGGGTCGCCAGTACGACCGTAACACCGACCTGATTGAAGTCGCTGAACAGCGTGCCGATTTCAGTGGCGTATTCGGCATCCAGATTGCCTGTCGGTTCGTCCGCGAGCAGGACAGCCGGACGGTGAACAATGGCCCGGGCGATGCAAAGGCGCTGCTGTTCACCGCCGGACAGTGTGATCGGTCGCGCTTTTTCCTTGTGCAGCAGACCGACCTTGTCGAGCGCTGCGCGGGCACGTCGCGCGCCCTCGCGGCGGTCGAAACCGCTGATGTCGAGCGGCAGCATTACATTCTCGAAGGCGTTTCGGTCGAACAGCAGTTTATGATCCTGGAATACGAGACCGAAATTGCGGCGCAGGAAGGGGATGCCGCGGGCTCGTAACGAACCGATATTCTGGCCGTTGACGATCACCGACCCGGTCGTGGGCCGCTCGATGGCGACCATCAGCTTCAGCAGCGTGCTCTTGCCGGCGCCGGAATGTCCCGTGATGAACACCAGTTCGCCGGTTTCGACGGTCAACGAGACATTGGCAAGCGCATCGTGTCCCCCGGGATAACGTTTGCTGACGCCGCTGAGAACGATCTGGGTCATGTGTCGAGCAGTGCTGCGACAAAGTCGTCGGCAACAAACGGACGCAGGTCATCGACACCTTCACCGACGCCGATGAAACGCACCGGTACGGGTTTGCCTCCGGAGCGGCTCAGTGCGATTCCGGCGATGACGCCACCCTTTGCAGTTCCGTCGAGTTTGGTCAAAACCAACCCGGTCACACTCACAGCGGCATCAAAAGCCGAGAGTTGTGCCAGTGCGTTCTGCCCGGTATTTGCATCCAGCACCAGCAGCACTTCGTGCGGCGCGCCCGGCATGGCCTTGTCGATGACCCGTTTTACCTTGCGAATCTCATCCATCAGGTTGAGCTGTGTCGGCAAACGTCCGGCAGTGTCCGCCAGCACGATGTCGATGCCGCGTGCGCGCGCTGCATTGATCGCATCGAATATGACGGCTGCCGCATCACCCGACGCCTGGGCGATCACCGTGACGTTGTTGCGTTCCCCCCAGGCCGCCAGTTGTTCGCGTGCCGCCGCCCTGAAGGTATCTCCAGCAGCGAGCAGCACGGATTTGCCCTGCGCCTGGAAGAAATGCGCCAGTTTTCCGATGGAAGTGGTCTTGCCTGCGCCGTTGACGCCAGCCAGCATGATCACGAACGGTTTGGCCGACCCCGTTTCCAGCGGTTGCGCCACCGTCTGCAGCATGTGGCGTAATTCGCTGCGCAACCCATCCCGAAGCTGCGATGCGTCGGTGAACTGCCCGCGTCGCGCCTGTGTGCGCAGGGCTTCAAGGAGATGTGAAGTGGCGGCGACACCGACATCTGCGGTCAGCAGCACTGTTTCCAGTTCTTCGTAGAACGCTTCGTCCAGCTTGCGTCCGGCGCCGAAAAGGCCGCCCAGGCGTGCGCCAAGCTGTTCGCGGGTCTTGCCCAAGCCTTGTTGCAGCCGGGCAAGCCAACCGCTTGCAGGCGCTGCTTCTGAAGGGTCTTTCTTTTTGCCGAAACCAAACATGAATGCTGTGGTCAGATGGGGGCGGCGTCGATAGGCGCCGATCCAGAGGGTTATTTGGCTACAATTCTAACAGGGCCTTGCCACCGGCAAGGCAGTTCAAGACGGGGCGCCATGATTGAATTTGCAAGATTATTTGTTTTTGTAGCGGTGTTTGTTGCGGCACTGCCGGTCATCGCATCCGCTGCAGTCCCTGAAGACAAAGTCTCGGTCCGGGAGCTGGCCAATGGCCTTCGCGTGATCGTCAAGCCGGATCGCCGGGCGCCGGTTGCCGTCAGCATGGTCTGGTACCGTATTGGCAGCGTGGATGAGCAGAACGGCGCAACCGGTGTTGCGCACGTGCTTGAACACATGATGTTCAAAGGTACAAAGACAGTTCCGGCAGGAGAATTTTCAAGACTGATTGCGGCGGCGGGCGGACGCGATAACGCATTTACGAGCCGTGACTACACCGGTTATTTTCAGACGCTGCAAAAATCGGCGCTGCCACTGTCCTTCCGTCTGGAAGCGGATCGCATGGCCAATCTCGTGCTGTCGCCCGAAGAGTTTGCCAAGGAAATCAAGGTGGTCATGGAGGAGCGCCGCTGGCGTACCGATGACCGGCCGCAATCGGTGATGTTCGAAAGACTGCTCGCGACGGCATTGACTGCCCATCCCTATCGCAACCCGGTGATCGGCTGGATGAATGATCTGGAGAATCTGAGCATTGATGATACAAAACGATTCTACGAGCTCTGGTATGCGCCGAATAACGCCACGGTCGTGGTGGTTGGCGATGTTGTGCCGGAGGAGGTATTCGCGCTGGCAGAACAGCATTTCGGCGGCATACCGAAAAAAGTGTTGCCGCCACGCAAGCCGCAGGATGAACCGCCGCAGCTCGGGTTGAAACGATTGACCGTGAAGGTGCCTGCAGAACAGGCGCAGGTGCTGATGGCCTATCGGGTGCCGCGATTGTCGAAGCCCAATGAGGAATGGGAGCCCTATGCACTCGACATGCTTGAGAGCGTGCTGAGCGGCAATCCAGCGGCCCGTCTGCCACGCCAGCTGGTGAAAACCGATCGTCTGGCAGTGGCCGCTGGTGCCGGTTACGAAGGCGTGGGCCGCGGCCCGGGCTTTTTTTATCTCAGCGGCACGCCGGGCAAGGGACGCAGCGCGGCGGAAATGGAGCAGGGCCTGCGCCGCGAAGTGCAGCGCGTGGTGGATGAGGGGGTGACGCAGGAGGAATTGGAGCGTGTGAAGGCGCAGGCGATCGCCGCCCAGGTCTACCAGCGTGATTCGATGTTTTTCCAGGCGCGGCAGATCGGCTGGCTGGAGACCGTCGGCCTTTCATATCGGGATGAAAGCCTGTTTCTTGAAAAACTTCAGCAGGTCACTCCAGAACAGGTGCGTGAAGTCGCACGAAAATACCTGGTCGATGATGTCCTGACGGTGGCCTACCTTGATCCGCAGCCGCTGGGCAAGGAGCCGGTACGCAAAGCACCCCCGGCAGGAGTCCGTCATGGCAATTAATCTTCGGCGTGTTTCCCTGGCGGGGCTGGCGCTGTTTTTGTTTGCCATCACCCAACTGGCACATGCCATTCTGCCAATTGAGCAATGGCGCACATCGACCGGCACAAAAGTCTATTTTGTAGCGAACCGCGGCCTGCCCATGCTTGATGTGTCGGTCGATGTGCCGGCAGGTTCAGCATTTGACACATCTGAAAAATCCGGTCTTGCCGCGATGACAAATGCCCTGATGCGCATGGGAGCCGCAGGGATGAACGAGGATGAAATTGATCGTCGACTGGCTGACGTCGGTGCGGTGATGAGTCCGCGGTATGACACCGACCGCGCCGGACTCTCGTTGCGCACCTTGTCTGATCCCAAGCGCCGCAGCCAGGCACTCGAGGTGATGGCACGTGTGCTGAGTGCGCCGGCTTTCCCGGCGCCGATTGTCGAGCGAGAGCGGGCACGTTATGTCAGCGGGTTGAAAGAAGCGGATCTGACACCGGCCAGCCGCGCCAATACCGAATTTTATCGGCTGGTCTATGGCAGGCATCCTTACGGGTTGCGCCCGTCCGGTGAAGCTGCAACCGTCGCAGGTCTGCAACGTGAGGATCTGCTGGCGTTTTATCGCAAGCACTATGTCGCGGATCAGGCGATGGTCGCGATCATGGGGGACGTCTCGCGGCAGGAAGCTGAGGCGATTGCCGAACAGCTGACCCGGTCGATGCCGCGCAGCGACGGGGCAACATTGACGATCCCCGTCGTCCAACCACTGCCCGCGGCGGTAAACCAGTTTGTTGAGCATCCTGCGAGCCAGAGCCACATCATGATCGGCGCACCCGGCATCCGTCGCGATGATCCCGACTACTTTGCGCTGTTTGTCGGAAACTACATCCTCGGTGGTGGCGGTTTCGTGTCGCGGATTACCGAAGAAGTGCGGCAGAAACGCGGCCTTGCCTATTCAGCCTACAGTTATTTTTCACCGCTGAAGGCCAGCGGACCGTTCATCATCGGCATGCAGACACGGCGAGATCAGGCCGAACAGGCCCTGGAGGTGGTCCGGAGCACGCTTCGAGAATTCATCGACAAGGGGCCGACGGAGCAGGAGGTCGTTGCGGCCAAGCAGAATATCGTTGGCGGATTTCCGATGCGCATCGACAGCAATCGCAAGATTCATGAATATCTGATTCTCATCGGATACTACAATCTGCCGATTGATTATCTGGAAACCTTCGTCGCGAATATCGAGCGGGTGACTGCGGCAGACATCAAGTCTGCGTTTGAACGCCGCGTGAATCCTGATCAACTGGTGACAGTAGTGGTCGCTGCTGACCGCAGCAAGCCTGCGGCGGCAGCGCGCTGATGCCTGCAGCGGTTTCAAAAAACTGCGAGGTCAGGATCATCGGCGGCAGCTTGCGCAGCCGGCGTATCCGTTTTGCCGAACGGCCGGGATTGCGGCCGACACCGGACCGGGTGCGTGAAACCCTGTTCAACTGGCTCGGGCAGGATCTCGAAGGCCGGGATTGCCTCGATCTGTTTGCCGGCAGTGGTGCTCTGGGGTTCGAGGCGGCATCGCGAGGTGCGCGTCGTGTGCTGATGATCGAGCGCGATGCCGCCGCCGCACGCACTTTGCAGACCAATCGCGAGGTGCTGGCTGCAGATGCGGTGGAAGTGATGCGTGTCGATGCGCTAGAATTCCTGCAGCATCATCGTGGCCGTTATGACGTCGTGTTTCTTGACCCGCCGTTTGCCGATGATTGCTGGCCGCAGCTGCTGGCGCTGTTGCCGCAATGCCTGAAGCCCGGCGCGCTGGTTTATTGCGAACGCGCCGAGCCGCTGGATGCTGCGTCAGGCTGGAAAATCGTCAAGGCCGGGCGCGCCGGCCAGGTCAGTCACCAACTCCTGAAAAGGGCGGAACATGAACAATAAGGCCGTCTATCCGGGCACTTTCGACCCGATGACACTCGGGCACGAAGATCTCGTGCGCCGCGCCGCGCGACTGTTCGACCATGTCGTGCTGGCGGTTGCCGACAGTCGGACCAAGCGCCCGCTGTTTTCGCTGGCTGAACGTATCGACATGGCGCGCGATGCGCTGAGTGATGTCAACAACGTCACCGTTGAGGGGTTTTCCGGATTACTGATGAATTTTGTACAGGAACACGGCGCCCGCGTTGTGATGCGCGGCGTGCGTGCGGTTTCGGATTTTGACTATGAATTCCAGTTGGCGGGCATGAACCGCAAACTGTACCCCGATGTGGAAACCGTATTCATGACGCCGGGCGAAGAACACATGTTCCTGTCGGCAACACTGGTGCGCGAGATTTCGGTGATGGGCGGTGACGTTTCGAAGTTCGTGTCGCCGGTGATCGCCGATCGTCTCAAGATCAAGATCAAGGATCTCGGGGGAAAATGATCCTGACTCAATCAATGCGGGGCAAGTCATGGCGCTGATGATCACCGATGAGTGCATCAACTGTGATGTCTGTGAGCCGGAGTGCCCGAACGAGGCCATTTCCGCGGGCGAAGAAATCTATGTGATTGATCCGGACAAGTGTACCGAGTGTGTCGGCCATTTTGACGAGCCCCAGTGTCAAAAGGTCTGTCCTGTCGATTGCATTCCGCTGGATCCGGAGCGCAGCGAAACCAAGGAAGAGTTGCAGCAAAAGTACTTGAAGCTCACCGCGCAAAAGGCTGCCTAGCGCGTTCTGCGTTCAACGGCGCTGGCAGGAAGGACAGTAGCAGGTGGCGCGCTGGCCCTGCCTGAGTTCCCGGATCACGGTGCCGCACTGCGTGCAGGGTTCTCCGGCGCGCCCATACACCAGAAAGTGGTTCTGGAAGTTTCCGGCCATGCCGTCGCTGCCGACATAATCGCGCAGCGAGCTGCCTCCGGCGTCGATGGCCGAAGCCAGTGTTTTCTTGATCTCCCCGGCGAGCAGATCGCAACGTTTGCGGCTGACGCGGCTGGCCGGTGTGCGCGGATCGATTCCCGCATGAAACAGGGCTTCGTTGGCGTAGATATTGCCGACGCCGGCGACGACATGGCTGTCCATGATCACCAGTTTGATCGCTGCGTTGCGCTTGCGCGTTTCGCGGTACAGCACAGCGCCATCGAAATCCGCGGTCAACGGTTCCGGTCCGATGGACGCCAGCAGCGGATGGGTCAGTGCATCACCTGTTTGCCACAGAACCAAACCGAAACGCCGCGGATCTCGCAGCCGCACGACAAGACCGTTGTCGATGACAAGGTCGAAGTGATCGTGTTTCTCAGCGGGTGTTGCGGCATCGACCAGCCACAGTCGTCCGGACATGCCGAGGTGTACGATCAGCGTGCCTGTGTTGCCATTGGCCTGGGAGCAGTCGAACAGCAGATATTTGCCGCGCCGGCGCAGCGACATGATGCGTGCACCCGCGAGTCGACGTTCGAGACCGCGCGGCACCGGCAAGCGCATGCCGCGATGACGCACGATGGCGCACTCAATCCGGTGGTGTTCCACGGTCGGGGCAAGGCCACGGCGTGTGGTTTCGACTTCAGGCAGCTCCGGCATATAAATATTTGATTTATAAGTATTATTTATCGGGCGCCGGAGTTGCCGGATTGGTCAGCAACGTACGTCCTGCCATCCCAAGGAATGTGTACTGCAGTCCATTGTCGCGTCGCCATAACACCAGTTGCGGTTCGCGTTGCAGCACAGCGAACGTGACGGTTTTGCCGTCGTTCATTGTGATGCGGATATCGGCGCGCACCGGACGTTTATCGTAGGGTTCAGCTGAAGCTGCCGAGGCGACCCGCCAATGATCAACGTAGCGCTGCAACTCATCGGGGCCGATTTCGACCGATGCAGGCGATAACTGCCATTTGCCGTTTTTTTTGCTGACCATGAATTCAGGTAATTCGATCGTGACCGGCTGTTCGGTTTCAGACAGCAGAGCGCGGCGGATCATGGCCACAGCGTTTGCCGGCAATCCCGCACCATGGCGCAGTTCGACGGCATGGATGGTGTCACCACGCTGTACGTATTGTTCACGAGTGACGGTGTTGATGGCACCAAAGGCATACTTCACGCCGTCGATGTCGAGGACGGCGGCAGGTTGTTCGAGTTCGAAGCGCGCCGGATCGGTTGCCGGTAGCCGCGCGGTTGGCTGGGCTTCCAGTATGGTCAGCATGCGCAAGACCTGAAACTCGTCTGCACGGGCGTTCAGCGGTTCGGTGATCCACCAGTGCTCTCCCTTGCGCTCAAGTTTGACCGGCGGTTGCTTATGGCGCGTCAGCGATATGCGGGAGACTGCAGCAGGTTTGACAGCGGATAAGAATTCTCGCGCCGCCTCCTCGCGCGACGGCGTGCGCCAGGCGAACCACGCCAGTATCGCGACGGCGCTGAGCATGCTGAGGTTAAGAAGCCAGCCGCGTTTCATGGAAACCGCTGCATGAGTTTGTTCAGCTTGTGTTGCGCCGGCGCCACCAGACCATGACCCCGGTTCCCGCAAACAGCAGCGGCAGTGCGAACAGCACGACAAAGGCGATCAGGTACAGCCGGATGCTGTCGATCTCGATCTGTGTGTCGGCAGCGGGGCGTGCATCAATGGTGACCATTGAGTCTTCGCCGGCCAGCCAGTTGAACATGTTGACGCCCAAGGCCAGATTGCCGCCGTTGCCGAGGAAGCTGTTCGACAGGAAATGTCCGGTGCCGATGACGATGGCGCGTTGTTCGCGGTCCCCGACAGTGCGCTCGAAGGCGCTCGCCACGTTGACCGGACCCGGGAAGTCGCGCGACTTGTCGAACACCGGTTTTGCATCGAGCCGGCCTACTTCAACCCAGCCGCGTTGTGCCACATCGATCAGCGGAGTCACCAGCCAACCGGCGCCGTCATCCGCACCGATCTGGCGTGCATGGGGAAACAATGTGTTGTATTGCAGTGCGCCGACTACAGGATGGCGTGCGTAGTTGGTCGCGACGGCGAACACCGGAGGTCCGCTGCGTGGTGCGAGCGCAGGATCGACCACAGTGCCGGGAGTTAGTACCAGCCCGAGTTTTTCAGCGAGTGGCTGCAGGCCGCGCAGCGGCTCGGTATCGATCAGCCACAGCAGGTTGCCGCCGCGATCAATGTAACGCAGCAGTTTCTCGATCTCAGCGGTCTGAAGTTCGACCTGCGGCTGGGTGATGACCAGCAGCGCAGCATTCTGCGGAACTTCCTGGGCCAGCGCCAGATTCAGGTTGGAGATATTGAAGCCTTTTTCTCGCAGACGGTGGCCGAAGGCGCCGAGATCGTGGTTGGCGAGACCGTCGAGTTTGCGTTCGCCATGGCCATCGAGCCAGAGCACAAGACTGTTGGCGCCGCGTGCCAGCCGCAACAGCGCATTGGCGAATGATTGTTCGCTGAATTCCGCCAGCGGAATCTGCTCCGTGCGCCGCTGATATTCGATCACCAGCGCGTTTGGCGTACGCAGACCGGCTTCAGCAGCCAGTTTTGGCTGTTCGCGCGGATCGATCAACTGCAATTGCAGATCGGGTTTGACGCGCTGATAGGCGCGAACGCGCTCTTCGATGGTCTTGTGTACGTTGCTGCCGTTGCTGTCCTGACGGATGGCATAGGCTTTTACGGTGATCGGACCCTGCAACTGCTTCAGCGCACCTATGGTCGTCGTCGATAGCGTGTTGCGGGCGCCGCGTGTGAGATCGTATTCAACCCGGTATTCGCGTGAAAAATAGGCGAGCAAGGCGACCAGCAGCGCGAGCAACAGCACAAATACGCTGCTTTGGGCGAGGAGTTGCGAACGCCGAATACGGGTAATCCGCATGTCTTAACCGCGCAGCCGCCGGCCGTCGAGGCGGCGGATGGCCAGAATCAGAAAAGCAGTGATGAGCAGCAGCGGACAGATGATGGCGTAGGAGTCGAGCATGCCCTTTCCCAGGGGCTCGAAATTGCGCAGCGGGGAAAATATCTGGGCAAATGCAGCCGGTATCTGCCAGCCGCGGGCGCGCAGACTGTCACCGGCGGTTTCCCCCATGAACAGCATCGCCAGCAGCAGCCCGAAGGAGATCAGCGCCGCAGCCATTGGCTGCGAGGTCAGGCTGGACGCATAAAGGCTGACGGCGGCGAAGCTGGCTGCAAGCAGCATCAACGCCAGCGTCAGTGTCGCCAGCAAACCCGTATCCAGTGATGTGCTTGGAGCGAGTGTTAACGGCATCACCAGCACCAGAATAATGATCAGCAGCAGGAATGCCATCAATCCGGTGAATTTTCCGAGAACGATTTCGCTCATCGATACCGGCGCCGACAGCAGCAGGGTCATGGTCTGGTTGCGGCGTTCTTCGGCAATCATGCGCATCCCCAGCACGGGTACGGCGAACAGCAGCACTGCCGCGGCAGTCGCGTAGGTCGGGGCGGCGACCAGTTCGGTGACGCCGGGCGGGCTCGCAAGCTGTGCCAGTTGTGACTGGATCTGCAGGAAATCATCCAAGCGTTTGAGAAAACCGTAGCCGAGTATGACCTGAACCACTGTCAGCACCAGCCACGCCAGCGGCGAGGAGAACAGCGCACGTAATTCTTTGGCGGCGATGGTAAAGATCATGGTTTTCCTGCGATCTTGTTTTCGACGGCGGCAGCACCAGAAGTTTCGCCCGCGCCACCACCACGCGTCAGGTGGACGAACACGTCTTCCAGGCTGGTTTGCGCCGGCGTGAGCTGGTTAAGCCCCCAGTCTTCAGCGCCAGCACGTGCCACCAGATTTGCCGTGGGGTCGCAGTCCGGCGCGAAGCGGATGAGGAAGCGGCCGTTGCCGTCGTCTTCAACGGTGGCGACGCCTTCAATGCGGCGCAGCGTTTCGATGGGCGGCGGACGATGCAGGCTGATGGTCACCGTGCGACCGCGCTGGAATTCGCGCAGACCGGCAATGGTGTTGCTGAACACCATTTCACCATGGTGCAGAATTTGCACGCGGTCACACACGGCTTCGACTTCCGTCAGGATGTGTGTGGAAAGAATGACGCTGTGAGCGCGACCGAGTTCGCGGATCAATGCACGGATGTCCAGGATCTGGTTTGGATCCAGCCCGACGGTCGGTTCGTCGAGAATGATCAGGTCCGGTTCATGCACAATCGCCTGGGCGATGCCGACGCGCTGTTGATAGCCCTTGGACAGGGAGCCGATCAATTTTTTTGCGACATCTGTTATGCCGCAGCGCTCCATGGCGCTGGCCACGGCGCTGTCGCAACGTGACCGCGGAATGCGATGGAGACGCGCTGCGAGGCGTAAATATTCCGCAACATTCAGTTCACGGTACAGGGGAGGTGTTTCCGGCAGGTAACCGATTTTTGCCTTGGCTGATACCGGTTGCTCCAGCAGATCAATGCCGCAGATAAGAATTTCCCCGGCGCTGGGGGCAAGATTGCCGGTGAGCATCTGCATGGTGGTGGTCTTGCCGGCACCGTTTGGTCCGAGCAGGCCGAGCACTTCTCCTTGGCGCACTTCCAGGTCAAGCCCGCGAACTGCGGCGTGTTTGCCGTAGTGGCGTGAAAGACCCCGGGCGCTTACGGTCAATTCGGATGCGGGGGAAGTCATCAACGGCGGGATTGTGGTCTGGCGGCGGGTTGCCTTGTGGTCGAGCGGAAATATACCTAATATGTGGCGCATTATGAATGGCGTCGCCGCACTGCGCCACAGTCGTTTATTCACGCGATCAACCTGGCGCTACAACGCGCAACCCAGTCATCCAATGAAACTGATTCGAATCGTTGCGCTGATCGCCAGCCTTGCACTGGTGGCCTGTGCCCAGACACCGGTCCAGCCCGAGCCTGCTGCTGTTGCCGCCAAGCCGCTGCCCAAGGTCGTTGCCCAGCCTCCTGCGCCTTTGCCTCGCGTTGCGCCTTTGCCCAATGTTGAATTGAGCGAGGCGGTACTGTTCAAGCTCACGCTTGCCGAGGTGGCTTTGCAGAGAGGCCAACCACACGTCGCCGTGCCTGCACTTCTGGAAGTTGCGCGTGAAACGCGGGATCCACGCGTCGCGCGTCGCGCGACCGAAGTAGCCTGGAGCGCACGTTTCCTGCCTGCGGCGCTGGATGCTGCCACGCTGTGGTTGCAGACGGATCCGGAATCCGCGCGCGCGCGCCAGACTGTGATTGCACTTCTGGTCAGCCAGTCGCGGCTCGACGATGCGCTGCCTCATTTGCAGAAATGGCTGAGTGCAGAACCGGACAAGATCGGTCAGAACTTCCTGCAATTGTCGTCGCTGGTTGCCAGCCACCAGGACAAGGCGGCAATCCTGCGCATGTTGCGCACGCTTGCAGCCGACTATCCCTTGATACCCGAGGCCAGTCTCGCAGTGGCGCAGGCTGCGTGGAATGCCGACGATCAACCCGGCGCTCTGGATGCTGCGCGCAAGGCCCTGGTATTGCGGCCCGGCTGGGAGCTTGCGGCGCTGTTCCAGGCGCGGGCTTTGCAGCGTGATTCGGTTGATCAGGCCATCGAATTTCTGGCTGGGTTCCTCAAAGCCAATCCCGGCGCTCGTGATGCAAGACTGAATTACGCCAGACTGCTGGTCGCCGCCCGTCGTTATCCCGAAGCGCGAAAACAATTCGAGGTTCTTGTTGGTGAGGCGCCCAATAATCCTGAAATCGCGATGGCCGTTGCGACGCTGTCGCTGCAGGCCAAGGACTATGTGGCTGCCGAAATCCAGTTGCGGCGGGCACTGGAGATCAATCCCAAGGATCCGGATGCCGTGCGGCTTTACCTCGGGCAGGTCAACGAGGAGTTGAAGCGCGATGACCAGGCCCTCAAGTGGTACAGCAGCATTACTCATGGTGAACGTTTTGTCCCTGCACAAGCGCGTTATGCCGGGGTGCTGGCTCGGCAGGGCAAACTGGCCGAAGCACGCAAACATTTGCAAAGTGTCGATGCCGGAGACGCCCAGCAACGCCTGCAGTTGACCCAGGCTGAGGCCGGCCTGTTGCGTGATGCAGGGGCCTATCAGGAAGCGTTTGATTTCCTCGCGGCGGCGGTCGCGGTTACGCCTGATGCGCTTGATCTGCTCTATGACTATGCGATGGCCGCTGAGAAAGTGAATCGCCTTGATGTGCTGGAGACCAATCTGCGAAAGGTGATTGCCATGCGTCCGACGCATGCGCATGCCTACAACGCCCTTGGTTATTCACTGGCTGATCGAAATGTGCGTCTGGAAGAAGCGCGTGCGTTGATTGAAACCGCGCATAAGCTGGCGCCGGAGGACTCGTATATTCTCGACAGTCTGGGCTGGATTCTTTTCCGGCAGGGGCAGAATCAGGAGGCGCTGGTTTACCTGCAACGCGCGTATTCGGCACGGCCGGATGCTGAAATTGCGGCGCATCTTGGCGAGGTGTTGTGGGTCATGGGCCGGCAGTCCGAGGCTCAGAAGGTCTGGTCTGATGCCATGCGGGCTCAGCCGAAGAATGAAGTTCTCCAGGCCACTATCAAACGGCTCGCGCCAGCGGCTCTGCAATCAATGCAATGAGTTGTGCCCGTGCGATTGCGGCAGTGTTCGTGGCGATGTTGTTTGCCGGTTGTGCGGCAATCGTTCCCGGTAAAAACGTACCGGCGGCCGCATCCTTTGACATGCTGGGCCGCGTGCTGGTCAGTGGTGATGGCCGCGCGTTTTCGTCCAGCCTGCGGTGGCGCCATGATCCGGTGGGCGACGAGTTATGGTTGATGTCGCCGGTCGGACAGACGCTGGCGCATATTGCAGCGGACGATACCGGCGCGGTGCTGACGACGCCTGATCAGCAGGAATACCGGGCATTCTCCGCTGAGAATCTGACTCGCCGCGCATTGGGATGGCCGTTGCCGCTGACCGAACTGCGGTTCTGGATTGTCGCGACCCCGGCCGGGAGCGACACGCAAGCCGTAGTGACCCGTGACGCAGCAGGGCGGCTGTTGCAGCTTGAGCAGAACGAATGGGTTGTTCGATATACCTATCCGGAACCTCCCGATTCCTCGGTCTTGCCCAGGCGTCTGGATATGACGCGGGGGGAGCAGCGGATTCGCCTCGTGATCGATGGGTGGCGCCGTGAGGAGGCGCCTTGAGCCGCCTGATTGCATTTCCGGCACCCGCAAAACTCAACCTGATGCTCCGTGTCACCGGGCGGCGGGCAGATGGCTATCATTTGCTGCAGACGGTATTCCGCTTTCTTGATCATGGCGATGTCGTGCGGTTGCGCGTGCGTGCAGACAGCTCGATTGTGCGTTTGCGTCCGCTGCCCGGCGTCGCTGAAGCGGATGACCTGACGGTGCGAGCAGCAAAGGCGCTGCAGGAGGACGCCGGCATTTCAATGGGGGTCGAGATCGAGCTGGAAAAACGCTTGCCGCTTGGCGGCGGGATTGGTGGCGGCAGTTCGGATGCGGCAACGGTGCTGCTGGCGTTGAACAGGCTATGGAGCGCCGGCTGCTCGCGCAAGCGCTTGCAGGAACTGGCATTGTCACTCGGTGCAGATGTTCCTGTTTTTGTCTATGGACAAAGTGCATTCGCCGAGGGGGTAGGGGAACAATTGACCCCCATACAACTGCCACCGGCCTGGTACCTGGTGTTGGTCCCCCCGGTGGCGGTGTCCACGGCAGCCGTTTTTCAACATCCGGAATTGAAAAGAGACTCGGAAAAGGTTAAAATCCAAGGCTTTTCCGCGCTCAGGGGTAATGATCTTGAGCCCGTGGTTTGCCGGGAATATCCGGAAGTCGCGAGGCATCTGGCCTGGCTGAAGCAATTCGGCGATGCGCAGATGACGGGATCGGGTGCTTGTGTGTTTGTCCCGTTTGAGGAAGAGGCTGCCGCGCGGCAGGCGTTGGCTGCACGTCCGTCCGACATGCGGGGTTTTGTGGCCCGTGGTCTGGATCGGCACCCGCTGCACGGACTGGCGGAAGATTTTGACGGCTGATGCCGCATAGGCTTCAATGTTTTTTGCAGCATCGGTTGGGGAGTCGCCAAGCTGGTTAAGGCACCGGATTTTGATTCCGGCATGCGAAGGTTCGAATCCTTCCTCCCCAGCCACTCGAATTTGGCAGTTCATCGGCTGTTGTTCGACAGCCGGATTCGGCGCGATTCATCAGGGGGGTGTGGGGTGGCACTGGACAGGATGATGGTATTCACCGGCAACGCCAATCCGCGGCTCGCGGAAGCGGTGGTTGGCCATCTCGACATCCACATTGGCCGCGCCAAGGTCGGTCGTTTCAGCGATGGTGAAGTGGCCATCGAAATTCTGGAAAACGTTCGCGGCAAGGACGTGTTCATCCTGCAGTCCATCTGCGCGCCGACCAACGACAATCTGATGGAATTGCTGGTGATGGTGGATGCGTTGAAGCGCGCCTCTGCCGGCCGAGTCACCGCTGCGATCCCTTACATGGGTTATGCGCGGCAGGACCGGCGCCCGAATTCGGCGCGGGTGCCGATCACGGCCAAGGTTGTTGCGAACATGATGAGCAGCGTCGGTGTTGACCGCGTGTTGACCATGGACCTGCACTCTGAACAGATTCAGGGTTTTTTTGATATCCCGGTAGACAACATTTACTCCGGCCCGATCATGCTGGGTGATGTCTGGAAACAGAACTTCAGTGAACTGGTCGTGGTGTCGCCGGACGTCGGCGGCGTGGTGCGTGCACGGGCGCTGGCCAAGCGTCTCGAAGCCGACCTCGCCATAATCGACAAGCGCCGCCCGCGCCCCAATGTTGCGACGGTGATGAACATCATCGGCGAAGTGGCCGGCCGCACCTGCGTCATCGTCGATGACATGGTCGACACCGCCAACACGCTGTGCGAAGCCGCCGGTGCGCTGAAGAAGCAGGGTGCGCAGAAGGTCATTGCGTATTGCACGCATGCGGTATTGTCCGGCCCGGCGATTGAACGCATTACCAATTCCGCGCTGGACTCGATTGTCGTAACTGACACGATTCCGCTGACCGAGGCAGGACGCAACTGCAGCAAGATCCGCGTATTGACCGTGGCCGGTCTGCTGGCGGAGACCATGCGCCGCATCAGCGCCGAGGATTCGGTCAGTTCGCTGTTTGTCGAATAGGTTTTTAGTGGAGATCGGTTAACACCCGGTTTCCTTTTTAACGCGGGGCAGTCTGGTCGCGGACCCCCGCAACACAGGAGAGCAACATGAAAATTGAAGTTACCGCGTTTCCGCGTACGAGCCAGGGCAAGGGTGCGAGCCGCCGCCTGCGTACGACGGGTCGCGTTCCGGGCGTCATTTATGGCGCCGGCGTGGACGCGCAAAGTGTCGAGTTCGACCACAAGGCGCTGCTGCGCCATCTGAAACTCGAGGCTTTTCATTCCTCGATTCTGGATCTGACGGTTGAAGGCAAAAAGGATCGCGTGCTGCTGCGCGATTTCCAGATGCATCCTTTCAAGGAACAGGTTCAGCACGTCGATTTCCAGCGTATTGATCCGAAGAAGAAGATTCATATGGCGGTGCCGCTGCACTTCCTGAATGCCGAGATCGCGCCGGGCGTAAAACTGGGCAAGGGTGTTGTGCAGCACATCATCAACGAACTGGAAATCCAGTGTCTGCCGGATCATCTGCCCGAGTTTATCGAGGTGGACCTGAAAGACCTCGAACTTGGTCATTCAATCCATGTCTCCGAACTCAAGTTGCCCGAGGGTGTGGAGCCGCTGCCCAAGCTTAAGGCTGACAATCCTTCTGTTGTTACCGTGCAGGTGCCGCGCGAAGTTGCGGTCGAAGAAATCGCTGCTCCGGTCACCGAGATCACCGGCCAGACCCCGGAAGCGGCTGCTGCCGCTGCTGCTGCCGGCGACAAGAAGGACGCCGACAAAAAGCCGGCCGAGAAGAAGTAAGGTGTTGTGCCAGCCTTGCGGCTGGCGGCAACCCGAAGCGCCCGCCAGAATGTATACGAATGGCGGGCGTTTCTTTTTATAAAATCAATTTAAAAACAATCACTTATAATACGTCGCATTCTTTCATCTGCAGTCAACGTCATGAAACTCGTCGTCGGTCTGGGCAATCCGGGTAGAAAATATGAAGCCACTCGGCATAACGCGGGCTTCTGGTGGATCGACGGCCTCGCCCGCGCGGCGGGGGCGCAGTGTCGTCATGAAGCGCGTTTCCACGGCGAAGTGGCGAGGATTGCGACGCCCGCCGGGGACGTGTGGCTGCTGAAACCGGCGACGTTCATGAACGAATCGGGCCGTGCGGTCGGTGCGCTGGCAGATTTCTACAAGATTGCGCCCAAGGACATTCTGGTCGTACACGACGAACTCGACCTGCCGCCCGGCGGCATTAAGCTCAAGTTCGGCGGCAGCGGTTCCGGTAACGGTGTGCGTAACGTGATTTCGCGTCTGGGCACGCAGGAGTTCTGGCGCCTGCGTATCGGCATCGGTCATCCACGTGAATTGGCGGCCAGTGAGCAGGAAGTCGTTGATTATGTGCTGCACGCGCCGCGTGCTGAGGAGCAGCGGGCGATTGATGAAGCACTGGAACGCGGCTATGACGCGTGGCCACTGATGGCCGCCAACGACATGCAGGCCGCGATGCTCCGCCTGCATACCAAATCCGGTGATAAACCGCGCCCCGGCGCGACCTCCAAACCCTAATTGTTTTCACTCAAGGTTCATTCATCATGTCTCTGAAATGCGGCATCGTCGGTCTTCCCAACGTCGGCAAATCCACCCTGTTCAATGCCTTGACCAAGGCCGGGATCGCTGCGGAGAACTATCCTTTCTGCACCATTGAACCCAATGTCGGCATTGTTGAAGTCCCCGACCCACGCCTCGCTGCGCTGTCGCTGATCGTCAAACCGGAAAAAGTGGTTCCGGCAGTTGTTGAGTTTGTCGATATCGCCGGACTGGTTGCGGGTGCATCCAAGGGCGAAGGGCTCGGCAACCAGTTTCTCGCCAACATCCGTGAGACTGATGCGATTGCGCATGTCGTGCGCTGTTTTGAAGATGAGAATGTTGTGCATGTGGCCGGCAAGATCGATCCGCTTTCCGACATTGAAACCATCAATACCGAACTTGCGCTGGCGGACCTCTCGGCCGTCGAGCGCCATCTCGCCAAATTCGCCAAGGCGGCCAAGTCCGGCACCGACAAAGAGGCGGCACGCCTGGTCCCCATTCTGGAGAAGTGCCAGGCCGTGTTGAACGAAGCCCGGCCGGTGCGTTCGCTGGATCTTGATGAAGAAGAACTCGTTCTGCTGAGGCCGCTTTGTCTGATCACGGCAAAACCGACCATGTATGTGGCGAACGTGCGCGAAGGCGGGTTCGACAACAACCCGCACCTTGCGGCGGTGCAGGCGTTGGGCGAGCGGGAGAAGGCTCCGGTTGTTGCGGTATGCGCTGCAATCGAAGCCGAGATCGCGGACATGGAAGATGCAGACAAGGATGTGTTCCTGCAGGACATGGGCATGACCGAGCCCGGGCTGGACCGGGTGATCAGTGCAGGCTATACATTGCTTGGACTTCAGACCTATTTCACCGCCGGTGTAAAGGAAGTGCGTGCATGGACGATCCATCGCGGCGATTCCGCACCGCGGGCTGCCGCTGCGATCCATACCGATTTCGAGAAAGGCTTCATTCGTGCTGAAGTCATCGCCTATGCTGATTTCATCGCCGCCAAGGGCGAGCAGGGTGCTAAAGAGGCCGGGAAAATGCGCCTGGAAGGCAAGGACTACATCGTAAAAGACGGCGATGTCATGCATTTCCGCTTCAACGTCTGATTATTCAAGCACTTGGCGTTCCCGGCTGAACCGGCTGGGCGTTGCTTTGTAATCGTCAACCCGCGGGTCTATACTTCCAAAGATTGGTGGCAGCCACAATCAGGAGGCAGATCATGTTTGGACATTCCTTGGTGCGTGCGGCGGGTGCCGTCGTCGCGTTGATTCTGACGGCCGGTTGCTCAGGCATCGGTGGCAATCATCGAGGCGGTGTCGATGTGGACAGCATGCTCAATGCCATTTCACAGGACGACGCGGCTTACGTTCAGTCTGCAGCACGTCAAGGAATGGACGTCAATCAGCGCATAGAAGCCCCGGGGTATTCGGCCGGAGCCCCGCTGATTGCGCTGGCTGCCCGCGCCGCAGCCATCAACACATTAAGGTTCCTGATTTCCGCCGGCGCTGATGTCAATGCACGTACCCCGGTCCAGGAGACGCCTCTGATGCTGGCCGCCTATTTCCGTGAAGAGGGCGAGTTGTCTGCCGATCGCCACGATCAGGCTGTACGGATTCTTGTTGATGCAGGTGCACACCTGGAAAACGAGGCCCACAGCTACACGCCGCTGGCCTACGCCGCGTACAACGACCGGCAGCGTGCCATGCAATATCTGATCGAGCGTGGCGCCCGTCTGGACGCCGATTCGGTTAATCGGATGACTTATATCAATACCCCGCTGATGATGGCGTCGATACAGGGACACCGCGAGGCAGTGAGAACCCTGCTACGGGCTGGTGCCGATCCCTTGGTGCGTTTGCGTGGTGGAAATACTGCACGGGAATTTGCGGTGAAATACAGGCACACGCATGTCGAGCCGCTGCTGGCCTGCGCTGAGAAGCTGCCCACGGGCGCGAAGTACATGGAGCGCTGCGACAATCCGCGTGTTGCGGCCACCGCTCCCTGAGCGGGACGATGGGTAATGCGGGAGAAGAAGCCCGTGTGATCGTGATTATCCGTTTCAGTAAACGGGCTCTTTGCAGCCTGCAACTGAAGTGCCTGAAAAGAGCCCGTCTCTTCATACCGCAGAAATCCGCGTATTCCGCGGGCGTGGTGTTGGCAGCCACGGCAGAATTCAAACAATCATCAGTTGATCGCGGGTCGAGGCTTCAGGCTGATGATCAATACGCCTGCGAGTACCAGTGTGGCACCGGTCATCTGCACGGAGCTGATGGTTTCGCCTAGAAACAGTGATGCGAACACCATGGTTGCTACCGGACCAATACAGCCCGTCAGTGAAACCTGGTTTGCGCCGATGCGTTTGAGGCCTTCCGCCATCAGCCACAGTGGCAGTACGGTCGAGAATATGGCAAGTATCGTGACCAGAAGGTAGACCCTGTCATCGACCACCAGCGATTGCAGCGGCCGGGTCGCCGTGAAATGGGCGATCACGAATCCTGTTGCAATCAGTGAAGCATAGGCTGAGAAGCGCATCGAGCCGAATTTGTGGACCAGACGGCTGCCTGCAACGAGATAGATGGCGTAGGTCACGGCGCTGCCGAATACCAGCAGCGTGCCCAGCGCGGTCAGCGCCAGATCATCACCCAGACGCGCCTCGGCACTGAACACCAGCGCGATCCCGGCGTAGGACAAGGCCAGCGACAACAGTTGTCTCGCCCGTAACGGCTGTCGCAAAAAGGCGGCGGACAGCAGCAGAACCAGCGTCGGATATAAATAAAGGATCAGGCGACCGAAGCCGGCGGAAATATATTGCAGGCCTGCCAGATCGAGAAAGCTGCCGAGGTAGTAGCCGAGAAACCCCAGCGCAGCCAGTGCGCCGATCTCCCGGCGCGAGACGTTCTCGGTCATCCGACCCGCCCACCATGCCATCAGCAGAAACAGCGGCGCGGCAAACAGCATGCGCAAGGTCAGCAGCGTCGTCGTATCAACGCCGTACTGATAAGCCGCTTTGACCAGCACCGGTTTGCCGGAAAAAGCGATCGAACCCGCAAGCGCGCAGGCGATGCCCAGCCAGGCATTGCGACGCACCGACTGCGATGTCGGCACTAGCGGCGGCGTCCACTGCCGAGGATCGAGCCCAGCACGCCACGGATGATTTCACGACCGACTTGCGAACCGATGGCTCGGGCTGCGCTTTTGGCAGCCATCTCGACGACGCCTTCACGGCGTCCGCCGCGGGGCCCGGTGCTGCCGCCCAGCAGATCGCCGAGTGCACCAAACATGCCGCCTCCACCGCCGGCTTCGGCAGCCGGCGCAGCCGCCGGTTGTTGAACGGCTGTCTGCTCCTTCACGCGCTGTGTGAGTTTTTCGTAGGCTGACTCGCGGTCTTCCATTTTCTCGTAGACCCCGGCGACTAGGGAACTCCTGATCGCTGTCGCGCGCTCTTCCGGCGTAACTGGACCGAGGCGGCTGCCCGGTGGCAGCACGAAGGCGCGTTCGACAATGCACGGACGGCCTTTTTCGTCGAGCAGGGACACCAGCGCTTCACCGACCCCAAGTTCGGTAATCGCGGCCTCGACATCCAGTTTCGGGTTGGCGCGCAGGGTGGTCGCTGCGCTCTTGACCGCCTTCTGGTCTCGAGGTGTGAATGCACGCAAAGCATGCTGCACGCGATTGCCGAGTTGTCCGAGCACGGTCTCCGGAATGTCCAGTGGATTCTGGGTGACAAAATAGACGCCGACGCCCTTGGAGCGGATCAATCGCACCACCTGCTCGATTTTTTCGAGCAGCGCCTGCGGAGCGTCATTAAACAGCAGGTGGGCCTCGTCAAAGAAAAACACCAGTTTGGGCTTTTCGGGATCACCGACTTCGGGCAGCTGTTCGAACAGCTCGGACAGCAGCCACAGTAAAAACGTGGCGTAGAGCTTTGGCGAATTCATCAGCTTGTCGGCAGCGAGGATGTTGATCACGCCACGACCCTTTGAGTCGGTCTGGATCAGATCCTGGATGTTCAGCGCCGGCTCGGCGAAAAAACTGTTGCCACCCTGCTGTTCGATTTCGATCAGGCCGCGCTGGATGGCGCCGATCGAGGCGGCAGAGATGTTGCCGTACTGGGTGGTGAAATTCTTTGCGTTGTCTCCGACGTACTGCAACATCGCACGCAGGTCCTTGAGATCGAGCAGCAGCAGGCCATTGTCATCGGCGATCTTGAACACCAGCGTCAGCACACCCTGCTGGGTGTCATTGAGGTTGAGCAGGCGCGCCAGCAGCAGCGGACCCATTTCTGAAATTGTCGCCCGAACCGGATGACCTTGAGTGCCGAAAGCGTCCCAGAACACCACCGGGTTGCCGGCATAGGTGAATCCGTCGATGCCGAGTTGCTTGATGCGATCCTCGATTTTCGGCTTGGGCTCGCCTTTTTGCGAAATGCCGGCCAGATCGCCTTTGACGTCGGCCATGAATACCGGAACGCCGATTTTCGACAGCTCTTCGGCCAGACGCTGCAGCGTGACGGTTTTGCCGGTACCTGTGGCGCCGGCGATCAGGCCGTGGCGATTGGCGAGGCCCGGGAGCAAGTGCAGTTCGTGACCGGATTTGGCGATCAGCATTGGTTCAGCCATGACGGATTCCTGAAGGTCTGTATTAAAAAGGGCTATGTTAAAATTTCAAACATTCTAACGGGTAAATCAAGCAATCATGGCCGGACATTCCAAGTGGGCGAACATCCAGCACCGCAAAGGGCGGCAGGACGCCAAGCGGGGCAAGATCTTTACGCGTCTGATCAAGGAGATCACCGTCGCTGCACGTCTCGGCGGCGGGGATCCGGACACTAATCCGCGTCTGCGTCTGGCGATGGACAAGGCCTACGACAACAACATGCCCAAGGACAACGTCGAGCGCGCGATCAAGCGCGGCTCCGGTGAGCTTGAGGGCGTCAATTACGAGGAAATCCGCTACGAGGGTTACGGCATCGGCGGGGCCGCAGTAATGGTTGATTGCATGACCGACAATCGCACCCGTACCGTGGCTGATGTGCGTCATGCGTTCACCAAGTATGGCGGGAATCTCGGCACCGACGGTTCTGTGTCCTTCCTGTTCAACCATTGCGGGCAATTGCTTTTTGCGCCGGGCACCGATGAGGCCAAGCTGATGGATGCCGCGATCGAGGCGGGCGCCGAGGACGTATTGACCCACGAGGACAGCAGCATCGAGGTCATCACTGGCCCGGCGGAATTTTCCGCGGTGCGTGCGGCTCTGGAGAAATCCGGATTCAAGCCTGAGCTTGCCGAAGTCACCATGAAGCCGACCACCGAAAACGCGCTGACCGGTGACGACGCCGTGCGCATGCAGAAACTCCTGGACGCGCTTGAAGCCGTTGATGACGTGCAGGAGGTCTACACCACCGCAGTCATCGACGAGCCCGCTTGAGCGCGGTCCCCACGCTTCGTATTCTGGGCATCGACCCCGGCCTGCGGGTCACCGGCTTCGGCATCATCGATCAGACGGGGCAGCAACTTGCTTATGTCGCCAGTGGCTGCGTGCGCAGCGGTGCCGGTGAATTGCCGGAACGGCTGAAAGTGCTGCTGGAAGGTCTGCAGGAGGTCATTGCCGAGTATCGTCCGCAATGCGCAGCGATTGAGCAGGTGTTCGTCAACGTCAATCCCAAATCCACGTTGCTGCTGGGGCAGGCCCGCGGTGCGGCGATCTGCGCTGCTGTTGGTGTTGCGTTGCCTGTTGCGGAATACACCGCGTTGCAGGTCAAGCAGGCCGTCGTCGGTGCGGGCAAGGCGCACAAAACCCAGGTGCAGATGATGGTGCGCAAACTGCTGCGGCTGCCGGGCGATCCGAGCCCGGATGCCGCCGATGCGCTGGCTTGCGCCATTTGCCACGCCCACGGCGGTCGTGGTTTTGCCGGTGTGGGCATGGGGCAGCGCCGCCGTCGCGGGCGCCTCGGATGAGCCGCATTCTTCTGGCGTGGGAACTGGGTGCTGCATCCGGCCACCTGGCCGGATTGCGGCCCGTGGTCGAAATGTTGCTCGCCCGCGGGCATCAGGTGACGCTGGCCGTGCAGAATCTGCGAAATGCAGCAAGGGTATTCACCGGACTCGATTTTCCGATTGTTCAGGCCCCGCGCACCTATGAGCTTTATGGCGGGCTGGAGGATCCCCCGCTGAACTATTCCGAAATCCTGATGCGTTACGGCTATATAGACGTGCCGATGCTGACGGCGCTGCTGCGGGCATGGCGCGCACTGATTCAATTGACCGATGCTGAAGTGCTGGTTGCAGACCATGCGCCGACGGCGCTGCTTGCGGCGCGCAGTTTCCGCAGCATGCGCTGTATCGCGTTCGGCAACTCTTTTGCGGTGCCCCCCTCGGTGCATCCTGCACCCAACATGCGCCATTGGTTTGATGTGCCGTCGCAGCGCTTGCTCAACAGCGATGCGCTGGTACTGGAAACAATCAATCAGTCGTTGACTTCTTCAGAGGCGCCGCTGAGTGCGGTTCACCAGTTGTTTGACCGGGCTGATCGACTGTTTGTGGGCATACCCGAGCTTGATCCTTATGGTCCGCGTTCGGCCGAGAGCTATCTGGGCCTGTATGTGGGCGTCAGCGGGAAGGCGGCGGCAAACTGGCCGGAAGGCGACGAGAAGCGGGTATTCGCCTACCTTCGCGCGGATTTTGCTGAAATTGATTATGTGCTCGACGCGCTTTCGGCATGCGGGGCTCGATGCCTGATTCACATGGCCGGAACATCGCAGGTGTTGACCGAACGTTATCAATCGAATCGGTTGGTGTTCAGCAATGTGCCTGTGGATATCGTGTCAGCGTCTGCGCAATGTGATGTTGCCATCTGCCATAGCGGCACAGGAACCGTGAATGCGTTGTTGCAGGCCGGCAAGCCCATGCTGCTGCTGCCTGCGCAACTCGAGCAGTTCCTGCTGGCACGCAACGTCGAAGCACTGGGCGCAGCGATTGTTGTACTTCCGGAGGAGGTCAACAGTACCTTCGACGGCGCACTGAAAAACATTCTGGAGAACCCCTCGTTTTCGGGGCATGCTCGCTCGCTCGCCGATCGTTACCGCGAACAATCCATGCAGGTGATGCTCGAACGCGCTGTTGCCGTGATCGAGGGTCGTCCGGCGGAGGCGGCGACATGAGCCGCATTCTTTTGGCTTGGGAACTGGGTGCGGGTTTTGGACACCTCGGTCCGTTTCTGATGATTGCCAACCGTTTGCTCGAACGCGGCCATGAGCTGCATATTGCGGCGCGCGAGGTGGCCAGTGCCGTATCTGCAGCAGGTAATCTGCCGATTGCCGTATATCAGGCGCCGGTTTGTCTGAACGTGTATGGCGGGCTGCAGGAACCGCCGCTCAACTACGCTGAAATCCTGATGCGTTACGGCTATCTCGACCGCGCCATGCTGCGCGGCCTGATTGCGGGGTGGCGGTCGCTGATGCGGATCACGCAAACAGACGTCGTGGTCGCCGATCACGCGCCCACGGCACTGATAGCAGCACGACTGGAGGGGATTCCGATATCGGTGATCGGGACACCGTTCAGCGTATTGCCGGAAATCCATCCCACGCCGAATATGCGCGACTGGGTAGCGGTGCCGCCAGCCAGACTCGCGGACAGCGACCGGCGGGTGCTGGAGGTTGTGAATGCGGTACTGTCGGACGATGGGCGGCAGTTGTCCGCACTGCATCAGATTTTTTCCGGAACCGGAAAATTTTTCATCGGCACGCCGGAGACCGATCATTACGGCGCGCGTGCGGATGCAGTGTATTTCGGGCTCGCCGGGCGCAGCAGCGGGTCGGCGGTTCCTGAATGGCCGGCAGGTGAGGGCAAACGCGTGCTGCTGTATTTGCATGCCGACTATCCGCATGCGAAAGAAACCGTGCAGGCGCTGGCCAGTCTTCAGGCGAAGGTGATTGTTCACATGCGCGGTGGCAGCAGCGAGCTGCTGCAGGGTTTTGCCGCTGCGGGTGCATCGGTGTCTGAAGAACCGCTGGATCTCGACCGATTGCTGCCTGATGCGGATTTATGCGTGAGTCACGGGCCGGGTACTGCAATCGCTTCGCTGCAGGCGGGTGTTCCCGTACTGATCCTGCCCAAACAGCTCGAGAACTTTCTGTTTGCCCGGTCGCTGGAGCGCATGGGCGTCGGTGCATTGGTCAATCCGGACCAGAATTCACCGGACATCCGTGGCGCACTGGCGGCGGTGTTGTCGAGCAAAACACACGCTGCAGCGGCGAAGGCTTTTGCAGAGCGGCATCGCGGTACTTCGGTTGATACAATTGCCGTGCAGGTTGTCGCCCGCATCGAGGCGCTAGCCGGTTTGCCACGCAAGGAAAAATCATGATCGGGCGTATTGCCGGACGGTTATTGCTCAAGCAGCCGCCGCAAATCTTCGTCGACGTCAACGGCGTCGGCTACGAAATCGACGTGCCGATGAGCACGTTGTACCAGTTGCCTGCCACCGGCGAGGCCGTCACGCTGTTTACCCACCTTGCCGTGCGTGAGGACGCGCACCAGCTGTTTGGTTTTGCCACGGAAGCGGAACGTGCGTTGTTCAGGCAATTGATCAAGATTTCTGGTATCGGTGCGCGCACCGCGCTTTCGGTGTTGTCGGGCATGTCGGTCGCCGAATTGCATGAAGCTGTCAGTACAAAGGATGGCGCACGATTGACCCGGATTCCGGGAATTGGCAAAAAACCGCGGAACGCCTGCTGCTCGAATTGCGTGACCGCCTGCCCAAGGGATTGGTCCAGGCCGGGGCTTCAGCAGTGTCAACCGAAGGCGGCGACATTGCCAATGCCCTGGGTGCGCTTGGCTACAATGACAAGGAAGTGACGTGGGCGGTCGCCCAGTTGCCGGCCGGATTGTCGGTGACCGACGGCATCCGCCAGGCGCTGAAACTGTTGTCAAAATCCTGATTGAGCGCGCGAATAAGCGTAAAACGGAACCATGATTGAAACCGACCGCCTGATTTCCGCCGCCCCCGCTTCCGTGCAGGAGGAGGTCATCGAACGCGCGCTGCGGCCGAAGGCGCTCGATGAATATGTCGGTCAGGAAAAGGTGCGCGGCCAGCTGTCGATCTTCATCGAAGCGGCGCGCAAGCGCAAGGAAGCGCTCGACCATGTGCTGCTGTTCGGGCCGCCAGGCCTGGGCAAGACCACGCTGGCGCATATCATCGCGCGGGAAATGGGCGTCAACCTGCGTCATACCTCGGGCCCGGTGCTGGAGCGCGCCGGCGACCTCGCGGCGATGCTGACCAATCTCGAACCCAACGATGTGCTGTTTATCGACGAGATCCATCGCCTGTCGCCGGTGGTCGAAGAGATCCTGTATCCGGCGCTGGAGGATTTCCAGATCGACATCATGATCGGCGAAGGCCCGGCCGCGCGTTCGGTGAAGCTCGACCTGCCGCCGTTCACTCTGGTCGGCGCGACCACACGCGCCGGCATGCTGACCAATCCGCTGCGTGACCGCTTTGGCATTGTTGCGCGCCTGGAGTTCTATAACGCCGATGAACTGACCCGCATCGTCGAGCGCTCAGCGCGGCTGCTCGAGGTGGAGGTCGATGCCGCGGGCGCACGCGAGATCGCCACCCGATCGCGCGGCACCCCGCGCATTTCCAACCGGCTGTTGCGTCGCGTGCGTGATTTCGCCGAGGTGCGCGCCGACGGCCATGTCACGCGCGGCGTTGCTGACGATGCACTGAAAATGCTCGATGTCGATCCGGTGGGATTTGACGTCATGGATCGCAAGCTGTTGCGCGCGGTGATCGACAAGTTCGGCGGTGGGCCGGTCGGCGTGGACAACCTTGCTGCGGCGATTGGTGAAGAGCGCGACACCATTGAAGACGTGCTGGAGCCGTACCTGATCCAGCAGGGTTACCTGCAGCGCACCTTGCGCGGACGCATCGCGACGGCGCAGGCCTACCGCCATTTCGGGCTCGCAGAGCCCAGGGGCGACGGGCCGCGCGATCTCTGGGATGGCGGTACGGCAGAACGTTAACTTTTATAAGTTATTGATTTTATTAATAAAATAATAAAAATGCAGGGCAGCGCAAATACAGTTTCCGGTTCGGCGCAACCCTTTCTGTGGCCGGTGCGCGTTTATTACGAGGACACCGATGCCGGCGGCGTGGTGTATTACGCGAACTACCTGCGCTTCATGGAGCGCGCCCGGACCGAGTGGCTGCGCGCAATGGGTTTCGAACAGTCGGTGATGGCGGCTGAACATCATGTACTGTTTGTCGTGCGCGCGGTGAACATCGATTATCTGAAGCCGTCGCGGTTTGACGACAGCTTGCAGGTGACCGTGGAAGTCGTTAACGTCGGCGGCAGCCGCATCCGGTTTTTGCAGCGCGTGCTGCGCGGGGACGAGGAAATCGTGCGGGCCGATGTTGATGTGGTGTGCGTGAATACCGACACCTTCAGGCCGGCGCGTGTGCCCCGGGAAATGCGTATAACAATAGGAATGGAAGAGTGAACGCAACACTGACGCATGACATGTCGGTTCTCAGCCTGATTACCGGGGCGAGCATACCGGTCCAGTTGGTGATGGCGATGCTGCTGCTGGCCTCGCTGTTTTCCTGGTACTACATTTTCCTCAAGGTTTTCACGCTGCGCCGTGCCGCACAGCAGACGGCGGATTTCGAGCGCCAGTTCTGGAGCGGGGCCGATCTCAATGAACTTTATCAGCGCGCGGTCAACGCGCGCGAATCGGCCGGTACGCTGGAGCGTATTTTTGAGGCCGGATTCCGCGAGTTCACCAAACACCGGCGCGAACCCGGCGCCGATGTTGGCGCGCTGATGGACAGCACGCGGCGCGCGATGCGTGCGACCTACCAGCGGGAAATGGACAAACTCGAATCATCGCTGTCTTTCCTCGCATCGGTCGGTTCGGTCAGCCCCTACGTCGGCCTGCTCGGCACGGTGTGGGGCATCATGAATTCGTTTCGTGGGCTTGCCAACGTCGGACAAGCCACGTTGAGCCATGTGGCTCCAGGCATTGCCGAGGCGCTGATCGCCACGGCAATCGGCCTGTTCGCAGCGATCCCGGCGGTCGTTGCCTACAACCGTTTTGCGGGTGACGTGAACCAGCTGGCGATCCGTTTCGAATCGTTCACCGAAGAATTTTCAAACATCCTGCAGCGCCAGCTGCACTGAACGCATGTTGATCGAAAAACGCAGCGGCCGCCGCCTGATGAACCAGATCAACGTCGTGCCGTACATCGACGTGATGCTGGTGCTGCTGGTGATCTTCATGGTCACCGCGCCGATGATGAACCCGAGCAAGGTGGATCTGCCTTCCGTCGGTAAATCATCCGAGATCAAGACGCCGCCGCTGCAGATCATCGTCGACAAAAAAGGCGATTTGACCTTCCGTGACCAGGATGGCAAAGCCGAGCGCAAGGTGAAGTGGGATGAGGTGATTGCGATCATCAAGGCGCGGCAATCGAAGAATCCGGAGCAGGCGGTCGTGATCGCTGCGGACAAGGATGTGTTGTATGAAAAAGTGGTCGAAGTGATGAATACCCTGCAGAGGAACAATGTTCAGCGGGTGGGATTGCTGGTCCGCCCCGGAAACTAGATGACGGTCGCCATGTTCCAATCCCGCGAACAGGCTCTGGCCGGCGGGCTGGCCTTCGTGATGCATGTGCTGTTTCTGGTGCTGTTGGTGTTCGGCGTCAGCTGGCAGCACAAGCAGATTGATTCCGCAGTGGTGGTTGATCTGTGGCGTGATGTGCCGGCGGCAGCGCCAACGCGGACGCCACCGCCGGAGCCCGCGGTGAAGCCGGAGCTGAAACCGGAGCCGCCGCCGCCCGCACCCAAGGTCGAAGCGAAGCCTCCGCCGAAACCGGAGCCCGCCCCCGTTGCCAAACCGGATATCGCGCTTAAAGAAAAGCTGGAGAAGGAACGCAAGCTCAAGGAGCAGGCCGCGACGGATGCGAAGAAACGCGCTGAAGAAAAAGCGCGCGAAGCCGAGGCAGAAAAGAAAAAGCGCGCCGAAGCCGATGCATTGAAAAAGAAACAGGCGGCTGACGCCGAAGCAAAACGCGTGGCGAACGAACAGGCCAGGGCGCAGGAGGCGCTGGCGGCGCAGCAGGCGGCGGCGAGCGCCCGGGTTGTCGACGAACACAAGCGTCGCATCATCGATAAGGTGCGGCGTTTCATCGTGCTGCCACCGAATGTCAGCGACAGTGCCCAGGTGGAGTTCGAAGTGGTGGTGCTGCCTGGCGGTGAAGTCCTGGGGGCAAAGCTGAAACGTTCCAGCAACAGCATTCCCGCTTACGACGCTGCCGTGGAGCGGGCGATTCTCAAAGCCCAGCCATTACCGTTACCGGCCGACCCGGCGCTGATGAGGCAGTTCCGGGAACTTAATCTGGTATTCCGCCCCAAAGAATAATCACACAAAGTGATCATAAAAATGCAATCTCATTATGAAAGTATCCGTTTGCCGATGCTGAATCTGCTGCGCACTTTGCTGTTGTCCCTTCTGTTGGTCACCGGTGCGGTCCAGGCTGCAATGACCATCGAGATTGTTGGTGCCGGCGCCAACCAGATTCCCGTTGCCATTGTGCCGTTCCGTGCCGAGGAAGGCCTCTCGCAGCGCATTACTCCAGTGGTGTCCGCTGACCTGGTCCGCAGCGGACTGTTTCGCATGGTCGATCCGGGCGGCATGAATCCGGTACCGCATGAGCCCGATCAGGTCAATTACGGGCAATGGAAGGCGCGCGGCGCAGAGGCCGTGGTGATCGGTTCCGTGACCAAGGCGGCCGATGGACGTTATGACATCCGTTTCCGTGTGATGGATGCGGTGAAGCAGACGCAGATCGCCGGGTTCGTTTATTTCGCCACTGAAAGCCAGTTGCGGCTGACGGCACACAAGATCGCCGACGTCATTTACGAGAAACTCACCGGCGACACCGGCGTGTTTGCGACGCGCATCACCTATGTGGTGAAGCGCGGCACGCGTTATGAACTGCACGTTGCCGATGCCGACGGCTATGGCGCGCAGAGCGTGCTGTCTTCCAACGAGCCGATCATCTCGCCGGCGTGGTCGCCGGACGGCACGCGGCTTGCCTATGTTTCGTTCGAGCAGAAAAAACCCGTGGTCTACGTGCAATCGATGGTCACCGGCGCGCGTCAGGCGGTGGCGGCTTTCCGCGGCAGCAACAGCGCGCCGGCATGGTCGCCGGACGGCAAACAACTGGCGGTGACGCTGACCCGTGACGGCGGCTCCCAACTTTTCCTGATCAATGCCGATGGTAGTGGTGCGCCGCGCAGGCTGACGCAGAGTTCGGCGATCGACACCGAGGCCAATTTTTCGCCGGATGGTCAATCGATACTCTTTACGTCCGATCGCGGCGGCGGTCCGCAGATTTACCGCATTCCCGCCAGCGGTGGCAATGCGCAGCGGGTGACTTTCGAAGGCAACTACAACGTATCACCGCGGCACAGCCCAGACGGCAAAAGCTTCACCTTCATCCAGCGCAATGGCGGACGCTTCAATGTCGCAGTACAGGATTTTGCGACGCGCCAGGTGCAGGTACTGACCAATGGCGGCATTGATGAATCGCCGAGCTTTGCACCCAACGGCAAGATCATCCTCTATGCAACCGAGGTGGGGGGGCGTGGTATATTGGCCGCAGTTTCCAGCGACGGCCGCATCAAGCAGCGTTTCACTGCAGATGTCGGGGATGCACGTGAACCTGCGTGGAGTCCCGTGGTCAATAAATAACAGTACTCAGAATAATCAGCAGTACTCAGCACACCACTACAGTCGACAAGGAGTCGGAACATGAAACGATTGATTTTTGCACTGGCTGCTTCGGTGATACTCGCCGCCTGCAGCAGCACCCCCACCCAGGAACAGGAAGGCGCCGCCGTTGAAGACCGCAGTGGCGCAACCGCCGGTACACAACAGCAGAAGCCGCAGACCCAGAGCACCGGGCCCACCTCCAAGCCGCTGGATTCCTCGAGCATGTCCGGCAACCCGCTGAAAGATCCTTCGAACATCCTGTCCAAGCGCAGCGTTTATTTCGAACTCGACAGCAATGTCGTCAAGGATGAGTTCAAACCGGTCGTTTCGGCGCATGCGCGTTATCTGCAGCAGAACCGCAAGATCAAGATGACCGTGCAAGGCAATGCCGACGAGCGCGGCAGCCGTGAGTACAATCTCGCGCTGGGACAGCGTCGCGCGGATGCAGTCAAACAGGCCATGCAGTTGCTGGGCGCACAACCGGATCAGATCGAAACGGTCAGTTTTGGTGAAGAAAAACCCAGGGCCACCGGGCACGATGAAAAAAGCTGGTACGAGAACCGTCGTGCCGACCTCGTCTATCCGAACGACTGATCACTGAACCATGAAGTATCGCAGCATGCGCGCGGCGGCTGCCGCGCTCGCGCTTGGCGCCACCCTGTTCGCCGCGGGCACTGCCTCGGCCGGCATGTTCGATGACGAGGTGGCGCGCAAGCAGATCGCCGAGCAGCAGAAACGTGTCGACGACCTGCGTCAGCAGGGCGACAGCATGGCTGCAAGGCTGGCGAAGCTTGAAGATGCCGCAAAAGCCCAACCCGTACTCGCACTGGCTGCGGAAATCGAAAAACTGCGTGAGGAGATCCGTAATCTCCGCGGGCAGGTTGAAACGCTGGGAAACAACATAGAAGGAGTCGCCAAGCGGCAGCGCGACATGTATGTTGATCTTGACCAGCGCCTGCGTCGTTTCGAACAGCCGGGTGCTGCGGGTGTGCCTGCTGCAGGGGCGGCAGTGGCTGGTGCAAGCGCACCGGCTGCTGACGCGGTAAAACCGTCATCTGCACCAGTCAACGCTGAAGAGAACGAGGTTTACGAGCGTGCGCAGGGGCAAAGGCGCATCGGCAATTACCAGGGCGCAATCACTGCGTTCCAGGGTTTCATCTCGAAGTATCCGAAAAGTACGCTGGCACCACGCGCGCAGTACTGGATTGGCGACTCGTATTTCAATCTGCGTGACTTCAAGAATGCGATTGCCAGTCAGCAGAAACTGCTTTCCGCCTATCCGGACAGCAGTTCCGTACCGGATGCGCTGCTCAATATGGCCAGCGCCCAGCTGGAGGCGGGCGACAGCAATGCTGCGCGCAAAACCATGGATGGTCTGATCGCGCGGTATCCCTCGTCTGAGGCTGCCGAAAAGGCGCGCCGGCGCGTTGCCAATTTGCGCTGAGTTGCTGCGGCTTCACGCCGCATCCCGGTAGAATCACCGCCGTGAACACCACCGTAACCGAAAAACCCGCCGCCGTTTCCGCTGCGACCACGCTGCGCGTGACGGAAATTTTTCATTCGCTGCAGGGTGAAACCAGCCGTACCGGACTGCCCACGGTGTTCGTTCGGCTTACGGGATGTCCGCTGCGCTGCGGTTATTGTGATACGGCGTATGCCTTCCATGGCGGCGTATCGCTGACGCTGGATGAAATTCTGTCCCGGGTCGCCGCGCTGGGCGCGCATTACGTGACGCTGACCGGCGGCGAGCCGCTGGCGCAAAAGCAGGCGCCTGAATTGCTGAGACGCCTGGCAGACGCCGGGTATTCGGTCTCGCTGGAAACCAGTGGCGCACTGGATGTATCCGCGGTCGATCCGCGGATTTCGAAAATCCTTGATCTGAAAACACCGGGTTCCGGTGAATGCGAGCGCAACCTGTGGTCCAACCTTGCGCATCTGACGCCACATGACGAAATCAAGTTCGTGTTGTGCGACGAAGCGGATTACCGCTGGGCCTGCGAGCAGATTCGCGATCACGGACTCGCGTCCTTGTGCCCGTTGCTGCTGTCGCCGGTGCACGGCAAACTCGAGCCACGGCAACTGGCTGAATGGATACTCCGTGACCGTCTGCCGGTGCGCTTGCAGTTGCAACTGCATAAACTGTTATGGGGCGAGAAGCCCGGACATTGAGTGATGAAATCACCCGCAGTCGTATTGCTGTCGGGCGGGCTGGATTCCGCCACAACCCTCGCGATCGCGCGTGCCGCGGGGCATGACTGCCATTGCCTGTCGATTGATTACGGCCAGCGCCACCGTTCCGAACTGGATGCCGCCGCGCGTGTCGCCCGTGCGCTGGGGGCAAAGGTGCACAAGGTCGTCCGCATTGATCTGGGTGCGGTTGGCGGTTCGGCACTGACTGATTCTGCGATCCCCGTACCTGTTAACGGGGTGCAGCCCGGCATACCTGTGACCTACGTGCCGGCACGCAACACCATCATGCTGGCGCTGGCACTTGCCGAAGCAGAAGTCGCAGGAGCCGCCGATATCTGGTTTGGCGCCAATGCGGTGGATTATTCCGGGTATCCGGATTGCCGTCCGGAATACATGCATGCTTTTGAGGCATTGGCGAATCTGGCGACCAAGGCGGCTGTTGAAGGTCGCCGGTTGCATCTGCATACGCCGATCATCGAATTGAGCAAGGCCGAAATCATAAGCCGAGGCTTGAAACTGGGCGTGGACTACGCGTTGACGGTGTCTTGTTACCAGGCCGATGCCGAAGGTCGTGCCTGCGGTGTTTGTGATTCCTGCCGGTTACGCCGTGCCGGATTTGAAGGTGCCGGCGTTGCTGATCCGACCCGCTATAAATAATTCAATAAAAACAATATCTTAAGAGATGTCCGCGAGGGCGCAGTAAACTCCGCGCACGAGGGTGCCTGAAGAGCGGTTCTGATTCGGGGCGCACCATGAGGACAAGCGATGGAAATCAATGTGCATCATCAGGTGTTGGCCGCGATATTCGTGATTGCCGCGGTGCTTGGCGCCATCGTCAACAAGACCAACTTCTGCACCATGGGCGCAGTCTCTGATTGGGTCAATATGGGCGATCACGGGCGCATGCGTGCGTGGTTGCTGGCGATGGCGGTGGCGATGGGCGGTGTCGCACTGCTTGAAATCACCGGTGTGATCAGCATTGGCGGTGAAACGTTTCCGCCTTACCGAACCGCCAGCTTTGGCTGGTTGCGATACCTTGTTGGCGGCGCTTTTTTCGGTATCGGCATGACGCTCGCCAGCGGTTGCGGCAACAAGACGCTGGTGCGCGTCGGCGCCGGCAATCTGAAATCGCTGGTTGTGCTCGCGGTTGCCGGAGTGATGGCGTACCTGATGTTGTGGACATCGTTCTACGAACAACTGTTTCATCCCTGGGTGTCGGCTACGACTATCGATCTCGCGAAACATGGCATTGCATCGCAGGAATTGGGCGAGGTGATTGCGGGGGTGTCGGGTCTGCCGTCATCACGTGTATTCAATTCGGCGATCGGCGCTGCGATTGCTCTCGGTTTTCTGGTTTTTGTGCTGTGCTCCGCGGACTTCCGCAGCAGTTTCGACAACCTGCTAAGCGGTATGGCGGTCGGTCTCGCCGTGCTGGCCGGCTGGTATATCACTGGTGGTCCGCTCGGACAGGCGTGGAAGGAATACGCCGAATTTGCAACCGTGGTACCCAGCCGCGTGCAGGTGCAGTCCTATACCTTCGTCAGCCCGATGGGCGACAGCGTGCGTTATCTGTTGAATCCCGGCGATCTTTCGTTGATCAATTTCGGTGTTGTTGCTTTGTGCGGCCTCATCGCCGGTTCTTTTGTGTACGCGCTTGCAGTTCGAAGCTTTCGTATTGAATGGTTTGTTTCCTGGCAGGACTTTGCCAATCATGCAATCGGCGGTGCGTTGATGGGCGTCGGCGGGGTGCTGTCAATGGGTTGCACGGTCGGGCAGGCGATTACCGGCATGTCAACCGTGGCTGTGGGCTCCATGTTCACCTTTGTCGCGATTGTTGCCGGCGCTGCTGCAACGATGAAATACCAGTATTGGCGCATGCTGCAGGAGGATTGAGAGTATCCGGTGGTTTTCGGGGGTAAATGCGGGTTGACCCCTAGGGGCTCGACGGTTAGAATTCCGCCTCTTTTTGGGAGGTTAGCTCAGCCGGTAGAGCAGCGGACTTTTAATCCGTTGGTCGCGAGTTCGAATCTCGCACCTCCTACCAGTTGCAAGTGTTTTGCACTTGGCCCAGCCATCGCGGCTGGGCTTTTTGCATTTTAGGGCCGAGCCCGTGTTTGCGCGGGGGGATCCGTGGTCGCATCTGCAGCGGCCCGGCACGTGGGTGATGACGGGGATTGTCTGAAAAGCACGAAATCCCGTCATGAAAAAAGGCGGACAATGGCGCCCCGACCGTTATGAACGTTTTCTGGAATCGCCATGGAAATCAAAGTCAACTTTCTCGACAAGCTTCGCCTCGAAGCGAAGTTCGATGACTTCACGGTGGTGGCCGACCAGCCCATTCGTTACAAGGGCGATGGTTCGGCGCCGGGACCCTTTGATTATTTTCTGGCGTCATCGGCGCAGTGTGCAGCCTACTTCGTGAAGCTGTACTGCAACACGCGCAACATTCCCACCGACAACATCCGCCTGTCGCAGAACAATATTGTTGATCCGGAGAACCGCTACAAGCAGACGTTCAAGATCCAGGTTGAATTGCCGGCGGACATTTCCGCCGCGGACCGCCAGGGCATTTTGCGTTCGATTGAGCGCTGTACCGTAAAAAAGGTGGTGCAGGCCGGGCCCGAGTTTGTGATCGAGGAAGTGGAGAATCTCGATGCCGATGCCCAGTCCCTGCTGGTGATGGCGCCGTCTGATGGGGCTGGCACCCGCATTCCGGGCAAGGATTTGCCGCTGGAGCAGACCATTGCCAATATGTCGGGGGTACTGGCGGACCTCGGCATGAAGATTGAAATCGCCTCCTGGCGCAATATTGTTCCCAATGTATGGTCGCTGCATATCCGCGATGCACATTCCCCGATGTGTTTCAGCAACGGCAAGGGCGCGACCAAGGAAAGCGCGCTGGCATCTGCGCTGGGCGAGTTCATTGAACGGCTCAGCTGCAATCATTTCTACAACGACCAGTTCTGGGGCGAAGACCTGGCCAACGCGGCGTTTGTGCATTATCCCGACGAGCGCTGGTTCAAGCCGGGCGCCAAAGATAAATTGCCGGCGGAGATACTCGACGAATACTGCCTGCGGATTTACAACCCCGATGGCGAATTGCGCGGCTCGCATCTCTACGATACCAACTCCGGCAATGTGCAGCGCGGCATCTGTTCATTGCCGTTTGTGCGCCATTCGGACGGCAAGGTGGTGTATTTCCCGTCCAACCTGATCGACAACCTGTTCCTCAGCAACGGCATGAGTGCCGGCAATACGCTGGCCGAAGCGCAGGTGCAGTGTCTGTCCGAAATCCTCGAGCGGGCGGTCAAACGTGAAATTCTTGAAGGTGAAATCGCACTGCCGGATGTGCCGCAGGAAGTGCTGGCGAAATACCCAGGCATCCTCGCCGGCATTCAGGGTCTGGAAGCCCAGGGTTTCCCGGTGCTGGTGAAGGATGCATCGCTGGGCGGAAAATATCCGGTGATGTGTGTCACCTTGATGAATCCGCGTACTGGCGGCGTGTTTGCCTCGTTCGGGGCGCACCCCAGTTTTGAGGTGGCACTGGAGCGCAGTCTGACGGAATTGTTGCAGGGTCGCAGTTTTGAGGGGCTGAACGATTTGCCCCGGCCCACCTTCGAGAGCAACGCGGTGACCGAGCCGAACAACTTTGTCGAGCACTTCATCGATTCCAGCGGTGTCGTGTCGTGGCGCTTTTTCAGTGCCCGGGCTGATTTCGCGTTTGTCGAATGGGATTTTTCGGCGCAGGGTAAAAACTCCAATGCCGAAGAGGTTGCTGCACTGTTCGGCATTCTCAAGAATCTGGGCAAGGAAGCTTATATGGCCGTGTACGAGGATCTGGGCGCCACGGCCTGCCGCATTCTGGTGCCAGGTTATTCGGAGGTGTACCCGGTGGAGGATCTGATCTGGGACAACACCAACAAGGCGCCGCTGTTCCGTGCCGACATCCTGAATCTGCACCGTTTGGATGACGCCGGTCTGAAGCGATTGCTGAAACGACTGGAAGACAGCGAGCTCGATGATTACACCGACATCATTACGCTGATCGGCATCGAGTTTGACGAAAACACGGCTTGGGGCCAGTTGACGATTCTGGAGCTGAAGCTGCTGATCAACCTGGCCTTGAAGCGGTTTGAGGCAGCGTTGGAGCTCACGGGTGCCTTCCTGCAGTACAACGAAAACACGGTCGAGCGCGGATTGTTTTATCAGGCCCTGAATGTGGTGCTGGAGGTGTTGCTGGATGAGGAGATGGAGCTGGACGACTATCTGGCCAATTTCCGCCGGATGTTCGGCAAGGAGCGCATCGACGCGGTGATGGGCTCGGTCGACGGCAGTGTGCGCTTTTACGGCCTGACGCCGACGAGCATGAAACTGGAGGGGCTCGACCGGCATCAGCGACTGATCGACAGCTATAAAAAGCTGCACGCGAAGCGGACCAAGGCAGCGGTTTTATCCGGTCAAACGGCTGGATGACTTTCTTTTTTTCGTGACGGATTTTTGTTGATTCCACTTTTTTGAATTCGGGTGTATGGCTTTTTCCGCAGCACTTTTGTCGCGGCGCTGTTGTTCTGATATATGTTTGCGCAATCCATAACAGGCAGGAGTTTTTATCATGGCGCAGTTTGAATCCGTTGGTGTCGTACGCAGTGATCGCACGGAAATGTCCGCCGGCCACTGGGCAAATGTTGAATCGCGTATTGAACTGGATCCGCAGTATCTCAAGGGGCTTGCCGGCCTCGGCGAGTTTTCGCATGTGGTGGTGATTTTTCACCTCGACCGCATTCCGCCGTTCAATCCGGAGAAACAGATCGCGCGCAACCCGCGCGGCATGGAGAATCTCGCCCCGGTCGGCGTATTCGCACAGCGCACCAAGTTCCGGCCGAATCCAATCGGGGTGACTGCCGTTGAATTGCTGGCGGTGGATGAAAAGGGCATCACGGTGCGCGGACTCGATGCCCTGGACGGCACGCCGGTGCTCGACATCAAACCGTACATCCCCGCCTTCGAACGCAAGGATGATGTGCGCCTGCCGGCGTGGGTCGACAAAATGATGGATGGTTATTTCTAGCCTTCAGGTTCTGTCGTCCCGCTGATTGATCCGCAAGAAGGCGTAAGCTTGCAGCAAGGTTGCGTAAGGCTGCAGCAAGGCGGTTGGCCGAGCATCGTCTCCATGCCCGGCGCAAGTTCGCTCCCGGGTTGTGATTTCCGTGTTTTTACACCAACCCATGTAGCAGGAGCCTGTTATGAAAAAAACCGTATTTGCACTGATGTTGTGGCTGGCTGCGCTGCCAGCCTTTGCCGACGAAGCCGTTGTTGTGGCGCCGCAGGTCGATACCGATCCGACTGCGCTGATCGTGTTTGCCGTGCTTTTTATCGGGATGATCGCCGGTTTCGCCGGATACATCTGGATGAAGGAGCGCGCAAAAAGCAGCACCGCGAAGTAAAGCGTCAAAGCCCCGGAAAATGCGCCCAGCCGGGCGCATTTTTTATTGCCTTCGGCGCATGAATTGCCGTGTCTGGCCACAGGCCGCTAAGATGCGGCATTCCCCGCCGGAGAACATCGAACCATGGCTTCAATCAAGCTTTCGCCCCGCCTGTCCCGCATCAAGCTTTCGCCCAGCACCATGGCCGCGCAAAAGGTGCGTGATTTGCGTGCGGCCGGTCGCGACATTGTCGGCCTGACCATTGGCGAACCGGATTTCAACACGCCGGAACACGTCAAACGCGCGGTGATTGCGGCGATGGACCGCAACGAAACCAAATATCCGCCGATCTTCGGCATCCCGCAGTTGCGTGAAGCGGTGCGGCGAAAATTCATCCGCGACAACGGACTGGATTATTCCGTCGACCAGATCATGGTCGGCACCGGCAGCAAGCAGATCCTGTTCAATACGCTGCTTGCGACGCTGGAGCCCGGTGACGAGGTGATCATTCCGGCGCCGTACTGGATTTCGTATCTGGACATGACGCTGGTCGCGGACGGCACGCCGGTTGTCGTCGATTGCAGCATGGAAAACGGCTTCAAGATCACGCCGCAGCAGCTGGAAGCGGCGATCACCCCGCGCAGCAAGTGGCTGATGATCAATTCACCGGGCAATCCCAGCGGCGCCATATACAGCCGAAGTGAATTGCTGGCGCTGGCGGAAGTGCTGCGCCGCCATCCGCAGGTATGGATCCTGTCCGATGACATTTACGAGCATCTGCGCTTCGACGGTGTTGAATTTTGCACCATGGCGCAGGTGGCGCCCGATCTTGCCGACCGCACGCTGACCGTCAACGGCGTGTCCAAGGCCTATGCGATGACCGGTTTCCGGCTGGGTTTTGCCGCGGGTCCGAAAGAGCTGATCAACGCCATGGTGAAACTGCAATCGCAGAGCACTGCGGGCGTCAATTCACTCAGCCAATGGGCGGCGGTCGAGGCGCTGGACGGTCCGCAGGAATTCATTGCCGAGCGTGCCGCGGCCTTTCAGGAACGGCGCGACCGCCTGCTCGAAATCCTCAACGCGGTGCCCGGCATCAGCTGTGACCGTCCGCAAGGTGCGTTTTATCTGTTTCCCCGCGTCGAAGGCCTGATTGGTCGCCGTACGCCGCAGGGCAAGGTGCTGGAAAACGAGCAGGATATCGTGCTGCATTTGCTGGAGCACGCCGGCGTCGCCGTGGTGCAGGGCGCTGCGTACGGCGTCAGTCCGCATATGCGCATATCGATCGCTTACGCCCTCGACAGCGTGATCGAGGGCGGACGGCGCATCGCGAAGGCCGTCGCCGAGCTGCGCTAACGCAGCTTCGCCAGCGCCTGCTCCAGGTCGGCAATCAGGTCGGCGGGGTCTTCAAGTCCGATGTGCAGGCGGATGGTCGGGCCGCCGGGATTCCATTTTGTCGCGCTGCGGACCTTTTCCGGATGCGGCGCGGTGACCAGGCTTTCGTAGCCGCCCCAGCTGGAACCGATGCCGAAGAGTTTCAGCGCGTTGACGAAAGCCGCCACCTTTGCCCGTTCCGCCGGTTGCAATACGGCACCGAAGAGTGACGCTGCGCCGTCAAAGTCGCGTTTCCAGATGGCATGGCCGGGATCGCTTTCCAGCGCCGGGAACAGCACGCGCTGTACCTCGCTGCGCGATTGCATCCAGTTGGCGACGGCGATGGCATTGGCCATCTGCTGTTTCATGCGCACGCCGATGGTGCGGAAGCCGCGCAGCGCCAGATAACAATCGTCGGGACTGACGCAATAACCGAAGTCGGCAATGGTGTGGCGCACCGGCAGCCAGTACTTTTCATTGGTGACGATGACGCCCATCAGCACATCGGAATGACCGACGATGTATTTGGTGGCGGCATGGATTGAGACATCGACGCCGCGTTCGAAGGAGCGGAAAAAATAGGGCGTGCCCCAGGTGGTGTCCGCCAGCACCGGAATCCCGCGCGCGTGAGCAGCTGCGGCAATCGCGGGGATGTCCTGCATTTCGAAGGTCAGTGAACCCGGTGCTTCGCAGAACACGGCCTTGGTATTGGCCCTGATCAGGCCGGCGATGCCGGCGCCAATCAGCGGGTCGTAGTACTCGACCTCGATACCGTTGGCGCGCAGTTGGCGTTCGCAGAACATCCGCGTCGGCGCGTAGGCGCTGTCGGTGACCAGCAGATGGTCGCCGTGTTTGACGAAGGCGCTGAGCGCTGCAGTGATCGCCGCAAGACCCGATGGTACGGCCACCGCCATGTGGCCGCCTTCCATTCGTGCAACGGCTTCTTCGAAAGCCCAGGTGGTCGGTGTTCCATGTACGCCATAGCGCATGCTTTTGTAGTCGTCAGGGTCGCGGTTTTCGTAGGTTTCCAGATCGGGAAAGACCACTGTTGAAGTGCGGAAAACAGGCATGTTGACCGTGCCGCGGGTCTGGGCCGGATTGCGGCCGATATGGGTAAGCAGGGTGTCTTTTTTCATGGAATTTTCGGAAGGGACGGGCTTTTACGATATGGACTGCTGACGCTGCATTGTGCGTGACGGGGGAGGGCTGCGCAACACGAATGCCTCGGCCATCAGCGCATTTTTGCGTTATCCTAAACGCTATTCCAACGGAGGAGAGAGCGGGCCGCGGCTGCGTCCAGCATGCGGTACGCGTTAACGTCATGGACCATCACCACCTGTTTGAAGTCGGCGGCGCAAAACTGTCCCGCCTGGAAGATCTGCGGCTGATCAAAGGCGAGGGTTGTTATTCAGCGGACTGGAGTTTGCCCGGCCAGGCCCACGCTGCGTTTTTGCGCGCGGATCGTGCCCACGCAAAAATACTGTCCGTCAACACGGATGCCGCGCGCAAGGCGTCCGGCGTCGTCGGTGTTTACACCGGCGCCGATGCAGTAAAGGCCGGTTACGTCAAACCGCTGAGTTTCCTGACCTTCGCGGGCAAGGACGGCAAAAAAGCCGATATTCCCGAGCGTTCCGTGCTGGCGCATGATCGTGTGCGTTTTGTCGGCGATCTGGTGGCCATGGTGGTCGCGGAAACCGCGTTGCAGGCGCAGGATGCGGCCGAACTGATCGAAGTCGAATACGAAGACCTGCCGGTGGTCGTCGATCCGCGGGCCGCGCTGGCCGCCGGCGCGCCGCAATTGCACGACAACGTGCCCGGCAATCTGTGTTTCGAGCAGGAGGCCGGTGATGCTGCAGCAGTCGAGGCTGCGTTTGCCAAGGCCGCGCATGTCACCAAAATGCGTTTGGACGTAACCCGCGTCGCGCCGAACCCGATGGAACCGCGTTCCTGCACCGCCGCCTACGATGCGGCCAGCGGAAAGTTCACCATTCATTCCCCGGTGCAGGGCATCAACATGATGCGCATGCAGCTCGCCGCATACACCGGCGTCCCCGAAGACAAGATCGAGGTCGTGGCGAAGGATGTCGGCGGCGGTTTCGGCCAGCGCAGCATCGGCTATCCGGAATATGTCGCGCTGATGCTCGGTTCCAAAGCGCTGGGCCGTCCGGTGAAATGGGTGTCCTCGCGCAGCGAGGGATTCATGTCGGACTCTCACGGCCGCGCCAACTATATCGACGGCGAACTGGCGCTGGACAATGACGGCAATTTCCTCGGCATGCGCATTGACTGGATTGCCGATCTCGGCGCATACCTGCATCCTGCCGGCCCGGTGAGCCCGATGCGCAATCCGGTAACGTGTCTCAATGGGGTTTACAAGACGCAGGCGCTGTATGGCCGCTGGCGTGTGGCACTGACCAACACCGCACCGGTGTCGGCCTATCGTGGCGCGGCCCGTCCTGAAATCGCTTTTGCGATCGAGCGGCTGGTGGATGAGGCTGCGGCGCAAATGAAGATTGATCCCGCGGAAATCCGCCGCCGCAATTTCATTCCGACCGATGCCTTCCCGTACAAGACGCCGACCGGCTCGGTCTACGACATTGCCGATTTCCACGGGGTGCTCGACAAGGCGATGAAACTGGCCGATGTCGCCGGTTTCGCCAAACGCCGTGCTGAATCGGAAAAACGCGGCAAGTTGCGTGGTCTCGGTTTCGCGACGGTGATCGAAAATTCCGGCGCCGGCATGTTCCCCAAGGACGAAGTGCTGCTTGAAGTTTCCGCTGACGGTCGTGTTACCGCGTATTCGATTTCGCATTCGCAGGGTCAGGGTCACGAGACGACCTTCGCGCAGATCATCGGCGACGCGCTGGGCATTCCGGCGGAACGCGTCACGCTGCGCCAAGGCATCGCTGAGAAAGGCCTGATCGGCAACCATACCGGCGGATCCCGCACCATCGTCGGCGCCGGTACAGTCTGTCATATTGCCGCGAAAAAACTGATCGAAGTGGCGACGCCGCTTGCGGCCGAGCAACTGGGCGTCGAACCGTCGCAGGTGGCTTATGCCAACGGCGAATTCAAATCGACGGCGTCGAGCAAAAAGGTCACGCTGGGCGAACTGGCAGCGAAAAAAGCGCTGTCGGTGACCGGTGAAGGCAAGTTCGGTTCGACCTTCCCCAACGGTTGCCATGTCGCGGAGCTTGAAATCGATCCGCAGACCGGCGTCACCGAAGTGGTTTCCTATGTCACGGTCGATGACTGCGGCGTGGTGATCAACCACACCATTGTCGAAGGCCAGATGCACGGTGCAGTGGCGCAGGGCTGGGGCCAGATTTTCGGAGAGAACGTGGTCTATGACCCGGATACCGGGCAGCTGCTGACCGGCAGCTTTGCCGACTACGCGATGCCCAAGGCCGGTTGGATCAAGGACATCACCATCGCCGAACACACCACCTTCGGCACCATCAGCCCGCTGGGTGTGAAGGGCATGGGGGAGTCGGGTTGCACGGCATCGCTGGCGACACTGACCAACGCGGTGATGAACGCGCTGCGGCCGCTGGGCGTGCCGCCGCTCGACATGCCGCTGACCGCACACAAGCTGTGGCGGGCCATCGCTGCTGCGAAGAAAGGTAAATAACATGTATTCATTCCAGTATCGCAAGGCGAAGACGCTGCAGGAGGCCGCCGACTGGCTGGCAAAGGACGAAGATGCGAAAGCGCTGTCCGGCGGCATGACGCTGCTGCCGACCTTGAAAGCACGGCTGGCACAGCCTTCGCAATTGATCGACATTGCAGGCCTCGCCGAACTTGCGGGCATCGACAACAAAAACGGCGTGCTGACCATCGGCGCGGCGACGCGTTATTACCAGATCGCCACCTCACCGGTGGTACGCGAGGCGCTGCCGGCGCTGGCCGAGCTGATTTCCACCGTTGCCGATCCGCAGGTGCGCAACCGCGGCACCATCGGCGGCTCCGTCGCCAACAATGATCCGGCCGCCGATTCCCCGGCGGCGGTATTGGCGCTCAATGCCACGGTGATCACCAACAAGCGTGAAATTGCCGCGGATGATTTTTTCCAGGGCATGTTCACCACGGCACTGGAGCCGGGCGAACTGGTGGTGAAAATCGCCTTTCCGCTGCCCAAGGCCGCGGCCTATGCCAAGTTTCCGCATCCGGCATCAGGTTATGCGATGGCCGGCGTGTTTATCGCGCAGACGGCTTCGGGCGTGCGCGTGGCTGTCACCGGCGCCGGCGCTTCGGGCGTGTTCCGCTGGAGCGAAGCCGAGCAGGCGCTGGGGAAGGGCATCAATGCGGCGGCGCTGGAAAAGCTGGCGGTTTCCGCCGACGACCTCAACGAAGACATCCACGGCTCGCGCGAATACCGCGCACAACTCGTCAAAGTCATGGCCGGCCGTGCTGCGGCCGCCATCTCCCGGAAAAAATAAACATGGCCAAGATCACAATGACCGTCAACGGCGTGAAACAGAGCGCTGATGTCGAAGACCGCACGCTGCTCGCCAATTTTCTGCGCGACTCGCTGAAACTCACCGGCACCCATGTCGGCTGCGACACCAGCCAGTGCGGCGCCTGCACCGTGCATGTCGACGGTCGCGCGGTGAAATCCTGCACGATGCTGGCGGCCCAGGCCGACGGCGCCGAGGTGGTGACCATCGAAGGCCTCGCCAAAAACGGCAAGCTGCATCCGGCGCAGGCGGCATTCACCGAGTGCCATGCGCTTCAATGCGGTTTCTGCACCCCCGGCATGATCATGACCACCGCAGCGCTGATCAAGGATCATCCGGCGCCTACCGACGAGCAGATTGTCCACGGCCTCGAAGGCAATATCTGCCGCTGCACGGGTTACCTGAACATCGTCAAGGCGGTGAAACACGCCGCCGAGCTGCAGGGCAAGTAAGCGATGAAAAACCTTCCCTCTCCACGCATGCGGGGAGAGGGTTAGGGTGAGGGACTTCTCAAAAAGCGGAATCTGTTTGCCGCAACCTCTCCGCGGTATCCTTCAGGCTTCAGCGAAGGGCACTGCGCCATGACTAAAACTCCAACTCCACAGAAGAATGCATCCGGCCCGCTGGCCGGCGTGCGCGTCATTGAACTCGGCCAGTTGATTGCAGGGCCGTTCTGCGGCAAGACGCTCGGCGATTTCGGCGCCGAAGTCATCAAGATCGAACCGCCGGGCAAGGGTGACCCGTTGCGCAAATGGCGCATGCTCAAAAACGGCAACTCGGTGTGGTGGGAAGTCCAGTCGCGCAACAAGCAGTCGGTGACGCTGGACCTGACGCAGCCCGAAGGCCAGGACATCCTGCGCGCACTGGTCAAAGAAGCCGATGTACTCATCGAGAATTTCCGCCCCGGCAAGATGGAGGAGTGGGGGCTCGGTTATGAAGCGCTGAAATCGATCAATCCGCGGCTGGTGATGGCGCGCATTTCCGGCTATGGCCAGGACGGCCCGTATTGCAACCGTCCCGGCTTCGGTGTCATCGCCGAATCGATGGGGGGCTTGCGTTATCTGACTGCGGAACCGGGTCGTGTGCCGGTACGTGTTGGCGTGTCGATCGGCGACACGCTGGCTGCGCTGCATGGCGTGATCGGCATTCTGATGGCGCTGTATCACAGAGACCGTATTCATAACGATACCTGTAATGGCGAAGGTCAGGTGATCGACATCGCCTTGTACGAAAGCGTGTTCAACTGCATGGAAAGCCTGTTGCCGGAGTACAGCGCCTTCAATGCCGTACGAGAGGCCGCGGGTAGCGCGCTGCCCGGCATCGTGCCGTCGAATGCCTATCCGTGCAAAGACGGCTGGATCCTCATCGGCGGCAATGGCGACGGCATTTTCAAACGCTTGATGACGGCGATCGGCAGGAACGATTACGCGTCTTCTCCGGACATGGCTTCGAACGAAGGCCGGGTCAAACGCGTTGCTGATATCGACGGCGCAATTGCGGCGTGGACAAAAGCGCGTGACAAGGTTGATGCGCTGAAAATCCTCGATGAGCACGATGTGCCGTCGGGTGCGATTTATTCAATTGCCGATATTGCTTCTGATGCGCAATACAAGGCACGCGAGATGATCCTCAACATCACCACGCGCGACGGTTACAAGGTTGATGTCCCCGGCATTGTGCCCAAGTTGTCGGCGACACCCGGCGGCATTCGCAATTCCGCGCCGCGGCTGGGTGAGGATACGGTGGATGTATTGACCCGTGCCGGCCTGAAGCCGGAGACCATTGCCGATCTGCGCGCCAAAGGCGTGATTTAAATAGTCAATAAAATCAAATAATTACGGGGATTCCTCATGATCGACCGTCTTGACCACTTCGTGCTGACTACTGCCCAGCCTGATGAAGTTGTGCGTTTTTATACCGAAGTGCTGGGCATGAAACTCGAAACCTTCCGCAACGGTCAGCGCCTCGCACTGAAATTCGGGCAACAGAAAATCAACATCCACGTGAAAGGCAGGGAATACGAACCCAAGGCGCATGCGCCGGGCGTGGGCACACTGGATTTCTGTTTCATTGCCTCGGTGCCGCTGCAGCAGGTCATCGACAGCCTGGCGAAGCACAAGGTGACGATCATCGAAGGCCCCTGCACCAAGACCGGTGCGATGGGCGAGATCCGCTCGGTCTATTTCCGTGATCCTGATCTCAATCTGGTGGAAGTCTCGGAATATCTTTGAACCGTTAATGGCTTACTGATCGTCGTGATCGGCGATCAGTTTCAGCGCATTGCCGCGCGTACTTTCACGGAAGCGTTTGCGTTCAAACAGTTTCTTTTGCGCTTCCGGCGGCAGGTCGGTGATGCGAATCACGTTGCGGCTGATCAGCACATCCACCAGATCTTCGAGCACCCGCACCAGACTGGCGTCGAGGCTGCTGAACGCACCCTGCGCAGCGCCGCCGGCCTGCAGGAAGGCCAGCACGTCCGGATGATCGGCCGCCAGAGTTTCACCGCCTTCAAGCGGCTGGCTGTAAAGGCTTTCAATCCGGCCTTCGGTATTGCGTTTGGCGTAGAGCATGGGATGCCTGTTGTTGGACTGCGCTATGACGTACTAACGGCTGGGTTTGCCGAAGCTTTAGGGTCTATTGTAATCCTGCGCGGCTCGCTATTTCGCATGAGCATGCGGGCTTCATCACGTTCTACGAGTGTTCACCTGCGGCAAACCGGCTTGGCATTCTCGCTACGCTCCATTAGCGTGAGGCGGGTTATCTTCCGACTAAGGCCGTTGATTGCATAGGGCGTTGCGCTACGCTTAATGCGTCCTACGTGCTCATTTATTTTTGCTGTCCCAGAGAGCAATATCCATAAGTACGTCATAAGCTTTTTGGTGTGCATCGCAGTGACACTCTTGTCCTAGCCATGAAACTGCGTGTGCATCATGTAACTGATTTAGCGCGTTACGAAGGCTCTTGATGACTAAGAACAGATCGTTATTAACTTTATTCAGCGATTCTATTTTTTTCTCAAGCGCAGCAATCTCTTCGGCATACTCATTGTTGTTATTGTTGAGCATTCTGGAGAAAGAAATCAGGGATTCAATGCGCCCTTGTGGGTTGCCATCATTTAGTAATTGCCCAAGCTCAATCGTTTTTGAAAATGATTCATCGTCCATATTCTGACCTTGCGAACATATTATGGGTGTCAGTGGGTTTAATGATTTTCTGATTCCATGGCGATAGATACGAATCTTACGACGTGTCGAAACGCGTTGATTCTAGATTTCCTCTTGTAGCTTATCTGCTACATCGTCAATCAGTGTGATGACTTGTCTGCAAAATTCAACGGCAGGAACCCCCTTGCCAATCAGATATCCCATTTGAAAGTCCGTTGGGAGATTGATGCCGGACTTCAAAATATGCAATGGCGAATAATGCGTATTCCGTTTGCGTCTATGGTAGAGATCTTTAACGATGGGGTGCAATCCTGCAGTTTTTATGTAATTTAGGCGTTTTTTGTTTTGAGTTATTTCGATGTATGGGCTAAGAACTTCGAGAGCAACTTCGTTTGGTATGGGTTCTCCTGTATCCGGGTTGGAGAATTTTGTATATGCGCACAGTGCTGAGATTTCAAAGAAACTATATGCGGCACTTAAAAAAGCGCTAGCTATCCACCGGAAACGTTTCAGGTCGGTTTCTTTTTCAATTAGATTGAAAAAGAAATGACATTCTTGATGTTTATCAAACGGCTCGGGGATGGCATCCAGGTCGAAAAGGTCAATCCAATCCTCTGATTGTTCAGAAAGAGGAATTGTCATACGAGCGGTTTTTGATGATCAAGGTCAGGAAATTCTGCAGTGGACTACTTTCTGCTGCTTAGATTGCTTTAGCTTTCCGCGGTAGCTTTACTCCGCATCGCCCACAGAACTTGTCCTTCGCCCCCACCGGCGCCCCACAATCCTGGCAGCGCCGGAGTTCACAGTAGCGCATCACGGTTTCAGCTTGTCCTCAAACCAGTTCCACATTTCCGCCACACCCAGCGTCAGGTAATCGCGCTGGCAGTGCTGCGCGCCGCCTTCTTCGGCGGTGAACACGCGCAGTGTCTTGTCCGGTGAGCCGGAGGCGTTATACAGCGCTTGGGCGTCGGCCAGCGGCACCTGCTCGTCTTCTGCGCCATGGACGATCAGGAAAGGGCATTTCATCTTTTGAACGACGCCATCAAGCTTGAACGGTTCGAGCTTTTTCAGTGCCTCGTCCAGCGTGTAGACACCGAGGATCCAGGTGATATGGTGGCCCGGTACCGACAGCGAGGTCTTGAATTTCGCCTCAATGCGTTTTTTCCAGGTGGCGTGGTAATCCCAGATGGCGCCCCATGCAATGCAGGCGGCGAAACGGTCGTCCATCGACGCCATGCGCGGTGAGTAGTAGCCGCCGAGGCTGATCGCGACGACGCCGATTTTTTTGGCATCGACGTCATTGCGTTTTTCCAGCCAATCGATACAGGCCGAGCCGGCGACCTCGTAGTCGTGACGCAGATACTGGCCGCGGAAGCGGATCGCTTCACCGGTACCGGGGCCGTCCATCACCAGCACCGAGATGCCGCGCTTGATCAGGTCCGGGACGCCGCGCACGTACTGGATTTCCTTGGTGACGTCGAGGCCGTCGAAATACACCACGCAGGGCGATTTTTTGGATTTGGCATTCTGCGCATGTACGAAATAACCGGGCAGGGGGCCGGCTGCAGTCGGAATCTCGACGATCTCGATCTTGACGTCGGTCAGTGCGACATGGCGATGAAAGCAGTCGACGCCTTTTTTGTAAGCAGCCAGCGCGATGTCATCCTTCGGCGTGCGGAAGCGCTCGGCCATGTGGTAGTAGTTGCAGGCACGCAGATAGGCGTGCGCGGCGGATGTCGCATGTTTGGAGGCTTCGAAGCGTTCGGCGTGTGCGCGCACCTTGTCGGCGACATTGACGCAGGCATGGAACCAGGCTTCGTCGTCTTCCGGGTCCTTGTCCTTCAACTGCACGCCAATCTTGTGCAGTTCGCTGATTTCGGAACCGCCATAGGGTGCGGAACTCATCATGTTGATGAACGCCGACGACCACCGGTAGTTGCCGGGGAAGTACATGAAATAGGTGGATTCCTTCTTTGCGGTCATGCCGGTTCCTTTGTTTTAAGAATTAAAACCATTGGCTACAGAGGTCACAGAGAACGGCAAAACAAGCGAACGCCATGTTTCCGATTTTCTCTGTGACCTCTGTGCCTGCTTTTAGGGTTTACTGCTTAGGAATATTCGCGACTTTTGCGATTTTTGCCCATTTATCGATTTCGGACTTGATGAAATCTGCATAGGCCGTCGTCGTAATGCCGCTCGCTTCGTGGCCCTGCCCGAAATACAGCGCGCGGGCGTCCGGCGTCGCTAGCTGTTTGGAAACAATTTCGGCGATGCGGTTGATGATGGCGGGTGGTGTGCCTGCCGGCGCCAGCACGCCGTTCCAGTTGTAACTTTCAAAATTCTTGATGCCCTGTTCGGCGATGGTCGGCACGTTCGGCAGCAGCGGCGAACGCTCCCGCGACGTGGCACCGAGGCAACGCAGCTTCCCGGAATTGACATGCGGCGTGGCGATGGCGAACTGGTTGATCGCCAGATCGATGTTGCCGGCGATCAGGTCAATGGTGTACTGCGCGGCTCCCTTGTAAGGGATATGGTTGAGTTTGACGCCAGCCTGTGAGGCGAACAGCTCGGTGGCGAAATGGCCGACGGTGCCGACGCCGGGGGATCCATAGTTGATCTTGCCGGGCTGGGCCTTGGCCAGTGCGATGAATTCCTTGACGTTGCGCGCGGGCAGGCTCGGGTGCAGGCAAACGCAACTGGCGCTGCGCGCAATCAGCACGATGGGTACGAGATCGCGAAGCGTGTCGTACGACATGGCATTGCGGACGTTGGGCGCTATCGTCAGCGGGCCCGGGTTGCCGGCGAGCAGGGTATAACCGTCGGGGGGGCTCTTGACCACGGTTTCGGTTCCGGGCACGCCGCCGGCACCCGGACGGTTATCTACAATGAATTGCTGGCCGGTGGCGGCAGTGAGTTGTTGTGCCGCCCAGCGCGCCTGGTTGTCGGTGGGACCGGCGGGTACGAAGGGGACGACGATACGCACCGGTTTTGAGGGGTAGGTTTGTGCTGCGGCAGGGGCCGCGAACATGGCGGATATCAGAACGCCGAACAGGGTTACGGGTTTCATGGGCTCCTCCCAGGGTTGCATGTCACATCGTGAACGCAAGGCGAACGTGCACTGTGCATGCTTGTTGCGGCACCTTAGTTAGCCGTTCGGTCCCTGTCAATCTTCACAACGGCATCTGTTAAAATCATCTGCTTTCGCATCGTCTTTCAATTGGGGGAAACCATGGCTGCAAAACTGAAAAAGTCCGCAAAGCGGAAATACACGGACATCCTGTTTGAAGTGAAAGACCAGGTGGCCTGGATCACCATCAATCGTGAAAAGGTGCTGAATGCATTTCGTGAGCAGACCCTTGATGAAATGATCGATGCCCTGAAATCGACCCGCGAAGACCCGACGATTGTTTGCGCCGTAGTGACCGGCAAAGGCAACAAATCCTTCTCCGCCGGCGGTGATTTCTATGCGATGAAACGCCTCAATTTCACCAATGCCTATATGTGGAATGACCGCATGCTCGGTCTGGCGATGACCATCCGCGGCCTGCCGATTCCGGTGATTGCAATGGTCAACGGCTGGTGCATGGGCGGCGGCCACGAACTCGCGCTGTGGTGCGACCTGGTGATTGCTTCCGAAAACGCCGTGCTCGGCCAGACCGGCGCGAAAGTCGGCGCCTGCCCGACCGTCGGTGCGACCCAGTACATCCCGCGCATCATCGGTGAACGCCTGGCCCGTGAAATGATTTTCTGCGCCCGCCGTTTCCCGGCGAAGGAAGCTGTAGAAGTCGGCCTGATCAACAAGTGCGTGCCGCAGAAGGACCTGCTGAAGGAAACGCTGAAGTGGTGCGAAACCATGAAGGGCCACAGCGCGCTGACCATCCGCATGACCAAGAAGTCGCTGAACTTCGAATCCGACAACCTGTATTCGTCCTGGCAGCACGGCATGGAACTGCTGGCGCATGTCTGGGGTTCGCCCGAAGCCAACGAGGGCATGGATGCCTTCCTCGCCGGCCGCAAGCCCAACTTCCAGAAATTCCGGGTGCAGGCGAAGAGGGAGCTGGACAGCTATGTTGACGGCTTCGAGCGTGACCTCAACGCGCCGCCGTCAATGCGTCGGAAGAAGAGGTAAGGGCTCAAAGAGATTTACCGCCAAGATTTTTTAATACCCGCTCGACGGGTACGCCAAGAGCGCCAAGAAGAGCAAAACAGGCATGCGTAGGTTTTGAGTGCCGGTGTCCTTAGCCCGCAGCGTTTTCAACACTCAAACCAGGTTTCTTGAGTTGTTCGTTTTTCTTGGCGTTCTTGGCGCCTTGGCGGTTCAAGTTTTTGGGGTCTTCGTTGGCATGGGGTTTAGATGAGTGCTGAACATTCCGCAGGCGCGCTTGCCGGTGTCCGTGTCCTCGACCTGACACGCATTCTGGCCGGTCCGCTGTGCACGATGATGCTCGGCGACATGGGCGCCGACGTGATCAAGGTCGAGCCGCCCGGCGCGGGCGACGACACACGCAGTTGGGGGCCGCCGTTTGCCGCGGGTGAGTCGGCCTACTACCTTGGCGTCAACCGCAACAAGCGCTCGATCACGCTGAACATGGCGGTGAAATCCGGCCAGGAAGTGCTGGCCGGTTTGATCCGAAAGGCCGATGTGCTGGTCGAGAATTTCAAGGTCGGCACGCTGGAGAAGTGGGGCTTTGACAACGAATGGCTCAAGGTCAACGCGCCGCGCGTGGTGCGCTGTTCGATCACCGGTTACGGCTCGGTCGGCCCCAAGGCCGGATTGCCCGGTTACGATTTTATCCTGCAGGCCGAATCGGGTCTGATGAGCATCACCGGCGAGCCCGACGGCACGCCGATGAAATACGGTGTGGCGATTGTCGATGTCTGCACCGGCATGTTGGCCTGCAACTCAATACTGGCGGCGCTCAATGCGCGGCACAGCACCGGCCGCGGACAGCATGTCGAGGTGTCGCTGTTTGATTCCGGACTGGCGATGCTGGCCAATGTCGCGGCCAATCATCTGGTGTCGGGTAAAAACGCCGGTCGCTTCGGCAACGGACATCCCAATATCGTCCCGTATACCGCCTATCCGACGCGTGATGACATGATCGCGGTCGCGGTGGGCAATGACGGACAGTTCGCGAAATTCGCCGCGGTGCTTGGCCATGCCGAATGGGCCGCCGACCCGCGCTTCGTCAAAAATCCGGATCGTATCGGCAACCGCGATGCGCTGGATGCGCTGATCAAGACTGAACTGCAGCGCGAAGGCGCCGAGGCCTGGATCGAACAATTGATGGCGGCAGGCATTCCCTGCGGCCGCATCAACAACGTCGCGCAGGCGCTGGCGGCGCCGCATGCGATTGCGCGCGACATGGTAACCACGGTCGAGCATCCGACCGCCGGCGCTGTCAAAATGCTCGGCATTCCTTTCCGTTTCAGTGATACGCCGGCGAGCATCCGCCGCGCGCCGCCCTTGCTGGGACAGCACACCGAAGCTGTGCTGCGTGAGGAACTTGGATTCAGTGATGCCCGCATCGCTGCGCTGCGCGCCGAAAAAGTTATTTAAAACAAATACATATATATGATTACCGGACTCAGTCATGTATCCATCGTGGTACCCGACCTGGCTGCCGCGCTGGAGAAAATGCGCGTCACCTACGGGCTGAATGCGGGTGAAATCAAGGTCAATGACGAGCAGGGCGTGCGCATGACTTATATCGATCTCGGCAACGCCAAGATCGAACTGATGGAACCGTCGCGTGCGGATTCGCCGATCGCCAAGTTTTTGGAACGCAATCCCAAGGGCGGCATTCATCATTTCTGCCTCGGCGTTGACAGCGTCGTGCAGACCACGGACGCACTGACTGCCGCCGGCGTGCAGGTGCTCGGCGCCGGTAAGGTGCAACTCAATGTGCATGGCGAACGTATTGCCTTTGTGCACCCGAAGGATTTCCTCGGGGCATTGATCGAACTGGAGGAACACGGTGGCTGAACAGAAACAGCAGCAGCGGATTTCCGGCGACAAACTGCGCGCCTTCATCGCAGCATCCTTTGAGGCGGTGGCGATTCCGCGCGAGGACGCCAAAGCCATTGCGCAGCTGATGGCGCAGGCCGACATCAACGGTTCCGAAGGCCACGGCATCTTCCGTTTGCCGCAATACATCCGCCGCATCAAGGGCGGTGCGGTGAATGTGAAACCGAATATCCGCGTCGAACGCGAGATGGCCGGCATGGCGCTGGTGCACGGCGACAACGGCATGGGCCATCTGGTGATGAAATTCGCCACTGAAAAAGCCATTGAAAAAGCGAAGACCGCGGGTGTGGCCTGGGTCGGCGCGCGCTGGAGCAATCACGCCGGGCCGGCGTCGTTGTACGCGAGCATGCCGCTGGCGCACAACATGATCGGTCTTTACATGGCCGTGGGCAGCGCCAACCACCTGCCGCCCTGGGGGGGGCTCGACATGCTCCTGTCAACGAACCCGATTGCGGTTGCGGTACCCGCCGGCGAAGAGCCGGCGATCATTCTTGATATGGCAACAACCGTTGCCGCGTACGGCAAGGTCAAGACCAAGGCGCAGCGCGGCGAAATGATGCCTGAAGGCTGGATGATGGATCGCCAGGGCAATCCGCTGACCGATCCGAAACGCGCCAACGAAGGGTTCCTGTTGCCGATCGGCGGCTACAAGGGTTACGGCCTCGCACTGGTGATGGGCCTGCTTGCCGGCAATCTCAATGCTGCGGCGATGGGCAAGGACGTTGTCGACTTCAACAACGACGACACGACCGAAACCAACACCGGCCACACCATTGTCGCGATCAATGTCGAAGCCTTCCAGGACCTGAAGGAATTCAGGCAGGGCATGGACACGCTGATCCGCGACATCCGCAATTCACAACGCCTGCCCAATGTCGATCGCATTCGCCTGCCCGGTGAAGGCACGCATGCCGCGCGCGCTGACAATGAGAAGAACGGCATTCCGATGCCCGAGGCGCTGCTCAATGCGCTGGACCAGCTTGCCGGCGAGCTGAAAGTCCCCAAACTCGTGCGTTGAGTGCAGAGTGTTGCCTGACGGCGACACTCTGTTACATGAAGATCCTGCCAGCAGGGTCATTCCGTGATAATCCGCACGTCCGGAGCAAGTCTTTTTCCCGGCGTGTGGAACAATTCATGGTGCGTGCTTGCCTAACCCGCGTATCTTTCTTTGAATAACAAAACGGGGGGGCGATCATGAAAAATCTGATTGTTGCGCTGGTGATGGCTGCGATATCGCTGGTGATTCCTTCAGCTCATGCACAGATGGCGCCTGATGTTCTGGTGCGGACCACGGTCGAAGATGTGCTCGCCGTCCTCAAGCAGAACAAGGATCGTCGTTCGTTGCAGGACATTGTCGAGAAGAAAGTGCTGCCCCATTTCGATTTCCGTTCGATGACCCAGTTGGCAATGGGAAAAGCCTGGCGCGATGCGACACCGGCGCAGCAGAAGGCGCTTGAGAATGCATTCCGCACACTGCTGGTACGGACCTACACCACGGCGCTGGCCGAGACTGCGGGTGTCGAGCGCAAGGTGGAGGTCAAGCCATTGCAGTTGAAGCCCGCGGAAGACTACGCAACGGTACGCACCGTGGTGAAGGAAGCCGGGCGCCAGCCGCTGAGCATAGATTACCGTATGACGCTGGTCGACAAGACCTGGAAAGTCACGGATATCGTCGCCGAAAATGCCAGTCTGGTGATCAATTACCGTGGCACGTTCAACAGCGAAATCACCCGTTCCGGCATTGATGGGCTGATCAAGGTTCTCGAGGACAAGAACAAGCAGGGCGCCTGATCCAGTCTTTGCCGTTTTGCACGTCTGTGACGACTGTTTCCTTGTCGCAACGTCCGGGTTTATTTCAACAAGAACAGATTATGCGATTACTGCAGCCGGACTCATTTCCAAAGCTGCTCGTCATCGGTTTTGCGATGGTGGCATTGCCCTTGATCATTGCGCTGGTCAACAATGCGATTTCGATCGACCAGTTCGTCAATCGCAGCCAGAACGCGGTGTATCAGGCGGTGCAATCAACACAATCAAGCCGTCGTCTGGCTGAACTGTTGGTCGCGCTCGAACGCAATGCCCGTCAGGTTGTCATCCTTGGCGACCGCACACCCCTCGCGGCTTATGAGGCCAACCGTGCTTTGTTTCTGCAGTCAGCTGCCGAATTCGGTGCATTGCCGCTGGATCATGTGCAACGCGCAGCCCTCGTTGCGATCGTGGCAGGCGAATCGGAAAACCATGCGATTCTGCGTGATGCGGGCTCAGGGCGGCGCGAGGTTGCACGCGCAGCCGGGGCCTATGCCCGGCTCAATACCCATGCAGCCGAAATCATTGCGCATGGTGACCGTTTGATCGACCGCGAAATCGAGGCGATGCAGCAGATGGCGGCACGCGCCCAACGCATCACCTTCTGGCAGATGCTGGCGCTGGTACCGGTGGCTTTTCTGCTGGCGGCGGGATTCACGGTGCTGATTGCACGGCCGATACGCCAGATCGATGCCGCGCTGCGCCGCATGGGCAGTGGTGATTTTAATGCGCCGGTCGGCGTCAGCGGTCCGCGTGACCTGCAGTTGCTCGGACGCCGCATCGAATGGTTGCGCCACCGGCTGACGGAGCTGGAGCAGCAGAAGAACCGATTTCTGCGTCAGGTGTCCCATGAGCTGAAAACGCCACTCACGGCATTGCGTGAAGGTTCGGAATTGTTGTCCGAGGAAGCGCTCGGAAAACTGACGCCCCAGCAGCATGAAGTGGCGGGCATACTCCGGGCCAACAGCATCGAGCTGCAGCGACTGATCGAAGACCTGTTGTCATACGGCGCCGCGGAATTCAATCGCCGTGAGGTGCGGTATGCACAGGTTGAGATGCGCAGAGTGGTGGCGCGTGTTCTCGATGACCAGAATCTGGCGCTGCGGGCAAGGGCTTTGCGCATCGCGCCGCATGTCGATGATGTGGTACTTGAAGCCGATTTTGAAAAGGTGCGCATCATGCTCGACAACCTGGTGTCAAACGCGACCAAGTTTGCACCTGAGGGCAGTGCGGTTGTCATTGAGGCCCGTACCATCGGCGACCAACTGGTGCTCGAAGTGGCTGATGCGGGGCCAGGCATACCACCAGCCGATCGCGAACGTGTTTTCGATCCGTTTTACCGTGGGCGTAACACATCGGGCGGACGCCTGCCGGGGTCGGGCATCGGTTTGTCGATCGTGCGCGATTATGCGCAGGCGCATGGTGGCACGGTCGAAGTGGTGGATGATCCAGTCCACGCGGGCGCGCGTCTGCGGCTGACGTTGCCACTGCGGCAGGGAGGATTGACATGAGACGGCTGGGAACGGGGCTGTTGCTGATCCTGCTGGCGGGTTGCGGCGCGTTGCGCGGTGTAGAAACCGGTGATGATCCGGCATCAGTTGCAGAATTACGCAGCGATACTCGAGCCGAATCGCCGGAACCGGCCGCTGTACTGGCGTATTACGCGAAACTGCGAAAGATGGGTGGTAGCGAGCTGTCGCGCGAGCAGGATGCAGCTCGCCGCGCGCTGATGCGGTCACGCACCGATGGCAACCGCGTGCGTTATGCGCTTGCGCTGTCAGTGCCCGGCGCACCCGCAACAGATGAAATCCGTGCGCTCGAAACGCTGGAGCCTCTGACCCGCAATACCGCGAGTCCCTTGCACGGGCTCGCGCTTTTGATGACAGCCTCGATGCAGGAGCAGCGTCGGCTGGACGCGCAGGCGCAGGGGTTGCAGCAGAAACTCGATGCCATGCTTGAACTGGAGCGGAACATGACTGGACGCGATGCCAACGTCCCAAGGAAACGGTGAATACCATGATGATGAATCTGAAAATGCAGCGTAATGCCCGCGTACTGGTCGTCGACGATGATCCGGGCCTGTTGCGGTTGATGCAATTGCGTTTGGAGGCAGCTGGTTACGGCGTGACAGCGGTCGACAGCGGCGAACGCGCGCTGGCGCAGCTGGCGGTGTCGCGACCGCAGGCGGTGGTCACTGATCTGCAGATGGGCGGCATGGACGGCATCGCGTTGTTTGAGGCCATTCGTGCGGAGAATCCCGCTTTGCCGGTGATTATCCTTACGGCGCACGGTACGATTCCCGACGCGGTTGCGGCAGTGAAGAACGGGGTTTTCGGCTATCTGACCAAGCCATTTGATGCGAAGGTGTTGCTCGAAGAGATCGAACGTGCGCTGGCCACGTCCGGCGTGCCCGGCATCGCCGGCAAAGATGATGGTCTCTGGCGCTCGGCGATCATCACCCGGAATCCGGCGATGGAGGAAGTGCTGGCCAAAGCGCGCCTGGTGGCTGCTGGTGACGCCTCGATCCTGATCCAGGGAGAGTCCGGCACCGGCAAGGAATTGCTGGCGCGGGCCATCCATGCGGCGAGCCCGCGCAGCAACAGGCCGTTTGTGGCGATCAACTGCGGTGCGATTCCTGAACCATTGCTCGAGTCCGAACTGTTCGGTCATGTCAAAGGTGCATTCACCGGCGCAATCCGTGAAAGCCGCGGGCTTTTCCAGTCCGCAGATGGCGGCACGTTGCTGCTCGATGAAATCGGCGACATGCCCGCTGCACTGCAGGTCAAGCTGCTGCGTGTTTTGCAGGAACGGCAGGTACGTCCTGTTGGCGGTTTGCAGCACACGCCGGTGGATGTAAGGGTGATTTCAGCAACCCACCGCGATCTCGAAGCCGAACTGGCTGCGGGCAATTTTCGCGAGGATCTGTATTACCGGTTGAAGGTGGTGTCCTTGCGCCTGCCGTCACTGGCGGAACGCCGTGAAGATGTGCCACTGCTTGCAGGCCATTTTCTCGGAGAGTTGACGACCCGTTACAAGAAGGTGGTCAGCGGCTTTGCGCCCGAAGCGATTGAGCGGCTGGTGACGGCGGCATGGCCTGGCAATGTGCGTCAGCTGTACAACGTCGTCGAACAGTCTGTGGCACTGGCGACTACGCCGTTGATTCCGGCGAGTCTGGTGGAACAGGCGATTCAGCGGGAGGAAACCGAACTGGCCCCGTTCGAACAGGCGCGGCGAAAATTCGAGCGGGAATACCTGGCACAACTGCTGAAGATTACCGATGGCAATGTGACTCAGGCTTCGCGCATGGCCAAACGCAACCGTACCGAGTTCTACAAGTTGCTGCAGCGCCATCAACTGGATCCGCGACTGTTCAAACCCCAGCGTGCATGAACTGTCGCTTCACGACGCTGAGCTGTACGTCGTTGTTTCCAGACTCGAAAAATCCCATCTGAAACAGTGGGTTGTTGGAGCTTTCCAGGGTGATGTCGTGGAGTGGCGACAACAAGAGGTACATGACATCCATAACCAATTGTTTTTAAACAATAATTTTCTGGCATTGGAATTGCGATAGTCCCAAGTGACCGGCAGCCCGAACCAGGTTAAGTCGGCATTTTTGTATTGGAGACTATCCATGATTGTTACAACATCTGATAACCGCGGCACAGCGCAGTCTGCCGCGCGAGCGGTATCGCCTTTGTTGTACCCGACGCTGCTGATTGCCGGCATCAGTGTGATTATCGCCAGTCTGCTGGGCATCGCAGCGATGACCGGATTATTGCCGCAGGCACAATCACAGCCCGCGGTGACTGCGGCGGCCACCGGCATGGCGGTTCCCGAACATCAGGCTGCGGGGCAGGCGCCGAAAAAGACCGCGGCTGTGAAACCGCCGGCCCAGCGTGCCAGCAGCGCCAAAACCGCAACGACGCGTTGCATAGATTGCGGCGTGGTTGAATCGGTGCGGGTCATGGAACGCAAGGGCGAGGGATCAGGTGTTGGTGCGGTCGCCGGCGGCGTGGTCGGTGGCATACTGGGCAATCAGCTTGGCGGTGGCAGCGGTCGTACCGCGATGACCGTAGTGGGTGCTGGCGCCGGAGCCTACGCAGGCCATGAAATCGAGAAAAACATGAAAAGCAGTGCGACTTATGAAATCCGTGTGCGGATGGATGACCGCAGCATCCGCACCTTCCATTCGGACAACCCGGATGTTGGCGTTGGCCAGCGGATTACGGTGCGTGATGGACGCCTTGTCGTTGCCGGCTGAACGCGCTGCTGCACCCCTGCTGCACGCTGCGTTGACGGTGTTGCTGACTGCGCTGCTGACGGCCTGTGGTACGACCGGCAGCGGTTCAGGCACTGCTACCCCGGGATCAAAAGCGCCGTCGCCGGTATTCAATCTGGCGGGGTATTCCGCGCAGTACAAACGCGGTCATGCCGACGGTTGTGCGCAACGCCGTGATGAACGCCTTTATCGCGAAGAGGGCGACTACATGATGGGCTGGAACGACGGGCGCAGCGCCTGCGCAAAATCCCGGCGCTGACCGGTCAGCGTGGTCGCGCTGGCGAAACGTTGTGTGTCAGCCAGTACGCGGCGATGCTGCGCACCGTCTCGATGTAGTCCTCGTAGGTCACTGGTTTGATCACGTAACTGTTGCAGCCCAGTGCATAACAGCGGGCGATATCCGCGGGTTCGCTGGAAGACGTGAATACCACGACGCAAATCTTGCTGGTGCGCACGTCGTTACGCAGCTGGCGCAGTACCTCGCTGCCATCGATTTTCGGCAATTTCAGATCAAGCAGTACGAGGTCGGGGAGATGTTCCGCTGCCGCCATCATTTCCAGTGCCAGTGCACCATCGCTGGCGACTGTAAGCTCCGCCGGCGTTTTGCGCAGGCCGCGTTGCGTCAGTGATTCGTCGTCCGGATTGTCTTCAACGATGAGGATTCGCGAATCATTCATTGAGCGTTTCCTCGAGGAAGATTACAGCGACCAGTGCGTGCGTTCGGCCAGCAGGCGGCTGAGTTCCTCGGACGGCATCGGTTTGCCGACCAGAAAACCCTGCATGTAATCGCAGCCGTGTTCGCGCAGGAAGGCGAGTTGCTCGGCGGTTTCAACGCCTTCAGCAACCACGTCGAGACGCAGGCTGTGGCCCATGGCGATGATGGCATGGGTAATCGCCACATCGTCAGGGTCAGCCGGCACATCCTTGATGAACGAGCGGTCGATTTTCAGCGTATGCACCGGAAAGCTTTTGAGATAGCCCAGCGACGAATAGCCGGTGCCGAAATCATCAATGGCCAGATGGACGCCGACCGCCCGCAACTCGCGCAGGATCGCGGTGGCGCGTTCCGGATTGGACATCACCATGCTTTCGGTGATTTCGAGTTCAAGATTTTGCGGCGGCAGTCCGGAGTCTTCAAGAATGTTGATGATGTCGATGACCAGTTCACTCTGGTTGAACTGGCGCGGAGACAGATTCACGGCGACACGGAAGTCTTCAAGGCCTGATGCACGCCATTCTTTTGCGGCGATACAGGCGCGCATCAGCACCAGCCGGCCGATCGGAACGATCAAACCGGTTTCCTCGGCCAGCGGGATGAATTTTCCGGGTGGAATCATGCCCACTTCGGGCAGGTTCCAGCGCAGCAGCGCTTCCGCCCCGACGATGCGGCCGTCCGCCAGGTCGAACTGCGGCTGGAAGTGGATCAGGAATTCGTCGAGTTCGATGGCGCGGCGCAGAGAGCGCTCAAGCACTACGTACTCGAGAGAACGCGCATTCATCTGCGGCGAGTGGAACTGGAAATTATTCTTGCCCTGATCCTTGGCACGGTACATCGCCAGTTCGGCGTTGCGCAGCAGTGCGGTTGCATCCGGGCTGTCACCGGGGTAGATGCTGATGCCGACACTGGCGGAGAGGTGGTAGGTTTCCCCGTTGATCTCGTAGGGCTGGGCCACCGCGGCCAGTACCCGTTGTGCCGTTGCCCTTGCCGCTTCCGGGTCATCGATTTCGCGCAGCAGTGCCGCAAACTCGTCGCCGCCGAAACGCGACAGCAGGTCGGCTTCGCGCAGGCACTGGCGCAACCTGCCGGCGACCTGGCGCAGCACGATGTCGCCGCTGTCGTGTCCGGCGGTATCGTTGATCAGCTTGAATCGGTCGAGGTCAATGAACAGTACGGCAATGGACTTGCGTTCACGATTGGCATCGCGGATGGCCTGTTCAAGCAACTGGCGGAACAGCAGCCGGTTGGGCAGTCCCGAGAGTTCGTCGAAATGCGCAAGTCGCCACATTCGTTCTTCGGAACGCGCCCGCTCGCTGACATCGCGGACCACCACGGTCAATTTTGGTGAATTGTCCAGCATCATCCGGCTGACTTTGATTTCCACCGGAATGATTGTTCCCGTCCGGGTGTGTGCATGCATCTGCAGATTGGTCATGTCAGCGCGGATATCTCCGGTGGATGCGCACAGGACATTCCAGAATTCGGGGTCGGCCGATGGACGCAGCAGCTGCTGTACCGGCATGTCCTGCAGGGCAGCCGCATCATTGCCCGTCAGTACGGCAAGTGCCGGATTGGCGAATTCGATTTTCCCGGTAGCGTTTACCACAGCGATGCCGTCGGCTGCTGTCGTCACGATGGAGTCAAGCAGCGCTTCCTTGGCCTGGAGCTGGCTGTTGGCAATGTGGGCGGTGCGGCGGATTTCCGCTTCGCCGAGTTCACGCACCAGCACCGCCCCAAGCCGTCCGAGGCTTTGCTTCATGACGAAATCCTGCGCGCCGCTGCGCATGGCGGCTACCGCGGTTTCCTCGCCGATGGCACCGGAAACGATGATGAACGGAATGTTGGCGTCGCGGGAGCGAACCATCCGCAGTGCGGCGAGCCCGTCAAACTGCGGCAGGTTGTAGTCGCACAGCACGGCGTCCCATTGTTCCTGCGTCAGCGCTTTCTCAAGATCGACCTTGCTCCAGACCCGGTGATGACTGATCTGCAATCCGCCATGTCGCAGGGAGGCGAGGATCAATATGGCGTCGTTTTCGTCATCCTCGACGAGCAGAAGGCGAGTAGGGTGTTCGGGAGTATTCATTTGCAGCCGTCGTTCCGGTTCAGCCTTTGATGCGGTTGATGCGAACCACTTCCGGAATCTTGCGCAAATCACGGACGATCCGCGCCAGGTGCATGCGGTTCATTACCTGCACCGTGAATCGCATGACCGTATAGGTGCCGCCGTCATCCGGGTCAACCGCGACGTTCTGGATGTTTGATTCTGCCGCGGCGATTTCAGCTGCGACTTTGGCGAGTACGCCGCGCTGGTTGGCGACGACCAGGCGGATGCCGACGTCAAACAACTTGGTCGGGTTGGCGTCCCATTGCACGTCAAGTACCCGTTCCGGATCGCGATTGCCCTTGGCTGCCACAGGGCAATCATGGGTGTGAATGACCATGCCCTGGCCCTTGCTGATGATGCCGATGATCGGGTCACCCGGAATCGGACCGCAGCAGCGCGCGAATTGGACCGCAAAACCCTCGGAGCCGCGTACGATGACTGCGCCGTTGGGTCGTGCTTCAGCCGGCAGCGGCTCGCCCAGTGCGAGCAACTGGTGTGCGACCACTACGGCAAGGCGTTTGCCGAGGCCGACATCGGAAAGGATTTCATCGCGCGACCGTGCACTTGAATCACGTACCAGCTTGTCCCATTGCGCGTCTCCGACCTCGGATGGAGTTGTCTTGAAATTGGCCAGGGCCTGCTGCAGCAGGCGGCTGCCGAGCTGGACAGACTCGGAGAAGTGCATGGTCTTGAGGAAATGGCGGATGTGCGCGCGTGCCTTGGCAGTGGCAACGAAGTTCAGCCACAGCGGGTTGGGCTTGGCGTGCGAGGCCGTGATGATTTCAACACGGTCGCCGTTGCGCAGTTCGGTGCGCAGCGGCGTCAGTTCCTGATTGATCTTGACCGCGACGCAGCGGTTGCCGATGTCGGTATGTACGGCATAGGCGAAGTCCACGGCGGTGGCGCCGCGCGGCAGCGACATGATCTTGCCCTTGGGCGTGAACACGTAGACCTCGTCCGGAAACAGATCGACCTTGAGGTGCTCGAGAAACTCGATCGAGTCCCCCGATTCGGACTGCATCTCCAGAAGGCTTTGCAGCCACTGGTGGGTTTTCTGCTGCAGTTCCGACAGCGAGGTGTCCGAGCTCTTGTAGAGCCAGTGCGAGGCGACGCCGGCTTCGGCGATCTTGTGCATGTCGGCGGTACGGATCTGTATCTCGATCGGACTGCCAAAGGGGCCGAACAGCGTGGTGTGCAGCGACTGATAGCCGTTGGCCTTGGGGATTGCGATGTAATCCTTGAATTTTCCCGGGATGGGTTTATACAGGCTGTGCAGCAGACCCAGAGCGACGTAGCAAGCAGTGTTGTCGCGCACGATGATGCGGAAACCGAATACGTCGTGCACTTGTGCAAATGACAGGTGTTTTTCGCGCATCTTGCGGTAGACCGAGTGCAGATGCTTCTCGCGACCCTGTACTTGCGCTTCAATGCCTTGGTCACGCAACCGGCGTTCAATACCGTCGAGGACCTTGCTGACGACTTCACGGCGGTTGCCGCGTGCGGTACGTACGGCCTTGGCCAGCACCCGGAAGCGATCCGGGTAGAGATGGCGGAAAGACAGATCCTCCATCTCCTGATAGATGCTGTTGAGCCCGAGCCTGTTGGCGATCGGGGCATAGATTTCCAGGGTTTCGCGCGCAATGCGCTGGCGTTTCTCGGTGCGCACGGCATCCAGCGTGCGCATGTTGTGCAGGCGGTCGGCGAGCTTGATCAGCATCACGCGCACATCGCGGGCCATCGCCAGCAGCATCTTGCGGAAATTCTCTGCCTGCGCCTTTTCCTGGGTATCGAACTGGATGCGGTCGAGTTTGGATACACCGTCCACCAGTTCGGCGACCGGTCGACCGAATTGTTCGGCAATCTCGCTTTTGGTGACTTCGGTGTCTTCGACGACGTCGTGCAGCAGGGCTGCGGTCAGTGCCTGTGAATCAAGATGCCATTTTCCGAGGATGCTTGCCACCGCCAGCGGATGTGCAATGTACGGCTCTCCCGATTTGCGGAACTGGCCTTCGTGGGCGGATTCGCTGAAATGGTAAGCCGCCTCGATCTGCGAAAGATCCTCGGGCTTGAGATAAGCCGACCATTCCTGAAACAGCGCGGGCGCCGAGGGCGGCGCTGCGGGTTCTGTGATGGGGATAGAGGCTGAAGGGCTCATGCGTACGGTTGACTCCGCCGTCCGCAATCAGGAGCCGCGCCTCAGCCGCGGGCGCATGCGCCTGTTACGTCGGGCTCTTGTTGAGAATTTCAACGCCGAATTTGGATGCAGCGAGTTCGCGCAGAGCAACAACAGTCGGTTTGTCGCGTGTGGCTTCGATCATGGTCTGTGCGCCATTGGCCAGTTGTCGGGCACGATAGGTGGCCGCCAGGGTCATTTCGAAGCGGTTGGGAATGATTTTCATGCAATCGTCTACGGTAATACGGGCCATGGAATTCCTACTGGAGTCGGTTGATCAACGCGGTGTGCCGGGTCAGCTGGTGTGCGGTGCGCAGACGTTCTGCGCGGACGATGTCCTGCAGTTCCGCTGCCGCAGCCTTGAAATCGCTATTGATAATAACATAATCAAAATCATGGACATGGCTGATTTCCGCGCGCGCGTTGGCGAGCCGGGTCGCGATGACCTCCGGCGCGTCCTGGGCGCGGGAATTGAGCCTTTGCAGCAGGGCTTCGAAGGAAGGCGGGAGTATGAAAATGCTGATGGCGGCCGGCATCAGCCCGCGGACCTGGGCGGCACCCTGCCAGTCGATTTCGAGTACGATGTCGGTGTCGCCGGCCAGCTGATCCTGCACCCAGCGCCGCGAAGTACCGTAGCGGTTGCCGTGGACCGTCGCGGATTCCAGAAAATCGCCGGCAAGGGCCATTTTTTCGAAGGTTTCCGACGTGACAAAGTGGTAATGCCGTCCGTCGGTTTCGCCAGGGCGGGGGCCGCGGGTGGTGTAGGACACCGATTTACGGATCCGGGCGTCGTTTTCGAGCAGTTTTGCCACCAGGCTGGTTTTGCCCGCGCCCGACGGTGCGCTGACGATGTAGAGGTTGCCGCTCATTCGTAGTCCGTCATTCCGCGTTTATTCGATATTCTGGATTTGCTCGCGCATCTGCTCGATCAGCAGTTTCAGATCCATTGCGACACGGGTTACTTCAATGTCCGCCGATTTGGAGCCGAGGGTATTCGCTTCGCGGTTCAATTCCTGCATCAGGAAGTCGAGGCGTTTGCCGGCGGCGCCGCCTTTTTTGAGAATCCGCTCGAGTTCGTCGAGATGGGTAGCCAGCCGCGACAGTTCTTCATCGACATCGATCTTGTTCACGAACAGCGCGATTTCCTGGCGCACCCGCTCGTCGTCCGCCGAAACCAGTGCTTCCTGAAGGCGGACGTTGAGCTTGTCCTGGAATGCGGCAATGATTCCGGGCATCCGCGGTTGCACCACGGCAATGCGGGTGCGCATGTCAGCGGCGCGCTCGAGGATCACCGCGGCCAGCTTTTCGCCTTCACGGACGCGTGCGGCAGTGAACTCCCGCAGCACTTCCGGCATCAACTCGTTCGCGGTAGCACGCAAGTCATCCACCGGGAGTTCGTCCGTGCCCAGCATGCCCGGCCAGCGCAGGATGTCGGAGACGCCGAGAGCGCGGGCATCGGGCAGTGCACTACGGACTTTTGAATTCAGGTCCTGCAGCTGCGCGAACAGCGCGTTGTCCAGCTCCGCGCTGTTTTGCGCCCCGCTTCGAAGGGCGTAGGCGACGCGGCATTCAAGCTTGCCGCGGGTGACGGTCGCGGCGATGGCTTCGCGCAGCATGGTTTCCGCAGGTCGCAGCTCGTCAGGCATGCGGAATGAGACATCCAGATAGCGGTGGTTGACCGAGCGCAGCTCGATGCTGACCGAACCCCAGGTGAGTTCGCGTGCGGCGGTGGCATAACCGGTCATGCTGCAGATCATTGTGCTGCGGGCCATTGAAGTGCGGCCCCTGCTGCGGGCCTTATAATTGCGGACCGTTGAACATAGCATATTGAAGGAGTCCCGTGCGACCCAGCCAGCGCCGTCCCGATGAACTTCGCGCAATCCGCATTACCCGTAATTTCACCTGCCATGCCGAAGGCTCGGTTTTGATCGAATTCGGTGCAACCAAGGTGCTGTGCACGGCCAGCGTGCTGGAAAAACAGCCGCCGCACCTGCGCGGCAGCGAACGCGGTTGGGTTACCGCCGAATACGGCATGCTGCCGCGCTCGACCAACACTCGCACCGACCGCGAGGCGGCGCGCGGCAAGCAGTCAGGCCGTACGCAGGAAATCCAGCGATTGATCGGGCGTTCGTTGCGTGCGGTGGTCGATCTCGAAAAACTCGGTCCCCGCACCATTCATCTGGATTGCGATGTTCTGCAGGCCGATGGCGGCACTCGTACGGCGAGTATTACCGGTGCTTACGTTGCGCTGACCGACGCCGTGAATTTCCTGATCCGCGAAAAGCGCCTGACAGTTTCACCGGTACGCGAAGCCGTGGCAGCGGTGTCAGTCGGTGTTTTCCAAGGCGTTCCGGTACTCGACCTCGATTATGTCGAGGATTCCGGTTGTGATACCGACATGAATGTGGTGATGACCGAGGCCGGCGGCATCATCGAAGTTCAGGGCACGGCCGAAGGCGCGCCTTTCAGCCGCACCGAGATGCAGGCCATGCTTGACCTGGCACAGAACGGCATCAAGCAGTTGATCGCCGCACAACGGGCGGCGCTGGGGTAAGGCGGGAATTCCAAATCAAATTCAGCCACAGAGGTCACAGAGGCCACAGAGGCCACAGAGAAAACCCGGGATGCAAGGGACAGTTTTGTTTTTGCCTTGCTCCGTGTTCTCTGTGACCTCTGTGGCTCATGTTTTCTGTTTTCAATATGAAAAAACTCGTCATCGCATCGAACAATCCGGGCAAGCTGCGCGAGATCGCTGCGATCCTCGCGCCGCTGGCGATCGAAGTGGTCACGCAGGGCGCACTGGGTGTGCCCGAGGCAGAGGAGCCGCATTCCACTTTCATTGAGAACGCACTGGCCAAGGCGCGGCACGCCAGCCGCCTCACCGGCCTGCCGGCGCTCGCCGATGATTCCGGCGTGTGTGTACATGCGCTCGGAGGCGAACCCGGCGTCCATTCGGCACGTTATGCGGAAGGTGGCGCATCGGGACGCGACGATCAGGATCGGTGCAATAATGAAAAACTGTTGCGGGCTCTTGAGGGCGCTGCTGATCGCAGCGCGCACTACTACTGCGTGATCGTTCTGGTTCACCATGCCGATGATCCGCAGCCGCTGATTGCCGAGGCCGAATGGCATGGCGAGATCCTGCGCGAACCGCGCGGCACGGGGGGGTTCGGTTACGACCCGCTGTTTCTGGTGCCGGAATTCGGTCTTACAGGTGCTGAACTGTCGCCGCAGGAAAAAAATCGCGTCAGCCACCGCGGGCGGGCGTTGTCACAGCTGTTGACCCGTTTGCGCGCGGCGCAGACGGCCTAACGCGGTCCATCGATACATGCCGTGTCTTCCCTGAACCTTTCCGCGGGATTACAGGCCACGCCGCAGTTCGATGCGCTGCCACCACTGTCGCTGTACATCCATGTGCCCTGGTGTGTGCGTAAATGTCCCTACTGTGATTTCAATTCGCATGAAGCGCGCGGCGAACTGCCCGAAGAGGCTTATGTGGCCGCGTTGCTCGCCGATCTCGAAATGACGCTGCCGCAGGTCTGGGGGCGACCGGTGCTGACAGTATTCATCGGCGGCGGCACACCGAGCCTGCTGTCGGTGGCTGCGATGGATACCTTGCTGTCAGGCGTGCGTGCGCGGCTTCCACTGGCTGCCGATGCGGAAATTACACTCGAGGCGAATCCCGGCACGGTCGAGGCTGGCAAGTTCGCCGGTTTCCGCGCGGCCGGCGTGAACCGCTTGTCGCTGGGCATCCAGAGCCTGAACGACAGGCACCTGAAAGCACTCGGCCGCATCCACGATGCTGATGAAGCGCGTCGTGCCGCAGATCTGGCCCTGACAACTTTTGACAACGTGAATCTGGATCTGATGTACGGCTTGCCGGAGCAGACCGTTGCGGAAGCGGGAGCGGATCTGGCTGCGGCCATCGCTTTGGGATCACAGCACCTCAGCGCCTATCACCTGACGATAGAACCGAACACCTGGTTTCACCGGTATCCGCCGAGCGTGCCCGATGACGATACCGCGGCGGCAATGCAGGATGCGGTGGAGGCGCAACTCGCTGCGGCAGGATTCGAACACTACGAAACCTCTGCGTTCGCCCGCGCCGGCAAGCGCAGCAGGCACAATCTGAATTACTGGAAATTCGGCGACTATCTCGGTATCGGCGCTGGCGCGCATGCAAAAATATCATTTAAAAACAATATATTGCGTGAGTCCCGCACAAGACAGCCGAAGGCCTACCTGGAACGTGCCGGCAGCGATGCGGTCTTCAGTGAGCACCGCGACGTGCCAGTGGCGGAATTACCGGGTGAATTCATGATGAATGCGCTGCGCCTGAATGATGGTTTTGATCTTGACCTGTTTCGTGCGCGTACCGGGCTTGATCTGACGTGCATCCTGCCGCTTCTGGATGCAGCCGAATCCCGCGGCTTGCTGATCCGCGACCACCGTAGTGCCGTGCCGACGGCGCTGGGCCGGCGTTTTCTCAACGACTTGATTGGTTTGTTTCTCGACTGAGTGCGTCGCGGTTGGGATTCAAACATTGCGTTTGCCGGTTGTCGGGCTAGAATAGCTCCGCTTCCCGGTGAGTAGCGTCGGATTCAACCGCGCACTTGCAGGGCACACAACCAGATCCATCATGATCGGAGGAGATCAATGAGTATCAAGCACAGTCTTATTGCGTCCTGCCTTGCCGTTGCCGCGCTGTCGAGCGGTGTTGTCCATGCGCAGGCCTATCCCAGCAAGCCGGTACGTTTTATTGTGACCTATCCCGCCGGCGGCAGCTCCGATGTAATGGCGCGCATCATCGGCAAAAAACTCACCGAAATGTGGGGCCAGCAGGTTCTGGTGGATTCCCGCCCGGGCGCCGCTGGCGCAGTCGGCATGGAATACGCGGCGAAGCAGGCGCCCGATGGTTATACCTTCCTGCTCGGCAATTTCGGGCCGGTGCTGGCCAATCCGCTGCTGAACAAGGTCAAATACGACGTCGACAAAGAGTTCGTGCCGGTGTCCCAGATTACACGCGCCGCTAATATCCTGGTCATACCGAATACCTTGCCGGTGAAAAACGTCAGGGAGCTGGTAGCCCTGGCAAAAAAGAATCCGGGCATGACCTATGCCACCAGCGGCCCCGGCAGCATGTCCCACCTGATCGGTGAAATGTTCAAGCGAGAGGCCAAGGTGGATATCACTACTGTTCCGTACCAGGGTGGCGTGTTTTCAATCGCTGCCGTGCAGGGCGGCCATATCATGATGATGTTCTCTGATGCTCCGCCGGTGATGGGCAATCTGAAGGCTGGGAAGCTGAAGGCGCTCGCGGTGACCAGCGGCCAACGCACGCCATTCACACCGGAACTGCCGACACTGGCGGAACAGGGTGTGAAGGGTTTTGATGCCGCCAACTGGTGGGGCATCATGTTCCCGGCAGGCGTGCAGAAAGCAATGGTCGATAAAGTATCGACCGATCTTGGCAAGGCGTTGTCGGATGCCGAAGTCAAGAAGAACCTCGGTACGATGGCGATCGAGGCTGTGTACAGCCCACCCGAACAGTTTGCGGCATTCATCCAGTCGGAGCGCAAGCGCTGGGGCGATGTGATTCGCGAAGCGAAGATCGGCGGGACCCAGTAACGCCGTAATGTTTGTGGCGAACGGCGGCCTGCAGGCCGCCGTTTTTTATGGCTTGCGCCGGAACACGATATCCCAGACATCGTGTCCGAGTTTCAGGCCGCGGGTCTCGAACTTGGTCTGCGGACGATAGGCCGGCTTGTCGGCGAAACCGGTGGCGGTGTTGACCAGCGCCGGTTCCGCGCCGAATACCGCAAGAATCTGTTCCGCATATTCCTGCCAGTCAGTCGCCGCGTGAAGATAACCACCGGGTTTGAGGCGTGATGTGGCCAGCGCGATAAACGGTGCCTGGATCAGGCGACGTTTTTGCTGACGCTTTTTCGGCCAGGGATCGGGGAAAAAAATGTGCAGGCCGTCGAGGCTGCCCGGCGCAATCATTGTTTCCATGACGGCCACTGCATCATGCTGGATTACACGTACATTGGCCAGTCCAAGCTCGTCTATCTGCTTGAGCAGGCTGCCGACCCCGGGTGTGTGGACTTCGATACCGATGTAATCGCATTCCGGATGCGCGGCGGCGATGGCAACAGTTGTTTCCCCCATGCCGCAGCCAATTTCCAGAATGCGTGGTGCGTTGCGGCCGAACACGGCGTCCAGATTGAGCGGAGACTCACTGAATTCAATGCCCAGTCGTGGCAGCAGCGTGTCATGGGCGCGGCGTTGCGCGTTCGAGACGCGACCCTGGCGCAGCACGTAGCTGCGTATGCGCGGTTGTTCTGTGGTCATGTTGCGGATTGTTGCCGGATGGCCGGCGAAATCAGGGTTTGCCGATCATGCCGCCGGTGGGTGAACTCGGTGATGCCGAATACAGTTTTTTCGGCATGCGTCCGGCAAGGAAAGCGGCGCGGCCGGCCTCGACCGCCTTGCTCATGGCCGTTGCCATCAGCACCGGATTTTTTGCGGCAGCCACCGCGGTATTCATCAGTACGGCATCACAACCCAGTTCCATCGCGATGGCGGCATCAGACGCGGTGCCGACGCCGGCATCAACCACCACCGGCACCTTGGCGTTCTCGATGATGATCTGCAGATTCCACGGGTTAAGGATGCCCATGCCCGAGCCGATCAGCGAGGCCAGCGGCATCACCGCGACACAGCCGATGTCTTCGAGCTGTTTGGCGATGATCGGGTCGTCGGAGGTGTAGACCATGACCTTGAAGCCGTCCTTGACCAAGGTTTTCGCGGCGGCGATGGTTTCAACCACATTCGGATAAAGCGTTTTCGGATCGCCCAGCACTTCCAGCTTGACCAAGTCATGACCGTCGAGCAGTTCACGCGCGAGCCGCAAGGTACGCACGGCATCGTCCGCCGTGTAACAGCCGGCGGTATTCGGCAGCATTGTGTATTGCGACGGCGGCAGGGCATCCAGCAGATTGGGCTCGCCGGGGTTTTGTCCGATGTTGGTGCGGCGGATGGCTACGGTGACGATCTGTGCACCGCTGGCTTCGACGGCTGCTTGGGTCTCCGCAAAATCCTTGTATTTGCCGGTGCCGATCAGCAGCCGGGAATTGTAGGATTTGCCGCCGATGACCAGCGGATCGAGGTTTTCGTTGGGTTTCATGGGTTGATCAGGGTTACAGTCGGTTTGAAGGATTGCAGTGTGCACCGGTGTGGGGCCTCGGGCAATGATTCCGGGTTTGCCGCGGATCAACCGCCCCCGACGGCGACAACGATTTCCAGGCGGTCGCCATCCTGCAGCATGCACTGTGCAAACTGGCTGCGCGGGACGATGTCGCCATTGCGCTCCATCGCGATGCGTTTGCCGCCGAGATCGAGTTCACTGATCAGGTCTGCGCAGCAAAGCGGGCGGTCGAAGGTTCGCAGTGTGCCATTGATCATCAGGGAAATCATGGGGAGCTAGTTGATGGTAAGGGTTGACGCAAGTCAGGGCCGGCTCAGATCGGGCCCGTAAAAATCGGGGTTGAGACTAGAATGATATTTTACCGTTTCGCACGTGTAATTTCGACCGGAGCCTAATGCCCCATGGCCTCAAACCTGCTGGATCGTCATTATCTGACGCCACTGTTCGAACCCGCTTCGGTCGCCATCATTGGCGCCAGCACCCGGCCCGGTTCGATCGGCGCGGTGCTGATCGACAACATGCTGAGCGCCCCTTACAAAGGGGCCTTGTTCGCGGTTAATCCACGGCAGACCAGCATCAAGGGCGTACCCTGCTTTCCCGGTATCGACAAGGTGCCACAGCGCGTGGATCTGGCGGTTATCGCAACGCCGCCCGAGACCGTGCCTCAGCTGATCACGGAATGCGGCCTTGCCGGGGTGCGTTCGGTGGTGGTGATCACCGCCGGGTTTTCCGAGGTGGGTCCGGAAGGGGCGAGACTGGAACGCGAACTTCTGGAAAACGCACGCCGCCACCGGGTGCGCGTGATCGGTCCCAACTGTCTGGGAGTGATGCGACCCGGCATCGGCCTTAACGCCACTTTCGCCCGCGGCAATGCGCTGCCGGGTTCGCTGGGTCTCGTTTCGCAGTCCGGCGCACTGTGCACGGCCATGCTTGACTGGGCAACACCGAACAAGATCGGCTTTTCCAGTGTGGTGTCCCTGGGCGGTTCACGTGACATTGATTTCGGCGAGATCATCGATTATCTGGTCAATGATTCGAAGACCGAGCACATCCTGCTCTACATCGAGGGCGTGCGCGACGCGCGGCGCTTCCTGTCAAGCCTGCGTGCGGCGGCACGGCTGAAGCCGGTCATTCTGATGAAGGTTGGACGGCATCCTGTGGGTTCGCGCGCTGCGGTTTCGCACACCGGCGCGATCGTCGGCGCTGACGACGTGTTTGATGCGGCCATTCATCGTGCAGGCGCGGTACGGGTGACGACGATTGGCCAGCTCGTTGCCGCTGCACAGGCGCTGTCGTCGCACATCCGGCCGCGCGGTGATCGCCTGGCGATCATCACCAACGGCGGTGGACCCGGCGTCATGGCTGCGGATCGTGCGGCAGATCTGGGCATCCCGCTCGCGGAACTGTCGACCGCCACCATTGAATCGTTGCAGACAGTATTGCCGTCGAACTGGTCGCACGGCAATCCGATGGATCTGATCGGTGATGCCGATGCCACGCGATACAGCGCCGGTTTGAGCGCCTGCCTTTCCGACGAAAATGTCGATGGTGCGCTGGTGATGCTGACGCCGCAGGCGATGACCGAGCCTTCGGCAGTGGCCGATGCCGTGGTTGCAGCGGCGCGCGGCCATTCGAAACCGGTACTGGCCTGCTGGATGGGTGATGCCTCGGTGATCGACGGACGAAGGCGTCTCGCGAAAGCGGGCATCCCGGTGTTTCGCACGCCTGAGCCTGCGGTGGAAATGTTTGCGCATGTGTCATCGTTTTACCGTAACCAGCGCGCCCTGATGCAGACCCCCGGTCCCCAGGCACTGCGTGCAGCGCCCGATCTTGAAGCGGCACGACTGATCATCGACTCGGTACTGACCGACCGGCGCAGCGTGCTCAATGAAATTGAATCCAAGGCGCTGCTGTCCGCATTCCGCTTGCCGGTGGCCAAGACGGTCGTCGTGCATAGCGCCCATGAAGCCATGCTGATTGCCGGCGAACTGGGCTATCCGGTGGCGCTGAAAATCGATTCGCCGGACATCACGCACAAGACCGATGCCGGCGGCGTGTTGCTGAATCTGAATACCGCGCAGTCGGTGCTGACGGGGTATCAGCAGATCATTGATGCCGTGGCGCGCAAGCAGCCGCAGGCGCGGGTGAATGGCGTGTCCGTCGAACCCATGGTGGTCCGCCGCAATGGCCGGGAACTGATGGTCGGGGTGATCCGTGATCCGGTGTTTGGCCCGGCCATAGCCTTCGGTTCCGGTGGCATCGCCGTTGAAGTGCACAAGGATCGTGCGGTGGCGTTGCCGCCGCTCAATTCCTTCCTGGTGGAGGAGATGATCCGCAGCACGCGGGTATCAAAACTGCTGGGCCCGTTCCGCAAGATGCCGGCGGTGAACCGGGAGGCTTTGGAGGAAGTGCTGCTGCGGATTTCGGAAATGGTCTGCGAGCTGCCATGGATTGAGGAGCTCGACATCAATCCGCTGATTGTCGATGAGAGCGGTGCCATTGTTGCCGATGCCCGCATCGTTGTCGGCCAGCATGCGCCGGTGCGCGGACGTTACGGCCACATGGCGATTCACCCCTATCCGGCGCGTCTGGTCAGTACCTGGCAACCGCCCGAGGGCGAGCTGGTCACATTGCGTCCGATTCGTCCGGAAGATGCCGAACTCGAGCAGGAATTCGTGCGCGGTCTGTCGCCCGAGAGCAGGCGTTTTCGTTTCATGGATACGTTGCGCGAGCTGACGCCGACGATGCTGGTGCGTTTTACGCAGATTGATTACGACCGGGAAATGGCATTTGTCGCGATCGTGCAGCGTGACGGCAAGGAAGTTGAAGTTGGCGTCTGCCGTTACATCACCAATCCCGATGCGGTGACCTGTGAATATGCGATCGTGGTTGCCGATGACTGGCAGCGTCGGGGATTGGGGCGGCGCATGATGGGGGTGCTGATCGAGGTGGCGCGCCGCCGTGGACTGGAGGCGATGATCGGCCACGTACTAAGCAGCAACCGCGGCATGCTGCAGCTCTGCCAGGATATGGGCTTTGTGGTCTCCGACAGCAGTGATGATCCGCAGGTGAAGCGGGTGACGCTGGCGTTGAAGGGCGACTGATCCGATTAAGCTCACGTTGTGGATGTCAGCGCCAGAGCCGCCGGGCGGCGATGTTAAACTGCAGCATCACCCATTTAGCCGCTTTTGAGCCTTTATCTTGCAACGACACGATCTTCCTGATTCAAGGCTGTTGCAGCTGACGGTCGCGGCCGTCATTGCCATTGTGCTCTGGTTTGTCGCCCGTGGCGTGTTGCCCGAAACCTGGCGCTCGCCGGGCAGTCCGGAGCTGTATTTGACGGGGGTCGCTGGTGTATTGCTGTTGCTGGTGCCGGTGGCGTTTGTTATTGCGAAACGCGGCGGCAGCGGTGCCAATCCGGTCAACTGGTTCAATGCCCACATTGCCTGCTCGCTGTTGGGTATGGTGTTGATCGCCATTCACTCGGGCGGATTCCTGCGTCGTCCTCCGGCGCTGCTGTTGCTGGCATTGATTGCGCTGGCCGTGCTGGGTGTCTGGGGGCGGGTGCGCGGATCGCGCCGTATGGCGGCAACGTTTGCGTCGAAAGCGCCGGGGTTTACGGTGCCAGATGCGGCAACCCGTGACAGGCTGCGTGTATTAATCGCGGAGAAGCGCCAACTTCTGGCGCAACTGGATCCACAAGCGAATGAAGGCACGTTTTCGGTCAACCTGCCGCATTTGATTCGCAGCCCAGGACTGGCGATGGCCTATCGCAAACTGGCACGCGAGGAATCGCTGTTGCTGGGAACCCGCGCAGCGGTATCCGCCAAGCAGGCCTGGTGGCGTCCCTTGCACATGGCGCTGGCCTGGCTGTTCGTGTTGGGCGTAGTGATCCATGTGATCACTGTCACATTTTTCGCCGGTTACGTCGCCGATGGCGGACCGATTACCTGGTGGCATTTGCGGGCATGGGGGGGCTGACATGGACGGCGTAAATACAGGACCTTCCGAACGCGTTGCGCTGCTGATTGACCTTGAGCGCTGCACCGGCTGCAAAAGCTGCGAGGCGGCGTGCAAGACCGAGCATCGCCTCGGCCCCGGCGAATATCGCAACAAGGTGGTGTGGGCGAGTGCACTGGAGGAGGCGGGCCTCGCCTTCCTGACGCTGACCTGCCAGCACTGCGAACGTCCGGCCTGCCTGCGCGCCTGTCCGGTGAATCCGAAAGCCATTGCCAAGGATCCGGTCACCGGTGTCGTGCGTGTGGATGAATCGCGCTGTACTGGTTGCGGTGAATGCGTCATCGCCTGTCCGTACAGTGCGATGGGTTATGACGCCCAGGGCCATCATGCGGTGAAATGCGACCTGTGTTCGGAGCGTCGTGCGGAAGGTTCAACAACAACCGCCTGCGCCAGCGTCTGCCCGACACAGGCGATCCGTTTCGGCAAGCGCGACGAATTGCTGGCTGATGCCAGGCAGTCCGGCCGTCTGCCGCGCGACAACGATCATTTCCTGCTCGGACCGGCGACGGTTTATCTTGAACGCACGACGCCGCGCAATGAAGCGACGCCGACTTCGATCACGCCGGCGCGTGCACATCCCGGCGAATCGCAGCGGCCTTCATTCATGGACGGGCTGGCGGCGCAGATTGCCGTGCAGGCGCAGAAGCCGGTGTTTCCCTATGGCGAAACGCGCGTCGACACCGCGCCGGATCGTGTTGTGCCCGGTGGCTGCAATATTTGTTTCAATTGCTGCACGGTTAAATTTCACTTTAAAAACAATAAGTTAATCAAGATCACCGGCAACGAAGATGATCCGCTGCTGAAGGGGCGTGTCTGTCCCAAGTCGCAATTGACGCTGCAGATGTATCACAGCGAACACCGGCTGCTGTATCCGCAAAAGCGCGTGGGTGCGCGCGGTGAAGGAAAATTTGAACGTATCTCCTGGGATCAGGCGCTGGATGAAATCGCCGACAAGCTGAAGGTCATCCGCGACCAGTACGGCGCGGAAGCGTTGGCGATGTTCATCGGTACCCGCACCGGCATCCTCGATTACCGTGCGACGACCAAGATGTTTGCGCAAATGTTCGGCACGCCGAACAAGGACGGCACCGATCCCTTCTGCGCCAGCGGCAAAAACGTCGCATTCGAGATCACGCTGGGCAGCATCGGCAGCGGCAACAGTTATACCGAAAACGATCTCGGTTCCGCCGAATTGTACGTTTATATCGGCGACAATCAGGCTGAGACCCGACCCGTTTATTTCGGCATGATCAATGACTGGCGGATCAAAAACGGCGCAAGGATGGTTGCGGTTGATCCGCGGTTGACGGCAACGGCTTCAAAAGCCGACCGCTGGCTGCCGATCCGTCCCGGCACCGACATGGCGCTGGGGCTGGCGTTGGCGCAGCACATTCTCGCCAACAATCTGCATGACGCAAAGTTCTGCGCGGACTGGATGCTCGGCTTCGAGCAATGGCGCGCCTTCATCCTGCAGAAAAATTACACGCCGGAATGGGCCGAGCAAAGTACCGGCATTGCGGCAGCCGACATCAAACGTCTGGCCGAAGAGATTGCCGCGGCCGACGGCTGCGTGATTTTCGCCAGCCGCGGCGTCAACCAGCACACCAACAGCACACAGACCAACCGCGTGCTGATGTTTGTCGCGGCGATCACCGGCAACTGGGGCCGGCGCGGCGGCGCCTTCTTCAACATGAGCGCGGGCACGCCGATTGCCGCGAAGGTGCCGGAACACCGTGCGCCGAAAATCAACAAGCAGCGGGTGCGGCGCAGTCCTGCGGGCTGGACCGAGGCGATGCTCCACGGCAAGCCCTATCCGATCCGCGCGCTGATCACCTGCAACAACCCGATGGCGCAGTGGCCGGGGCAGGCGAAAGCGCGCGAGGCGTTTGCCGCACTGGACCTGATGGTGCACATCGAGTTGTTCGCCAATGAAACCTCGGCCTTTGCCGATTACCTGTTGCCGGCGGCGAGCGGCATCGAGAAGGGCGAGATCGGCCGTTCCAACGACGACCGCCGCATCGTGTGGATCGACAAGATGATTGATCCGCCGGGTGAGGCGAAGTCGGATACCTGGATCTGGATCGAACTTGGCAAACGTTTCGGTTTTGATGATGTGCTGAAAGACAAATACAAGGATCCGGCGGTGTTCTGGGATGAGGTCTGCATCGACAGTCCTGGCCTGCGCGGTTGTACCCAGAAGCGTTTGCATTCGGTGCCGTACCGCTGGGTACGTCAGCCGGTCGCCACGGAAGATGCGCCGGAAATCGAGACCCTGTTTCTCGAGGGCACCACGGTACCGGGCGGTGCACCGGGCCGGCGCTTCCCGACCAAATCGGGCAAGCTCGAATTCTGGACGGATGAACTCGAAGCCAAGTTCAATGTGCTGGGATTATCGGCCTTGCCCGAGTTTTATTCGGAGCGGGAACAGTTAGTGGATTTGCCATACATGGAGTTGCTGGAAACCGATGGCGAGGCCGGCGTGATTTCACCCTTCTGTTCTCCGGCAACCGGCAGTGCGCGCGGCCGCATCGTTGCGCCGGGACCCGATCACCCCGGACAGAAACTGCGCGAACAGGGCTTCGATACCGAACTCGTTACCGGCCGTCCGTCCGCGGCGCATTTCCATAGCTGGACGCATTATTTCTGGCAGTCGCAGGAAATGTGGCCGGACCTGTTTTGCCAGATCCATCCCGACAAGGCGGCGAAACTCGGCATCAAGGATGGAGAACGGGTGCGCGTCGAGTCGGCACACGGCAGCATCGAAGCCATGGCCTGGGTGCATGCCGGGATTCGGCCGACCGCGGTGTTCATCCCGATCGGCTGGGGCGAGCGCCAACCCTATAACCCGTGGCGTCCGGTGAATTTTCTCACCGATAGCACCCAGCGCGATCCGGTATCGGATCAGACCAACCTCAAGGTGCTGCTGTGCCGGGTGTCGCGCGCCTGAATGTGCTCTGCTGGGCGGTTGGATTCTTTGGGCAGGCGCTATTTCGTGACTTTGGATTTTACGTAGGGCAGCGACCATGCGGCACGGTCTGCTGATCTTCGTGATGTTGTGCTGCAACTGGGCCAGCGCGGCTTTGCCGGGTGTGACCGAGTTGGGCAAGTCACCCGAGGCAGTCACTGACCACGAACTCGCGGTACTGCTCGACAAACGCTTGCTCAAGGCGGATGTCGTTGCCATCGGTGAGAGCGTTCATGGTTCTGCCGGCATGCTGCAGATGCAGAGCCGGCTGATCCGTTATCTGGTAGTCAATCACGGCATACGCCTGCTGGTTTGGGAAACGGGAGTGTTGCGCAGTCAAGATTTGAGCCGCTGGGTAACCGCCTGTGCGCATTCCCGGACATCGCCACCCATTGATGTGCTGTATATGCCCACTGCGGCGGATTTGCCGTTATGGGAGTGGATTTGCGATTACAACCGGGCGAACCCCGGTGCACCGGTGGTGTTTCGCGGAATGGATGTCTGGGATCGGCCGTGGCTGCATTACGCCCAGCTCCGGTCCGCCGCCGCTGTCGCAGCAATCGACAGTACTTTGCTAGATGCCGTATCTGCGAATTGCCCGGGGTATCGCGCCACGGAATGGGCGCATATGGATGCGGTTGTTGCGCAACTGCAGCTTGCGGGGAGCACGTTGCGAGAAAGTGGTCATGAACGCTGCCGCGTGGCGTTGTCCGGCGTACTTGATCATGCGCAGCTGCGGGCGCAGCAACTGCAGGGAGCGAATCCCGCCGGTGCTGGCTCTGCGTTCGAAGCGGCATTGTCGGCATCGACCCTGCTGGGTTGGCTGGGCTTCCATTATTACGATGGAGTCGACGATATCCGCAGTTGGAATGAGCGTGACCTTGCCCAAGGGCGCAACCTGAGGCTGATCATGGCGCAGAACGGTGCGTCGCGGGCAATCCTGTCGGCACATATCAGCCATGTGTCGCATAACCGATCATCAGCCAACTGGTGGGGATACGGGGACCTCAAGTCCGGAGTTTTTTTCTACCAGAAACTCAGCGGCAAACGCGTGTTCAATATTGCGCTGACGGCGTATCAGGCCAGTGGCACCCAGGGCGAATGGATGTTGCCGACGGCGGTCAATTCGATCGACAGGGTGTTGTATGAAGCAGGTCACCGGCTGGCGTTTTTTCATGCGGATGCCGGGTTTCTTTCCCCGTATCAGCGGTGGTGGATGCAGAACGGCAACGCGGTTGGTATGGAGAACGGCATCGAACTGGTGCCACGCGATCATTTCGACGCCTATTTTTTCACTGATCAGTCGTTGCTGGACCGGCCGTTGCCGGGTCGACCGATTTGGCAACCATGATCCCTGCGCACCGTGACCGTATGTATCGATGGCATTCAACGCAAGGGCAAGGACTGAAATTCACAATTCGTAATCTGTTGCTGGTGATTTTTGTGGAGTGGGATTAATGCCGAAACTTGGCAGAGGCTGATTTTGTGGTGATTGCCTGCATCGCCGGTGACCTGCACTTCCTGGAGCAGTCCGTACCGGATTGTAGGGACCACATTTATAGGCATTGCACCGAATGGGAATCGCCCGCCCGGAAGATCTAGAATTTCCCTGACGACTCTGCTGTCACCGAAATAGATGTTGCTGATGTCAAACCGGTATTTCGATTTGCGGATGATTGCAGGGAATCCCAGGCGCCGTCGAAAGTGAGTCCGGTCAGACTGGGCGCCGTGTCGGAAATGTAATCAGTCATGTGGTCCAACAGCGCCACGTAAAGCGGGGAGGGATCCTTGCCGATGCGTTCGCGCAGGCCATAGGCCAGCGGTGATTGCATCCACGCTGCGCCGTGATTCAAGTGCACTTCGTCTAGTCGTTCAAGTGAGTCGACAAGATAGACGGCTCCAGCCGCCCGGTTCTCTTGCTGAAAATCATTGACCGCCAGCTGATAGCATTGCCGATTGTCACAAAAAACGGAAGTGCAGCGACTCAGGGGTGGGGTGTTATCCAGAAAAACCCAGTCGATCGGCATCTCAAATTGATCGCCGGATGTTATAAACCGGCGCTTGATGCTGAGATCAATGGATCCCAAGCCTTTGACGAAAACCCAACTGTGCGGAATTTGCGTGTAGCTGACAGATTGATGCCTCACACCGCTGCGTACACCGAAAAAAGCCTCGCCATGTGCTATCAGTGTTTCGAAGCCGAACCCTTGAAGCAGAAAATGCAGAAGCCATGCGTGGTCGCGGCAATTCCATCCGGCGTCCACGTTGTTGCCGATCATGCACGGATCGGTCCACAGGAAATGATGTAGTTCCCGAAGGAATCCGGGCGAGACCAGCTTGCGCAGGGGAAAGCTTGATTTTGGAGAGAATTTCAAGTTTGAGCGATACCGGCGTCGGGGGATTGATGTTTGGCTGTCGCTAAGCATGACGATCAACGAGCGTCAGGTCAGACAGAGATACACATCATTTCTTGCGCGAGCCTTACGAATGCTCATGGGGTTATGCACGTCGCAAATGGATCGTCGAGAATGTTCGCCTTTTGTAAACGAGAGTTGACGCGCCAGGGGCAAGCGGGACTCTGGTGTGCGCGACTTGTGTACGGACGTCACATATGCCGTACAATCAGCACCGCTGCGGGTGTAGTTCAATGGCAGAACGGCAGCTTCCCAAGCTGCATACGAGGGTTCGATTCCCTTCACCCGCTCCAGATTTATCCTGATTGCATCCTGATTTCCTGGTGACCCGGCACATCCGATGTCCAGAACTGATCCCTGTTCGATGGCGCTGCGATGACAATCCGGCGTGACGCTGCAATCGAGGAATTCGCTCCATTGCTGGTCGCTTGGCAGAAGCGCCATGGCCGCCACGACCTTCCTTGGCAAAAGACGCGTGATCCTTATGCGGTCTGGCTTTCGGAAATCATGCTGCAGCAGACGCAGGTCAGTGCGGTGATACCGTATTACGAGCGTTTTCTTGAACGGTTTCCGACCATTGCGAATCTGGCCGCGGCGCCGGCGGACGATGTGCTCGCGCTTTGGAGTGGACTCGGTTATTACTCGCGGGCGCGCAATCTGCATCGCGCTGCACAGAACATCGTCGCCGATCACGGCGGTCTTTTCCCGCGGACGCTGGACTCGGTGATGGCGTTGCCGGGCATCGGTCGTTCCACTGCTGCGGCGATTCTTGTTTTCGCATTCGGCAAACGCGGCGCGATTCTCGACGGCAACGTCAAACGCGTGCTGGCGCGGGTTCGCGGTATCGCCGGGTATCCCGGCGAAAGCGCCGTGGCAGCGCAGCTCTGGACGCAGGCTGAACTGCTGTTGCCGAAAACCGGCCTGCGCGCGTACACGCAGGGCCTGATGGATCTCGGCGCGACGGTTTGCGTGCGTCGCAATCCGCGCTGTGCAGAGTGCCCGGTTCAGGCGCTGTGTGTTGCGCATCGGAATGGTCGCACCCTCGAACTGCCAACGCCGAAACCGCGCAAGGCGCTACCGCAGCGGCGGACCATGATGCTGGTGCTGCAGCGTGCCGGCGAAGTGCTCCTGGAGAAACGTCCGTCTTCCGGTATCTGGGGTGGGATGTGGTGTTTTCCCGAGGCCGATGCCGATGCTGATGCGGCGGTGGTCTGTGCGCAGCGTTACGGCGCGCATGTCGAATTGCGCGACGCATTACCAGTCATCGCGCACGGTTTTACGCATTACCACCTCGATATTCTGCCGCAGCCTGCGGTGGTCAAGAGATGGCCGCATCGCGTCGCCGAACCCGGCTTGCTGTGGATTTCGGTCGAAGATGCGCGCGCTGCGGCGATTCCAACGCCGGTGCGCGGCATCCTTGAGCAATTGGCTGGGCGTTCACGCCGCTGACCTTCGGCGCCTGCCGGCATGACCGATCAACGAAACAGCACACCGCATTCCACTGAGTGGAGCGACATCCGCGTCTGGCGCAAGGCACAGCGTGATCGCTGCATTGCCTGGCGCACCGGAATTGAAGAAGCGCAGCGCGTGATGTGGGGGAAGCAGATTACGGCGTCACTGCTGGCGTTGCTGCAGACGCCCGCAGCGCGGACCATCGGTTTCTGCTGGCCCTATCAGTCTGAATTTGACGCCCGTTTTGCTGTTCGTCGCTGCTGCGATGCCGGTGCGACTGCAGCCTTGCCCGAAGTGATCGGGAAAGGATTGCCATTGCGATTCCGGCAGTGGTGGCCCGGCGCACCGATGACAAGCGGCGTGTATGACATTCCGGTACCCGATGGGACGCCCGAGTTGCGGCCTGACTTGCTGGTGCTGCCGATGAATGCCTTTGATGATCGCGGTTACCGGCTCGGTTACGGCGGCGGTTATTTTGATCGAACGATAGCGGCGTTGAAGCCGCGCATCGTGACCATCGGTGTATCGCACGAATACTGCCGCGTGCCGACGATTCATCCGCAGGCGCACGATATTGCGATGGACATTGTGGTGACCGAGGCGGGTGTTTGTAAGGCGGGCGGTGTCTTGCTGGCGCGACTGGATGCGGAGACGGCGCACGCACATCTGCAAAAGCTTATCGGCGGTCGGGATGCCGTCGAGGGAAATTAATAACTATTTGATTTTATTGATTTTTTCTATGATGCCGTGGGCCAGCAGCAATTCCCGCAGTTTTTCCAGCCGGTCACCGGTATCGGTCATTTCCAGCAGTGCCTGCTTTTCCTGCGGCGTGATGGGCAGGATCTCCGCGAGCCGGTAGCTGACCCACACCGGATTCTCCATTTGTATCGGGCCCGGCACGCTGTCGGCGCCAGCGCGTTTGATGGCCAGACGCAAGACTTCTTCGCAGGCCTCGTCCATTACAGCGTTTGTTGTGGCCTCTGGCAGCATCTCGATCTTGCCGATGATCAGCCCGCTGCTGTTGACCGTGGTGTCGAGAATCCGGAAGCGTTCACCGCCGCGCGCGAGCAGCGCAAACAGATTGGGATGCGGCACATCCCATTGCTCGATGGTTGCAAGACATCCGGTCGATTGCGGCGTCGCGGGCTGGCCGATTTCCTGCCCTTCACGGATCAGGCAGACGCCGAAGGGTGTGCTGTCGCGCAGACAGGCCTTGGTCATGTCGACGTAACGCTGCTCAAAAACCTTCAGTGGCAGCAACCCGCCCGGAAACAGCACCGTACCCAGCGGGAACAGCGGTACTTCGCGCACGTCGCTCATGTGCCGAGTTCGCGGTGGCGGGCGAGCGTGCGGGTGCGGTCGCGGAAGCGTGCGGCCAGGGTTTCGACAAAAAACACCGAGCGATGCCTGCCGCCGGTGCAGCCGATGGCCACAGTCAGATAACTGCGGTTGTCGAGTTCGAACGCTGGCAACCAGTCAGCAATGAAGCGGTTGATGTCTTCGAGCATGCGCATGGCGTCCGGCGTCGCGCGCAGGAATTCGGCGACCGGCGCATCGCAGCCGGTGAGCGGACGCAGTTGCGGGTCGTAATGCGGGTTGGGCAGACAGCGCACGTCGAAGACGAAATCCGCATCCAGCGGAATGCCGTGCTTGAAGCCGAAAGACTCGAACAGCAGAGTCAGTCCGGCGACGGGTGCGGCGGCAAAGTCCTTGACCCAGGCACGCAGCGTATTGGGAGCGAGGTCGCTGGTGTCGATATGGTGCGCCATGTCGGAGATGCCCGCGACCAGTTCTTTTTCGCGGGCGATGCATTCCGGCAGCGTCAACCCGGTTGTGGACAGCGGGTGACGGCGACGGGTTTCGGAATAACGCTTGATCAGGGTTTCGGCTTTGGCTTCGAGGAACATCACGCGCACTTCGACACCGTCGTTGCGCAACAGGGTCACCAGTTCCGGGAGTTCAGTGATGGCCTCACCGGTTCGCACGTCGATCGTCAATGCCACGCGTTCGGTGCCTGAGGTACGCAGGGTCTCCACCAGATTGCCGATCATGTTCACAGGCAGGTTGTCCACACAATAGAACCCGGCGTCTTCCATCACCGCCAGTGCGACGCTTTTGCCGGAGCCGGAAAGGCCTGTGATGAGGATCAGTTGCATGACTTGTCGGCGATACGAATCAGTCGTCGCGGTTATGCATGGCCTGAGCCTGGCGCTCGACGAATTCGCGGGTGCTGTCGATGCCGCGCATCTGCAATACATGGTTGCGTACCGCGGCTTCAGTCAGCACGGCAAGATTGCGGCCGGCGGCGACAGGGATGGTTACCTTGCGGATTTCCACATCCATCAGTGATTCGCTGCCGGGTTTAAGCGGCAGCCGGTCAAGATAGGTCGGATCCGTACCCGACGGGCGCTCAAGATGAACCACGATCTTGACGTTTTTCCGTGGACGCAAGGCGGCTTCACCGAAAATTGTGCGAATGTTGAGCACGCCGAGCCCGCGAACTTCAAGAAAATCACGCAGCAGGGCGGGGCAGCGTCCCTCGACGCTTTCCGGTCCGACGCGGTATAGCTCGACCACATCATCGGCGATGAGGCCGCTGCCACGACTGATCAGTTCCAGCGCCAGTTCGCTTTTGCCGACACCGGAGTCGCCGGTGATCAGTACACCTACACCCAGCACATCGAGAAACACGCCGTGTACGGTGGTCGAATCCGCCAGTGCACGCGCAAGATGAGGGCGCATGATCCACATCAGCTCGACGCTGGCAATCGGTGACGAAAACAGGGGGGTATGGGTGTCTTCGGCGACTTCAAGCAGCGCCGGCGGTATGTCGTTGGCCCCTGCGACAATAAAGCAGGCGAGCTCGCGGGTGGTCGTGCGTTTCAGCAGAGCGCGGCAGTCTGCCGGATCCAGGCCGTTGAGATGGTTCACCTCGGACTGCCCCAGAACCTGGATCAGGTTGGGATGGATGAAATTGAGGTGGCCGACCAGACCCTTGGATGAGTCCTTGGTCAGCTCGTTGTCGATGCCCTTGTCGGCGCCGTCACGGCCCGCGATCCAGGTCAGCTGGAGTTTGTCGCGGGTGTCGTCAAACAGTCGGGCTATGCTGACCTGCGGCATTGGGTTCCCATTGTGTGATCAGCTGCAGCAGATCTTCTGGACTGGGCGCATTAAAAAGCTTGTCCCGAAAAACCTTGTCGCAGAACATCTGGGCAAGTTCCGAAAGGATCTGCAGGTGTTCGTCAGTGGCGCGTTCCGGAACAAGCAGCACGAATACCAGGCGAACGTTCTGGCCGTCAGGGGCATCGAATGGAACCGCTTCGCGGACGCGAATCAGTGATCCGGCTGCAGCCTTGATGCCCTTGATGCGGCCATGCGGAATGGCCACACCCTGGCCAAGCCCGGTTGACCCGAGTTTCTCACGGGCAAACAGGCTGTCGAATACCTGATTGCGGGCGATTTGCTGGTGGTTCTCGAACAGCAGGCCCGCCTGTTCAAAGATGCGCTTCTTGCTGGTCAGATCCGCGTCGAGAAGAACATTCGACAGGGGCAGCAGTTTTGCGATCAGGTTCATGGCGCGCGGAATATTGCAGTTCGTCGGGATGGTTTTATTCTTCGACGGCGCGATGTTTGATCGGAGCACTGTCGTGACGGTGGGAGAGATTTTTTTCCTTGTGCTTGATCACGGCACGGTCGAGTTTGCCGATAAGCTGGTCGATGGCGACATACATGTCTTCGCCATGCGCTTCGCAGAATATCTCCTTGCCGCTCAGGTTCACTTTTGCCTCGACTTTATGCTGCAGCTTCTCAACCGTCATGATCACGTTGATGTCGATCACATGATCAAAATGCGCGGTGATTTTTTCCAGTTTGTGCGCGACATGTTCGCGGATTGCCGGGGTAATTTGCAGGTGGTGACCCGTCAGGTGCAGGTTCATGTCTTCTCCTTTTTAAAGGGTTTTTCTCAGATTAACCGGGAGGATTTGCATCGATTCCCGGTATTTTGCAATGGTTCGTCTTGCCACGACTATACCCTGCTGTCCCAGAAGTTCCGAAATCTGGCCGTCGCTGAGCGGAGACCGGGTATTTTCAGCGCTGACCAGCTGTTTGATCAGTGCGCGGATTGCGGTACTGGATGCGGAGCCGCCGGCCTCGGTGGCGACATGGCTGCCGAAAAAATACTTCAATTCGAAGATGCCGCGCGGCGTATGCATGAATTTCTGCGTGGTGACGCGGGACACCGTGGATTCGTGCAGGTTCAGCGTTTCCGCGATTTCGCGCAGTACCAGCGGACGCATGGCCACCTCGCCGTGTTCGAGAAAGTTGCGTTGCCGGTCAACGATGGCCTGGGAGACACGCAAGATGGTTTCAAAGCGCTGCTGAACGTTCTTGATCAGCCACTTGGCTTCCTGCAACTGCGAATTCAGCTGTTGTGCACTGCCGCCGCGGTTGCGCTGCAGAATGTCGGCGTACATGCGGTTGACCCGCAGACGCGGCATCGCGTCCGGATTCAGCGCGGCGACCCACACACCCTTTATCTTTCGCACGATGACGTCGGATACGACAAACCGCGTTTCCTCGGCGGAGAAGCCGCTGCCCGGCCTCGGGTTCAGGCTGGTGATCAGTTTCTGCACGATGCGCAGGCAGGCGTCGTCGCATTTCAGCGTGCGTTTCAGTCTGGCAAAGTCACGCGCGGCAAGCGCATCCAGATGGTTCCTGACGATTTCCAGTGCGGCGTCACGCTGCGGGGTGTCCCCGGGCATGACCGACAGTTGCAGCGAAAGGCACTCCGCGAGATTGCGTGCACCGACACCGATCGGTTCCAGATGCTGCAAGTGTTGCAGCGCGATCGACAGATCGTCTTGATTTACATCAAGTTCCGGAGGGAGCATCTCGCCGATTTCCTCAAGAGACTGAGTCAGGTAGCCGTCGTCGTTGAGTGAGTCGATCAGCAGGTTGACCAGCTGCTTGTCCCGTTCGGAGAGATGGAGCAGGGAAAGCTGGGCGGAGAGGTGGGCGCGCAAAGATGCAGGTTGCTCGGCCAATGGCGGATATTCGTCGTCATCACCGTCGGCGCTGCTGCTGTTTCCGTACGAAGGGCCATCTTCAACATCGAATGGCGCAGTGTCCTCCCCGCTGTCCGGCTGCTCCTGAGTACTGTCGCTGGAATTTGCGGGGGTATCTTCGGGAACCGATTGCGCTGAGTCGTTTTGCTGAGGCGGCGGCGATTCCGTGCCCCCATCTTCGCGTTCCAGCAGCGGGTTGTCCTGCAGCAGGCGCTCGATTTCCTGATTGAGTTCGAGCGTCGACAGCTGCAGCAGTCGTATCGACTGCTGCAGCTGCGGCGTCAATGTCAGGTGTTGCGAAAGTCTGAGTTGTAGAGAATGTTTCATTCAGGGCCGGATATGGAAGATCAGGTCCCGGAGGGGTAATCTTGGGCTTTAGCGCTGCCTCGTGGTCTCAAAGGCGGAAGTGCTCACCGAGATAGACCTTTCTGACGCTCTCATTATAGACGATCTCGTCAGGCTTGCCGAAAGCCAGAACGGTGCCGTCATTAATGATATAGGCACGGTCGCAGATGCCCAGGGTTTCCCGGACGTTATGGTCGGTGATCAGTACCCCGATCCCGCGGTTGCGCAGGAAGCCGATGATTTTCTGGATTTCAATGACCGCAATCGGATCGACCCCGGCAAAGGGTTCGTCAAGCAGGATAAACCGCGGTTCGGTCGCCAGGGCGCGGGCAATTTCAACCCTTCGCCGTTCGCCGCCTGACAGGCTGATCGCAGGATTGTTGCGCAGGTGACCGACGTGCAGTTCCTGCAGAAGAGTGTCGAGACGGACTTCGATGGCGGCGGCGTCAGAGTGGTACAACTCAAGGATGGCACGTACGTTTTCCGCAACGGTCAGCCGCCGGAATATCGAAGCTTCCTGCGGCAAGTAGCTTAATCCAAGGCGGGCGCGGTTATGCATCGGCATATGCGTAAGCCGGGTTTTGTCAAGATAGAGTTCGCCACCGTCCATCGCAACCAGCCCGACCATCATGTAAAAACAGGTTGTCTTGCCGGCGCCATTGGGGCCGAGCAGGCCGATCACTTCCCCGCTGCGTACTTCCAGCGATACATCCTTGACGACGGTGCGTGCGCGATAGCGTTTTTTCAGACCGTCTGCTTTGAGCACATACGAACTCTCCGGGTGTGACGTCCCGTTGCGGTTTTCCTGTGTCAGGTTGTCCATGACCCGCTCAGCGCGGCTGCTTCGGCAACGGCTCGCGCGGTGCGCCTACTTCCGCTGCGGGTTGCAGGGAGACCGGCGGCCGGGCTGCCGGTTTTTCCTTCGGCTTGGGCTGTATCACAGCTCTTACCCTGCCGTTGCCGCCGGACACTGCCGGAGTTCCGCTGCCGGTAACCTGGAAGAACTCGGTATTTGCATCGTATGAAATATAGTTGCCGCGGACTTCGTCAGCGCCCTTTTTCATCGACGCACGGTTGAACATTTGCACCTTGTCGGCACGGCCGTCGTATTCGATGCGTTCGGCCCAGCCCTCGATGTACTCATCGTAGCCGTCGCGTTTTTGCCGGAAATAGGCGAGATTACCCCAGGTAATCCCGGTCTTGAATCCCTGGCTGTCCTGGCGCACCTCCATGCGGTCGCCACGAATGATCAGTGTGCCCTGGGTCAATACGACGCGCCCTTCAAACGTGGAGATTTGCTTGGCGTCATCCACGGATACTCTGTCAGCTTCGAGGTTGATCGGTTTTTCGCGGTCTGCCTTTTCAGCATGCGCCAGACCGCATGCGAAAGCACCGGCAACCAGCATGCGGGTGGCAGCGCCGGCAAGCCACAACATTATTTTGCTAGCGGCGTTTTTCGACACGGGAGAGGTCATGGTAGGTGCCGCGGAATTGGGAGTGGAACTTGACGGTGCGGGCTTCACTGTTCAATTCTAAGCCAATCGCAGTGGCAACGGTATGGGCGTCGGTAATCTTCACCGGTCGGTCGGTGCGTGCAATGTTTTCATCCGGGATGACATGCAAAAAAGTGGTTTCGAGCACTAGGTCGCTCCGATCGGCATAAGCAGCCCTGACCACGCGGACATCATCCTCGAAATAGACGTTATCGCCACCGCTGGACACGCGGGCTGTTCGCGACGTGATCGAAACAGGAGCGCGAGAGGCGTTGCTGACAAAGCGCGGCGACACGAGGTGAGTGCTGTCGTCAATGGGGAAATGTGTCATGCGCGCCGCATGCAGCGTGTGCTTTACATTGCCGTTGGCATCAAGCCTGCGCGCAACGATGTTGTCGACAATGAAGTCGGGGGCGGAGCGCTCGTTTTCCGCGGGCTGGCCACCTTGCTGTACCGCCTGGTCCAGCCAGAAAGTCAGTGTTGCCAGAGCGGCCAGCAGCAGCAGCGGGAAGATTTGCGACAGGCGATTCATGGCAGGTTCATCATTACGCTTCAGTGAGCGCCGAGGAAACGAGCCGTCTGTGCGGACAGTGCGCCCTGATTGTGCAGGATCACCTCGCAGAACTCGCGGGCCGCGCCGTGGCCGCCTGCTGCGCGCGTTACATAGTCGGCGTGCCTCTTGAGCACTGCGGGGGCATCTGAAACAGTCACCGCAAAACCGCAGCGTTTGAGTACCGGCAGATCGACCAGATCGTCACCGAGGAATGCGGCCTGATCCGGCGTCAACCCCAGATCTGCGAGCAAGACTTCGAAGGCGGTGTATTTGTTACCCACGCCTTGTTGTACGTGCCGTATGCCGAGGTCGGCAGCGCGTTCCCGGACGCTGCCCGCCTTGCGGCTGGTTATGATCGCCAGTTCGACGCCTGAATCCTGCAGCATTTTCATGCCCATGCCGTCGCGTACGTCGAAAGTCTTCATGGCGTCGCCGGTTTCGGCGTAGTGCAGTCCGCCGTCCGACAAAACGCCGTCCACATCGAATATGGCGATACGGACCTTCCTGGCTTGCGGAATCATTATCAGGACGGGGCTGCCGCTAAACCACTTTGTTGCGGAACAGGTCGTGGATGTTCAGGGCGCCCAGCAGGCGATCTTGATCATCGACAACCAGCAGTTGCGTGACCTTGCCCCGTTCCATGATTTCAACGGCTTCAGCGGCCAGCCGGTCGGGTCCGATGGTTCGTGGATTGGCCGACATCGCATCCTTGATCAGGGTTTTACGCAAATCCAGCCCCTTGCTGATCGCACGGCGCAGGTCACCATCAGTAAAAATGCCTTTGACCACCTGCGAAGGGTCTACCACCGCAGTCATGCCCATGCGACCACGTGACATTTCAAGCAAGGCATCTGTCAGCGAGGATGTTTCTGCGATACGGGGTGCTTCGTTGCCGGAGCGCATGACGTCCCTGACAAGCGTGAGCAGTTTGCGTCCGAGCGCGCCGCCCGGATGAGAGCGGGCAAATTCATCCTGGGTGAATCCGCGAGCGCGCATCAGCGCTACGGCAATGGCGTCACCCAGTGCTAGGGCTGCGGTGGTGCTGGCCGTAGGGGCCAGATTGAGCGGGCAGGCCTCCTGTCGCGCGCCGGCATACAGATGGACATCAGCCTCTCTGCCCAGTGTCGAGGCCGGGTTGCCGGTCAACGCAACGAGTTTTGCGCCTTGCCGCTTGAGTACCGGAATCAGGACCAGCAGTTCGCCGGTTTCGCCCGAATTCGACAGGGCCAGGAACACGTCGTCCCGGGTCACCATGCCGAGGTCACCGTGGCTGGCTTCCGCCGGATGCACGAAAAACGCCGGCGTACCGGTGCTCGCCAGTGTTGCTGCGATTTTGCGTGCGATATGTCCGGACTTTCCGATGCCGCTGACAACGACGCGGCCGCGACACTGCAGAAGGATGCGTATGGCCTGCTCGAATCGCGCATCGATATGCGCAATCAGGTCGGTAATGGCCTGTGCCTCAATGGCAAGCACTTCTCGCGCCGCCAAAATTGCGGCGCTGCCTGCAGGGCCTTCTTCAGCTGGGGAACTCATGAGTGAAATTATAACAAACACCCCGTCCTGAATCGGCTGTCTGCGCTTGCAATTCATTGAAGAAAAGGCAATATTCGACCGATACCTCTTCATCCCCGCGAATGCACAACACCCTGCAACCTGTCCTTGTATTGCTCGCTGCCGCTGTCTTGGTGGTGGTGGTGTTTCGTTCTCTGCGGTTACCGCCGTTGCTGGGTTATCTGATTGTCGGCGTTTTGATCGGGCCGCACGCCCTGGGCTGGATTACAACCACCGATGAAGTGCGCAGCCTCGCCGAAATCGGCGTTGTGTTCCTGATGTTCAGCATTGGCCTCGAATTCAGTTTGTCGCGGCTGATGACCATGCGCCGAATCGTTTTCGGGCTGGGTTCCGCACAGGTCATAGCCACGCTGCTGCTGGTGGTGGGGGTGGCCATTGCCATCGATGTGCCTTGGCGCAGCGGTATCGTTCTCGGCGGCGCTCTGGCGATGTCGTCCACGGCGATCCTTGCCAAGCTGCTGGCCGAACGTTTTGAACTCAATTCACCGCATGGCCGTCAGATCATCGGCATCCTGCTGTTCCAGGATCTGGCGGTGGTTCCGCTGCTGATCCTGATTCCCGCACTCGGCGCGCCACCCGAGCAATTCGCTGCAACGGTCGGTTATGCCGTACTCAAGGCGGCTGTCGTGCTTACGCTGCTGCTGTTCTTCGGGCAACGATTGATGCGCGCCTGGTTTCATGTTGTGGCTCGGCAGAAATCATCCGAGCTCTTTGTGCTCAACGTATTGCTCATTACGCTGGGCATCGCCTACATCACCGAGATGGCGGGCCTGTCACTGGCCCTGGGCGCCTTTGTCGCCGGCGTACTGATATCGGAGACTGAATACCGTTACCAGGTCGAGGAGGACATCAAGCCGTTCCGGGACGTGCTGCTCGGTTTGTTCTTCGTGACCATCGGCATGCTGCTTGACGTGAGCGTGGTCATTGCAAACGTCTGGGTGAGCGTGCTGCTGGTAACCCTGGTGCTGGCGAAGACGGCGCTGATTTTCGGCCTGAGCCGGCTGTTCGGCGCATCCAGCGGTGTGGCAATGCGCACGGGACTCGCCCTGGGTGCCTGTGGAGAGTTCGGGTTCGTCATCCTTGCCCATGCATCCGGTAGCGGCGTGGTTTCTGCTGAAATCCTGCAGCCGGTACTCGCAGTGATGGTGCTGTCGATGCTGATTGCGCCATTCGTAATCGAACGTAGCGAGGCCATTGTCAGGCGCTGGAGCGCCACTGAATGGATGAGCCGTGCCATGCAACTGCACAATATCGCAGTCCAGTCGATGAGCGCGGATGAACATGTCCTGATCTGCGGTTACGGCCGCAGCGGGCAGAACCTGGCCCGATTCCTTGACCAGGAAGGCGTACCGTTTATCGCGCTCGACAATGATCCGCAACGCATCGGTGATGCGACCGCCGCTGGCGAGCGTGTTGTATTTGGTGATGCTGCGCGCCGGGAGGTGCTGCTTGCCGCCGGCCTGGCGCGGGCAAAAGTTGTGATCGTCACTTACGCTGATACGCCATCGGCGTTGCGCATTCTTGCCCATGTGCAGGAAGCGCGGCCGGGCCTGCCGGTGATCGTGCGCACGATTGATGACAGTGATGTCGAGAAACTGCGCAATGCGGGCGCAGTAGAGGTGGTGGCTGACCTGATGGAAGCCAGTCTGATGCTGGCGTCGAGCACGCTGATGCTGGTGGGTGTGCCGCTGACCCGTGTGCTGAGGCGTATCCGGGAAACCCGGGAAAGACGATATGACCTTTTTCGGGGGTTTTACCGTGGCATGACCGATGCAGTGGAGGGAGAAGACCAGGCTTTGCAGCCCCGTCTGCACTCGGTGCTGGTGACAGCTGGTGCCAAGGCCATCGGCCGTCGCCTGCTGGATCTGGATCTGACCAAGGCCGGGGTCGAAGTGACTGCAGTAAGACGTCGCAATGTCAGAACAGCGGCACCTGCAGCTGATATGTTGATCGAGGAGGGTGACATCGTGGTGTTGCTAGGGTCGGAGGCCGGGGTTGCCGCGGCGGAGATTCGCCTGTTACAGGGCTGACTTTGTTGATGCAGGGATTCCGAGATCAACAGGCAATAAAAAAGCCCGCATGACGCGGGCTTTTTTGGGGGCTGTGCAAACTGTTACAGCAGGCTTGCACCGCCGCAGTTGGTACTGCCGTTGGTAGCGTTCCAGATGCCAGCAGCTGTGGTGGCACTGGTGCAGGCCGGTGTGGTTGCCGAACCGTCGGTGGGGGCGGCAGCGCCGTTACCCTGGTACCGCGAGAACTGGAAGCCGCCAGTGTTGGGCGAACCATCATCAATCTTGCGGTCGACTTCAACGATGATCTCGACCGGAACTTGCGAGCCGGTCTTGATGTTGTGGCGTAACGCAGCAGGGGTGCCTGAAGTGCCTGCGCCGTAGATGCCGTCATAAATAACCTGCATGTAGACGCCGTAAGGGTTGGTCGGGCTGGTCGTTGCCGATGCTGTGGCATTGTACGTATAGGTGCCGTTGATGAAGCCGGCCTTGGACAGGTGTTCCCAGACCAGAATGTGCTCTTCCACCACGCTGCTGGCGACGGGGGTCGCGCCGGTTTCGATGCGGCCATTGCCGTTACCGTTGGAATTCGCTGAAATGCCAGTGATATTGGTTGTTGCCAGCGTGTAATCTCCGGGCAGCGCGCGGAAGCGGTCGAGGAAGCCGAAATAAGCGGCTTTGACGCCATCCTGCGTGGAAATCATGTTGCGCACACGGGCGCTGGTGATCAGTTCCTGGCCTTTGAGCACACCACCCAGCAGCAGGCCGATAATGACCAGCACGATGGCGATTTCAATCAGGGTAAAACCTTGTTGCCGTTTCATTCTTGTCTCCTTACCGCGTAATGGCGGACTTTGCTGTGCATAACATGGCAAAGTCCGTACCACCATACGGTCATGGGTCAATTGGTATTGTTTCCCATAAATAGTAGAGACATGGGATCGTTGATGAGAAAAGCGCAATAAATTATTGTTTTTAAAGAATAAATTTAATGGGATGTTTTGACTATGAAAAAGTAGGCACTTACATTTAAAACTTTGATCTGCGCCTGACGACGAGTACACGACTATCAACGTCGATTTTTCGTCGTACTAGACTAATTCTCAAGGGATTCCATGGCCATCAGCCGTTCGGTCAGAAAATTCAGTTCGCTGGGGTCGGTGACCTCCCCTGTGGCCAGCAATCCGCCAAGTAAAACCTTGGCGCTGCCGATTTCGCCCATGTCCTCAAGGATGAAAATACGCATCTGACGCGCCCACGAAGATGCTGCACCGGCATGCAGCGTGATGTCCGTCGCATAACGCAAGGCAAGCGCCTGATCCTGCAGGCGGTGTTTGGCCATGATTGCGCAATGCGCCAGCCATCGCCAGCGCAGGTCAGGTGCCTCGATAAAACGGGTATGGACAAATTCGCACATCAACCGTTGCTTGGTTGTGTCCTTGACCTGGCCGTAGAGCTGCGAAGCCATCATCAGCGGATAACCACTGCGCGGGTCGAGCGCCAATGCCGTGTTCAGCCAGCCCATTACGCGCCCGTAATCCAGATCGGCAAACGGAATACTGATGCCGGGCTGGTTATCGAAGGCCTGTAATTGCAGCAACATCAATTGCGCGGCGGCAATGGATTCGCCGAAACTGGCTGCGCGGATGGTTGTCGCTGATGGTGCAGGCGGCAGCGCATCGGCACGTGCCACCGGAGGCGATTGCAGGCTGTGCCAGAGCACCTGTAATGCCAATGCCAATGCGAGCAGCAGTGGAACGGCAAGAGGAACCGCATGCAAGGTTCGTTCCTCTCCGCTGCGGAACGGAGTTGCCACCTTAAAGCCCCCGGCGGTGGAAATCGAACAGCGCTGCGCTGGTCAGCAATGCGAGGTAAATCGCGCCCTGCAGCGCAATTCCGCCCAGCGCAGCCGGAGCCGGTACCGCATCGACCAGCCAGGCGGTTGCAGTCCAGCGATCCAGTGCCGGCAGCACATAACCCAGGGTTTCGATGAGTGCGTTCATGACCTGCTGCGAGGGCGCTTCAGCACCGATAAGCGGGTGCGCGCTCATCAGACGCATGGCGTCAATGCTGCGGGCCAGCAGGTAAAACGCGGCAACAAAACCGGCGGCCGGAAGCAACTGGCTGAACGTCACCACACAGAACAGCGACAGCGCGGCGACGAGCGCAAGCTCAATGACCAGCGATGCAGTCCACATCAAGGCTGCCGCCGTCGGGGCCAGCACCCATAAAGGTAGAGAAACAAGCACTGCGATGAGAACAGCCGCAAGCATGAAGCCGGCGAGCTTGCCGCAGATATAATGGGAGCGGGGCACGTCCAGCGCGAGCACCACCTCCAGCCCTTTGTCATTGAATTCCCTGCTGATGCTGGCCAGCACGTAGACGCTGGTCAGGAATACGGCGCACAGACGGGCAGCAGCAGCGTAGAAGGCGATCTGGAAGCGCGCCGCTTCAGCGACGGCAAGTTCGCGGACAAACAGGCTGGCACAGACCAGCAACGCGAGCGTCAGCAGTGCAGTTGCCGGAACCCGGGTGCGCAGGGCTTCCAGCGCCGTGTATTTGCCGATGGTGGTGATGTGCAAGATATTCGCCGGATGTTTAACTCAACTGTTGCGAGAGTATAGCCAATCACGATGCTCACAGAACCGGGGAATGACGAGGAACAATCGGCCGCGCTGCGTGTGGCTGCTTCAATGTCGGCGCGGCATCAGAACGTCCTGCTGGCGTTGATGCTGCTCACGCTGCATGGCGCCATGGCATGGAGTTTGAATGACTGGTGGGCACGCGGCCTGATGATGGCGCATTTCGGCCTGTTCCTGATCTGGCAGCCGGTCTGGCGCGGCGAACAGCGTATACATCTGGTCCACGCCCTGGCGGTACTGGGTCTGGGGACTGTTTTTGCGTTTTCCGGCAACTGGTGGCTCATTGCAGTGTGGATTGCCGCGCTGTTCGGATTGATCGGTGGCGGGGTTCCCGCGACATTGGTCCGCGGCGAGCGCATGGGGGCATTGATCGCCGCCGTTTACCTGATCGGGATGCTGTTGATGTGGGTGTTGCCGCAATTGGTCGCCGACATTGCCGTGACCAACCGGGTTGAAAAGTTCGTGCGCTTTGGCATGGTGGCGCTGCCGCTGGTCATTCTGGTCATCCCGGGCGGGCAACGCTTGCGCGACGCGCCGATGGTCGTCGATCTTATTTATACGGTTATGCTGTTTTTGCTGGCGATCGTGCTGGCGTTGGGTAGTTTTGCCATTCTTCATCAGCAGATTGTTCATGGCGACGGCGAGTACCTGATGGGTGTCACGCAGGCCCTGCTGGTGATGGCGACATTGATGCTGGGACTTTCGTGGCTGTGGAACCCGCGTGCCGGTTTCAGCGGTATCGGCGCCCTGCTGTCGCGTTATCTCCTCGGGCTGGGTCTGCCCTTTGAGCAACGCATGCGTCGTCTGGCGAGTCTTGCCGAGACGGAGACCCGCCCGGAACATTTCCTGCGCGCAGCATTGACCGACATGCTTGATCTGCCGTGGGTCAACGGTTATGGCTGGGTCACGGCGCAGTCCTCCGGTGAAGTCGGTGAATTGACCGGCCACACCGAGGAGCACGAAACCGCGGTGATGCAACTGAAAGTGTATGCATCCCGTACCCTGTCGCCGGCGATTCTGCTGCACCAGAGACTGTTGATGCAGATGGTGGGGCATTTCTACGAAGCCCAGCGTCGTGAGCAATTAAGACAGCAGTCGGCCTATACGCAGGCCATTTACGAAACAGGCGCCCGCCTGACCCATGACGTAAAAAATCTGCTGCAATCGCTGCGCTCAATCTGCGCGGCGGCGGAAATGCGCGGCGCCGACGAGGCTGCATTTCGCGCGCTGGTGCAGCGGCAGTTACCGAATATCACGCAACGTCTGAGCACGACGCTGGAAAAACTGCGGTCGCCGGAGTCCTCAACGGTCAGCGAAATCGACGCTGCATTGTGGTGGCAGGGTTTGCAGGCGCGTTACGCGGGACGTGCCGTGATATTCGATGCGATGGACCTCACGGAAGGCACACGCCTGCCGGTCGAACTGTTTGACAGCACCGCCGACACCTTGCTCGAAAATGCGCTTTACAAGCTGATGCCCGGCGGGAAACTGCAGGTCCATGTATCGCTGAATGCCGGCCCGCGGCTGCAGATTTGCGATAACGGTGCGCCGGTGCCTTCGGAGATCGCAAAATCATTGTTCCGTGGCCCGGTTCCGTCTGAGAGCGGACTGGGGGTGGGTCTGTACCAAGCGGCCGCTTTTGCCGGCAAGTCCGGTTATCAGCTCGCGTTGACCGACAATCGCGAGGGCCGCGTGTGCTTCGAACTGAGCCGAAACCCCTGATTCGCGATCTTCAAGGCAGCTTGCCTGCGGTCACCATGCGGTTGAACAGCGTGTAAACCGGCAGCCACAGTACAACGTCGTCAAACTCGCCCGCGGCAGAATCTGCCGCTGTTGGAATCCGGCTGACAAAATCGCGATCGACGATGGTGTTCGCAAGTTCATTCGCGCTGGTCGGCGCTGCATAAGCCGTTGCCGATGCCGCATTGGTGGCGCCCCAGCCGTTTTTCCCGTGGGACACCAGGACGGCGACTGCCAGTGTGGTCAGCGTCGCAGTGCAGGCCGAGGTTTCACATACCTGCGGATAGGCGGTGCTCGCGGGGTTGGGTGAAGTCAGTGAAAACAATGTGCTGCTCTGTGCGTATTCAGAACGGACCGCGTAACGGATGCGATTGCCCCAGGCATCGCTGGCACCGACCCCCAGGGTCTGCCAGGGCAGTGTGCCATGGGCGATGCCGCTGGTGATCGATGTGCAGACACCTGCGGTCATGTTCTCCGTGCCGTTGCCGTCGGTATCAGGGCATGGCAGGCGGCCGTTGGCAATGGCATGGCCCATTAACGCATCGCGGACTTCTTCCAGTATCCGCAATGATTCAGCGTTCTGCCGCTGCTCCACCTGCGTGGCGAGCGGTACCAGAATACTGCCGAGCAGCAGCGTCATGATGAACAGCGCGACTGCGAGTTCGATGAAAGAAAAGCCTGTTTGTCCTGTGCGTAGTGTCATGGGGCGATCACAGTAAGTTTGTCATTGCCCGCAACGGGTGTCACGTAATCCCGGTCACTGTCGCGGTTTTCGGTGTCGTCAAGGCATTGGCTGGGGGCGGTGCAGGGCCGGGACTGTCCGTTGGGGATACCCTGACGGATCAGCAGGACTTTTGTGCCATCAGTACCGTTCAGGCGTAAATAAGTTCCTGTGACCCCATCGCATGGTGTACCCGGATTTGTGGTGCAGGCATCGGCCACTGCGTAATGCAATACGTAATCCCAGTAATTGATGAAGAACCAGGCGGGCCATCCCTGCGTCCAGTATCCAGCCGTAGCACCATTGCCTCCAGGCAAACAAGGATTGGGGCCGCCCGAGGCGACTGGCAGTTCGTATGGCAGACGTCCGCCCGTGGTTATGCATATCGAATCGTTCATGTAGCGGTTCGATCTCGGATAGCGACCAGTCACCGAAAAATAATGCTCCAGCTGCGCTTTAGCAACACGCATCGCACGCATTTCGATGGGCGGGAAAAAAGCCCGCGGGGTGATCCAGATCAGACGGTCATTGATGGTGTTGGATTCCGCGGAATTCTCAAAGCTGCTGTTGCCGTCAGCATTGCTGAGTTCAAGAAAATTCGCACGGTTGAAGGTGCCGGCATTGCGATCCTGAGTGCCTAACGGCGCTCCTGGCGCAAAAACAATGGCGATGGCATTTTCGCCATTTACGCTGAACTCCCCGGAAGTATCTGAATTCAACGTCCCGGTGCGAGGGTTATTTTTGAAACCGTTTGATACCGCATATAACAGCGGTGCGCCCGTGCCATCGCGCAGGTCGGGCAGCCCCAGTGTTTTCCAAGGAAGATAACCCAGCCGCGAAGCGGATGTGGTGCAGGGGCCGCTACCAATACCAGTCGTGTAGTCCGTTGCCGGACAGGGCAGATCGCCGGGACGTGCCGAATCGGGTACGCTGACCGCAAATGCGATCAGCGCTTCGTGCGCCGTCGCCAAGGCTTTGGCGGTTTTTTCAGCAGCACGGGTTTTTTCATTGGAGGATGTCCCCGCGCTGACAATCAGTGCGGTCGCTGCAATGCCAATCATCAAGGCAAGCACAAGGAAGGCTGCGCCGCGCTGCCGTTTTGCCGGCGCATGCCTCGGCAGGGCGATGGCGCGTTTCATCAGGTCTGACTCAGGGTCGAGTGGTCGGCGCCGCAGGCGGTTTGCCGTCACCTGTCCGGTCAGGCTGCGTGCTCCCGGCCGGTGTTTCACTGCCCTTGCCCGTGGTTGCGGGGGCGGCTTTGGCGGCGGCCTCGGGTTTCGGGACTCGTGCGGCAACGGAGGCCGCACTGTATGACTCGGCCACTTGACCGGACAAAAGCTCAGCACTTTGCCCCACCTTCAATTGCGTTCGGGCGGTACCCGATTGCGTGGTCTGCAAAACGATTTTTCCATCGCGGCTGACGCGTCCTGCAATGGCCGGTTTGTCGCGCAGATCCGCTTCGGACAACGCCTGATTGTTCACCCAGACCGTGGTTTTGCCGTCGCTGCGGCGCACGATGCCGTTGTAAGTGACGACTTCAGGCGGGGGTTCTTCCTTGGTCTGTGAGGCAACCACCCGTTTGGTGCGCAGCGTGTCGAGCTGGGCGCGTTGATCGGGCGTAAAAAACAGCCGGCCGAGTGTGTCGGCACCATAAGCAGTCAGCGGGATGAGCAGTACGAGCAGGGCCAGTGTGGACTTCATTTTCGGGCTCCCGGTGCGGCCGCACCCGGCCGTGCAGTAATCCACGCCAGATCGCATTTCGCGCTCAGGTAGGGTTGATTACGCAGTGTTTCGGCGCGATCAGTGCGCAGCAGCGTGCATTCCTTGACATGAAACAGGCCGACCTGTTGCGCGCGCAAGGCATCCAGGAATCGCAGCAAGTCGCCTTCATGCAGCAAACGCATGTCGAGTTCCATGATGGTTTCCTGCAGCGTGATGGCACCCGGATCGAACTCATTGGCGTACGGATAGGGATGTTGTACGCCGATCTGGTAGTTGACGCCGAACAGTTCGGCCTTGGCATTGGCGTTGCGCAGGGCATCGAGCCAGTTGATGCGTTGTTCTTCTCCGGCAAACCCTGATTTTTCGAGTGTCCGATATTTGTCGACATACTGGACGATGGTGTTTTTCTCATCACCGGACTGGCGCATGCGCGACTGGGCGGTCTGGAAATCACCTTTCTGGCGTGCCAATGCGGCTGTCGCCTGCTTGACCAGCAGATCAGTGTAATAAATGGCTCCGCCTGCCAGCGCGATGACTGTCAGCAGCACAAGAAGGGGCAGGCGCAGGGCCTTGAGTTCTTCGCTGTTCATGATGCGGGTTTCATCACAACAATCAGCCGGAATTCAGTGGAACCGCCTTGCGCCGGTGTTTCCGCGGTACTGCCGGTCAGCGCCAGCCCGGGATTGACGTTGAGCGGCAGTTGCGTGACGCGTACCTGTTCAACAGCGGGATCTGCACGCAGTCGGTCGGCAAGGCGGTTGATGCGGTTGATGGCATCGCGGAAATCACCACGAAAATTCCGCAATTCTCCGGCGATCAGTCCGCTTTGCTTGCGCACATTGCTACCCGGTGCGGAACCCGGCGGCGGGGCAGGCGGCGCTGCGGCCCCTCCGGCCCGATTCGCTGTTGGCGCCTCTGTCCCTCGATCAGTGCCGGTGATTTCGTTCGGTGAGTGTTGCCAGGTGATTTCCAGTGGCACAAGGTCGGGGTCCGGCGCCAGTGCTCGTGACAACAGGCTATAGAACTGCACTGGTGTTTTACCCGCAACCTGCAGTTTTTCTGCAAGTTCGGTGGTGCGTTTCAGGTTTTCGGCGGAGGTTGGAGCTGAGGGAAACTGCCGCGTTACTGCCTCATATTCCGCATTGACGCGAGCGGTCTGCCGCACGATGTCGCCGCGTTCATCGTCCAGCGCAAATTGTTGCAACAGGTTGTAACCCGCCCAGCAGATCCCCAGCACGGCAATTGCAGCACTGGCCATGTAAACCTGCTGTTTGGTGCGCAGTCGCCGGTAGCCGGCGGTAATCGCCGGTGTTGCCAGATTGCTGTCCGGTACTTTGGTCGCCAGCAACTGCAGATAAATGCTTTCCGGAGTGCTCTTGATCAGCTCCTGCGGCAGTTTCAGCCGTTGCGCGAGTTCGGCGCTGCCGACAAGCCGGCAGGTCAGGGCCGGACTTTCGGACTGGATCAGACGAACCGTCGGTTCAAGTACATCGGCGTGGTCAAGCAGGATTACGGTTGCCGCTTCATCCAGCGTGGCTGTCCGCAATGCATGCAGGTAGAGGCGAGTGTTGGTGATCTCGTCAAGGATCGCACGAGGCAAGCCGCTGACCGCGGTGTCGGCACGGCTGAGGCGGCTGAGCCGGAAACTGCCTTCACGGAAAAAAGCGAGCCGGACACCGGTGTCCAGGGTACCTGCAAACAGCAGATTGACCGTCTTGGGTTCCAGCGCAGTTGCCAGTTGCGGCATGACCAGGGGCAACAGGAATATGCCGCCGACGGGATGTTCGTTTGCGGTCAGCACGCCGAGCCAGGGCGCGATCAGATCCGGATTGGTCAGTGCACAGAACAGGAATCGGTCGTCACGCCGTTTGGTACTGTCACGTCCCACCAGATGAGCTGAATTGAACTGCGATGCGCGGTAATGCTGGCGCAACTTGCGCTCAACCATCTGGTCGCGGTCCGAGCCTGATGCATGCGGCAGCGTTTCGAAGCGATAGTCTTCTTCGATCGCGTCGACCAGCAGAAATGCCGGTGCGGAAATGTTGGCCAGTGCGTACTGGCGGAAGGACTCTATGCCGGCCTCGTCGTTGCTGAAACGTTCGAGATCGGAAATGCGATTGCCCCGGGTGCGCGTTACAACGGCGCCGGCTGCGGAAAGGTAAACGAGAAGTTTAGCGGCCATGTTTTGGGGATGTCGCAGTGGTGAGGCGGGGCGCGCGCCTAGAATTTCATTTTACCGAGAATATCATAGACGGGACCCAGCACCGCCCAGATGACAAACGCGATCATTCCACCCAGGATCAGCGTCAGCGCCGGCCCCAGCATTTTCATGCCCTTGTCCACGGCATCCTTGACGTCGCGATTGTAAAAATAGGTCACGTTGGCCAGCGCCGTATCCAGCGCCCCGGTGCTTTCGCCCACACGGAGCATGCGGATGACCAGGGGCGGGAACAGCCCGAGGTTGTTGAATGTGTCGGTGAGGCCTTCACCGGACGCTACCTGCTGTACCGCGCGATTGAGGCCGTCAGCGACCACGCGGTTGCCGACGACGTCTTCACTGATGCGAATGGCGTCAAGAACCGTGATGCCGGAGCGGTACATCAGACCGAAGGTGTTGGTAAAACGGGACATGATGATTTTCTGGATGATCGGTCCGATCACCGGGATATGCAGCTTCGCGTGATCCCACAGATATGCAGCCTTGGTCGAACGCCTGACCGTGATCACCAGTGTAATGACGGCAACGGTGGGCAGCATGATGATCGGCAGCCAGAAGTCCTTGGCAACCCCGGATACCGCAAGGAGGACTTTGGTCTGCATCGGAAGCGCCATGCCCATGGATTTGAACAATTGGGCAATCTGCGGCACCAGGAAAATCAGTAGCGCGGCCATCACACCGAGCACCACGACCAGAGTGAATGCCGGATACATCAGCAGTCGCCGTGTCTGCGACAGCAGTTCATCCTGCCAGCGTATGGTTTCGGCCAGATTCTGGAATACCTCGGGCAGCTGGCCGGATTGTTCGCCGGCACGGATCAGGCTGACAAAAACCCGGTCGAACGCTTCCGGGTGCGTGGACATGCATTGCGAAAGGACATTGCCGGCCTCCATGTCTTCCGTCATCACAGTGAGCACTTCGCGAAAGCGCGGTGAGTCGATCGAGTCGCGCATGTCGCGCAGGCCGTCGAGGATGGGGATCCCGGAGCGCACCATCTGCTCCATGTCGAAACAGAAGTTGATCAGATCCTGACGGGTGATGGCGCCGCCGGCGCCGATGGATTTTGAGCGCCGATCCACCTGTTTGCAGGTGATCAGATCGAGGCCCATGCGGCGCAGCCGCAGTTCCAGATCGACTTCGTTGACGGCATCCAAGCCGCCGCGAGCCGGTTGGCCGGTCTTGTCGATCGCTTTGTATTCGAATGAGGGCATCAGTCGCGTGCGCGGATATGGCCTGCGCTCATTGCCGCAGGCGGCCGGTCAGGTCGACGGTGCGGGCGACTTCCGCGAGGCTGGTGGTGCCTTCAAGAACGCGCGTGATGCCTTCTTCCGCGAGTGAACGGAAGCCCTTGGATACGGCTTCTGCGCGTAATTCCTTGGCGGTGGCGCGGCGGGCGACCAGTTCATCGATGTCGCCATCCATCACCAGCAGCTCCATGATGGGGGTGCGCCCGCGATAGCCCTTGTTGCCGCAGCTCTTGCAGCCGACCGGACGGTAGAGGAACGATACCGAATCAGCGGCAGGCCCGAGCAACACGCGCTCCTCCTGCGAAGGTGCATAGGCTTCCTTGCAGTGCGTGCACAGCATCCGCACCAGACGCTGGGCGATGATGCCGATGATGTTGCCGGCCATGATGTCGGGCTGGATGCCGATATCGAGAAGACGCGGGAAGGCGCCGAGCGCCGAGTTGGTATGCAGCGTGGTGAATACCTGATGGCCGGTCATCGCGGCACGGAATGCCATCTCGGCCGTTTCCTTGTCGCGGACCTCACCGACCAGGATGATGTCCGGATCCTGACGCATGATCGAGCGGATGCCGTTGGCGAAATCCATGCGCGCCACTTCGTTGACCGAGGTCTGGCGCATCAGTGTCAGCGGATATTCCACTGGATCTTCGAGGGTCATGATGTTTACGGTTTCATCATTGACCTGAGCCAGCAGCGAATAAAGTGTGGTGGTTTTGCCGCTGCCGGTCGGGCCGGTCACCACCAGGATGCCTTCGGGCCGTGCCAGCATGATGTCCAGTTTGCCCATCGTTTCCTTCGACAGATTCATGCGGTCGAGGTTGACGATGGATTTTTCGCGGTCAAGCACGCGAAGCACAATGTTCTCGCCATAAATCGTCGGCTGTGTGGAAACACGGAAATCCACGGGGCGGCCATTCAGCGTCAGCGACAACCGCCCGTCCTGCGGTGCGCGGGTCTCGGCGATATTCATCTCGCTGACAACTTTCAGGCGCACGGTGATGCCGGGCATGTATGTTTTGTGCAGGCTGCGCACCGTCTCCAGCACGCCGTCGATGCGGTAGCGGATGCGCAGGAAGGCATATTCAGGTTCGAAATGGATATCCGAGGCGCCGCGTTTGACGGCATCGACGAGGATGGCATTGACCAGCCGCACCATCGGCTGCGTATATTCGTCGCCGCCGGCCTGCAGACTGTCGTAGTCGATTTCGCCGGTTTCGATCTCGGTCAGGATGCCGTCGACCGAAAGCTCATGGCCGTAGAACTGGTCGATGTAATCGCCGAGCTGTGCTTCCGCGGCCAGCTGCGTCTTTAGTTCCGCCCGCGGGCCGAGCATGGCGCGCAATTGATCCAATGCCACCACATTGAAAATTTCGGTGGTGGCGATGGTCAACACATTTTCGGCAGGATCGTAGGCAATCGGCAGAAGATGATTGCGCCGGGCGAATTCCTCAGGGACGAGACTTAAAGCCTCGGGGTCGGCGACCACCTGGGCAAGATCGATCGACTCCTGTCCGACCGTCCGCGCCATGATGTCGCGAATGGCGGTTTCGGTGACGAATCCCAGCCTGACCAGCAAACGTCCGATGGGGACATTGCTGTTGCGCTGCTCGGCAAGGACGATGGCGAGCTGATCCTTGGTGATCAGCCCCTGCTGGACCAGCAGCTCGCCGAGCCGCAGTTTCTTTCGTTGTTCGGACATCGCGGTCGTCCGGCCGTTTATTCCGGCAGCGCGGCGAGTTGTCGGATCCGGTCCTGCGCCTGATTCAAGCTGAAGCCTGCCCGGCCGCGCGCCTGTGCCAGTTCAACGGCGCGACGGTAGAAACCGCTCGCGAGTCTGGTCTGGCCGATATGTTCAAGTCCCACCGCCAGATTGTAGGCGTAGTCGGGATTGCCCGGTTCCAGCTGATGGGCCTGGAAGTAGGATTGCTGCGCTTCCGCCCAGCGCGACTGGTCGCCGTAAAGATTACCCAGTGTGAAGTGCAGCGACGCAATGGGCTCACGGGCAATCAGTTGCTTGAGTTTGGCTTCTGCAGCAGCAGGGTCGGCACGTCCCATCATGGCCACAATGCCGGCCTGTGCGTAAGGATTGCGCGGTTCCAGATCAAGCACCCGGAAATACAGCCGGCTCGCTTCATCGGTATTGTTCTGTTGCATGGCGACTGCGGCTGAACCCAGAAGGCCCTGGACGTTCTTGCCATCGCTGCGTAAAACATCCGCGTACAGTTGCCGGGCCTCATCGATTTTGCCGGATTGCAATGCGGCATAGGCATTGGTCAGCCGGGAATCGAGTAGCGGTTCGGCGGAGCCGGCGCTGACCTTGATGCTGTCACGCGGCGTCTCGGGGCGCGCCGCCGGTGCTGCTGCCGGTCGGGGGGCTGCCGGCGTTTCCGCCGCGGCGGTTGGAGGCGTTGCTGCTGCAGGGGCGGCTGCCGGTGATCCTGCAGTTGCCGCAGGTGTTGCCGGCGCAACCAGTGCTTCAGTGGTGATCGGCGGTTTCGGCGCTGGCGGTGGTGTTTGTGCCAGCGGCGGTTTTGCGGTCAGCGGGGCCTGACGTATGAACAGGCCGGGATTGGTGATTTGCAGGTAAACGTAGATGCCGAAAGCAATGATCGCAATCCCGGCAAGGCCGCCGATGATGATGACGGGCTTGAGGCGGCGCGCAACGGCGGTTTTTTCAGGTGTACTGGCCGAAGCCTGCAGCACGGTTGCTGCGCGGGCCTGGTCTCCTACTATTTTCCTGGCGCCCGCTGCGGTTTTTGCGGCGGAAGCAGGTGCAGCTGCGGGCGTACGCTCGATTTCGGGTGTATCAGCAGGCAACGGTTCCAGCGCGAGTTCCATTTTCGAAGGCGTGGCTGTTGCGGCTGCCGTTGCCGCACGCGACGACGTGGCGGCAGGGGCAGTAGCAGGATCAGTGGTTCCCGGCGTTGGCGCTGGCTGCGCTGCTTCGCCACGATCCTTGGCGGCCTTTTCCAAGGCCTTCATCAGCAGGCTCATGGTGTGGCGGGCTTGGGCGCGGCAGCAGACTCGGGTTGCGGCAGGAAGCGCTGGAAGAATTTCAATTCATCACTGGCCAGCGAGGGGTTCTGCACGACGGTTGGCCGCAGGAAAATGACCAGTTCGCTTTTTCTTGCGCCCTGATTGCGGAAGCGCAGCAGGTCGCCTGCTGCGCCCAGCGCATCGGCGCCGGGGATCTGCTCGCGTGAGGAGGTCGCATTATCCTGCATCAAGCCGCCGAGGATGACGGTCTGGCCGCTGACGACCTGCAACACCGATTCCATTTCGCGCACCTGAATCTGCGGCACCGGATTGGCAATGCAGTTCACACGGGCGACGTCACACAGGCTTGGATTGGGATCGTTGACGAAGGGCTGGCTGTTGTTGAGCCGGGTGATTGTCGGGCGGACATTGAGCAGTACGCGGCCATCTTCATTGATCTGCGGGGTGACGCCCATCACCACACCGACGGATACGCTTTTTGCCGTGGTGTTGAAGGTGGTCTGCGAGGGGCCGGTCGAAGTCGTTGTGGTGTCGGCCTTGATTTCAAAGTAGACGAGATTGTCGACGACCTTGAGCAGGGCGGTCTGGTTGTTCATCGCCATCAGCTTAGGGCTGGACAGTACGCGCGAACTGCCGAACTCCTCCAGCAGTTTTACCGTGCCGCTGATGTTGCCGACATTGGTGGTCGGGTTGGTGTAAGCAATGGTCATTGCGTTGCCGGCTGCTGCGCCGGCGCCGGTTGCCGCTGCATTAAAGCCGCCGAGCAGGGCCTGCGTGATCGACAGGCCGCCACTGATCGGCAGGCGGCTCCAGTCGATACCGGCCTGAAATCCGTCGGACAGCACGACTTCGACGATGGTGGCTTCAATCAGTACCTGCCGCTGGATCGCGGACGTCACGCTGTCCAGATGTTTCTGGATCAGCTGGTGCTGGGAATCCGTTGCATTGATTGTGATGGTTCCTGATACCGGATTGACAACCACATCATCCGGAACAAGCGACGCTTGCTGCTGGCCGCCTGTTGCTGCGCCAGTGGTTTGTAACGAAGTCACCAGGCCGGAGGCACCCTGACCGGCCTTGCTTGCTGCTTCGATTTGCCGTACCCGCAAGTCCTGTTCCTGCTTGATCAATTCCCGGCGTTCGGCGCGGGCGTCTGCGCTGAGGGCCTGCAGACGGGTCGAGTTCAGAATCCCGCGAATGTTGTCGCGAAGTTCGACCCAGAAATTGTTGCTGGAGGTCGAACGCACCATGGTTGCTGAACCGGATGTCGTAGCGCTGTTTGCGCCTGAACCTGAAGAGGTGGCAATTTCTCCGGTCACGCCGATCGATGAGGTTGTGTCGCGCGTCATGTTGACGTAGTTGACGCGATAGGTTTTGACGTAGGCGACGTCGGGCGACACGATGATCGTGTTGCCTTCGGTGCGGTAACGCATATTGACCTGTTTCGAGATCCGTTCAAGGATGGCTGGCAGGGTTTCGTTGATGGCGTTGAGGCTGACAAGGCCGGTGAGGCCGGAGTGGATGTCGATGTTCTGTTTGGTGTCGCGCGCCAGAGCCAGCAGCAGTTCTTTGACCGGCACTTCATTGACAACAACACTGTACGTCTGTGGCTTGACTTGGGCTGACGGCGGAGGCACCAGCGTGGGTACGCGGGCTGGTGCGGGAATCGACGTGGCCGGCGCTTTGGCGGCGGGCGGTGCGGTGATGTGCCCGTCGGAAGGCGCAACCTTGGATTGATACTGGACGCAACCGGTCAGCAGTAAGGAGACGGTCAATGCGAGCGCCGCCGGTACGGAACCATGCACCGTCACCAAATTGAAGGACGGTGTCTTGGACGGTCGGCGAACGGGCTGCCGTTCTGACATGTTGTTCATACTCCCCTGCCTACACGGGTGATTATTTGTGCCGCGACGGGGATAGGCCGCCGTCACGACGGGTTAATGCCTGCGACCTCAGCTTTGATGCCTTGAACCGTACGCAATATCGGTTTATGTGCTTTAAGGCGTGCCGGTAATTGTGCCATTGCCTCACGAGCCGTACGCGGATCATCAAAAGCGCCCCAGGTAATGGTCAGCGCCGGCTCACCTTTTGCGAATGTACGATACACAAAAACATTATTTATTTCAATGATATTCGCGAGAAATCTAAGATGTTGGTTCAGCTGTTGTTCGTTACGCGCACCGAGCAATTGAACGGTGTAGGTTCGGGGTGGGGCTGATGCCAGCCAGGCAGTCGTGGCATCCAGCCGTTGCTGCAGCAGTTTTCCGGCCACCGCCGGTTTTTGTGATGGAGCCGGTTTTGGCGCTTCGCTGACTGGCGGGGGTGCGGCCTGAGGTTGAGGAGGTGCTTCCTGCGGCGCGGTTGCCGGGGTGCTGGCGGGGGCGGCAAGCGCTGCGGCAGGGGGTGCAGATGGCGTGGCTGCGGGTGTTTCTGTTGGTGCCGCTGGTTTATTATAACTATCTGAATTTATTGATGAATTTACGGGATCCGTAGTCGGGGGCACTGGTGCCGCGGGGGTGGGCGCAACAACGGAAGCGCCAGTCACAGGGGTCTTGGGCAGTCCACCGAGCACCGCATAAAGTGTGGCACCTGCTGCCATGCCAAGAACCAGAATGCCGATGCCCAATGCAAGACGCGAGCGGCCTGCGGGGGCGGTCTGATACTGCTGATGTGCGAATTCGCTGTCACGTACGGCAGCGTCGATATGTTTCTGGCGCAGGGTGTGGGTGTTATCGGCAAAAGCGGCCAGCAAAGCCTTGTCGGCGATCAGATTGATGCGTCGTGTCAGTCCGCCGGAAATGCGTGCGATTTCCCGGATGATCGCGTCGCTGAACAGGTCCGGTCCGCGGTAACCGGCGGCGCGCAGGCGAAACATCAGGTATTCGCGGGTTTCGGGACCGGTCAGCGGTTCAAGACGAAAACTGTGGGTGATGCGTTCCTTGAGCTGGCGAATCTGGTTCTGGCGCAGATTTTCGTCCAGCTCGGGCTGTCCGAAGAGCACGATCTGCAGCAGCTTGTCGGATTTGGTTTCAAGGTTCGACAGCAGCCGGATTTCTTCCAGCGTCGCAATCGGCATGCCCTGCGATTCTTCGACGAACAACACGACGCGCTTACCCTCGGCATGGCGTTGCAGCAGATAGGCCTGAATCGCATGCATGACCGCGAGGCGGCTGGTGTCGCGCGCAATGTCGAGTTGCAGTTCAAATGCGATGGCATGAAGGATTTCGTCGGGTGACACGCTGGGGTTGGCGAGATAGACGGTCTCGACGTTTTCCGGCACGCGGGCCTGCAGCATGCTGCACAACATGGTCTTGCCGCTGCCGACTTCACCGGTGACCTTGACGATGCCTTCACCCTGGGTGATTGCGTAGATCAGCGCTTCGAGAATGGGGCCGCGGTTGCCGCCGCCAAAAAAGAAATCGGTGTTCGGCGTGATCTTGAAGGGGGGTTGCGTGAGTCCGAAATGTTCGTAATACATGGGCTATTTTTCCTCGCCTGCGTCGCCGCGGGATTGCATCCGGCTGTACAGCGTGGTGCGTTGCACGCCCAGCCGCTTTGCAGCCTGGGACAGATTGCCGTTGGTCATCGCCAGTGCGGCTTCGATGAATCCCCGCTCCCAGCGTCTTAATACTTCGTCCAGCTTGAAATCCGGATCGGCTTCGATCTGGCGGCGCGCCGCTTCCAGCAGCACTTTTTCGTCGCTGAGTTCCGACAATCCGGCCGGGGCCTGCACGTCACGGTCAAATTCGGTCTGCAACAGCGCCGGCGTGATCTGGGTGCCGGCATATTTGGTGCACAACCGGATGACGACGTTGCGCAACTCCCGCACATTTCCGGGGAAGGGGTAGTCGCGCCACATGCGCAGCGCGTCCTTGTCGAGTTCAACGGGTTGCGCCTTGATCTGTTCGGCATAAAACGTGCGGAAGTGGTCGAGCAGCAGCAGCTTGTCGTCGCCGAGGTCGCGCAGCGCCGGCACCCCGATGGTGAACACCGAGAGCCGGTGATACAGGTCGGCGCGAAAGCGGTTGTGGCGGACTTCACTGCGCAGGTCGCGGTTGGTCGCTGCGACAACGCGGGCATTCGAAACCCGGCTTTGCGTTTCGCCGACACGCTGGAATTCGCCGTTCTCCAGCACCCGCAGCAGTTTGGCCTGCAGCTCCAGGGGCAGTTCGCCGATTTCGTCGAGGAACAGCGTAGAGTCGACGGCATCCTCGAAATAGCCCGCACGTGCGGTGATGGCGCCGGTGAACGCGCCCTTGGCATAACCGAAGAGGGTCGGCTCAACCAGCGTGGGCGAAATGGCTGCGCAGTTCAGTGCCAGGAACGGTTTGCCGGAACGTCGGCTTTGTTTGTGCAAGGCCTGGGCGACGAGTTCCTTGCCGCTGCCGGATTCACCTTCGATCAGTACCGGGAACGGTGCGTCCGCAAACTGCAGCAGCTGCTCACGCAGCTTCTGCATCGGCGGACTGTTGCCGAGCAGACCTGAGGTGTCGGCGGTGTTTTCAGCCGAGGTGACTTCCAGCGCCTGGTGCAACAGGGCCTTGAGTTGCACCGGCTCGGCCGGCTTGGCAACGAAATCAATGGCGCCCAGCGTGCGCGCGTGGCGTGCATTGGCTTCATCATTCTGTCCCGACAGGACGATGATCTTGATCGCCGGGGCGATGGCGATCAGCTCGGTGATCAGCTGGAAACCTTCGTCCGGACGGTGCGGTCGCGGAGGCAGACCCAGATCGATCAATGCCAGTGCCGGCGGCGCATCGCGCTGCCTGAGCAGCGCCTTGGCGTGTGATCGCGATTCCGCGGTGGTGACATTGAAGTCCCCCCCGAGCACGTAGCTCAGGGTATCAACGATGACAGGGTCATCATCGACGATCAGCAGTTCCGGTTTGCCGGGTTCCGTCACGTTGCAGTCCGAGTCATTTATAAGTTGCTGAAATTACACGGCATTGTGCCAGATTGCCAATGTGGCGTGGTGACTGCGCTGGCGCGTGCTGCGCTCAGGCGTCGGCAACGCAGGCGAGATATGCGCGTTCGAGATCGGGTGCGGCGTAGCGCGCGATGAAATCGGCAGGTGTGCCGGCAAAGCGTAACTGTCCGCGATGGATGACCGCCATGCGGCTGCACATTTCACCGACGTCGTGCAGGGCGTGGGTGGTCATTACCACGGTTCGGCCGCTGGCATGCTGTGCCTTGAGTTCGCGTTTGAGCAGGGCGCGTGCTTTCGGATCGAGACCGCTGGTTGGCTCATCAAGTATGTAGAGATCCTTGTCCGACAGCAGGCAGGCCGCGAGCCCCAGTTTCTGGGTCATGCCTTTGGAGTAGGCGCGTACCGGTTTTTCCAGTGCGCTGGCTGCGAGCTCGAGGGCGTCGAGCATGTTGCGCGCGCGTGTTTCGTCATACGGCCGGCGATGCAGTTCGCTGGTGTAGCGCAGAAAGTCGCGGCCTGACAGATAGTATGGCGGCGTGAAACGCTCGGGCAGGAAGGCCAGGCGACCGCGCGCTGAGGTCTGGCGGTGTGGTGTGCCGAAAATCTCGATGGCGCCGCTGCTGATGTCGCAGAAATCCAGCGCGCATTTGATCATTGTTGTTTTACCGGCACCGTTTTCGCCGACCAGCCCGAAAAATTCACCAGCGCCGATTTCCAGGGAAAGGTCGGTGAGTGCGGCTGTGCCTGAATAAGACTTGGCGAGATTGCTGATGCGTAATGCGGGTGCTGACATGCGGCGTAACTTAGCGTAAAGCGTCACGGGGGTAAACCATCGCATTGGCCCGCGCAGGGCGGCTTGCGGTCCGCAGCGGAATCCCTGCTGGGTGTCGGGGAATTCAATTGAATCAACGAACTATGGTGCCGGCTGCCTCCGGCAAGACGCTGTCCGGTGTTTGGTGGCACTGCCAATCTCGGCTAGAATCGCCGCTTTATTCCGGCAGTATCTGCCGCTCCCGTGGTCACCGAATCCCTCATCGAAATCAAGGACGTCAATTTCGCCTATGCGACGCGTCCGATATTGACCGGCATCAACATGTCGATCCCGCGCGGCAAAGTGGTCGCGTTGATGGGCATCAGCGGTTCCGGCAAGACCACGCTGTTGCGTCTGATGGGCTGCGTGATGAAGCCGACCACGGGTGAAGTGTGGATCAACGGTGAATGCACCAGCAATCTGGATACGCAGGGTATTTACCGCATGCGTCGGCGCATGGGCATGCTGTTCCAGTTCGGCGCGCTGTTCACTGACCTTTCGGTCTATGACAATGTGGCTTTCCAGATGCGTGAGCACACCGGCCTGCCGGAAAGCATGATCCGCGATCTGGTGATGATGAAGCTGCATGCGGTCGGTTTGCGCGGCGCGCACAAGCTGATGCCGGCGGAATTGTCGGGTGGCATGGCGCGGCGGGTGGCGCTGGCGCGGGCGATCGCGCTGGATCCGATGATCATGATGTATGACGAGCCGTTTACCGGGCTGGACCCGATTTCGCTGGGTGTCATTGCGAACCTGGTGCGCGAACTGAACGATACGCTGGGCACAACGTCGCTGGTGGTGACGCACGACGTGCAGGAGGCGCTGGATGTGGTGGACTATGTGTATTACCTGTCGGACGGAAAAATGATGGCGCATGGCACGCCGGAAGAAATGCGCGCGAACAAGGATCCGCTGGTTTACCAGTTCGTGCATGGTGAAGCAGAAGGTCCGGTGGCATACCAGTATCCGAGCAGGGATTTTTCCGAAGACCTCAAACTTGGAGGGCGCCGCGAAGCAAGTCCTCTTGGGGAACGCCGTGCCGCATAGAACGCTGCCCTCCATCCGCAGCATCGGCGCCAATGCCATCGATGTCGTGCTGCGTCTCGGCTACGCGGCGCGATTCATCGGGCTGACGCTGGCGCATTCCGGCACCAGCTTTGCACGGCCGCGGCTGATCATCCGCGAACTTTATTACACCGGTGTGCTGTCGCTGATCATCATCCTGGTGTCAGGCCTGTTCGTCGGCATGGTGCTGGGGCTGCAGGGTTACCAGACGTTGACCACCTACGGTTCGGAGTCGGCGCTGGGCGTGCTGGTGGCGCTGTCGCTGGTGCGTGAACTGGGCCCGGTGGTGTCGGCGTTGCTGTTCGCCAGCCGCGCCGGTTCCGCGATGACCGCGGAGATCGGCCTGATGAAGGCGACCGAGCAATTGTCGGCGATGGAAATGATGGCGGTGGTTCCGATCGCACGCGTGGTCGCGCCGCGCTTCTGGGCAGGCGTGATCTCGATGCCGCTGCTGGCGGCGATGTTCAGCGCAATGGGCGTGTTTGGCGGTTATGTCATCGGCGTGGTGCTTATCGGTGTCGATGAAGGTTCGTTCTGGTCGCAGATGCAGGGCGCTGTCGATGTCCGCGAAGACATTGTCAACGGCGTCATCAAGAGTTTTGTGTTCGGGGTTGCGGTGACCTGGATCGCGCTGTTTGAAGGTTATGACGCGCCGCCGACCGCCGAGGGCGTTTCAGGCGCGACAACGCGCACCGTGGTAACTTCATCATTGGCAATTCTGGGTCTGGATTTCATTCTGACCTCATTCATGTTCAGGGGTATGTAATGGGACGTTCAATGCTGGATTTGTGGGTGGGCATCTTCGTGGTCGCGGGAATGGCCGCGCTGGTGATTCTCGCGTTCAAGGTCGGCAATATGTCGAGCATGGGTGGCGGCGAGACCTACGAAATTTCCGCCAATTTCGACAATATTGGCGGACTGAAACCGCGTGCGCCGATCAAGAGCGCCGGCGTCGTGGTTGGCCGCGTGACGTCGATCGAATTCAACAATGAACGCTTCACCGCCAAGGTGAAAATGGCCGTCGAGAAAAACTACAAGTTTCCGAAAGACACCACGGCGTCGATCCTGACCTCCGGCCTGCTCGGTGAGCAGTACATCGGTCTGGAAGGCGGCGGCGATGACCAGATGCTGAAGGCCGGAGACAGCATCCGCCTGACGCAGTCGGCAGTGGTGCTGGAGAAACTGATTAGCCAGTTCCTCTTTGACAAGGCCGCCGAGGGCGGCGACGCCAAAAAATAAATTGCACCCTGATTAGAGATATTGTCATGAATAAGTTATTGTTTTCGTTGATATTTTCAGCAATCTTTTTGTTCGCCCCAACGTTTGTCGTTGCAGCCAGTGTCATGGCGCCCGATGCGCTGGCGCGTACGGTCACCGATGAAGTGGTCCATATTCTGCGCACCGACAAGGATCTGCAGGCCGGCAACCAGAAAAAGGCGCGTGATCTGATCGAAACCAAGATTGCGCCGCATTTCAATTTCACCAGCATGACCAAACTCGCGCTGGGCAAAAACTGGAGCGCGGCGAATCCGGAACAACGCAAGGCGCTGACCGGAGAGTTCCGCGCGCTGCTGGTGCAGACCTATACAGCCTCGCTCACGCTGTTCAAGGATCAGAAGATTGAATACCGTCCGCTGAAGATTGCGCCCGACGACAACGACGTGGTGGTGCGTTCGCTGGTGAAATCATCCGGCGGCGGTGATCCGGTACAGGTCGACTACGGCATGGAAAAGACCGATGAAGGCTGGAAGGTCTACAACGTCAAGATCGGCGGCATCAGCCTGGTCGAGAACTACCGCGGGACCTTCAATACCGAAATCCAGAAAAGCGGCGTTGACGGCCTGATCAAAACACTGCGCGACAAGAACCGCGCGCTGGTTGCCCAGACCAAGTGACCGACTGAGCGATTGCAATGATCGAGTGCAAAGACGGGCACTGCACGCTGAAGGGTGCAGTGAACATTGAAAGTGCGCTGGCCTTGCGTGAAGACGGCCTGCGCCTGTTCACGGCAGCAGAGGTGACGCTGGATCTCGCTGGCGTCACCGAAGTTGATTCCACCGCACTCAGCCTGCTGTTTGAATGGCGGCGTGCGGCGCTCGCGGCCAAACGGCGCATCCGTTACGTCAATCTGCCCGAAAACCTCACCAGCCTGGCCCGGCTTTACGGCGTCACGGAACTGGTGGCCGCCGAGTAACGGCCGGCGGCTGCGCCGCCCGTCTGTTGCAAATCCGTTGATGACCCATGCCATCGAAATCATTGATGTCACCAAGCGCTATGGCGATCTGCAGGCGCTCGCCGGCGTCAGCCTGACTGTCGAGCCCGGTGAGTTTTTCGGCCTGCTCGGTCCCAACGGCGCCGGCAAAACCACACTGATCAGCATTCTTGCCGGCCTGAGCCGGGCAAGCAGCGGTGTTGCCCGCATCATGGGGCATGATGTCGCCAGCGATTACCGCGGTGCGCGCAGCGCGCTGGGCGTGGTGCCGCAGGAGTTGGTGTTCGATCCGTTTTTTACAGTGCGTGAAACGCTGACCTTCCAGTCCGGATATTTCGGCTTGCGCGACAACAGCGCGTGGATCGACGAAGTCCTGGAAAATCTTGATCTCACGGCCAAGGCCGACACCAATATGCGCGCGCTGTCCGGCGGGATGAAACGCCGCGTACTCGTGGCGCAGGCACTGGTGCACAAGCCGCCGGTGATCGTGCTCGACGAGCCGACAGCCGGTGTTGATGTCGAATTGCGCCAGGCCCTGTGGCGATTCATCCGCCGGCTCAACCGTGACGGCCACACCATTGTGTTGACCACGCATTACCTGGAAGAAGCCGAGGCCCTGTGCGGCCGTATCGCGATGCTCAAGCAGGGGCGCGTGGTCGCGCTGGACCGCACGGAAAACCTGCTGCAACTGCACAGTGGCTGTCAGGTCGTGTTGCGGATTGATGGTGCGTTGCCCGAAGGGCTCGTGCCGAAAGTGGCCGAGCGGCGCGAGGACGGATCGCTGAAGCTCTCGCTGCCGGATCATGCCGCGATTGAGGGGGTGCTGGCGGCACTGCGCGAATCACGCATTGCGGTAATGGAGATGGAAATTCTCCAGCCCGATCTTGAAGACGTGTTTGTGCAGATCATGCATCGGTCATGATTAATAGGATTATTGAACCATGACCGGCTTCCGGACCCTGTTCTACAAGGAATGGCTGCGCTTCTGGAAAGTCAGCGTGCAGACGGTGCTGGCGCCGGTGCTGACCGCCTTGCTGTACCTGCTGGTGTTCGGTCATGCCCTGAGCGGCCGCGTCGAAGTGTTTCCCGGCGTTGAGTACACCGCCTTTCTGATCCCCGGTCTGGCGATGATGTCCGTGCTGCAGAATTCCTTCGCCAATGGATCCTCGAGCCTGATGCAGTCGAAAATGACCGGCAACATCGTGTTCGTGTTGCTGCCGCCGCTGTCGCACCGCGAATTTTTTGCAGCTTATCTTCTGGCGGCCGTGGGGCGCGGTGTCGTGGTCGGCAGCGGCGTGCTGTTGGCAACGATGGGGTTCGTCGATCTGCCGCTGGCAAATCCGCTGTGGATATTGCTCTTCGGAGTCGCCAGCAGTGCGGCGATGGGGGCGCTGGGCATTGTTGCCGGCATCCAGTCAGACAAAATCGATCAGCTTGCCGCCTTCACCAATTTCATCATCCTCCCTCTGACTTTCCTGTCGGGGGTTTTTTACTCCATCCACTCGCTGTCACCCTTCTGGCAGGGGGTGTCGCATTTCAATCCGGTGTTCTACATGATCGACGGTTTCCGTTACGGCTTTTTCGGCGTTGCGGATACCTCCCCCTGGCTCAGTCTTGCGATTGTCGGCGGCAGCTTCGCCGCCTTATCATGGCTGACCCTGACGCTGCTGCGCAGCGGTTATAAACTGAGAAACTGATTGGACAAAGAGCATGGTCACCCCTGAAAGCATCAAACAATCCATCGTCGCCGGGCTCGACTGCAAACATGTCGAAGTCGCAGGTGATGGCCACCATTGGGAAGCGGTGATTGTCAGCGAAGCTTTCCGCGGCAAAAACAAGGTGCAGCAGCACCAACTGGTTTACAAGGCATTGGGTGATCGCATGCGCGAGGAGATTCACGCGCTCTCGATGAAAACCCTGACGCCGGATCAGTGGCCGTAAACACTGAAAACCTTGAGCCACAGAGGACACAGAGGACACAGAGAAAAACAAGACCAGGAACCGCGAATGAGCGGATTCGCAGTTGATGTTCTCTGTGTCCTCTGTGGCTAAAAAAAGACTTTGATCTTATGGATAAACTAGTCATCGAAGGTGGCATCGCTCTGAAAGGCGATGTCGCGATTTCCGGCGCCAAGAATGCCGCGCTGCCGATTCTCACCGCGGCGCTGCTCACCGATGAGCCGCTGCATGTCGACAACGTGCCGCATCTGCGCGACGTATCGACCATGCTCAACCTGCTGATGCAGATGGGTGTGACCACGGTGCTCGATGAAAAGGGCGGTGTTGAATTGCATGCTGCAAAAATCACCGAACCGGTGGCGCCGTACGAACTGGTCAAAACCATGCGCGCGTCGGTGCTGGTGCTGGGGCCGCTGGTAGCGCGTCTCGGTGAAGCGCGCGTGTCACTGCCCGGCGGCTGCGCGATCGGCTTGCGGCCGGTGGATCAGCATCTGAAAGGCCTGCAGGCAATGGGTGCGACCATCGAGATGACGCAGGGCTATATGATTGCCCGCGCCGACCGTTTGAAGGGTGCGCGCATCTGCATGGATCTGATTACCGTGACCGGCACCGAGAACCTGATGATGGCAGCGGCGCTGGCTGACGGTACGACCGTGATTGAGAATGCCGCGCGTGAGCCGGAGATTGTCGACCTTGCCGCCTGCCTGACGGCGATGGGCGCAAAAATCAGCGGCGCCGGCACGGATGTGATCACCATTGAAGGCGTCGAGCGCCTGCACGGCGCGCGCCACTCGGTGATGCCTGACCGCATTGAAACCGGAACCTTTCTGGTCGCCGCCGCAGTGACCGGCGGTGATGTGCGATTGACCGGCGCGCGACCGAAAACGCTGGATGCGGTGCTCGACAAGCTGCGCGAAGCCGGCGTCACCATCGAAACCGGCGACGACTGGATTCATGTCAAAGCCAATGGCGCGCTGAAGGCGGTCAATGTGCGCACCGCGCCTTACCCTGCTTTTCCGACCGACATGCAGGCGCAGTTCATGGCGCTGAACTGTGTGGCGCAGGGCACTGCGCGCGTGGTTGAAACGATTTTCGAAAACCGCTTCATGCATGTGCAGGAAATGCAGCGCCTTGGCGCCGACATCGCGGTCGAAGGCAACACTGCGGTGATCAAGGGGGTGCCGGCGTTGAATGGCGCGACGGTGATGGCAACGGACCTGCGTGCTTCGGCGAGCCTGGTGATATCCGGGTTGGTGGCGCGTGGTACGACCACGGTGGAGCGTATTTACCACCTCGACCGCGGTTACGAACGCATCGAGGAAAAACTGTCGCGGTTAGGCGCGCGGATCCGCCGCGAACGTTAGTGTGAGAAGCGGGTTTTCCCGGCGGCGATCGTTTCGCTAAAGCGGGGCGAACAACGGCGCATTTTTCTCATCGGATCAACCCTGGTCCGGGGGCGCTAGTCAGTTCCCCATACTGCGCCGCTAACCGCACCGACAAGAATCGCGCCGGCAATCAACGAGACTGGCGATATGCCGCGCCACGCAGCAAGGAACACCACACCGCTGCCTAGCAGCAGTCCCGGGTGTAGCAGAATCAAGGGCTTGGCCAGCGAGTACAACGTCAGTCCGAGCAAACCGATCGCGGCGGCGGCAGCAAATGAACCAAAGCCCTTGAACCAGGTGGCACTGCGTAAACGCCCAACAATTCCTGCTGCAGCGCCGGCGAGCAGGACCGGGATCAAAAACACGGCAAAAGTCGATACCAAGGCGCCAGCCAGTCCGCCAACCTGATATCCGATGAATGGCGCGAGAATAAGAACAGGTCCTGGGGTGGCATAGGCAAAACCCACGCCAGCTGCGAATTGCTGAGGGGTGAGCCAGTGTGTTTCGGCCACGGCCAGACGCTCGACGATGGGTAGTGCGCTTCCGCCGCCGCCAAAGGCCAGTGCGCCGATCATCAGGAAACGCAATGCCAGCTCAGCCAGTTCAGCCATCGTTCAGACCACGTTGTTTTCGCATCGCGCCCATCGCGCCCAGCATCCCCATCGACAGTACGGCAACAACAGCGGAGCCAAGCGCACCAATAATCAGGCCGCCAATCAGCACGGTGGAGAGAATGCGCCCCTTGGCGGTGCTGCGGGCCATCTTGAGCATGTTCGCCGCCAGTATTCCGACGACAGCAATCTGGATTCCGAGCAAAGCGCCGCGTGTCGCAGGAACGTCAGGAATGGCCACCAGCGCTGCCGATGCAGCGATCATCATTGCCGCAGGAACCACGACAAAGCTGAAAGGGGCAATCAATGCGCCAGGCCATCCAGCCAGCTTCCAGCCCAGGTATGCCACGACTTGCACTCCCGTTGATCCGGGCAAGGTCTGGGTAATGGCCAATGCCTCCGCCACATCCTGATCGGTGATCCAGCCGCGACGTGCGCCCAATTCGGACCGCAGCAGGGCAAGCGTGCTCCCCATTCCGCCGAACGCGAGCGCCCCCAAGCGCAGCAGCACTAGTGAAAGTCTGCCTAGGGATACGGCGATCGGTGTCTGCATATGTTTGGTGTGTTCAGATCGGCAAATTCACCGGGAGGACAGTTTGGCACAAGCCAGACCGGGACCGAATCCGGATATTCGGGAGGTGAGCCCCGTTACTGTGGGCTGAAAAACAAATTGTCTATCCTCATCATGCCGGCAGATCAAGGTCTGCGGCGTACGGATTCTGTTTGTAGTGGAAGGGCACCGGGCCGTCGGGCAGGCCGCGGATGAACTGTTTCACAAACGGATCATTCGAGTTTTTCACTTCTTCCGTCGTGCCCTGCGCCACAACAGCGCCGTCGGCGAGGAAATAGACGTAGTCGATCGCTTTCAGCGATTCCTGTGCGTCATAAGACACCACGATCGAGGTCACACCCAGCGCGTCATTGAGCCGGCGGATCAGTTTGCCGACGACATTGCAGGAAATCGGATCAAGTCCGGCAAAAGGTTCGTCGTACATGATCAGGTCCGGGTCCAGCGCAATGGCGCGCGCCAGGCCGACCCGGCGTACCATGCCACCCGAACATTCCGAAGGCATCAGTTGCGCCGCGCCGCGCAGCCCGACCGCGTTGAGTTTCATCAGCACGAGGTCGTTGATCATGTCCTCGGGCAGCCTGGTTTTTTCGCGCATCTGGAAGGCGATGTTTTCGAACACCGACAGGTCGGTGAACAGGCCGCCCTGCTGGAACTGCATGCCCATGCGCCGGCGCAGTTTGTACAGCGCATCGCGATCAAGGCTGTGGATGTCCTGGCCGAGTACGTTGACGTTGCCTTTGGACGGGCGCAACTGAGCACCGATCAGCTGCATCAGCGTGGTTTTGCCGCAACCGCTGGCACCCATGATGCCGACCACCTTGCCTTTGGGAATCGTCAGGTTCACCGATTTGAAAATCTCGTGTGTTCCGTAGGAGAACGCGAGATCGCGAATTTCAACAACGTTTTCGGCGGACATGGCTGCGAGGGCGGCGGACATCGGGGGAGGATGAGTGCGCAGTGTAACGCCTGGAGCCGCTTTCGTGAACCGTTTGCGCCGCGGCCGGCACCGGTAATACGTTACAATTCATGACTTTCCGCGCGTCTGTGGGCGCCGGTTCCGGACACTATCCAACCATGATCACCATTGCCCTGTCCAAGGGCCGCATTTTTGATGAAACCGTGCCGCTGCTGAAAGCGGCTGGAATTGTCACGCGCGAAAATCCCGAAACCTCGCGCAAGCTGATTCTCGAAACCAACCGCCGCAATGTGCGCGTGATCATTGTCCGCGCGACCGATGTGCCGACCTATGTCCAGTTCGGCGGGGCCGACATCGGCGTCGCCGGCAAGGATGTGCTCGATGAACACGGCGGCGATGGGCTGTACACGCCGCTGGATCTGAAAATCGCCAAGTGCCGGATGATGGTCGCCGTGCGCAAGGATTTTGATTACGCCAGCGCCGTGCGTCAGGGTGCGCGACTGAAAATCGCCACCAAATATGTGCAGACCGCGCGCGAGCACTTCGCCGGCAAGGGTGTGCATGTCGATCTGATCAAGCTCTATGGCTCGATGGAGCTGGCGCCGCTGGTCGGGCTTGCCGATGCCATCGTTGATCTGGTCAGCACCGGCGGCACGCTGAAGGCGAACGGTCTGGTGGCGGTCGAGGAGATCGTGCAGATCAGTTCGCGCCTGGTGGTCAACCAGGCAGCGCTGAAACTCAAGCGCGCGCAGCTGCAGCCGCTGATCGATACTTTTGCCCGTGCCGTCGGCTGATCATGCGCCGGCTCTCCACCACCCAGCCTGATTTCGAACAGCGCCTGGCTGATCTGCTGGCCTTCGAGTCCGCGCAGGATCCGCAGGTCGATGCCACGGTCGCGGCGATTCTCGCGGATGTCAAAAAACGCGGCGATGCCGCGGTGCTCGAATACACCGCGCGTTTTGATGGCGTGAAGGCCGATACGCTGGCCGAGCTGGAAATCCCGAAATCCGAACTGCAGGCCGCACTGGCGCGGATACCCGCGGCGCGGCGCGCGGCGCTGGAAGCGGCGGCTGCACGCGTGCGTGATTATCACGAGCGGCAGCGCGCTGAATCCTGGGGTTATACCGACAGCGACGGCAACGAACTCGGCCAGCAGATCACCGCGCTGGATCGCGCGGGGCTGTACGTGCCGGGTGGCAAGGCGGCTTATCCCTCATCAGTGATCATGAATGCCGTGCCGGCCAAAGTGGCGGGCGTTGCCGAAGTGATCATGGTGGTGCCGACGCCGCGCGGCGAAAAAAATGATCTGGTGCTGGCGGCCGCCGCGATCTGCGGTGTGGACCGCGTGTTCACCATCGGCGGTGCGCAGGCGGTGGCGGCGCTGGCCTACGGTACGGCGACAATTCCGCAGGTCGACAAGATTGTCGGGCCGGGCAATGCCTATGTTGCGGCGGCAAAGCGCCGCGTGTTTGGCGTGGTCGGCATCGACATGGTCGCCGGTCCTTCGGAGATTCTGGTTATCGGCGACGGATCGACCGATCCCGACTGGGTGGCAATGGATCTGTTTTCGCAGGCCGAGCACGATGAACTCGCGCAATCGATTCTGCTCGCGCCGGATGCCAAATATCTGGATGCAGTGTCGGCGAGCATCGCGAAGCTGCTGCCGGACATGCCGCGTCGCACCGTGATTGAAGCGTCGCTCAAAGGTCGCGGTGCTTTAATCGAGGTGCGCGATATCGACGAAGCCTGTGCGCTGGTCAACCGCATCGCACCCGAACATCTGGAGCTGTCGGTCGAAAACGCGCAGGCACTGCTGCCGAAAATCCGCCATGCCGGTGCGATCTTCATGGGCCGTTACACTTCGGAAGCGCTGGGCGACTACTGCGCCGGACCCAATCACGTACTGCCGACGTCGCGCACTGCACGTTTTTCGTCGCCGCTGGGTGTTTACGATTTCCAGAAACGCTCCAGCGTGATTCGCGTATCCGCGGAGGGTGCTGAAAAACTCGGCAAGATTGCCGTTGAACTGGCGACCGGCGAAGGTCTGCCGGCGCACGCGCGTTCTGCGGAACTGCGCTTGCAGGGTAAGGGCTGACCATGAGCCGCTACTGGAGCAAGGTGGTGCAGGGGCTGACGCCTTATGTGCCGGGCGAACAACCCAAGCTGCCGAATCTGATCAAGCTCAATACCAACGAGAGTCCGTACGGGCCGAGTCGTCGCGTGCTCGATGCACTGCGCACGGAGATTGGCGAGACACTGCGACTGTACCCGGATCCGGCCAGCGACAAACTGCGTGCAGCGATTGCGAATCGGTATGGCGTTACGTCTGCGCATGTCTTTGTCGGCAACGGTTCCGATGAAGTGCTGGCGCACGTGTTCCTCGGCCTGCTCAAACACGACAAGCCGGTGCTGTTTCCGGACATCACCTACAGTTTTTATCCGGTGTACTGCGGGTTGTACGACATTCCGTACGAGCCGGTGCCCTTGAATCGCTCGTTTGAAATCGTGATCGACGATTACCTGCGACCCAATGGCGGCATCATTTTCCCGAACCCCAATGCGCCGACCGGGCGTTTCGTGCCGGTCGCCGAGATCGACCGTCTGCTGCGCGCCAATACCGGTTCGGTGGTGGTCATCGACGAGGCCTATGTCGATTTCGGCGGCGAGTCGGTGGTGCCGCTGGTGCAGCGTTATCCGCAACTGCTGGTCACGCACACTTTGTCGAAGTCGCGCGCGCTGGCAGGTTTGCGCGTCGGTTATGCGATCGGTCATCCCGATCTGATCGAGGCGCTGAACCGGGTCAAGGACAGTTTCAATTCCTATCCGCTGGACCGTTTTGCGCAGGCCGGCGCCGCTGCGGCCATTGAAGACGATGCCTATTTCAAGGCGATGTGCGGCAAGGTCATCGTCACCAAGAAAAAACTGGTGCAGGAGTTGCAGGCACTCGGTTTCGATGTGCTGCCGTCGGCAGCCAACTTCCTGTTCGCCCGCGTGCCGGGGCGCGACGGCGGCGAGATTGCCGCCAAACTGCGCGAACGCAGCATCATCGTTCGACATTTCCGCAAACCGCTGCGTATCGCCGAGTTCATGCGCATCACCGTCGGTACCGACGAGCAGTGCGCTGGTCTGGTGGAAGCGTTGCGTGAAATCCTCAAGCCCGCGTAATACGACGGCGGGTCAACGCGATTTCGTTTATACTCTGTAATCAACAAGTTACCGAGATCCACGGGCAATCATGGCAAGGCAAGCGCAGATCAACCGCGACACCCAAGAAACGCAGATCAGCGTCAAGCTGAATCTCGACGGCAGCGGCCGCGCGAAACTCGCGAGCGGCATCCCGTTCCTTGACCACATGCTTGACCAGATTGCGCGTCACGGACTGGTTGATCTCGAGGTCAAGGCCAAGGGTGATCTGCACATTGATGCCCATCACACCGTTGAAGACATCGGCATCACGCTGGGTCAGGCCTTTGCCAAAGCGATCGGCGACAAGAAGGGCGTGCGCCGTTACGGCCACGCCTATGTGCCGCTGGACGAGGCGCTGTCGCGCGTGGTGATCGACCTGTCCGGTCGTCCCGGGCTGGAAATGAGCGGCAAGTTCACGCGTGCCCGCGTTGGCGATTTCGATGTCGATCTGGTGCGCGAGTTTTTCCAGGGCTTCGTCAACCACGCGCTGGTGACGCTGCATCTCGACAACCTGAAGGGCGTCAACGCGCATCATCAGGTGGAGACGCTGTTCAAGGCCTTCGGACGCGCGCTGCGCATGGCGGTGGAACTCGATCCGAGAGTGAAGGGTGTACCTTCAACCAAGGGAAAGTTATAGGCTTTCCGCGGCGGCGCTCGCGCCCCGGTCTCATCATCTGAATCGTTGACGCTCCCGATGACCATCGACATTGCAGTCATTGACTACGGCATGGGCAACCTGCGCTCCGTGTCCAAGGCCATTGAACACGTCGCGCCCGGCCGCAAGGTTGTGGTCACCGGCAATCCGGAGGAAGTCGCGGCTGCAGGTCGCGTGGTCTTCCCCGGACAGGGGGCGATGCCGGATTGCATGCGCGAGATGGAATCGCGCGGCCTGCGTCCGGCGCTGATCGAAGCGGCGCGCAGCAAACCCTTTCTCGGCATCTGCATTGGTCTGCAGATGCTGTTCGAACACAGCGAGGAGGGCGACACGCCCGGCCTTGGCCTGCTGCCCGGCGTCGTGCGGCGTTTTCCGCAGGCGCGCATGGTTGGTGCCAAAGGTGAAAAGCTCAAGGTGCCGCACATGGGGTGGAATGAAGTCGAACAGGCGATCAAACACCCGCTGTGGGCGGGCATTGCCGACCGCAGCCGCTTTTATTTTGTGCACAGCTATTATCCGGAGCCCGCTGATGAGGCACTTGTGGCAGCCTGGAGTGCCTATCCCTTCCGATTTGCCTGTGCAGCGGCGCGCGGCAACCTGTTCGCGGTGCAGTTCCATCCCGAAAAAAGCCATACGGCTGGCCTGCAATTGCTCGCAAACTTTGTGGCGTGGCAACCGCAAGCGCTGTAGTATTATTCCCATCACACCAACGCATTTGCAGATGACACCCTGATCCGGATTTTCCGTCGCCCACTCTTCCGACCAAACCCGGCTTCGCAATTCGTTTAATCCCATGCTGATCATTCCTGCCATCGATTTGAAGGACGGCAAGTGCGTGCGCCTGAAACAGGGCGACATGAACGATGCCACGATTTTTTCCGAAGACCCCGGCGCCATGGCCAAACAATGGCTGGACCAGGGCGCGCGCCGACTGCATGTCGTCGATCTCAACGGTGCGGTGGCCGGCAAGCCGAAGAATGAAGCGGCGATCCGTTCCATCGTCAAGGCGGTAGGCACCGACCTGCCGATCCAGCTGGGCGGCGGCATCCGCGATCTCGATACCATCGAGACCTATATCGATGCCGGTATCGGCCACATCATCATCGGCACCGCGGCGGTTAAAACGCCGGGTTTCCTGCAGGATGCCTGCACTGCGTTCCAGGGCCACATCATCGTCGCGCTTGATGCCAAGGACGGCAAGGTGGCGGTCGATGGCTGGTCGAAAATGACAGGACACGACGTCATCGACCTCGCGAAAAAATTCGAGGACTACGGTGTTGAAGCGATCATTTACACCGATATCGGCCGCGACGGCATGTTGTCCGGCGTCAATATCGAAGCCACCGTCGCGCTTGCGCGTGAAATGACGGTGCCGATCATTGCCAGCGGCGGCATCACTGACCTTGAAGACGTCAAGAAACTCTGTGCCGTCGAAGCCGAAGGCATCATGGGCGCGATCACCGGCCGTGCGGTTTATCAGGGCACGCTGAATTTCGGCGAAGCCCAGAAACTCGCCGATAAATTGAGCAAGAAGGACTGAGCCACAGAGGATACAGAGGGCACAGAATGTTCGGGCAGCGCAGCCGTTCTCTGTGATTCCGGAGTTCTTTGTGGTGATCGCTTTTTATGGGCCTCGCCAAACGCATCATTCCCTGTCTCGATGTCACCGCCGGCCGCGTGGTCAAGGGCGTCAATTTCGTCGAACTCAGGGACGCCGGTGATCCGGTGGAGATCGCAAAACGTTATGACGATCAGGGCGCTGACGAGCTGACTTTCCTCGATATCACCGCCAGCAGCGACGATCGTGGCCTGATCCTCGGCATCATCGAAGCGGTTGCGGCTCAGGTGTTCATTCCGCTCACCGTTGGCGGCGGTGTGCGCGCGGTTGATGACGTGCGCCGCTTGCTTAATGCAGGCGCGGACAAGGTCAGCATCAATACGTCGGCCGTGCAGAACCCTCAACTGGTCGCCGATGCCAGCGGTCGTTACGGTTCGCAGTGTATTGTTGTGGCGGTTGATGCCAAACGAGTGCCCGGAGACGGTCCGCTGCGCTGGGAAGTCTTTACCCATGGCGGACGCAAGGCCACGGGCCTTGATGCGGTGGAGTGGGGCAAAAAAATGCAGGCGATGGGCGCCGGCGAAATCCTGCTGACCAGCATGGATCGCGACGGTACGCGCGTGGGTTTTGATCTTGAGCTGACCCATGCGTTTTCATCCGCGCTGGATATTCCGATCATCGCCAGTGGCGGTGTCGGCAACCTTGACCATCTGGCTGAGGGTGTCACCGTCGGCGGCGCTGACGCCGTACTCGCCGCGAGTATTTTTCACTACGGCGAATTCACCGTGCGCCAGGCCAAGGAACACATGGCGCAACGGGGCATCGAAGTACGCCTGTAGTTTTGCTTGAGGTTCTTTAAATAATTTATTAAAATCAACAGCTTATAAATTCATGCGGCGCGTCCCGCGACGTGCCGGCCGAGACCATGGCTTCTGACTGGCTGGACCGCATACACTGGGGCACTGACGGGTTGATCCCGGTTGTGACGCAGGAGGCTGGCACGGGTCGTGTGCTGACAATGGCCTGGGCCAATCGCGAGGCCCTTCAGCGCACCGCCGAAACCGGTGAAGCGCATTACTGGTCGCGCTCGCGCGGCAAACTGTGGCACAAGGGTGAGGAATCCGGGCATGTACAGAAAGTACGCTCGATCCACACTGATTGTGATCAGGATGTCGTGCTGTTTGAAGTGGAGCAGGTCGGCGGCATTGCCTGCCACACCGGGCGTCACAGCTGTTTTTTCCTGGAATTGCGCGATGGCAACTGGGTCGAAACCGATCCGGTATTGAAGGATCCGCGGTCGATCTACGGCAAATGACGGATTGAACAACATGGCAGATAAAGACATATTGCTGAAGCTTGGCGAGACCATTGCGGCGCGCAAAGGCGCGGATGCCGGTACTTCGTACGTCGCCAGCCTGATGGGCAAGGGCGAAGATGCCATCCTGCGCAAAGTGCTGGAAGAGGCTGCCGAGACCCTGCTGGCCTCGAAGGAGGGTGATAAACTGCATGTGGTCCGCGAAACAGCTGACCTGTGGTTTCACACACTGGTGCTGCTGGCCTGGCATGGTGCCGGTCCCGAAGACGTGCTGGCGGAACTGCAGCGACGGGAAGGTCAGTCGGGCATTGCGGAAAAAGCTGCGCGCAAGTCGTAACGGCATTACTGGCGGCGGCGCCTTGGGATTGCAAATTCCCGCACGGGTGTGCGGGTCAACAGGAGCGTGTTATGGGTTCATTCAGCATCTGGCACTGGTTGATCGTGTTGCTGGTCGTGGTTCTGGTCTTCGGCACCAAGAAACTGCGCAACATCGGCACCGATCTGGGCGGTGCGGTGAAAGGTTTCAAGGAAGGCATGAAGGGCGCCGAAGACAAGTCGGCTGAAATTCCGCCTTCGACCGGACAGACCATCGACGTTGAAGCCCGCAAGGAAACCAACAAGTCGTAAGGTTTCGGTCGTGAAGCGAGAGGCGAAATAACAGATCGCCTCACCCCTCACCTCTTATTCCTCACGCGGTTTATCCATGTTTGATATCGGCTTCACCGAATTGATGGTCATTGCCGTGGTGGCGCTGATTGTCATTGGCCCCGAGCGCCTGCCCAAGGTGGCGCGTACGGTCGGCTTGCTGTTTGGCCGGATGCAGCGATATGTCAACGATGTGAAGGCGGACATCAGCCGCGAAATGGCGCTTGATGATCTGCGCAAGCTGCAGGCCAACATTCAGGACACCGCGAATTCTCTTGAGCAGTCGATGAAGCAGGAGATCAGCACGGTTGAGTCCGGACTGAATCAGGTTGCGGGTGAAGTGCAGTCCGCCGTGCAGGAACCTGCTGCGGAAACTGCGTTCACGCCTGCGGTCGCCGACCCGGCGGCCACTGCAGGTGATGTGAAGAAAACCTGACCCCGGCGCGTCCGGCCGGAATCCTGATGACTGAAGACACCTTCATTTCCCACCTGATCGAATTGCGTGACCGCCTGTTGAAGGCGCTGATCGTGTTTGCGGTGGTGCTGTTGGTGCTGATCCCGTTCGCGTCCGATCTTTACGACTTGATGGCGACGCCGATGATGCGCGCGCTGCCCGAGGGTTCAAAGATGATTGCCACCGGCGTGATTACGCCGTTTCTGGTGCCGATCAAGGTGGCGATGATGGTCGCCTTCATACTGACGCTGCCGTACACGCTGTTGCAGGGCTGGTCTTTTATTGCTCCAGGCCTCTACAACCACGAAAAACGCCTGGTGCTGCCGCTGGTGATTGCGAGCACGCTGTTGTTCATTATCGGCATCGCGTTCTGTTATTTCTTCGTATTCAACACAGTGTTCCATTTCATCAACCAGATCGCGCCGAAAAGCATTTCGGTGGCACCTGATATCGAGAACTACCTCAATTTCGTTCTGACCATGTTTCTGGCCTTCGGACTGACGTTCGAAACGCCGATTGTCGTCGTCATGCTGACGCGCATGGGACTGGTTACGATCGAACAGTTGCGCGAAGCTCGCCCCTATTTCATCGTGATCGCCTTTATCATCGCCGCAGTCGTTACTCCGCCCGATGTGGTGTCGCAATTGCTGCTGGCAGTACCGATGTGCCTGCTGTTCGAGGTGGGGTTGATTGCCGCGCGTTTTGTGCCGCGACGCGCGTCCGCCGATGCGGATGGCTACACGCCGCCGACTGACGCCTGACCGGCGGCCTTTCCCGACAATCCGGAAATTATTCTTTGCGCACCTGTTTCGGCGGGCGTTTGCCTACCGTTACACGCAATTCCACGGACTTGGCTTCGCGCATCACGCGCAAAGTGGTATCGCTGCCCGGCTTGAGTGCCGCGATCAGGTTGAGCATTGATGCCGAGTCTGTGACCTGTTTGCCGTCCACCGCGACCAGGATGTCTCCAACCTTGATGCCGCCGCGGTCTGCAGGTGTGCCGCGGAACACTTCGGTGATCAGTGTGCCGGGGGTGCCGGGGATCTTGAACGATTCGGCGATTTCCGGCGTCACGTCCTGCACGCCGACGCCGATCCAGCCGCGTTGCACCGAACCGGTCTCGATGATCTGTTCCATGATCGATTTTGCGGTGCTGGCCGGGATCGCAAAACCGATGCCCAGGGACGCACCGCCCGGTGTTCTGGAATAAATTGCGGTGTTGATGCCGATTAGATTTCCGTTGACGTCGACCAGCGCGCCGCCTGAATTGCCGGGATTGATTGCGGCGTCGGTCTGGATGAAATTCTCGAAAGTGTTGATGCCGAGCTGGCTGCGGCCCAGCGCACTGACGATGCCCAGCGTGACGGTCTGGCCGACACCGAAGGGATTGCCGATCGCCAGCACGACATCACCAACCCGCGCGCTATCTGAGGCGCTGAAGGTAATCGCCGGCAGTTTCGGCAGATCAATCTTCAGTACCGCGAGGTCGGATTCCGGATCCGTGCCGACCACTTTTGCGGTGACGCGGCGGGTATCGGTCAGTGCGACTTCAATGCCGTCGGCGGCCTCGACGACATGGCTGTTGGTAAGGATATAGCCCGACTCGCTGACGATGACCCCGGAGCCGAGATTGGTGTTGGGTTGTGATTGCGCTTCGGGCTGGTCGCCGAAGAAAAACTGGAACAGCGGATCGTTACGCAGCGGATGCTGTTGTGCCTTGACCGCCTTCATCGTGTAAATGTTGACGACGGCGGGCATGGCTTTCTTCGCGGCGTCGCTGTACGAAGCGACGTGCGGCGCGCTGCTGCCCGTATCGACGGCGGACTGGCCGACGGTGACAACGGCATTGTGCGACACGCCGTTGAGTAGATCCGGCCGCAGCGTGCCGATGACAAACAGCGCGGCGAGGCAGATCGTCGCGGTTTGGCTGAACAGGAGCCAGATTTTTCGCATGAAGTGGTCCGCGACAGCGCGGTTACAATGACTTTTTGCTGATCAAGGATGAATGCATGGAACGCGCAATACTCGATGCTTACCTTGCTGATTTTCTGCAAGTGCATGATTTTCGTGATTATTGCCCAAACGGTCTGCAGGTGGAAGGGCGTGGCGAAATCAACCGGATAGTTACCGGGGTTACTGCATCCGCGGCCTTGATCGAGGCGGCCATTGCCGATGGCGCAGATGCGTTGATCGTCCATCACGGCTATTTCTGGCGCGGTGAAGATGCGCGCATCACCGGAATGCGCCGCCGCCGACTCGGATTGCTGTTCCAGCACGAGCTGAATCTGTTTGCATTCCATCTGCCCCTCGACGCACACCCTGAAATCGGCAACAACGCCACGCTGGCGCGTCAGCTGGGTCTCGAGGTGACCAAGCGCTTCGGCGAGCAGGACATTGCGAGCCTGGGTAGCATTGCCGAAGGCAGTACCGTGGCTTCATTCACGCGAACCATCAGCGAAAAACTCGGACGGGCGCCGCTGGTGATCGGCGACGCCGCGCGACCATTGCGCCGCATCGCCTGGTGTACCGGCGGGGCGCAGGGGATGTTCGAGCAGGCCATTGCACTGGGTGTGGATGCCTATCTGAGCGGCGAGATTTCCGAGCAGACCGTGCATCTGGCGCGCGAATCCGGGGTGGCTTATATCGCAGCGGGTCATCATGCCACCGAGCGTTACGGCGTGCAGGCGCTGGGGACGCATCTGGCCCACCATTTTGGCCTGCAGCACCGGTTCATCGAGATTGAAAATCCCGTTTAGGGTGGCGCGGAAGGGACATGGAAGGGGGCTGATTTCCTGCCGTTTACAGTCTGTAACAATTTAGTCCGCGTCTGCTGCAGGGCGCGGGTCTATCATCGGGTTTTACGGCTGTTGCTGGAGCGCACATGCACAGGATCATCATTTCCACGTTAGCCGCAGCCTTGCTGATGGCGGCCAGTCTGCCGGCTCAGGCAGGCGGCGGGCGCGGGCATTCTCACGCGCGGGTCGGTGTTTATATCGGTGCACCGGTAGTCATTGGCGGCTGGTGGGGGCCGCGTCCTTATTACGCGCCTTACCCTTACTACTATTCACCCGCGCCAGTTGTGGTCCGTGAAGTGGTGCGGGAGCCGCTGGTGTTTTACGACGAGCGTGGCAATCCGGTGCCGCCGGCGCAACCGCAGACCCAGGCCCGTGCGCCTGCGCAGACGCTGCCGCAGGCCGGAGCATCGGCGCCGACATGGTTTTATTGCGCAGACTCGCAGTCGTACTATCCGTACGTGGAGTCCTGTTCATCGCCCTGGCAACGCGTCGTTCCGCACCCGCCACCGCAGTAACACTTCTTGACCGTAGCGCCGGATTTCCACGGCGCCGCTGATGGTCAGTTTTTCAGTCTTACGTGGTGATCGAGACCGGCACAGTCTTCATCGGTCTTGAGTCCTGCGCTACGGATACCGTGCGCCGCCAGTTCTTCATCGCGCTCCTGGGTATCACCGGTGACGCCAACGGCGCCCAGCAATGCGCCGTCCTTGTCGCGGATCAGCATGCCGCCGCCCTCCGCGAAAATGCGGTCCTGGGATGCCTTGAACAGGAAGTCCATGAACAGCGGCCGTTGTTCGGTACGCAGCCGGACCAGACTGGACGAGCGTCCGAGCGCCAGCGCCGCATGTGCTTTGCCGAGGGCCATCTCAAAACGCATCATTGCCGATCCATCTTCCTTTTTGAACGCCTTCACCACGGCGCCATGTTCCACCACAACCACCGAGATCGGGCGGCAATCGAGTTCCCGCGCGCGGATCAGGATGGCATCAATGATTTTTTCGGCTTGTGACAACGAGATCATGGACACGGATGGTTCCTTAACGATGGACTGGAGCGCGCAATTGTATACTCGGGTTCCTGAACAAAAATCCATTCTGCGCACAGGCGCAATGCAAATGAGGAGTGCATGACATGAAAAGTTCGCTGACTTGCCGGGGGCTGCTGTGTGCGGCGCTGACGCTGATGCCGTTTGCCGCAATAGCGGCAGAACAAGCGGAGGCCTATCCGTCCCGCCCGATCCGTTTTCTGGTTGGTTTCGCGGCGGGCGGCGCGAATGATCTGGTCGCGCGGCTGGTGGCCAACAAGCTGGTGCCGCGACTGGGGCAGCAGGTGATTGTCGACAATCGAGCCGGTGGCGGCGGCATTCTTGCGCATGAACTGCTGGTCAATTCCGCGCCTGATGGTTATACGATGATTCTGGCTTCCGTGACCGGGTTGGCGATGGCGCCGGCCTTGCGCGGCAAGGTGCCTTATGACCCCATCCGCGATTTCCTGCCGGTTGCGCAGGTGGTTGATGCGGCAACGCTGTTTTCGGCGCATCCATCAAGTGTGTCCAAAACGCTGGGGGATCTGGTCTCACGGGCAAAAAAAGAACCCGGTTCGCTGATCGTCGGTAATCCCGGGATCGGCAGTGTTGGTCATCTGGCGTTTGAGCGATTCGGCAGTGCGGCCGGCATCAAGGTGGTTAACGTGCCCTATAAAAGCGGCGGACTGGCGGCTACGGCAGCCATTTCCGGCCAGGTGGAACATCTGGCCGGCATCATTTCGTCTGGCGCTCCCCATGTCAAAGCCGGCAAGTTGCGCGGACTCGGGGTGACCAGCGCGAAACGTTCAAAGATTCTTTCGGAAGTGCCGACTGTTGCGGAACAGGGCTACCCGGGTTTTGAAGCGAGTGGCTGGCTGGGCATTGCATTTCCGGCGAAGACACCGGCGGGTATTGTTCAGCGCATGTACAAAGAGACGCAGGCCGTGATGGCGCAGCAGGATACACAGGCGTTTCTGGACAAATCCGGGCTGGATTACGTGACGAAAAACCCCCAGGAGTTCAGCGCCTATATCAAGACGGAGCTGTCACGCTGGAGCAAGCTGATCAAGGATGCCGGAATCAAGGCGGACTAGGCTTTTTGCCGCCTTGGCGCAGCGGTCTAATTATTTGATTATATTAACTTATTTCACTAATTACTTAACTTCCCCCCCCGTCCGCGTGTAGAATACCGCCTTTTTCCCAGCATCAAGCGCTAAGAGGGGGCTACAGGCATGTCCGAGCAAGATACCGATCAGGGGAAGCGACAGTTTCTCGTTGCAGCGACCAGTGTGGCCGGCGGTGTCGCCGCCGGTGCGGCTGCGGTTCCGTTTGTGGCGAGCATGTTGCCGTCCGAACGCGCGAAAGCTGCCGGTGCACCGATTGAAGTAGACCTCAGCACTCTCGCCCCCGGCGAACGCGTAACGGTCGAGTGGCAGGGCAAGCCGGTTTGGATCGTGCGTCGCACCAAGGAAATGCTCGATACGATCCGTGCCAACGATGCTCAAGTCGCCGATCCCAAGTCGCTGAAAAAGATGCAACCCGCGTACGCGACCAACGAAATGCGCGCGATCAAGGACGAGTATCTGGTCGTCGTCGGCATCTGCACTCATCTGGGCTGCTCTCCCGTAGGCAAATTCGCCAAGCAGGCGGAAGCTTTTGATCCGAACTGGCAGGGCGGCTTCTACTGTCCCTGCCACGGTTCGCTGTTCGACCTCGCCGGCCGTGTCTACAAGAACAAGCCCGCCCCGGACAACCTGGTGGTGCCGCCGCATAAATACCTTTCCGACACGCGCATCGTGATCGGCGAAGACACGAAGGGGGCCTGATCAACATGGCATCCGCACCCAAAGAACCCGTTCAATTCAGCGGCGCCGGCCCGCTCAACGCGCCGATCAGCGGCGTGCTCACGTGGGTTGATCAACGCTTCCCGCTGATGTCGCTGTGGCGCGACCATCTGTCGCAGTACTACGCGCCGAAGAACTTCAACTTCTGGTATTTCTTCGGTTCACTGGCGATGCTGGTGCTGGTGATCCAGATCGTCACCGGCATTTTCCTGGTGATGCATTACAAACCGTCGGCCGCTGAAGCTTTTGCCTCGGTTGAATACATCATGCGTGATGTGCCGGCGGGCTGGTTCATCCGCTACATGCACTCGACCGGCGCTTCGGCTTTCTTCATCGTCGTTTACCTGCACATGTTCCGTGGGCTGCTGTACGGTTCGTACCGCCAGCCGCGCGAGCTGATCTGGATTTTCGGCATGCTGATCTACCTGTGCCTGATGGCCGAGGCTTTCTTCGGTTATCTGCTTCCCTGGGGGCAGATGTCGTTCTGGGGCGCGCAGGTGATCATCAACCTGTTTGATGCGCTGCCGCTGATCGGCCCTGACCTGTCGACCTGGATCCGCGGCGACTTCGTGATTTCGGATGCCACGCTCAACCGCTTCTTCGCCTTCCACGTGATCGCGATTCCGCTGGTGCTGCTGGGCCTCGTGGCTGCGCACATCATGGCGCTGCACGAAGTGGGTTCGAACAACCCGGACGGCGTCGAAATCAAGCAGCACAAGGACGCCAAGGGCATTCCCCTCGACGGCATTCCCTTCCATCCGTACTACACGGTGAAGGACATTGTCGGCGTGGTGGTGTTCATGTTCCTCTTCTTCATGGTCGTGTTTTTCATGCCGGAGATGGGTGGTTATTTCCTTGAATACAACAACTTCATTCCCGCCGATGCACTGAAGACACCAGCGCACATCGCGCCGGTGTGGTATTTCACGCCGTATTACTCGATCCTGCGTGCGATTACCGAAGACTTCATGCTGGTTCTGGCGATCGGTGTCGCGGCCTATTCGATCCTGATCTGGCTGACCGCACGCAATTCGCTGGTGAAGATGGCCGCGCTGGCCATCGGCTTCGTGGTGATCGTGCTGATGAAGGGTGGTCCGCTGGCGCTTGAAGCGAAAGTCTGGGGTGTCGCGATGATGGGCGCGGCAACGCTGATTTTCTTCCTGCTGCCGTGGCTGGATCAGAGCCCGGTCAAGTCGATCCGTTACAAGGGCACGCTGTTCCGCACCGCCCTGACGATCTTTGTCATCGTCTTCATAGTGCTCGGTTATTACGGCACGCAGACCGTGACGCCGGCGGGCACCCTGATCTCGCAGATTGGCACGCTGATCTATTTCGCGTTCTTCCTGCTGATGCCGTGGTATTCGTCGATGGACAAGACCAAACCCGTGCCTGACCGGGTGACCATGTAATGGGCAAACACATGAACAAACTCAAACATCTGATCGCAGCACTGCTGCTGGCCCCGGCATTTGCGCTGGCGGCAGGCGACCACGTCAAACTGGACCGGGCGCCGATTGATGAAAACGACCAGGCCTCACTGCAGCGCGGCGCCCGGCATTTCGTCAATTACTGCCTCAATTGCCACAGCGCGAGCTATATGCGTTTCAACCGCTTGCGTGACATCGGTCTGACCGACCAGCAGATCCTCGACAATCTGGTGTTCAGCGGCGGCAAGGTCGGTGACCTGATGAAGATCGCGATGGACCCGAAGGATGCGGCGGCCTGGTTCGGTGCGGCACCTCCCGAGCTGTCGCTGATCGCGCGTTCGCGCGCTTCCCCCGCTGGCAGCGGCGCTGACTGGCTCTACAGTTACCTGCGCAGCTTCTACCGCGACGCCGAACGGCCGACCGGCTGGAACAACACCGTGTTCCCCAACGTCGGCATGCCGCACGTGTTGTGGGAATTGCAGGGCGAGCAGGTGTTGGCCGACAAAAAAGTGCAAGGTGCCGGTTTCGAGACCACCGAGCACGTGCTCAAGCTCGACAAGCCGGGCAAGCTGACCCCGGTTGAATACGACCAGATGGTTGCCGATCTGGTGAACTATCTGGTGTTCATGGCAGAGCCGGCGCGCGCCAGCCGTATCACCATCGGCATGTTTGTGCTGTTTGCGCTCAGTCTGCTGTTCATCCTCGCCTACGCGCTGAAGAAGGAGTACTGGAAAGACGTGCATTGACGGTGTTTCCAGCCTGCCTGGGGCCGTGCGCGGGAACGCGCGACGGCCCCGGTTTTCTGGATCGCTGCGTTAGAGATGCACCCGCCCCTTCCGATTTTTTGATGCTGTTCCGTTACGGATAAACGATCATGATGACACTCTACTCGGGCACCACCTGCCCTTTCAGCCAACGCTGCCGTTTCGTGCTCTACGAAAAAGGCATGGATTTCCAGATCATCGACGTCGATCTGTTCAACAAGCCTGAAGATCTGGCCGTGATGAATCCGTACAACCAGGTGCCGGTGCTGGTCGAGCGTGATCTCATCCTCTACGAATCGAACATCATCAACGAATACATCGATGACCGCTTTCCGCACCCGCAGCTGATGCCGGCGGACCCGGTGATGCGCGCCCGTGCGCGGCTGTTCCTGTTCCGTTTCGAGCAGGAAATGTTCTCGCACGTGATCCACATCGAGAAGGGCACGCAGAAACAGGCCGACAAGGGCCGCCAGACCATCCGCGACGCGCTGACCCAGATCGCGCCGGTGTTCGCCAAGCAGAAATACATGCTGGGCGAGGAGTTCTCGATGCTCGACGTGGCGATTGCGCCGCTGCTGTGGCGCCTGGATCACTACGGCATCCAGCTCGGCAAGCAGGCTGCGCCGCTGATGAAATACGCCGAACGGCTGTTCAGCCGGCCGGCCTACATCGACGCGCTGACGGCTTCCGAAAAGGTCATGCGCAAGTAATCCGGCGCACCAGGTTACGTCGTGGCCGAACGTTCCACCAAGCCCTATCTGATCCGCGCCATCCACGAGTGGGCCTGCGACAGCGGGCTCACGCCGTACGTTTCGGTGAAGGTTGACGAGAATACCCGCGTGCCTGCAGAACATGTGCGCAATGGTGAAATCGTTCTGAATCTCGGCTACGACGCCACCCACAAGCTGAACATCGGCAACGATTTCATCCAGTTTTCGGCCCGCTTCGGCGGCGTGTCGCGCGAATGTACGATACCGGTTTCAGCAGTGCAGGGCATTTTTGCGCGCGAGAACGGACAAGGACTGTTTTTTCCCGATGATGCACAGGCGCAGTCGGTCGGATCGGGCGGCACTGCTGCCATGGAAAGTGCGGGCGATACACCGCCGGCGCCGCCTGATGATCCGAAGCCTGACGCACCTGCGCCGGGCGGGCGTCCCCGCCTGCAGATCGTCAAATAGCCCTGCTGCCGGAGTGGTTTGACACTGCCCGGCACGCGTCGCAGAATCCTCCGACGCCGTTTCACCACGCACCAACAAATCAGAAAAAACCGTCACAGCGGTCCACACACGGCGGATGCTCAGCGCTCAATCCCGGAGGATTCGCGCATGCTTACCCCAGAAGAACTGGCACAGGTCGTCGCCGCTGAAAGCAGCATTTTCCCGTCGCCGATTCCGACGCAATGTATTTCCAGCGATGAATACATGCCGACGCCGCAGACCAAGAAGCAGCGCGAGTTCGAAGCGCGGGTCAAGGCCATCGGCAGTGAAATGGCGAAAAAACACGGCATCACGCGCCGCCGCTTTTTCAAGAGCGCAGCGGGCATGGCAGCCGCGTTTGTCGCGATGAACGACACCTACGGTCCGCTCTACGCAGTGAGCCGTGCCGAAGCCGCAACGCCGGAAATGGCGAACGAGCGCGCCAATGCGCTGAAGAGCCAGTTCATCATGGACATGCACACCCACTTCCTGCGCGACGATACCCGTCTGATGGGTTTTGTGCGTCAGCGCGAGGCCGTGGGCAAGGCCGGGTGGAATCCGCTGCTGGCCGGCAAGCCGCAGACCATCGAAGACCTGAAGTTTCCCAACTACTTCAAGGAAATCTACCTCGACTCCGATACCAAGATCGCGCTTATTTCCGGTTCGGGTTCTGAAGATCCGCGCGACTGGTTCCTCACCAACGAAATGAAAAACGATGCGCGCAGCAAGGTGAACAAGGAGGCGGGGACCAAGCGCATGTACTCGCATGCCATATTCATGCCGGGCATGCCGGGCTGGCTCGACAAGGTCGACCATGATCTCGAAGTGCTCAAGCCCGATTCGTTCAAGGGTTATACCGTTGGCGACAACACCAACAAGCAGCTCTCGCGCCATCCGTGGCGGCTCGACGACGAAAAACTGCTGTATCCCTTTTATGAAAAACTGGTCAAGGCCTCGAAAACCAATCCGGGTCTGGCCAATGTCTGTTTTCACAAGGGCCTGTTTCCGCCCGGCGTCACCAAGCAGTTTCCGCATCTCGAGGAATATGCCGACGTGCGTGACATCGGCAAGGCGGCGAAGGACTGGCCGCAGTTGAACTTCATCTGCTACCACTCCGGCTTCCGCTTCACCGGCGGGGCTTACAAGATGGGCATGGAGCAGTTCGAAAAGTCCGGTCGCATCGACTGGGTCACCGATCTGTGCGAGATCCCGGAGAAATTTGGCGTGAAAAATGTTTACGGCGACGTTGGCCAGTTGTTTGCGCAAAGTACGGTCGCCGAACCGCGATTGTGTGCGGCGATGATGGGCCAGCTGGTCAAGGGTCTGGGTGCCGATCACGTGGTGTGGGGTACCGATGCGGTCTGGACCGGTGCGCCGCAATGGCAGATCGAAGCGCTGCGCCGTCTCGAAATTCCGGAAGACATGCGCAAGAAATACGGTTTTGCCCCGCTGGGCGCAGCCGATGGCCCGGTGAAGAAGGCTATCTTCGGTGACAACAATGCGCGGCTGTATGGTGTGACGGCGCAGCATCGTGCGTCGCTGGTGAATGACCGGTTTGCGTTGGCGAAGCAGGCTTATGATCTTGAGGGCGGGGACCGGACCAATCTGGCTTATGGGTATGCGGTGAAGAAGAGCTGAACGGTCAGAGATGTTTTGACGGACGGCGCGGAGAACCCGCGCCGTTTTTTTATGCCGTCATTCCAGCAGAAGCTGGAATCCAGGATTGGCTTGGCAGGCGTGTTGTGCTTTGACTTCAAGAGCAACTTCGCCGGGGGTGGCCCGGCGGCCAGTGACTTTCTTTTGTGCGGACAAAAGAAAGTCACCAAAGAAAAACCGCCCCGGCTCGCCGGCCCTTCGGGCTTCCCTGCGCTGCTCGCCAAGCCGGGCGGCTCCGCAACTCGCCCTCGCAAGCGAGGGCTCAGACAGTGCTCGCCGACTACCCCCGGCTTCGCTGCGCTGCTCGGCGGCTCACAAGGGGGAGTGGTCGCGAGTCGCCAGTATTAAAAAAATCAGATGCTGCGACGACGGATTTCGCGAATCACTGCGGCATTGTCGAGTTCGGCTTCGCCGGCTTTCATGCAGCCGTTGACGATGTCGGTATAGGTGTTTGCCAGCGGCAACTGCTGTTGCAGCCGCTGTGCGAGTTCGAGCATCAGCGAAAAATCCTTCAGCGTCTGCGCGATCTTGCCGTGTGGGGTGAAGTCGCCGGCGATCATCTTGTCGCCTTTGATGTCCATGATTTGCGAATAGGCGGCGGAATCGCGGGCGACGGCGAGGAAGGGCGTCAGCGGCAGGCCCATGCGTTCGGCGAAGACCAGGCCTTCGGCGAGGGCTGCGCGGTTGATGCCGAGGATCAGGTTGATCGCGAGTTTGGCGCGGCCGCCGTTGCCGGCGACGCCGAGGTGGTGGCGGCGCGGGCAGATGGCGTCAAGAACGCTGCGCACCGCTTCGGCTGCGGCAGGGTCGCCGCCGACCAGGCCCAGCGCGTCGCCGCGTGCGGTCTGGTCGCTGGTGCCGGAGACCGGCATTTCAACAAAACGCAGGCGTTGCGCGGGCAGGCGTTTTACCAGCGCCGAAATGCGGTCGGGGTCGCAGGTGCTGACGCAGATTGCGGTCAGTGCGGGCGCGTCGGCTGGAATAGCTGCAAGCAAGGCATCGCAGGTTGTTTCCGCCTGTTCGGTATTGAATACGGCCAGCACCAGGGTGCTGCAGGTCCGCGCCAGTTCATCCAGTGATGCCGCAGTCCGGCCGCCGATAGCGCTGAGCGCTGCGGATTTTGCAGGATCAATGTCGTATCCGATGACAGAGTGGCCCGCAGCGAGCAGGCGCCTGGCGCAGGCGCTGCCCATCAGGCCGCAGCCGACGATGCCGACAGAAGCGCCGATGGATGTTCCGACAGAGTCGCCAACGGGAGAAGTGGTCATTTTGTTGATGTCCTGGATATGAAACCGAGGCGCAATTATAGGAGGCCCACCCTGTGGCGAGGCGCTATAATCCCGCCTCCCGCCGGCATAGCTCAGTTGGTAGAGCAACCGCCTTGTAAGCGGTAGGTCGTCTGTTCGAGTCAGACTGTCGGCACCACTTCCGCCTCTGCGGAAACTGTGCAGGCAACGGCGGGCTTGTAAAATAATCCAACATAATCAATGGGTTATACGTATTCCACCCGGCAACGGGTGGCGGGTGAACTGTTGTGATGCGACAGCCTTGAATTTTTTCGGGGCAACGCTATCTAACAGGCCACAAAAACGCACGGCCGCAGGACGGACGTGCATCGCAACGGAGAGAGGCATTGATTAACGTCGAACACCTGGTCAAGGCTTTCGGGCCGAAACTGGCCGTGAATGATGTGTCGTTCAGCGTCGAACGCGGCGAAGTACTGGGCTTTCTGGGCCCTAACGGCGCCGGCAAGTCGACCACGATGCGCATGATCACCGGCTACTATCCCCCGACTTCGGGCCGCATTCTCGTCGGCGGCCACGACATGGTCGAAGATCCGATCGCCGCCAAGCGGCTGATCGGCTACCTGCCGGAAAACGCGCCGGGTTATGCCGACATGACGGTCAACGGCTTTCTCAATTTCTGCGCCGAATTGCGCGGTCTGCAGGGCGACGCCCGCAAGCGTGCCGTGCATCGTGCGGTCGAGCTGTGTTTCCTTGAAGGCGTGCTGTATCAGTCGATCGACACGCTTTCGAAGGGTTACAAACACCGCACCTGCCTCGCGCAGTCGCTGATCCATGACCCGGAAGTGCTGATTCTTGACGAGCCGACCGACGGTCTGGATCCCAACCAGAAACACGAAGTGCGCGGCCTGATCAAACGCCTCGGCGAAAACAAGGTGGTGATTTTCTCGACGCACATCCTTGAAGAAGTCGAAGCCGCCTGCTCGCGCGTGATCATCATCGACCGCGGCCGAATCGTCGCCAGCGGCACGCCGGCGGAACTGAAAGCGCGTTCGCCGGAAGGCAAACTCGACGAAGTGTTCCGCGCGATCACGCTGCCGGATACCGTCAAGCACGAGGTGCACGCATGAACGCCTGGGCCAACATTCGTACCATCATGAAACGCGAGCTGTCCGGCTATTTCACCTCGCCGATCGCCTATGTGTTTCTGGTGATCTTCCTGTTGTTGACGGGTTTCTTCACCTTCACCATCGGCAATTTCTTTGAACGCGGCGAAGCCTCGCTGGTGTCCTTCTTCACCTGGCACCCCTGGTTGTACCTGTTCCTCGTTCCCGCAGTGGGCATGCGCCTGTGGTCGGAAGAACGTCGCCTCGGCACGATGGAACTGCTGCTGACCATGCCGATCACCAGCTGGCAGGCCATTGTCGGCAAGTTTTTTGCCTCCTGGCTGTTCCTCGCACTGGCGCTGGCGCTGACCTTCCCGGTGGTGATCACCGTCAATTACTTCGGTGATCCCGACAACGGCGTGATTTTCTCCGGTTATGTCGGCAGCCTGATGCTGGCCGGTTCCTATCTGGCGGTGAGCTGCATGACCTCCGCGCTGACGCGCAATCAGGTCATCAGCTTCATCCTGTCGGTGATGATCTGCCTGTTCCTGATCCTCGCCGGCTACACCCCGGTCACTGACCTGCTGACGCGTTTCGCCAGCCCGGTTGTGGTGGATGTCATTGCCGCGTTTTCGGTGATGACCCACTTCGAAGGTTTCCAGCGCGGCGTGCTCGACACGCGCGACGTGGTGTTTTTTGCCTCGGTGATGGGTTTCATGCTGTTCACCACCGGCGTGATCATCCGCAACCAGCGTGCGGGTTGATGTTGAAAGAGTCAGGGTTACGGAAAAGCCGAATATGAAAAACAAGAATCTTGAAACACTGATGTATTCGGCCGGCGGCATCATCGCGCTGGCACTGATCCTCGTTGCAGCCAACTTCATTTTCAGCGCGCTCAATGCCCGCGTCGACCTGACCGAAGGCCGCGTTTACACGCTGTCCGAAGGCACGCGTTCGATACTGGCCAAGCTCGAAGCGCCGGTGAAGATCCGCCTGTACTACTCGCAGGGCAGCACCGCGGTGCCGCCGGGACTGAAGACCTTTGCCAGCCGTGTTGAAGACGTGCTGAACGAGTTCAAGACGGCATCCAACGGCAAGGTGATCATCGAGAAGTTCAACCCCGAACCCGACTCCGACGCCGAAGAATCCGCGGCGCTGGACAACGTCGAAGGGCAGATGACCAACACCGGCGAGAAGTTCTATCTCGGCCTGTCGGTGTCCTTCCTCGACCAGAAAGCGGCGATTCCCGTGCTGACGCCGGACCGCGAACGCCTGCTCGAGTACGACATCACGCGTTCGATTTCACAGGTCGGTCAGGCAAAGAAACCGGTGATCGGCATCATGAGCAACCTGCCGGTGCTGGGCCGTTCGCTCGATCCGGTGAAAAAGCAGCAGCCGACCGATCCCTGGGTGCTGGCATCCGAACTCAAGCGCATATTCGATGTACGCAAGGTTGATCTCGCCGCGACCAAGATCGATGATGACATCAAGGTGTTGCTGATCATCCATCCGCGCGACATCCTTGAGCCGACCGAATACGCCATCGACCAGTTCGTGCTCCGCGGCGGCAAGGTCATTGCCTTCGTCGACAGCTACGCCTACTTCGACCAGCAGCCGGATCTGCAGAATCCCTTCGGCGGCAGCGCAGCGGGACAGTCCAACCTGATGAATCTGTTCAAGGCCTGGGGTGTCGAGCCCAGCCAGGGCAAGGTCGTCGCCGACCTGACTTTCGCCAGCGGCGAGGGCCCGCGCCTGTTGCCGACCCTGCTGTCGCTGAACAACGAAGCACTGAACATGGACGACGTGGTGACCAGCCAGGTCGGTACGCTGCTGATGCCGTTCAGCGCCAGCTTTGTGGTGAAACCGCCGGAAGGCATCACCCAGACCACGCTGGTGCACACCTCGAAAAACTCGATGCTAGCCGACCTGATCATCGCCACGCTGTCGGGCGAACCGTCGACCCGCGGTTTCCAGCCTTCGGGCAAGGAAGAACCGCTGGCCTTCCGCCTCACCGGCAAGTTCAAGACCGCCTTCCCCAACGGCAAACCCGCCGACCCGTTCGCGCGCGGAAAGCCGATCGATCCGGCGCAGTTCGAAGCCGACCGCAAGTCGCACCTGCGTGAAGCCGCTGCCGAAAACACCGTGGTCATTGTTGGCGACGTCGACATGCTGACCGACGGCGCTGCAGTGGATATCCAGGAAATGTTCGGCCAGCGCGTGGCCGTGCCGCGCAACGGCAACCTCGCGTTTGCGCAGGGTCTGGTCGAGCAGATGGCCGGTGACAGCGCGCTGATCAACCTGCGCAGCCGCGCCGCATTCAGCCGGCCGCTGACAGTGATCAAGCAGATGGAAGCACAAGCGCAGGAAACCTATCTCGGCAAGATCAAGGAACTGGAAGACACGCTCAACCAGACCACCGAAAAACTGCAGGCGCTGCAGAAGGGCAAGGCTTCCGGCACCGCCAGCGGCGGCGCGATCCTGACGCCGGAGCAGCAGGCCGAACTGGAAAACTTCCGCAAGAAATCGGTCGAGACCCGCAGGGAACTGAAGGACGTGCGCAAGAACCTGCGTGAAGAAACTGAAGCACTGCAACTGTTCACCAAGATCATCAATATCGGCCTGGTGCCGCTGCTGGTGATGTTGCTGGGTGTCGGCCTGGCGATTGCCAAGCGCCGCAAAGCCAATGCAAGGATCCGCGCGTCATGAATCGCAAACAGTTTCTGTGGCTGATGCTCGCCTTCGTGCTGCTGGGTGGCGCGAGTCTCGCCTTGTTCTGGCAGGACATCACCGCTTACCGCGACAGCGGTGCGAAGATCGGTGCCCGGCTGATGCCCGAACTGAAGATCAGCGACGTCGCAAAATTGCGCCTGCAGGATGCCCAGCAGGAAGTGACGCTGGTGATCAAGGACAAGGTCTGGCGCGTTGAGCAGCGCGGTGGTTATCCGGCGGATTTCGCTGAAATCAGCGGACTGATCCTCAAGTTGCTTGACGTCAAGGTCGTGCAGACGGAAACCGTCGGCGCCAGCCTGCATCCGCGGCTGAACCTGCTCGCACCGGACAAGGGAAGCAAGGACGCCAAAGGCGCCAAGGAAGGCACCGGCACGCTGGTGGAACTGAGCGATGCTTCCGGCAAGGTGCTGGTGAGCATGGTGCTGGGCAAGGTGTCGCTCAAAAAAGATCCGATGAATCCGCTGCCCAATGCCAAGGACGGCGTGCCTGCAGGCCGCCATGTGCTGGTGGCGGGTCGTGGTGATTCGGTGGCCGTGGTCTCCGATCCGCTGGAAAAAGCCGTGGCAGCGCCGGGTGCATGGGTCGCCAAGGATTTCTTCAAGGCGGATCGAATCCGTTCTCTGCAACTCGCCGGTGAAGGCGTGTCAGGCTGGAAAATCGCCCGTGACGAAGAATGGGGTCAATGGAAATTCGCCGCTGGCGGGGGCATGCTTAATCCAAGCGCTGCAGTGGCTGCAACCAATGCACTGGGCAGCCTCGCGTTCAGCGACGTGGTGATCGACGACAAGACCGGCACCGAAAAAGTCGCCGTGCTGACCGCCGAAACTTTCGACAACCTGACGTACACCATCAAGCTGGCGCCGCTGGCCAACGGTGACTTTGTGCTGCGTTATATCGTCGCCGGCACGCCACCGAAAACGCGTAAAGCTGAAGCCAAGGAAAAGCCTGAGGAAGCGGCGAAGCGCGACAAGGATTTTGCCGATAATCTGCAGCGGCTTGAGGCGCGGGTGATGCTGGAGCAGGCGCGTTCACAGTGGGCCTATGTGTTGCCGGCCAAGACCGCGGCTGCATTGCTGATGAAGCGTGAACAGATGGTGGTACCGGGACGCTAGTTCAGGGCGCTGGATGATTCGGGTTGCAGGCGGGAATCCGGGCCATCCTGTTGTTTGGGTTGCTTTTTCTGTTCTGTGCCGGGTTTATACTGCAGCGATGAAACGGCTCATTGCCAGTGCGCTTATCCTGCTTGTGCTCCCTGCTTGCACCACAACGCTGTACGGTACCCAGACCAGCAGCGGCGGTTCCAGCGCGACGACCACTGGCAGCCATGTGCGAGGCAGCACACAAGCCCGCAACGCACGTTTGAGCGGCTCATTCGGCTCTCCACCGCCGGCCGGCTTTCAGGGCGGCCAGGTGACGTTTTCGAATAATGCATCGGCCGTGCTCTTGCTCGGATTGGCGATTGCCGGTGTTGCTGAAACTGCCGGCAACTGGTTCAGCAAACCGCAGGAGCGTCGTGAACCGCTGGCGCCCGGCGGGATTTCGCATACCTGTTCCTGTTACGGCTGGCGTCCCGAGTTATTGACGCCGACCCCTGAGCCGCAGTAACTTGCGGCAGTCATTTCAACAGTCCTGAGAGTCTCCTCATGAGCATCAACAAGGTTCCAGAGTCACCCGTTTTTCCCGCCGGGAAAAAATGGGAATTCCAGAAACGTCCGGGCATTTATGAATCCGACATCACGGCGATGGTGCGGCGCATGCTGCAGGACGAATCCATCAGTGCCGATCAGCGCTCCGCATGGGAACGCTGGCGCAACGACCCCGCGGGGCTGAAATGAAAAAACTGAATGTTCTTAAGGCAGTTCTTGTCGGCAGCGCGCTGCTGACGGCTGCATCAACGGTTGCGGCGCAAAACTATCCCGCGCGGCCGGTGCGTTTTGTCGTGCCTTATGCCCCCGGCGGCAGCACCGACACGCTGGCGCGGTCGATGGGCGGCAAATTGTCCGATCTGCTCGGGCAGCAGGTGGTGGTCGACAACCGCCCCGGCGCCAACGGCGACATCGGCATGACCATCGTCGCCAAGGCACCGCCCGACGGTTACAGCATCGTGCTCGGCTATATCGCCAACCTCGGCATCGGCCCCAGCCTCTACGAAAAAATGCCCTATGACCCGATCAAGGACTTCGCCTCGATCACCCAGGTCGCCGGCGCCTCCAATATTTTCGTGATTCATCCCTCGCTGCCGGCGAAGAACTTCAAGGAGTTCGTGGCCTACACCAAGGCCAATCCCAAAAAGGTGAGCTTCGCGTCCGCGGGTGTTGCCAGCGTCGGTCACCTGACCGGCGAACTGTTGAACGACATGGCCGGCATCGACATGCAGCACGTACCGTACAAAGGCAGCGGTCAGGCGATTTCCGATCTCGTCGGCGGCCACATCAAGGTGATGATCAGCGGCATGGCATCCACGCTGCCGCATGTGCGTTCCGGCAAACTGGTCGGCATCGTCACTACCGGCCTCAAGCGCACGCCGGCCACCCAGGACATCCCGACCATCGCCGAAACTTATCCCGGCTTCGAATCGAGCTCGTGGTTCGGTGTGCTGGCCCCGGCAGGCACGCCCAAGCCCATCGTCGCGCGCCTCAATGCCGACATTCACAAGTCGCTGCAGGATCCCGCAGTGGCCAAACGACTGGCCGGCGTCGGCTTCGAGATCACCTACGGCACGCCGGAGCAGTTCACGGCTTACATCCAGTCGGAGATCAAGAAGTGGGCGAAGGTGGTGAAAGCGTCTGGGGCTAAGCCGGAGTAATGCTTGGCTTGCTTTGAGGCAAACCCCGCTGCGGCGGGGTTTTGTTTTTGGGGTCGTTGCGCTGTGCTTCAACTTCGTCGGGGGTAGCCCGGCAGCTAGTCACTTTCTTTTGTGCGGACAAAAGAAAGTAACCAAAGAAAAACCGCCCTGGCTCGCCGGTCCTTCGGACTTCCCTGCGCTGCTCGTCCCGCCGGGCGGCTCCGGAACTCGCCCTTGCCGCTAGGCGGCAAGGACTCAGACAGTCCTCGCCGACCCCTCCCGGCGTGACTGTGCTGCTCGGCGGCTCACAAGGGGGCATGTCGAGATTGTATATTTGTATCCCAACGGATACACTGTGTTGCGTGAACATTTTTGAACGCACCGCGGAGTTCGACGACTGGCTCACTGACCTGAAAGACAAGGTAGGTCGTGCTCGCATCGTCCTTCGCATCCGCTCTGCCGAACACGGCAATTTTGGTGACTGCGAACCTGTGGGCGACGGGGTTTTTGAAATGCGCATCCATGTCGGGCCCGGTTATCGGGCCTATTACACGAGGCGCGCAAAAGTGGTCTATTTGCTGCTGCTGGGCGGTGACAAGTCCACGCAGAAGCGCGATATCAAACGCGCCATCGGGATGGCGCGGGCTTTGGACAAGGAGTGAATCATGAAAAAATTTGCACGCTTCGATGCTGCCGACTACCTCAATGATGAGGAAACCATTGCGGAGTACATCACTGCCGCACTGGAAGATACCAATCCCGACGTATTTTTAACCGCCGTGCGTGACGTGGCGCGCGCTCGCGGCATGGCGCAACTGGCCAAGGATACCGGTCTCGGGCGTGAGAGCCTTTACAAGGCGCTGACGCCGGGCGCCAAGCCGCGCTACGACACCATGCTCAAGCTGCTGCATGCGCTTGGCGTCAAGCTCTCTGCGTCGCCGGTCAATTCATGAGTCTGTCGTATATGGAGTCTGCCCCCATATTTTGTGACGGTCAGCCGCCGGGTTGGTGATGGCTCTTGCACCCGAAGTGAAGCTGACACTTGAGATCGCCGTCTGGGTGGTCGGCGCTATTGCAGCATGGGAGTTGAAGGGCCGCCTCAAGCGGCGCGATGAAAAACTGGACGCAGAATTGGTTGATGGTTTCATGGAGGCCACTATGCTGAGCACTGAGGCCAACCAAAGTGTAAGGAGTGTGGCAACTGTAAGGCTTGATGACGGACTATATAAACTAGAAATACTCTCGACTGCGGATCACGCGGAAACAATCATTGTTCGAAGAACCTTTGAAAACAGAGGTGCTCTGGAGAGGTTCTTGAATGAAGATACAAAATTCAGGCTTGGAGACTTTGTCCGTCGTTAATACTTCGGACAAGCGGACCGCCTGGTGGCTATCGCTATTGAGTGCCCTGCGCGGCCTTGCTGCTCCGGCGACCGCTTACCTCCAACGCTACCTTTGACCCCGCATCCTACCGCCGCGCAATCCCCAGCCTCTCGTAAATCGGCCGAATCTGCTCCCGTAACCGGTGCCGGTTGCGCGCTAGAAACAGTGCCGCAGCCACGCAGCACAATCCCCCCAGCGTTAACGTTGCCCGCGGGCCTATCAGGTCGGCCAGCGCGCCCGCCGTCAGTGCGCCGAAGGGCATGATGCCGAGGAAGGCTGCGGTGTAGAGGCTCATCACCCGGCCGCGTTTGTCGTCGTCGACGATGGTTTGCAGGATGGTATTGACCGACACCGACGTCACCAGGATGCCGAAACCCACTACCGACAGCAGCGGCAGGGCAATCCATACGGATGGCGCGTGTGAGAACAGCGCGAGGGCGGTGCCTGCTGCCAGCACGGCGATGATGATCAGGCGGACCAGGCCGCGGGCGTTTTTGCGTGAGGCCAGATACAGCGTGCCGCAGATCGCGCCGCCGCCGGAGGCACTCATCAGGAAGCCCATCAGTTCGGAATCACCGTGGAAGACTTCGCGCACCATCACCGGCATCAGTGTCGAGTATGGGGTGGCGAGCAAGGCCACGACGGCCAGCGTCATCAGCAGCGCGCGGATCGGCAGCAGGTTCCACGCGTAGGCGAATCCTTCACGCAGACCGGCCAGCAGCGCCTGTTTCGACGGTTCGCGCGGTTGCGCGCGGACGCGGATGAGCAGGAAGGAAATCACCACCGCGATATAGGTGAAGGCGTTGATCAGGAAGCAGTGCGCTTCGCTGAGTACGCCGATGAGGATGCCGGCGAGTGCGGGGCCGACCATGCGGCCGCTGTTGGCCATCAGTGATGTCAAGGCAATGGCATTGGGCAGGTCTTCCTTGCCTTCGACCAGTTCCAGCAGATAGGCGTGACGGATCGGCAGTTCGACGGCGACGAAAATGCCCATCAGCATAGCCAGCGTAATGATGTGCCAGGGCTGCAGCACGCCGGTCAGCGCCAGCGTGGCGAGGGTCACCGCCTGCAGCAGTTCGAGTAACTGGGTGCCGAACATCGTGCGATGCAGATTGCAGCGATCCGCCCACCAGCCCGCGACCGGCGCGAGCAGCAGGATCGGCAGGCTGCTGGCGAAGGACAGCACGCCGAGCAGCGTGGCCGAGCCGGTCAGTTTATAGAGCAGCCAGCTCTGAGCCACGATCTGGATCCAGTAGCCGATCAGCGCAAAAATCTGGCCGGCGAGAAACAGGCGGAAGTTGCGGTGGCGAAGGGCGCGGAGTGAGGGGAAAGCCATGGTGTCGAAGCGGGAAACCCCGATTCTACTTCATGGACTTCAGGGCGAGAGCAAGGGTGCGCTGCGGTAAAATATGAGTATCCCATGTCTCAAGATAATTCCGCGACGCTCACTCCGATTCGCCTGATCACCATTTACCAGATCATGGCTGTGGTGGTGTTGTGGAATAGCGCCTACAAGGGCACGCGTGTACTGAACACGCTGTATGCGCTGGAACTCGGCGCCACGCCCCTGCATATCGGTCTGTTGCTCGCCACCTATGGTGTGTTTCCGCTGCTGCTGGCTGTGACAGCCGGGCGCATCGCCGACCGTTACGGTTCGCGCATTCCCTTGATTGCCGGCATGATCGTCAGCACGATCGGTGCGATCCTGCCGTGGTTTGCGCCGAGCATGCCGCTGCTGTTTGCTGCGGCGGCGGTGACCGGCTTTGGTTTCATTCTGGGCCAGGTCGCGCTGCAGTCGCTGGTCGGCACGCTGGGGGAAGGCAAGGACCGCACGCGCAATTTCAACAACTATGCGTTGATTGTCGCGGTCGCTGATTTCACGGGGCCGGTGCTTGCCGGATTCTCGATCGATCACTTCGGCCATGTCCGGACTTATCTGGTGCTCGCATTTCTGGCGGCCACCGCGGTGTTGACGGTATTTGTGCTGGCGAAACGCGTGCCGCGTCACCGGCGGCCGGCCCCCGCCCCTGAAGGTCAGCGCATGTCGGACCTGTTCCGCGACGTCAATATGCGCCGCGTGCTGATTGCCGGGGCTGTGGTGATGACGGGCATCGACCTGTTCCAGCTCTACATGCCCCTCTACGGTCATCAGGTCAGCCTGTCGGCTTCCGCCATCGGCATGATTCTGGGCGCTGCGGCTGCTGCAACCTTCGTGTCGCGCGCGCTGCTGCCGCTGCTGGTCAGCCGTTACGGCGAAGAAAAAACACTGTTGTACTCGCTGTTCCTCACCGCGGCGATGTTTACGCTGATCCCGCTGTTCTCCAGCGCCGTCGTGCTCGGCATCATCTGTTTCACGCTGGGTCTGGGCATGGGGCTGGGGCAGCCGCTGACGGTGATGCTCTGTTACCGCTATTCACCGGCAGGGCGCGGCGGCGAGTCGCTGGGCCTGCGCATCGCCATCAACAATTCCATGCATGTGGTGGTGCCTTCGGTGTTCGGGGCGGTGGGTGCGGCGTTCGGACTCGCGCCGGTATTCTGGGTCAGTGCCGGTGTGATTGCCGCCGGCAACTGGTACGCGCGCCGGCGGGAAGCCGTGGTCTGATCCCCAGGAAACACAGACCTTGTCCATTCATCTCGTATTGCTGGTCGTGCTGCTCAACATGAGCGCATTCCGCGCCAGCAAGGTGCTGGTGTCGCTGTTCGCTCTGGAGCTCGGCGCGCCGCAAATCATGCTGGGCGTGATCATTGCGCTCTACTCCCTGTGTCCGATGCTGTTGGCGCTATATGCCGGACGTCTGATCGACCGGCTCGGGGTGCGCTGGCCGATGACGCTGGGCTGCACGGGGATTGCCCTGTCGCTGGCGTTGCCGGGTCTGCTGCCGCAGTTGCCGATGCTGTACCTGTCAGCACTGCTGATCGGCGCGTCGCACGTGTTCTACAACGTCGCCGTGCAGAATGTGATCGGCATGCTGAGCACCCCAGAAACGCGCACCCGCAATTTCAGCAACCTGAGCCTGATGATGGCCTCCGGCGGTTTCGTCGGCCCTCTGGCCGCGGGATTCGCAATCGATACTCTGGGCCATGCCTTTGCCTATCTGTGCATCGCCGTGACCCCGGCCGTGTCTGCGTTGATTCTGTTCAGGGCGCGACGCTCGCTGGAGGCCTTGCGCGGCGGCAAGTCCAAGGTGGATGAAAGCGGCAGTTTCGGCGGCATTGCTCTGCTGCGTAATGCACCGCTGCGCCGCACGCTGATCACCAGCGGCATCATCCTTACCGCAATCGACCTGTTCCAGTTTTACATGCCGATCTACGGGCATTCGCTGGGTCTGTCCGCTTCGATGATCGGATTCGTGCTGGCGATGTTTGCCGTGGCATCGTTCATCGTGCGGGTGGTGATGCCCAATATGGTTGCCCGGTATGGCGAAGAACGCATGCTGACTGCAGCGATTTTCATCGCAGCAGTCACCTATCTGCTGTTTCCGCTGATGAAGAGCGAGTTGCTGCTGGTGATTGCCGCGTTTTTGCTCGGACTGGGCGTGGGCTGCGGCCAGCCGCTGACGCTGATGCTGATCTATGCTCGCGCCCCCGAAGGTCATTCCGGCGAGGTGCTGGGCCTGCGCATGGCGTTCAATAACCTTACTCATCTGGCGGTACCGCTTTTTTTCGGCGCCATCGGCACTGCCTTTGGCCTGGCGCCGGTGTTTCTCGCCAATGCCGTGATGTTGGGTGTGGGCGGACTGCTCAGCCGCAGGCGCTGACCCCGATATAATTTCCGCAACCTCGCTTCAGTAACCTCCTTTCAAGCCATCACTCAGGACATCATCATGAAAATTGCGATCATCGACGACTATCAGGACGCTTTCCGCAAGCTGGAGTGCAGCAAAAAGCTCGCCGGACATGAATTGCTGGTTTATACCGACACTGAAAAAGATCCCGCCAAACTGGCCGAACGGCTGAAGGATGCCGATGTCGTGGTGCTGACGCAGCAGCGTTCGAAGATGCCGCGCGCAGTGCTCGAAAAGCTGCCAAAGCTGAAGCTGATCAGCCAGACCGGCCGCAATGCCTATCACATCGACATTGATGCCTGCACCGAACGCGGCGTCGTGCTGTCTGCGGGCGGCGCGGGCAACCCGAACCCGACCGCGGAACTGGCCTGGGCCTTGATCCTCGCCAACTTGCGTCAAATTCCGCAGGAGGTACAGCGCCTGAAGAGCGGCCAGTGGCAGGGTTCCGTCGGTGTCGGCCTCTCCGGCAAAACGCTGGGTATTTACGCCTACGGCCGCATCGGCAGTCTGGTGGCGCAGGTCGGCAAGGCCTTCGGCATGCGTGTGTTGTGCTGGGGGCGCGATGGTTCGACGGCCAAGGCGAAGGCGGCGGGTTTCGAAGTGGCGGCAAGCCGTGAGGCCTTTTTTTCCGAGTCCGATGTGATTTCGCTGCATCTGCCGCTGAATGACGGCACGCGCGGCATCGTCACGGCAGCTGATCTGGCGCTGATGAAACCGACGGCGCTGATCGTCAACACCAGCCGCGCGCCGATCATTGCGAAGGATGCGCTGGTTGCTGCGCTGAAAGCCGGGCGTCCCGGTCGCGCTGCGATCGACGTGTTCGAGGAAGAGCCGATGCTCAACGCGAATCATCCGTTGCTTGGCATGGACAATGTGCTTTGTACCCCGCATCTGGGTTACGTCGAAGAGCGCACCTATGAATCCTATTACGGCACGGCGGTTGAGCAGATCCTCGCTTTTGTCGCGGGCGCGCCGATCAATGTCGCCAATCCTGATGTGCTGAAAAAGTAAAATCTGCAGAACAATGTTTCGGGGGAGTGCAGCATGAGTGCAAAAAAAATGCGTTGCGGTGTGGCCGCGGTAGAAGCGTTGCGCGCAGCCGGCGTGACCAAGGTCTTCGGTCTGATGGGGTCAAGCACGCTGGAAATGTATGACGCCTTGTATGACGCGAAGGACATCGAATACATCGGCGTGCGCCACGAAAACTGCGGCATGCATATGGCCGATGCCTATGGTCGCGTGACGCAGACGCCGGGCGTGTTCATCTGCGGCCAGGCCGGCCCGGGTTCAGCGAATATGGTGCTGGGACTGGCGCAGGCCAAGTTTGCGTACTCGCCGGTGGTGGCGATCACCGGTCTGGCTTCAACTGAACATCTCGGCCGTGATGCCTTCCAGGAGATTGACCAGAACACGCTGTTCCTGCCGGTGACCAAACGCGTGATGACGGTGCCGCGTCCGGAGCGAATCCCGGAATTCATTCTGGAGGCCTTCCGCGTGGCCAACTCGGGCCGCCGTGGCCCTGTGGTGGTGAACATTCCGCGTGATCTGTTCAATCACGACATCGACGTGCATATGCCGATGCACCCGCCGGCAACCAGCCGGCCGCCGGCCGCCGATCCGGCAGCGCTGGCTGAAATCAGCAAAATGATTCTTGCCGCGAAGAAACCGGTATTTCATGCCGGCGCCGGCATCAAGTGGGCGCGTGCGAGTGCGAAGCTCGCCGCGTTGGCTGAAAAGCTGCAGATTCCGGTGACCAGTTCCGCCGGCCATGCCGACATCCTGCCGATGGATTTTCCGCTGCACGCCGGCGGCGTCGGTCCGCGCGGCAATCCTGTGGCGAGCGATCTGACCCGCGAAGCCGATCTGATCATTGCGCTGGGCACGCGCCTCGGCTTCAACACGACCTTCTACAAGTACACCGATATCGCAACCGGTGCGAAGATCATCCAGATTGACGTTGATCCCGCAGCACTGGGGCGTTATTTCCCGACAGCATTGGCGGTGACCGCGGATGCCGGTTCGGTGATTGATGGTCTGATCGCGCTGATGGCGCCGATAGCAGCCGACAAGGCGCCGTGGCGCGCGCGTAACGAGAAGTATCTGAAAGCACGCGCCGCGTTGTGGGCCGAGCGCGAAGCCTCGGGTTCACGCACGCAGACGCCGTTGCATCCGGACGTGATCTATTCGGAGCTGCGCAAGGCCGCGCCGCGCAATTCGATATTCACACTGGATGCCGGCACGACAGGATTTCAGGCAACAGACCAGTTGCCTTGTTATCAGGCGCCGGCGCTGCTGACGCCGCTGGATTGCGGCATGGTCGGCTTTTCGTATTCGGCCGCCATCGGCGCAAAAGTCGCCGCACCAAACCGTGCGGTGATTTCGCTGATGGGTGACGGTGGCTTCGGCATGACCATGGGTGAGATGACCACCGCGGTGATGAGCAATATCCCGGCGATCGGCATTGTCATGGATAACGGTACCTGGGGTTCCGAGATTGCCTATCAACGCGATTTCTACGCCGGACGTTATATCGGCGCGCATGTGCACAGCCCGCGCTTTGACGAAGTGATGAAACTCACGGGTGGTAACGGATATCACCCGACGGCAGCCGGCGAAACCGCCGATGCGCTGCGTGATGCACTGAAAGCCGGCAAGCCGGCGATCATCCACGTCAAGGTTGACCCTGAGGCGACGATCAGTTTCCGCAAGGACGCACTGCAGAAACGCGCCTGAGACGAATGCACCGGAGCCCGCGATGATCCTGCAGATTACTCCGGTGCATGTGATGGATTTTCTCGGCGTTGCCGTGTTTGCCGTCAGCGGCGTGCTGGCAGCAGGGCGCAAACATCTCGACTGGTTCGGCGTGCTGGTGATTGCAATGGTCACCGCCGTCGGCGGCGGCACGCTACGCGATCTGCTGATCGACCGGTCGGTATTCTGGCTGATCCACACCGGTTACCTGTGGGTGATCATTGCGGCCACGTTGCTGACGATGGTGATTGTCCGTGTCCGCGACATTCCGATGCGTGCGCTGTTGATCGCTGATGCACTGGGGCTCGCCTTGTTTGCGATCAGCGGCGCGCGGATTGCCGAGGCCGCGGGTTATGGCGGCATCGTCGCGGTGATCCTCGGCACCATGACGGGGGTCGCCGGCGGCGTGGTGCGCGACATGCTGCTCGCTGAAATTCCGCTGCTGCTGCGCGATGGCGAAATTTATGCGACAGCGGCGCTGCTCGGCATTGTTGTTTATCTGGGGCTGCAGGCGCTGGGATTGGAAAGAACGACCGCCGCCTACTTCGGCATGGCGGTCATCGTGGCGCTGCGGTTCACCGGGATTTTCCTCGGACTGAAAATGCCGGTGCTGCGTTTGGGCGAGCCGCCGAAGTAGTGAAGAATTAAGGCCAGAACTTTTTTACCGCCTTGGCGGTAAGAAGTGTTTCGCGCCAATCAATGCAAGTGGCGGTTGCGCGGATGCAGCGGGATCACCGTCGAACTGCTGCTTCCGGCGGGATCGCTGGCCGGCTTCTCCGGTTTGTGCGCGTCAAACATCCGCTTGACCATCTCGGTGACCTGTTCAACTTCGGTTTTGCCGAGATGACGCGCAAGCATGTGGTCGAGATCTTCAACAACACACTGGCGGCGGAATTCATGGATCGCTTCCGGCGTCGGCCCGACAAAGAACTGATAGAACTCGTCTTCGCCGCTGTCCGGGTAATAGGTGACTTCGACTTCGGATGCGTATTCGGTCAACGGGCCGAGGCTGTTGCAGGCTTCGGTGAGTTTGTTGTGGAAGCTGCGGCCGACTTCACCGGTCCAGCAGAAGCTGACCACGCGTTCACCGGCTTCATAGACGATACCCGGTTCATCACGCTCAAGACTTTTTGCATCGGCCAGATGGTCGGCATCCACGTAATCGAGCCAGGGGCGCAGCGCGAGTTCAACCTGCGCCAGGCGTACGCCTTTGCACAGGAATACGCTGCCGTGGACATGTACTTCGGTTTTCATTGCGTGGGACTCCGATGCGGGTGCTGGGGCAGACGATGTAAGCCTGCGAGGGGCGCCAAGGATAACACACCTGGTCGGGGAGTTATAAAATAATCAATAAAATCAAGTATTTATATTACTTCTTGATTGGCCCCAGCTTATTCAACTGCGCACCCAGCATCACCTCTTCCTGTTCGAGAAAGCACTGGAGTGCTTCACCATCCATCCAGGTGTTGCCCCAGTACTGGTCGGTGAGTACGGCCGCCCATTCGGTCGACGCCGTTGCGCTGCGCAGGACCTGCTGCCAATACTCGACTTGAGCGGGTGTGATGTCTGCGGCGGCAATGACGCCGCGCCAGGTGCCGATGACACAATCCACGCCGAGTTCTTTCCAGGTCGGCGTATTTGCAAAAGGTCCGGACAGGCGTTGCGGCGACGAAACCGCAATTGCGCGCAAACGGCCATCGGTCAGGGCCTTTGCGGCGCTTACTGCGGTGATTGCACCCACCTCGGCGCGTTGCGCAATCACGTCATCAACGGCATACAGCGCGGAATCAAAGACGTTGATGTGCAGTGCATCGATGCGGCCACCGGCGTGACGGGTGACCTGGGCCAGCGCCATGTGATTGGTGTTGCCGAGTGCGGTGGCCAGCGCGATGCGGCAACCGGCGGTGTCGGCGGCGATGCGTTGCATGAAGTCATGGCCATTGCGGATCGGAGAATCGACGCGCACAACAAATGCGATGTATTCCGTGTAGAGATTCGCCAGCGGCGTCAGCGCACGATGATCGTAATCACTGACGCCGAGATGACGGTTGGTGATGATTGTTGGTGAGTTGATGGCCAGCACATGCGGGTTGCCGCGCTGCGTGCGCAGGTAATCCCAGCCATTGCCCCCGCCCTTGCCGGGTATGTTGGTCAGCCGGATGCTGTGGCCGACCAGTTTGCCGGCCTCAAGGCGGGAGATCAGCGCACGGGCCGGGCGGTCCTGTCCGCCGCCGGCAGGTGTGCCGGCGATCAGCTCAATGTCGTGTACGGGGCACCAGCTGGCGCCAGTGGTCATGCGCCGGCAGTTTGCGGGTTGCCGGTCTTCGGTATGAACAGCACCAGCAGGTTGGCGGCAATGATGGTACCGGCGAGGAAATAAAACGCGGTGTACACGCTCCAGGTGTCGGCGATGATGCCGAAGGTCGCCGGCGCGATGCTGCCGCCGATGGCAAGGATGGTGAACTGCAGGCCGACTCCCGTGCCGGCAAGCCGCTTGGGCGTGTTCTCCACCGCCCAGGCCTGCATCACCGGGCGCATCGCGTACAGGAAGAATCCGACCAGGGCGACGAACACGATGAACAAAAAGGATTGACCGGCGAAGACCATGCCGATGATGGTGACGCCGGTCAGGATCATGCTTGACAGCACGACCTGGCGCCGGCCGACCTTGTCCGAAACATGCCCGGCAATCGGTCCCGCGATCAGGCCGGCGACCTGCAGCACCGTCATGCACACGCCGATGGCAATCGTTGAATAACCCTGTTCGTACGCAAGGTACACCGGCAGGAACACCATCAGTCCGACCTGTGTCAGTGTGCGGAAGCCGCCGCTGATGCAGATCAGCATCAGCGTGCGGTCGCGCATCAGCGTGCCCAGATCATGCAGATACTGGCGTACGCTCCACTTGCTGTCATTGCCGGCGTTGACCGTATCTTTTTTAATTTCATTATTACTTTCTTTATTTTCTTTTCCGCTGTCGGCTGCGCGGCTGGTGGCCAGTGCGCCGACCAGCACCAGGATCAGCGTCGCCATCACCAGCCCCGGCACGATGTTGATCACCACCACTTCGCGCCAGGTGAACCAGGCCAGCAGTGTGCCGGCTGCCAGCGGCGCCAGCGCTTCGCCGATATTGCCGCCCATGCCGTGGAAAGACAGCACCAGGCCCTTGCGTTGCGGGTACTGATGAGCCAGCGTCGGAATGGCGGCCGGATGCCACAGATTGTTGCCGATGCCGACCAGCATCACGCAGACCACCAGCATCCACATGCTGTTAGTCAGGCTCATCAGCGCGTACGGAAAGCCGACCCAGAACAGCGAGGCGGCCATCAGGTACCCCTTTTTGCCGATGGCATCGACGATCATGCCGCCCGGCAGGTTGGAGATTGCGCCGGCGATGTGCTGCGCGCTCATCAGAAAACCGATTTGCGTATAGGAGAGACCGAGCTCTTTTCCGATCAGCGGCAGCAATACGTAAAACGTTGCCGGATACCAATGGGTGAGGCCGTGGCCGGCGGAAATCAGCCAGACATCGCGGAAGGTTCTGGGAGGTAAAGCGTTGGCGGCAGTGGTGCTCATAATATGGTCTTGGAACGGGTCAAGATCATCTTAGCATGCGCTGTCGCGCACGGACCGCGGCGTATAATCGCGCCTTCCCTGAGACAGCCGACGACATCCAAACCTTCATGCGTACTGACATCGAGCGTTTTTTCAGCCCCAAATCCATCGCCATCATCGGCGCTTCGCAGGATCTCATCACCATCAGCGGTCAACCGCTGAAACATCTGCTGAGCCATGGCTACAAGGGCAAGCTGTATCCGATCAATCCCAAGTATCAGGAGATCGCCGGCGTCAAATGCTGGCCGTCCCTGGAGTCGCTTCCGGAAACGCCGGAACTCGCGCTGATCCTGGTCAATGCCACACGCGTGGCGGACATGCTCACAGGCTGTGGCAAAAAAGGCGTGCCGTACGTGATCATTTTCAGTTCCGGATTTTCGGAGACCGGCGGCAGCGGTGTGGCCATGCAGCAGAAACTCGCTGACATCGCCCACGAATACAACATCGGCGTCATCGGTCCCAACTGCCAGGGCATGATCAGCCCGCCGGACGCCGTGTATGCCGGTTTCGGTTCGGTGTTCAACGCCGATTACACCGCCGGCACGGTGAGCATGGTGTCTCAGTCCGGCGGTTTCGGCTTTTCGGTAATGAACCTGTCTTCGCTCGACGGCGGCCTGCCATTCCGCCAGATGGTGACCACCGGCAACGAGATCGGCGTATCGACGCTGGATTTCATTGACTATTTCATTCGCGATCCCAACACCGACATCATCGGCGCCTATATCGAAGGCGTGAAGGATGCGCAGCGCATTCTCGATGTCGGTGACAAGGCGCTCGCCGCGGGCAAACCGATCCTGATGTGGAAGGTAGGCAATACCGAGCAGGGCCAGAAGGCTGCGGCCTCGCATACCGCAAACCTCGGCGGCGCGATGGCTTTGTATAAAGCCGCGTTCAAACAAAAAGGCATCATCCAGGTCGATGACATCCAGGATCTGGTGGATTACGGTCATGCGCTGCGCAGCAACCGGCTGCCGCGCGGCAACCGGGTGGCGATCATCACCATCTCCGGCGGCGCCGGCATCCTGATGACCGATGAGATTGTTGCCGGCGGCATGCAGATGGCGCAACTGGCCCCCGATACCGTGGCCAAGCTGAAAGAATTTGTGCCGTCTTTCGGTTCAGTCGGCAATCCGGTTGACGTGACTGCGGCGATCTTTAATGACCTGACGCTGATCAACCGCACGCTGCAAGCCATCAACGACGATCCGGGAGTGGATTGCATTGCGATGATCAACGCCTCGCTGCAGGGCGAGATTGCCTTGAATGTCGCGAACGAGATCGTTGCCGTCGCGGCCAAAACCGACAAGCCGATTTTCATTTCGTGGAGCGCGCGCGACGCCGTCGCCCCCGAGGCTTATGCCGTGCTCGATGCGGCGCGCATCCCCCATTACAAGTCGCCTGTGCGCTGCGGTCGTGCGCTCGCCGCGGTGTCCTGGTACGCCGAAGCAAAGCGCCGCAATGCCGCACAGAAAAATGACAGGGCGCCGGTGATCAGCAAGCCCGCGGCGCAGGCGATGCTGAAGGGCAAGACCGGCGATGTCGCCGAATATGCCGCCAAGCAGGTGCTGGCCGAATACGGCATCGCGGTGACTCAGGAGGTGCTGGCGAAGGACCGCGACGCCGCGGTGGCGGCCGCGCAGAAAATCGGTTTCCCGGTGGCGATGAAAGTTCAGTCGCCGGATATCTCGCACAAGACGGAAGCGAAGGCGGTTCGCTTGGGTGTCGCGGATGCGACCGGTGTCGCTGCCGCTTACGAAGAGATTCTGAAAAACGCCAAAGCCTACAAGGCCGATGCGCGCATCGAAGGCGTGCTGGTGCAGGAGATGGTCGGCGGCGGCATTGAGGCGATTGTTGGCATCACCAACGACGCGCTGTTCGGACCGGCGGTGATGTTCGGCCTCGGCGGCATTTTTGCCGAGGTGCTGAAGGACGTGTCCTTCCGCCTTGCGCCGATCACGCCGGCAATGGCGCGCGAGATGGTTGAAGAAATCAAGGGATATCCGGTACTGGCCGGTGCGCGTGGCAAACCGCCGGCCGATGTCGATGCGCTGGTCGATACGCTGGTGAAGCTGTCGGCACTGGCGGTGGATCTGAAGGACTCGGTGGGTGAACTCGACATCAATCCGCTGATCGTCATGCCCAAGGGAAAGGGCGTGAAAGCGGCAGATGCGTTGATTCGGATGAAAAGCTGAAAACGATTTAACAGGATGGACAGGATTTTAAGGATACAACCCAAGAATTGTCGCGCCTGAAAGTGCTGTCCTGTTTTTCATCCTGTTTATCCTGCACATCCTGTAAATTTGATTTTTGCTTCCTTCTCGTCATCTGTGACTGCGTTTAGGGTTTAAGGGGTTGTAATGGCCATATCTCAAGAAGTCCGGCTGCTGTGCGATGAAGTCGCGAAGTTTGTCCGTGATGAAGTTGACCCGCGTTCACGCTGGATCGAGGAAAACGACGCGATACCTGATGACCTGATCCAGCTCGCCCGGGATATGGGCCTGTTCGGACTGACCATTCCCGAGGAATACGGCGGCAGTGGACTTGATCTCGCAGGCAAATGCGCGATCGAGGAAGTCATGGGGCGCACCAACTACGGGTTCGCCACGCTGATTGGCAATCACACCGGCATCAGCACCACCGGCATCACCGCCCTCGGCAATGCCGCGCAAAAACAGAAGTTCCTGCCGAAAATGGCCAGCGGCGAATGGGTGGGTGCGTTTGCGCTGACCGAACCGCAGGCCGGTTCCGATCCGGCGTCGATGCGCACGATGGCGGTGAAAAAGGGCGACCGTTACGTGCTCAACGGCGAAAAAATCTACATCACCAATGCCGGCCCCGCCCATGTGTTCACGGTAATGGCGATCACCGACAAGTCGAAGGGTATCAAGGGCATCTCGGCGTTTGTCGTCGAGCGTGATACCCCGGGCTTCAGTGTCGGCAAAAACGAACTGAAAATGGGCATGCACGGCTGCACCACGGCGCCGCTGTCCTTCACCGATTGCGAAGTGCCTGCGGAGAATCTGCTCGGTGCCGAAGGCATGGGTTATGTGCAGGCGATGAAAACGCTGACCGCCGGACGGGTGACGGTATCGGCGCGCTGCTGCGGCATGATGGACAAGCTGATCGACCAGACGGCCGAATACATGAAAACGCGCACCCAGGGCGGCAAACGACTGGCTGATCATCAGGGCCTGCAGTGGATGCTCGCCGACATGGCGGTGGCGCGTGATGCAGCGCGCGGCCTGACCTATCGTGCAATCGACACCCTGATGCGCGGCGAACGCGGCACGATGGAAGCCTCAACGGCGAAGGTGTTTTCCACCGAGGCGCTGGGCCGCGTGGTCGATGCCGCGGTGCAGATCCACGGCGGCATGGGTTATATGCGCGAAGTCGGCATCGAGACCACCTTCCGCGACGCGCGCATCGTGCGCATTTACGAAGGCACGTCGGAGATCCAGCGCAACATCATCGCCGGGTTGTTGTTGAAGGATTGATACAAAACGAAAACCTTTAGCCACAGAGGACACAGAGAAAATCCAAAACATTTAATTCGCTTTGCAGTGAGCGGATTTTGACGTTCTCTGTGCTCTCTGTGTCCTCTGTGGCTTAATGATTTTGATTTTGGAGGGGTTATGGCAACAATCAAGGAATTGATGAGTCTCAACGGCCAGGTGGCCGTGGTCACCGGCGGCGCCACCGGCATCGGCCTGCAGATGGCCAAGGGTCTGGCGGAAGCGGGTGCCAACATCGTGATCTGTTCGCGTCGTCTCGATGTCTGCGAACAGGCCATCGCTGAAATCGAAAAAATCGGCGTCAAGGGGCTGGCAGTCGGTTGCGATGTCACCAAGGCCGATCAGGTCGAAGCGCTGAAGGATGCCGTGCTGAAGAAATTCGGCCGTGTCGACATTCTGGTCAACAACGCCGGCCGTGCCTGGGTCGCGCCGCCCGAAGACACGCCACTGGAGCGCTGGCAGCAGGTGTTCGACCTCAACATCACCGCGCCCTTCCTCTGTGCGCAGGTTTTCGGACGCGAATTCATCAAGCAGAGGAGCGGCAAGATCGTCAACATCGCGTCGATCGCCGGTCTGGTCGGCCGCAATCCGGCGGCCTACAACTCCATCGCCTATGGTTCGAGCAAGGGGGCGCTGGTGAATTTCACCCGTGACCTCGCAGTGAAGTGGGCGCAGCACAACATCCAGGTCAACGCGATCTGCCCCGGATTCTTCGTGACCCCGATCAATGAAAAGATGTACGTGAAGAACAAGGACAACGTCGAGCGCGAAATCCCTCTGAAGCGCACCGGCGGCCCTGACGATCTCAAAGGCATTGTTGTACTGCTCGCTTCAGGGGCATCGAATTTCATGACCGGGGCGATCATTCCCGTGGATGGCGGCGCGGTGGCCTGGTAGTACACAACCCCTCAAGTTTTTCCCGAACCTGCCGATCTGATGGTTGAAGGTATTTTTCAACCTGTTCGCGCCGGAGGTGGTTGTGCAATTGGCCCGCATTGCGTCGTCGGATGAATCCGGCATCCGTTCAAATCCGGACGCCCAGCCGGTATTCCGGCTTCTTCACTATTTTTCAATTGCCAGCCTGATCACCATCCTGGTGGCGACGGTGTTGCTGACAGCGCTGCAGCAGCGTCTTGCCGTCCGTGACCTGATACGCGCGCAGGAGGAACACAATATCCTGCTCACACGGTCTGTTGCGCGCGGACACATCAACGAGTTTTCCGAACTGATCGGATCGACGTCATCGCTGGACACGGATCGGCTGCGAGCGCATCCACAGGTTGCGCGCATGCAGCAGCTGGTCCAGAGGGAGTTCTCCGGGTCGACGGTGCTGAAGGTCAAGATTTACGATCTTTCAGGCCGTACGGTGTTTTCCAGTGATCCAGGCCAGATTGGCGAGGACAAATCCGCGAACGCCGGATTCCAGAGTGCCAGGGACGGACAGCCGGCGAGCGAACTCACGCATCGCAATGAATTCAGCGCTTTTGAGCAAAAGGTTGAAAACGTGGATGTGGTGTCATCGTATGTGCCGATCCGCTCCCGCGACGGGAATGCCGTAGCTGCCGTTTTCGAAATCTATAGCGATACCTCGCCGTTGTTGAGCCAGATACGGGAAACCCGAAACACGGTATTTCTTCAGGTGACCGCCGTGCTGGTGGCGTTGTATCTCGCGCTCTTTTTCATCGTTCGTCACGCCGATCGTGTCATCCGGATGCAGGAAACCCGTCGCCGGCGCGATGAGGAAAAGCTGCAGGAGGCCCGCAAGGCGGTGGCGCGCAGTGAGCAGTTTCACCGGGCACTGATTGAAAAATCTTCCGATGCGGTTTTGCTGCTGGGTGACGATCTGCGTGTCAAATACTCCACACCGGCCAATGCCCGCGTAATGGGCATTTCCGAGGAACGGATCGCCGGCATCGCATTGCCGGAGTTTGTGAACGAACCCTACCGGGAGCCGGTTGCACGGTGGCTGGTAACCGCCAATGCGGCGCCGGGTCAGATGCAGCGTGTCGAGTTCGAAGCCCGCCATGAGGCCCTCGGGGATCGTTACTTTGTCGCAACCGCAACCAACCTGTGCGATCACCCCGACGTCGGCGGCATCATTGTCAATATCCGTGACTTTACCGAGCGTCGGCGCGCTGAACTGGAAGTGCAGCAGCATGCGCGTTTTGACGGGCTGACTGGTCTGGCGCGACGGGAGTATTTTGTGCAGCAGATGCGCAAGTCGATCGGACGGGCTGCGCGAAACAATGAGGTGCTTGCCCTGATGTTCATGGACCTTGACGGATTCAAGAGCGTCAACGACAACCTCGGACACGACATCGGCGACCTGTTGCTGAAAGAGGTCAGCGCGCGCATCCGTTCAGTGCTTCGTCAGGATGACGAGATCGGTCTCGGTGAATACGCTGATGAGGAGAAGAACCGGGCCGCGCGACTCGGCGGGGACGAGTTCACGGTATTGCTGGGCGGGCTGGATCAGCCCGCCAGTGCCGGTGTGGTCGCCGAGCGGATGCTGGCCGCGATCAGTGCGCCTTATGTGTTTGGTGACGTTGTGGCAAGGGTTACCTTGAGCATCGGTATCGCGGTGTATGCCGATGATGGCTTGACCTGCGAGGAACTGATGAAAAAGGCTGACGCTGCAATGTACACGGCCAAACAGCAGGGCAAGAACAAGGTCTGTTTTGCGACCAAGCCACGACCGCTATGGACGGAACCGGAACTCAGCTTGGTGCAATCCCGGCAGCCCTGATCACTTTCCGCCATTTTTCGATTTCGGACTGGATGTATTTGGCAAATTCAGCGGAGCTGTTGCCGACCGGGTCCGCGCCTTCCCGCGACAGCCTTTCGTTCATTTCCGGGCTTTTCAGGATGGCCACGACTTCGGTGTTGAGCTTGCTGACGATGTCGGACGGGGTGCCGGCCGGTGCGAGCAGGCCGTACCAGGTGGCTGACTCATAACCATTGACGCCGGCTTCGATCATCGTCGGCAGTTCCTTCGCCGCGGGTGAGCGATGCGCGCCGGTCACCGCCAGCGGACGCAACCGGTTGTTTTTGACCTGCGGCATCGCGGAAATGATACTGGCGAAGGTCATTGACACCTGGCCGCTGACGACATCGATCAGCGCCGGCTGCACACCCTTGTAGGGCACGTGCAGCAAATCGACACTCGCCAGCATCTTGAACAGTTCACCCGATAGATGCCCGCCGGTGCCGTTGCCGGCAGAGGCGAAGGACAGCTTGCCCGGCTGTTTTTTTGCGAGGGCCACCAGTTCTTTCACCGATTTCGAAGGAATCGACGGATGGACCAGCAGCATCAGGTTCTGCGTCGCCACCAGCGAAATCGGCACAAAATCCTTCACCGGATCATAGGGCAGTGACTTGCGCAGGCTGACGTTGGTGGCGAAGGAGGCGACCGTGCCCATGATCAGCGTATAGCCGTCGGGTGGCGCCTTGGCCACCAGTTCCGCGGCGATTGCGCCACCGGCACCCGGGCGGTTGTCTACCAATACCTGCTGGCCCCAGCGTTCGGCGAGTTTGGGTCCGACCGTGCGGGCCATGGTGTCGACGCTGCCGCCTGGTGTGCTGACGACGATGATGCGGATCGATCGTGTCGGGTAATTCTGTGCCGTCGCGTTTGCGGCGGCAGCCAGGGCGACGGCAAGCAGCAAGGTGTTTATAGGACGCATTATTGATCTCCTCGTTTTATTGGTGGCAGCACAAGCGGGTATCAGGGCTGGAAGCCGACTGAACCTTCATACTTTGCCAGAACCTCGGCACTCGGCAGAAACTCCTCTTCCAGTTTTTTGATGTCGGAAAAACCGATGAAGGCATGCATGTTGCCGGCCGGATGGTCGCGGGTAGCGGCTTCGAAACGTTTGACGGCTTCGACGTCCTCTTTGGCGAATTCGTCGAAGTAGTCGACCATGGCGACTGTGGATGAACGCAATGAGCCGGTGGCGTTCGACACCATCGCGATGCCGAGTTCATTCAGTCGCGACACATGCAGGCGCGGCGATACCCCGGTACGGTTGAAATGCAGCGGTCCTTTGATCTCTTTGGCGCAGCGCTCGAGTTCGGCTTCCGAGGTCAGCGCTTCAGGAAAAATCATGTCGGCGCCGGCTTCGAGGTAGGCATTGGCGCGACGGATCAGCTCATCGACACTGCCGCCGGCGACGCCGCGCGCGTCGCAACGCGCGATCAGCACAAAATCCGGATCGAGTTCGCGGCGCACGCGGTCGGCGGCACGCAGCTTGCCGGCCATCTCCTCCATCGCGACGATCTGCTTGCCGGCAACATGCCCGCAGCGCTTGGGCGCGACCTGATCTTCGATGTGAATCGCTGCGGCCCCAGCAGTGATGAAGTCCTCAACAGTGCGCATGACATTGATTGCATTGCCGAAACCGGTGTCGGCATCGGCGATCACGGGAATTTTCACGGCGCGCGCGATATAACGCGTGATCATCACGATTTCATCGAGCGTGATCAGGCCGACGTCAGGTTTGCCGAGCAGCGATGCCGACACGCCGTAACCGGTAACGCCGCAGCAGGAGAAACCGGCTTTTTCAATGATCTTGGCGGACAACGCGTTGTAGGCGCCGGGTTTTACGAGGGTTTTGCCGCCGCGCAGCAATTGGCGCAGTTGGGTGCTGGTTTTGGTGCGCATGTGTTCCTCCGGGATTTGGGATGCATTCTAGCCCCGGGTTGGAATCATTGCTTCGAGGAAGTCCATGATCCGGTAACTTGCACAAGCAGTCTGCCGTCGGTTGTTAGAATCCCACGACAACATCGCTGAATGGAGTTTCACATGATGAGCAAAGGCAAGCAGTTCAAGGAATTGATTTACAGCAAGGAAATCCTGATCCAGCCCGGTGTCTACGACGGCTACAGCGTACGGCTGATCGAGCAGGCGGGATTCAAGACTGCATCGATTTCAGGCGCTGGCGTGTCCGAAAGCCGCATGGGCTGGGCGGATCGCGGCGTGATGACCTTCGAAGAGAATCTCAACAACGCGCGACGTCTTGCCGATTGTTCCGATCTGCTGCTGCGTGCCGATGCCGACACCGGATATGGCAATGCGATGACCGTGCACTTCGTCGTGCGCGCCTTCGAGAAGGCCGGCATGGCGGCGCTGATGATCGAGGATCAGGTGTGGCCCAAGCGCTGCGGCCACATGGCCGGCAAGGCCTGTATTCCGGCTGAAGAAATGGTGCAGAAGGTCAAGGCGGCAGTGGACGCACGGCGCGACAATGACTTTGTCATCGTTTCCCGCACCGACGCCGCGGGCCCGCACGGCGTGGATGAAGCGATTCGCCGCCTCAACATGTATGCCGAAGCCGGCGCTGACGTGATGTATGCCGATGCACTGTTGTCCAAGGAAGACATTGCCAAGGTTGCGAAAAACGTGCCGAAGCCTTTGATTGTGAATATGGGTCTCGGCATGCGGCCGCGCAAGACCACGCCGCTGATGAGCCCGAAGCAGTTGCAGGACATCGGCGTCGCCGCAGTGAGTTATCCGCGGCTGCTGACCACGGCTGCGCTGCGCGGCATGATGAATGCACTGGCGGTGTTCAAGGATGAAGTGGTCGGCCAGAACAAGGTGGTGGAACGCACCGACCTGCAGGTGGGCTTCGAGGAGCTCAATGACCTGATGGGTATGAAGGTGCTGGACGAGATGGAAAAGAAATACAAGGGCGGGTAACTCCAAGATCGTTTACCGCCAAGACGCCAAGAGCGCCAAGGAAACCTTTAAAACTGAATCCATCATGTTCTCGCGTCGGGTATTCATTGCTGCTGGAAGTACAGACATTTTGAATTGAATTGATTTTGATCTTCTTGGCGCTCTTGGCGCCTTGGCGGTAAACGCCTTTTTTCAGGACACTGACCAATGGGCATGACCATCGCAGAAAAAATCCTTGCTGCCAAAAGCGGGCGCAAGGCCGTGGTGCCAGGCGACGTGGTCACGGTGGATGTCGATACCGTGATCCTGTTCGACAACAACTTCCTGCCGACCAACTGGCGCGACATTCTCAAGGTCGCTGATCCCGAAAAAATCGTGGTCACTTTTGATCACCGCGTGCCTGCGCCGACGCAGCAGGCGGCCGCGGCGCAGGTGACCGGCCGTGCTTTCGTCAAGAAGTTCGGTATCAAGCGTTTTCATGATGTCGGTCACAACCAGGGCATCAGCCATCAGCTGGTGGCGGACTACGGCTACGCTCTGCCCGGTTCGGTCCTGCTGTGCAGTGACTCGCACACCTGCAGCGCGGGGGTGTTCAACTGCCTCGCGCGCGGCGTCGGCGGTCCCGACATCATTTATGCGGCGATCAAGGGCCAGACCTGGTTCCGTTGCGGCGAGACCGTACGCTACGAACTGACCGGCAAACTGCCGGCCGCAGTGACCGCCAAGGATGCCTTCCTGCAGATCGCCGGCGTCCACGGCGCGCATGCAACGATGAACGTCGAATACGGCGGCGCGGGGGTGGCGTCGCTGTCGATCAATGCGCGCAAGACGCTGACCGCGATGTCGGCAGAACTCTCCGCGGAGTTCGCAACGTTCGAAGCGGACGATGCACTGGCGGAGTGGATGCGCGCCCGCAATCCCGCACCCTTTGTTCCGGTGAAGCCGGATGCCGATGCTAAATACTACGCAGTGCGTAAAGTCGACCTGTCCGTGCTCGAACCGCTGGTGGCGCTGCCCGACAGCGTGGTCAACAATTCACAGCCGGTGGGACAGGCAAAAGGCACCCGCATTGACCAGGCCTATATCGGTTCCTGCGCCAACGGCACCCAGGATGACATCGAGCTCGCAGCGCGGGTGGTCAAGGGCCGGCGTGTGGCATCGGGCGTGCGCTTCATCGTCACCCCGGCTTCACAGACTGTTTATCGCGATACCGTGGCCAGCGGCGCCATCCAGACTTTGCTCGAGGCCGGCGCGATGATTGCGCCGCCGACCTGCGGCGCCTGCGGCGGCGGCCACATGGGCGTGCTCGGACCCGATGAAGTGTGCATCACCTCCAGTACGCGCAACTTCAAGGGACGCATGGGCGATCCGAGTTCGCAGGTATGGATGGCGTCGCCGGCCACCGTGGCGGCATCGGCGCTGACCGGGTCGATCACCGATCCGCGGGAGTTCCTGCAATGAGGTCAAATTCGTTTGCCGCCAAGATTCTTTTTAATACCCGCTCGACGGGTATGCGAAGATCAAAAACGATTACCGCCAAGGCGCCAAGAGCGCCAAGAAATTCAAAAGCGAATCGGATCGTAACGTCGATTGGGCAAGTAAAACGATCGCGTGAAAGCTTGCAGTTGATGGTTTTCGCAAAGGGTTCGGGGTTTCTTGGCGCTCTTGGCGCCTTGGCGGTTAAGCCGTTTTGTTTTGGGGTTCAAGCATGAAATTCAAAGGACGCGTCTGGATCGTCGGCGACAACATCAACACCGACCTGATCCTGCCCAACAAGGCCTTTTACCTGACGCATGAGGAGCAGGCGCAGTATGTGTTCCATGCCAACCGTCCGGGTTGGGCGCAGCAGGTGCAGAAGGGCGACATCCTGATTGGCGGCAACAATTTCGGCATGGGTTCAAGCCGGGCTGCCGCACGGTCTCTGAAAAACCTCGGACTGTCCTGTCTGATTACGGAATCGCTGAACGGATTGTTCCTGCGCAACTGTGTGAACTTTGCGTTCCCGGCGCTGGAGTGTCCCGGTGTGCATGCCGCGTTCACCGAAGGCGAGGAAGCCGAGGTTGAATTCGAAACAGCGCAGGTACGCAACGTGACGCGCAGCAAGGCGTTGCAAGGCAAGCCCTTGCCTCAGCAGCTGATGGCGCTGGTGCAGGCTGGCGGCGTTTATCAGTTGCTGGAGCAGGAGGGCTTGATTGCCCCTAAAAATTGATCAATAAAATCAATTATTTACTTTATGCTGCTGCGGCAACCGGCTGTCGCTGGTCTTCTTCACCGAGCGGTGCGTATTGCGTCAGTTGTGCCATCAATTCCGTTTCCTGATACGGCTTTCCAAGAAAGGCGTTGACGCCGATCTGCTGCGCGCGGTTGCGATGTTTTTCCGCAGTGCGCGATGAAATGATGACAATGGGTACGCTTGCGGATCGTGAATCCTGACGCACGCGTGACGACAGCTCGAATCCATCCATGCGCGGCATCTCGATGTCCACCAGCATCAGATCCGGCAGACGGTTCTTCATCTGCTCCAGCGCATCGATGCCATCCTTGGCAGTCATCACCTGGTATCCCTCACGCTCGAGCAGGCGGCTGGTGATCTTGCGTACTGTCAGTGAGTCGTCGACCACCATCACCGTGGGAGTGTTTGCCGTTGCAGCTTTTTCTTCCTGAATGGCTTGATTGCGTACCGCGGGGGCAGCACGCTGAGTCAGCGGCACCGGATTGATGATCAGCACCACGCGGCCGTCGCCCAGCACGGTTGCACCGGTGACGCCCGGCACCCGGGCCAGTTGCGGACTCAGGTGCTTGACGACGATTTCCTGGTTGCGCAGGAGTTCGTCAACATGCAAGGCAATCCGCTGCAGGCCGCTGCGCAACAGCAGCAGTGTGCTGTAGTCCTGGGTCGATGTTGCGGCAGGTTCGCCGAGCAAGGTACTCAGTACGTGCAGCGGGTAGTCGTTGTCCCGATACTGAATCTTGCCTTCCCGACGGGCTGTTTCAAGGGCGTCAGGTTGCACTCGAATGACCTGCTCGATCATGGCCGAAGAGATGGCGAAAATGCCCGTCCCGGCACGGACCAGAACCGCCTGTGTGACCGCCAGCGTCAGCGGCAGGAAGATGCTGAATGCGGTTCCTTTTCCGCCGACCGTACTGGTTTCGATGTGGCCGCCGATGGCGGTAATCTCGCTGCGCACGACGTCCATGCCGACGCCGCGTCCTGAAAGCTCGGTGACGGATTCTGCGGTCGATACCCCCGGCGCAAAAATCAGCTCACCCAGTTCCTCCGGTGATGCGGTGCGAGCGGGGTCGAGCAGTCCTTTTTCGATGCCCCGGGCGCGGAGTTTTTCAAGATCAAGTCCCGCCCCGTCGTCACGAATCACGATGGCGATTTCATTGCTTTCCTGGCGCAATGCAATCGAGATTTCCCCGGTCTCCGGCTTGCCGGTGGCCTGTCGTAGTGCGGCCGATTCAATGCCGTGTCCGATCGCATTGCGCAGCAGGTGTTCCAGCGGTGCGCCGATACGTTCCAGCACGCTGCGATCCAGCTCGACATGGCTGTCGCTGATGTCGAGATGGATTTTTTTGTCCAGCTCGCGCGCGGTCTGTCGCGCGATGCGGTACAGGCGCTCTTCGAGCGTGGCGAAAGGAATGGTGCGCGTCCGCATCAGGCCCTGCTGCAGTTCACGGCCGACACGGGCCTGATGCAGGACGGCGGAATCGATTCCGCCAAGATCGCGAATCAGCGTCTGCTGCACGGTGGAGAGGTCGTGCAGGCTTTCCGCCATCATGCGCGTCAACTCCTGCAGCCGGGTGTAGCGGTCGAATTCCAGTGGATCGAATTCGGGGCGGTCGGCAGCAATCACCGAGCGCCGCGATTGCATCTGGCTGTCGGCCTGCAGTTCCAGTTCGCGCAACTGGTTTTTCAGGCGCAACATGCTTTCGTTGAGCTCGCCCAGCGACAGACGGGCGTTGCGCAATTCACCCTCGATCCTTGAGCGTGCAATGCCAACCTCCCCGGCGTCGTTGATCAGGCGGTCGAGAGCGTCGGCATTGATTCGCAATGCTGCGGCAATCTGGGGGGGCGCTTCCGCGCGCAGGGCTGGTGTGGGGACAGCCTCGCAGAGGCTGTCTTCTGCAGTTGCAGCGGATTCGCAGTTTGCAGTCGGCAGGTCAAGACCACGCAGGTATTCGATGCCATCAGCCAGTCTGTCGACATGGTTTTCCACTTCTTCCAGCTGTGCCGAACCGGGATTACCGGTGGCGATGGCCGCTTCAAGGCGGGTTTCCATCATGTGCGCAAGTTCGCCCAGGCGCATGGCGCCCGCCATGCGCGCACTGCCCTTCAGCGTATGCAGCGCGCGTTGCAGTACCAGCGGCGCCTGGCTGTCGGCCGGGGCTTCGCGCCAGGTGCGCAGCTCGCGACTGATCTGGGGCAGCAGTTCCAGCGCCTCCTCCAGAAACATCGGCAGCAGATCGGCATCAATGTCATCGCGGATCAGGCGCTGATCCTGCGCGGTGAGCGCTGCAGCAGCGCGTACCAGCGCAGCATCATCCACCGGCTCGATCACCGGGTCAGCGATGCCGGCGGGGATGGGCGTGTCGCTGATGAGCGAGACGGCTGGCTGCGCCGGAGAGGGCGCAGACTGGAGGCGGCGGTTGAGCGCGTCCAGATCGGTGACCAGCGCGTCAGCGAGCCGCGGCGCCTGCTGTTGCGTGATGTCATCCAGCATTTCGCGCAGTTTTGCCGCAGCCTGCTGCAATAGCTGAAGGTCCGCTTCTGCGGTGAGCAGACGCGCCTGCGGCAGACATTGTTCGATGCGCATGGCCAGATCGGCCGGCGATGACAGTCCTGCGGTGCGGGAAATGCTGGCGAGCGTATGTGCTGCGATTTCAAGGGCATCGGTAGCTGTTCGTCCCGGCGCATCGCACAGGGCCTGGATTTCTGATTCAAGGGTGGCAACGTGCTGCTGGGCTTCCTTGCGATAGATCTCGAAGAATGTGCGCGAGATGCGGATATTGCCGAGACAGACTTCGTCCGGATTGCCGGCCGGTGCAGGCGCTGCGACGGTTTCAGGTGAATTTTGCAGTGCCGTGGCGGCATCAATCAGGTGCTGGCCGTCAATTGCAACGGGTTGCTTTTCAGACAGCGCGCTGGTCCATTCAGTCAGTGCAGCCGTTGCTGATTCGATCAGATCGAGCAAAGCCGGTGTTGCCGGATGGTGTTGCTCCAGCCAGCGATTCATGACGCGCTCGATGGCCCAGGCGACTTCACCCAGTGCGTCGAGGCCCACCATGCGTCCACTGCCCTTCAGCGTGTGGAAACCGCGACGGATGATGACCAGCGCGTCGGCATCGGCGCAATTGCTGCGGCAGGCGGGCAGTGCTGTATTGATATCAGCGAATACGGTTTGCGCTTCTTCAAGAAATACGCCGAGCAGTTCATTGTCAGCGGCGGATTGTTCCGTTTCAGGTTGTTGAGCCGGAAGTTCTCCGGCAACCGGAATGGCCTTGGTGTGTTCTTCAGCGATTGACGGGGCAATTGCAGCGGCCTGCTGCAGGGTAATGCGGGCTTCGATCCGCTGAAAGAACATGTCCAGCGCGCTGTCGGCGGGCGCGAGCCCGCGCAAACACGGGTCCAGGAAAAAGCCCAGACTGGTGAGGCCCTCAACAACGGTCTCAAGATCGTTTTCGGTCCAGGTCGGGTCCGACTGCGCGCAACGAGCAATGAGCTTGTTGCACTGTGACTGGATTTCAGCGGCACGGTCGAATCCGAGTATCGACAGCGCACCGTGGATCTGCTTGAGCAGTGGCGACAGTGTGGCAAGGGTGGAAACACGGCTGTGGTCGCGGGCGTAGCTGTCGAGAACCTGCTCGACCTGTTGCAGGTTGCTGGAAATTTCACGCGCAACCTGGGTTTGCAGTTTCAGCCGGCTGACTTCCTGGCTGAGGTCTTCGCGCAGCCCTTCCGGAATCGCACCGCCCGATTTGCCCTTGACCGCGTCGAGCAGCCACCCACCCATGATTTCGACCTGTGTGCCAAGGTCTGGCGGCGTGTCGGTGAAGTTCTCGATGATGTTTTCGATCAGCAGAAAAGCCGATGCCATTTCCGTGATCATCAACTGGCTTTGCCGCGGATACGGATTGGGCAGGCGCGCCGATACCATGGCCACGACATCGACCATGCGGATCATCTGCATGTTGCCCAGATCGTGAATCTTGGTCTTCAGCGCCGCGACCGAGTCGCGCAAACGGGGCAGTGCAGCGGCGTCCCCCGAAACGTAAGCGACCCAAAGGTCCTTGACGGCCTGTACGCGTGCGCGTACATCGCCGAGCGCCGGTCCGAGCCAGTCCAAGTCGAATTCCATCAGGCCCGGAAGATCCGGTTCAGGAAACAGGCTGTCGAGCTGGTAAAGCTGGCGGATGTCGCGGATGCGCGGGGTGGCCGCCTTGCTTTTGCCGACGGCGTAGAGGACATCGCGAAGAATCTGGTCCTGCTCCGGAACACCGCCTTTGGCGAGGTCGCGCATGCGCAGATCAAGCTTGGCGCACAAGGCCTTCGCGCCGGCACTCCACGGGTCTTTCGGCGCGGCATGCAGCAGGCCATCGAGCAATCCGGTGGCCGCCCACCACAGTGAACGCGGCGGGGGCAGTTGCGCGGCCAGCATGTCGAGGGTTTCGAGTGCATGACGCATGTCCTTGAGCCCATCGCGATTTTCCGGATCACGCAGCACCGCGAGCAGACCGCGCTGGAAGCGTGAGCGCTGGGTCGTCAGGATTGACGGCAGTTTCGGTGCGGGTACGGCGGTGGCTGCCGGATGTGACGGCGCCATGGGCGTGAGATCAGGGAAAAACAGGTCTTTTTCCGACACATCCTGTCTGCCGTGCAGGGTCGAGATCTCGCGATAAACCGGAAACAGTTTGATCGGGGCATTTGCTTCGCCCTTGGCCAGTCCATCAATGAATTCTTTCAGCGCCAATACCGCGCGGTCGAGCGTACCCACCGCTGATTTGCGCGGTTCCGCGGTAACGTCCGAGAAGGCGTGTTCCATTGATTCACAGAAACCAACCACGCCGTTCAGGCCGAGGATGTTCATCGCGCCGGTAACCTGATGCAGTTGCCGGGGACACTGTTCAAGCAGCGTGATCTCGTCGGGACGCGACAGGAATTGCGCGATGTTTTCCCTCACGGATTTGAGGGCGAAATCCACTTCCGGTTTGACCCAGGACAGCGGCGGAGCGAGCGGGGTAGGCATGGCGGCAGGCCTTTTGTGCGAGTTCAGTACTTGCGATGTCTTGGGTCAGGCAAGTTTGAAACCGGAAACCGAGTGTTTGAGTTCGGTCGCCAGCGTGATCAGCTCTCTTGCCGAGTGCGCGGTCTTCTGCGTGCCCGCTGTGGTGAGCTGCGTGATGTTGAGAATGCCCTTCATGCTGGCGGCTACCTGTGCGGCAGATTTGGCCTGTTCCTGGGTGGCATTCGAGATCGCACCGATCAGTTCAGCCAGCCGGGTTGAAACTTCCTCAATCTCGTGCAGCGCCTGTCCGGCCTCATCGGCCACTTTGGTGCCTTCCACCACACCCTGGGTGCTGCGCTCCATGGCCTCCACGGTGTTCTGGGTGTCCTGCTGAATGCTTTTGACGATTTCGGTGATGTGTTTGGTCGCCTCGGCAGAACGTTCGGCCAGGCGCTGCACCTCCTCCGCAACCACCGCAAAGCCGCGACCGGCTTCGCCCGCAGAAGCCGCCTGGATTGCGGCATTCAGGGCAAGCACATTGGTCTGTTCGGTGATGCCGGTGATCAGTTGTACGATTTCGCCGATTTCCTGCGAGCTTTCGCCAAGGCGTTTGATGCGCTTGGAAGTTTCCTGGATCTGTTCGCGGATTTCGTCCATGCCGCGGATGGCGTTCTGCACCGCCTGCGAGCCTTTTTCTGCGGCGCTGAGCGAATTCTGCGCGACCTTTGCCGACTGTGTGGCGTTGTCCGAGACCTGGTTGATCGACTGTGCGATCAACAGCACCGACTGTCCGGTCGACTGGATTTCCGCGGACTGTTTCTGATTGGCTGTGAGCAGCTGATTGGCGATTTTTTGCGCGTTTCCAGTGGCGTGCGTCACCTGGTCAGCCGCCCGCGTGATGCCGCTGACCAGGCCGCGAACCTGTTCGATCGTGAAATTGATCGAGTCGGCAATGGCGCCTGTCACATCCTCTGTAACCTTCGCCTGCACAGTCAGGTCACCATCCGCCACCTTGCCCATTTCATCGAGTAGACGCAGGATGGCCTCCTGATTGCGGCGGTTTTCCTCTTCACTCTGCAATGCGCGACGGCGTGCATCGTCCAGAAAAACCCGGCCGAGCAGGAACAGGCAACACAGCGCGAGCAGGGCAAAAACCAGGGCGCCAGCAAAATAGAGGTTCTGCAGCGTCGAATTCGACTGGTAGAGCGCTGTCAGTTGCAGCGGCTGGCGGAGCAGGCTTTCGCTGGCGGCATACACTTCACGACTGCCCTGTTTTGCGCGGGCAAGGTCCGCCATCGAAGCAATGATGGTCTGAACGCCGTTGGCAAATGGCGAGAATACCTTGTTCAGTTCTTCAGCTTTACTCCGTGCGGCGGGATTGCTGAGCGCTCGCACACCGTTGTTCTCAGCGGAACTGCCGAGGAGTGCGTTCAGCGTCCGCTGATATTGCCGGGTATTACTTCCGAGATTCAGCGCGACTTGTGGGTTCGGGTTTTCAGTCGACAATTGGCGCAGCGCATTGATGAAATCAAAGTTTGTCACGTCCGCATGCAACTGGCGTGCAAAGGTGACGGTGCTGTAGGGTTCTCGGCCGTCGATCGCGGCCACTGCTAGTTGTTGCGCAAGCAGCGAAAGCTCAGGCGCCGCTTTCTGGATGGACGCCTCGAGTTTCTTCAACTCGGTCAGTCCGCGTTGCTGGCCGAGGATCAGGCTGATGTTTTTCTCGACTGGCGTCCACTCTTTCGAAAGTTGTGCCAATGCGCTCTGGGCCGAATCCGGCGAGGAGGCGACCGAGACACCGTTGCGCTCGCCGCCGTCCTGCAGCAGCCGCAGATCGGCGGTGAATTGATCGCGGCTTTCACGTAGCTGTGGAAATGCGGATGGCACGCCCTGCGCCGCTTGCTGTGCGCTGTTGGCCATGCGTTGCGACAGCATCTGCATTTCGGTCGCGGTTGATACATAAACGGTTTTTTGCGCAGCCTCGCGGTTGTGCAGCGTGACCAGCAATGCGGCCGTGAGCAGCAGTCCGGCGAGCAAGGCCAGCAGCATCTGGAACTGGCGCGCGACTGGCCATTGTCCGATGAGCGGAAGGCTTCGGGCAATGGATTCCGTGACTGGGCGTGATCCCGTTGCGGCAGACCCGGCTTCGCTGAAGAATTTGCGGAATGACAGCGCTTGCAGAATTTTCATGTTGAACCCCGGTTTTGCATGTAATGGTTATGTCGGTTAATTAATGGTTGTCGAGCCGTGGCGTTCACGCGCCGACTTGCAGAAAGTCGTGATGCGCAATGAGTCGGCGTACACCGAGATGCAGCCACGGCTGTGAACGTTCATCGATGACCTGTGCATCGGCCCACGGTGATGCATCATCACCACCCACGGACTGCAATTGATCGTCGCGGTACAGACCGAGAATGCGATCGACCAGCAGCCCGCTGAATATGCGGTATTTGTCGGCGAGCAGCAGCAGGCGCGAGTGTTCACCCGGCAACGTTGCGATGCCTTCGGTGAATCCGCGAAAATCGACCACGCTGTAGAGATTGCCGCGGACGCTGGTGACGCCGAGAAACCAGTTTCTGGTGAGCGGCACCTGTGCCAACGTGGGCGCCGGAATGACCTCGGCGGTATCTGCAAGATCGACCAGCCAGCGGGTTGAGCCCACCAGTACGCCTAATTTGGACGCCGACTGTGCCGCATCGGGGTTGACCAGACGCGCAGACAGCGTGCGTTGGTAGTCGCGAAGAGAGGTGGAGGCAGTCATGTCAGCCCAGTGCTGAAATTTTCGAGAGCAGATCGTTTGGTGTGATCGGCTTGACGACGTAATCCCGCGCACCCTGCCTCAGCCCCCAGACCTTGTCTGTTTCCTGGCCCTTCGAGGAACAGATGATGACCGGGATGTGGCGGGTGCCGTCATCCCGTGTCAGGGCACGTGTGGCCTGGAAGCCGTTTTGGCCAGGCATCACGATGTCCATCAGTACGAGGTCGGGCTGCAGTTGTCTGGCCTTGTTCAGTCCGTCAACGGCACTGTCGGCGCCGTAGACCTGGTAACCGTTTTTGACCAGCATGTCTGTAAGGTGCTGGCGGTCGGTTGCGGAATCGTCTACGACGAGGATGTTCTTGATGGGCATGTTGATTTCTCCTGCGGGGATGTGTGGTCAGGCGGGGACAGCGTCCCGGGTGTAATCCATGACTGCGCTGATCAGGCCGTCCTTGTTGAAGGGTTTGGTCAGATAGCGGTCTGATCCGGCGAGCCGGCCGCGCGCACGATCAAAAAGGCCGTCCTTGCTCGACAGCATGATGACGGGTGTACTGCGGTATACCGGGTTCTGCTTGATCAGTGCGCAGGTCTGGTAACCATCAAGCCGCGGCATCATGACATCGACAAAAATGATGCTGGGCTGGTGATCGCTGATTTTTGAAAGGGCATCAAAACCATCCTCGGCGAGAATGACTTCATAGCCCGCCTGACGCAGGAAAAGCTCCGCGCTGCGCCGGATGGTGTTGCTGTCGTCAATGATCAGTACCTTGACGCCGTCGTGTTCTGCTGTCGCGCTCATACCCCGATCTCCCTGTGCAAATCGTAAAGACAGGCGGGCTCGCGCATGTGCCCGCCGCAATGCGGTATCCGGCTGTTTTTTTGTTGTTCAGTGCCGAGCCAGGGGTGACTCACGCGTGCCGCCGATTGATGACGCCGGGTTTCGTTGAGCCCGTTCGGATCGACTCGTGGTTTGCATATGCGCCGCGTTGTGAGGCGGCGCATGTGAAGGACCCCTGTTTCAGATACGCGGCCTAAGTTACTGATGGCCGTTAAGCTGCACAAACCTAACAAAGTGATAAGTTCGTGCGGATTCCGGGGTCAGGAGGGTCGTGAAAAAATACAATTAATACAATTGCTTGCGATGATTCTGCAAACGGCGGATTTTGTTTGCGCAGTCATTTCGCAGATCCAAAATCCAATCTATTTCACAAAATAGATTACGTTGACCACCAGTGCCGGACGATATGAAAGTAAACCGGCGCCGCAAAACACACTGAAGCGACACGATCCAGCATGCCGCCGCCTTCAATGTTGCCACCCCAGTCCTTGACGCCACGGTCGCGTTTCATCGCTGACAACACAAGACCGCCGAAAAATCCCATCAACGTGGTGGCCAGTGACACCAGGGCGGCTTCACCCGGCGAGAACGGCGTCATCCATGAAAGCAGTGCGCCCAAAATGACAGCCGTGGCGATGCCGCCGACAAAACCCTCGACAGTCTTGCTCGGTGATACCTGCGGCGCGATCTGGTGTTTGCCAAAGAGCCTGCTGCAGATGTGGTGAAGAATGTCGGCGCCCTGCACAATGAGCACCAGGAATACGATCAGGAATGCATTGCGATGCTCATGACCGGGGATGTGCAGATTGAGCAAGGCCGGTATGTGTGAAATGCAGAACACCGTGACCATCAGGCCCCACTGGATGGTGCCGGTGCGTTCCATGAAATTGCGTGTGTCCGACTTCACTGCAGACAGGATCGGAAGGAACAGAAAGGCGTAGACAGGAATGAACACCTCATAAAAGTCGTGCCATTCCACGCCGATCAGGAAATACTGGAAGGGCAGCGCCACAAAAAACGCCATGACCAGCGACTGGTGATCGCCGCGCCGTGTCGGTGCGATGGTCAGGAATTCACGCAGCGCGGTAAATGAAACGAAAGCAAACAGCACCACGACCCCGATGCGCCCCGCGAGCAATGCCAGCCCAATGGTGATGGTCATGGCCCACCAAGCCTGAATGCGCAGATTCATGTTGTCGATCAGCGCGTGGGGGCTTCCTTCCGCGCGCACAAGCTTGAGCCATGCGCCCAGTGCGGATACTGCGATCAACAGCGTGAATACACCGGCGGCAATCAGCAGGGTGCCCTGGAAATGGGTCATGATTCCGACGGCCTCGCTGTACTCATGGTCGCGAGCAGGGCATCACGGATGCGCGCGAGGAATGCGTCCTTGTCCTCGCCTTCCTGCAGTCGCAGGGGAGCGCCGAAACTGATGGAGCAAAGCAAGGGTACCGGTACGATTTCGCCCTTGGGCAGCAGGCGGCCGAGATTGTCCATCCACACCGGCACCAGGTCGATGTGGGGACACTTTTGCGCAAGGTGGTAGATGCCGCTCTTCATCGGCAGCAGCCGTTCTTCGGTGGTGTTGCGGGTGCCTTCAGGGAACAGAATGAGCGAATCGCCTCTTTCCAGTGCAGCCGCCATCACATCCACCGGTTCGACCGTGCCGCCTTCACGGCTGCGTTCAATGACTACGCCGTGCAGTACTTCATGAATGATGTAACGACGCAGTGGACTGGCGTTCCAGTAGTCCGCGCCGGCAACCGGACGTGTTATCCGCCGCAGCGGTGTCGGCAGAGAAGCCCAGATCAATGCGAAATCGGCGTGGCTGTTGTGGTTGCCGAAATAGATACGCTGCACCGGCACCGGCGCACAACCGATCCAGCGCGCCTGGGCGCCGGTGATCAGCCGGGTAAAGCGCGTCAATGCCCAGGATACGGCCTCGGGCACGGGGCGCTGCATGAAATGGTTCGGGTACATCCTCTCCGGGTGGTTCGGTCCGCGGGTTATTGTGTTTGTCAGTGACTGTTACGCGGTTCGCGCATTGTAGACGAGCAGTGGCCTCTGCGTGGAGTGGCTGCGGCGCGTTGACACTGGCGCGGCGGCATTTGGTATAGTGCCCAGCGCCATTCCGCCCCGGCTTTATTGCTGCGGTCGCGGTCACCCCCGGTCACCCACCATTAATACTCGGAGAAATCATGTCGAAAATCACCCTGCAGCAGGCCAACACCCTTATTGAAAAAGCCTTTGCCAAGGCGAAGGAAATGAAAGTGAATCCGCTCGCCGTCGTGGTGCTTGACCCTTCCGGCCACATCGTCGCTGCGCAACGCCAGGACAATGCGTCGATGTTCCGCTTTGATGTCGCGCTGGGCAAAGCCTGGGGTGCTGTGGCGATGGGTGCTTCCAGCCGCGCGCTGGCCGGCCGTGCCAAGGAAAATCCCAATTTCATGATCACGCTGGCAGCCACGGCGCAGGGCAAGTTCCTGCCGCAGACCGGCGCAGTGCTGATCAAGGATGCCGCCGGCAACATCGTTGGCTCCGCGGGCGCCAGCGGCGGCACCGGTGACGAAGACGAAGCCTGCTGCGCCTATGGCGCCGAACAGGCCGGACTCAAGGCCGTCATTTAATTTACTGAAAACCCGTTCGGGCTGAGCTTGTCGAAGGGCGGGCTTCGACAGGCTCAGCCCGAACGGTGGTTTGTTTCGGGCATTCGCGCAGCGATAGAAGAACAGGAGCAGTTCATGGCAGCAGAGGCAGAAACCAAGACCAAGGGGGCCATCAAGGCCGGCAACGGCAAGTTCATTTTCCAGATGACGGAAATGGACAAGATCGAAGCCGGCACCGGCTACTCCACCGCAATGGGGCCGGTGATCGAGGGCGAGCGCATGCAATGCACGCTGGTGACCAAGGAAAAAGGGACTGGTTCGCGCCCGCATCTGCATCCCAATGAACAGTGGAATTACATCGTCAAGGGCAAGATGCGCGTCAAGGTCGGCGACGGCCCGGAACAGATCTGCGGTCCGGGCACGCTGCTGTATTTCCCGGCGAACATCGTGCATTACACGATTGCGATGCCCGAAGAGGATGCGATGTTTTTCGCGGTGAAGGATCTGTCGCACGGCATCATCGGCAAGGCGGCCGACGGTACCATGGCCGGCGGATATTACGATCCTGGCCTCGGCCCGAAGACGGCCTGATCCATGCCGCATATTCCACCGGCGCGGCCGGGCATGACGCTGGCAGAAGTCGATACGCCGGCGCTGATTCTCGATCTTGATGCCTTCGAAGGCAATCTGAAGCGGCTGCAGGAGTCGATTGCCGACCGCAAGATCATGCTGCGTCCGCATGCCAAAAGCCATAAATGCCCGCAGATTGCCCTGCGCCAGATTGCGCTGGGTGCGGTCGGTGTGTGTTGCCAGAAGGTCAGCGAAGCAGAGGCGATGGTCGAAGGCGGGGTGCCCGATGTACTGGTCGCCAACGAAGTTGTCGGCATGACCAAGCTCCGGCGTCTGGCCGCGCTTGCGAAACAGGCCAAAGTCACTGTGTGCGCGGACGATGCCGGCAACGTCAAGGACATTGACGCCGCCGCAAGCGAATTCGGTGTTGTCATTGATGTGCTGGTCGAAGTCAATGTCGGCGCCAACCGCTGCGGCGTCGAGCCCGGCGAGCCCGCGCTGAAAATCGCCCAGGCCATCGCTGCCTGCAAGAACCTGCGCTACGCGGGATTGCAGGCCTATCAGGGCGGCGCTCAGCATATGCGCAAGGTCGAAGAGCGTCGCTCTGCGATTGCCGCGGCAGTAGATGGCGTGCAACGCACGCTGGCCTTGATCGAAAAAGCCGGATTGCCGCGCGGCAAGGTTACCGGCGCCGGCACGGGCACCTATCTGTTTGAGGCCGCAAGCGCTGTTTATGACGAACTGCAGGTTGGCTCCTACATTTTCATGGATGCCGATTACGCCAAAAACGACTGGACCGAAAGCGGCATTCCGCGTTTTGAACACAGCCTGTTCGTGTGGACTACGGTGATGAGCCGCACAAGGCCTGATACCGCCATTGTCGATGCAGGCCTGAAAGCGTCGAGCATTGATTCGGGCATGCCGCGGGTCGCCGATTTTCCACAGGCGGAATTTCTCAAGGCTTCGGATGAACATGGCGTCATCAAGATGAACGGTTCGCCGGGTTTTGCACTGGGCGACAAGCTCAAACTGATCCCGGGACACTGTGATCCGACGGTCAATCTCTACGACCATTATGTTTGCGTGCGTGGCGGCAAGGTCGAAGCCCTGTGGCCGATCGCGGCGCGCGGAGCGGTTTGGTAGGTTTTTAAAACCATCAGCCACAGAGGACACAGAGGACACAGAGAAAAACCAAAGCACATCTCAAATCGGGGGTTTGGTTTTGAAGTTCTCTGTGCGCTCTGTGTCCTCTGTGGCTGCTTTTGATTTTGATCCAGGGGTTTCTCATGACTATCATCAAAAAAATCGGTTTCATCGGTGTCGGCAATATGGGCAATCCCATGGCTGCGAATCTGCTCAAGGGCGGATTCGAAGTCACGGTGTTTGATGCCCGCCCGGAGACGGCAGCGGCGTTTGTCGCCCAGCATGGCGGCAAGGCGGCCGCGTCCCTGACCGAACTCGCGCGGGGAGCGGATGCCGTCTTGACCATGCTTCCCGACGACAAGATCGTGCGCAAGGTCATGCTGGACGGTGGCACAGCTGCTGCGATGGCCAAGGGCAGCGTACTGATCGATATGGGCACCTGTGATCCGACGGGTACGCGTACCACTGCTGAAGCGCTGGAAAAACTCGGGCTGCACATGGTTGATGCGCCGGTGATGGGCGGTGTGGTGTTTGCCAAGGACGCTTCGCTGGACATCATGGCGGGCGGCAGTGTCGAAATGGTCGAACGCGTGACGCCTTTGCTGAAGGCCATGGGCCAGAGCATCGTGCATTGCGGCGAGGTCGGGGCTGCGCATGCGATGAAGGCGCTGGCGAATTACATCAACGCCTGTGCGCTGATCAATGCCATTGAAGCAATGACCATCGGCAAGAAATTCGGTCTTGATGCGAAAATGATGGCCGATGCGCTGGTGCCGATGTGCGCAGGCCGGAATCATCCGATCCAGAAAAAGATCATTCCGCAGATTCTCAACCGCAAATACGCCACCGGCATGGCGCTCAGTTTCATCGCCAAGGACGTCAGGATTGCCGTCAACACCGCGCATGCCATCGGCGCCGCAGTGCCGCTGGGTGAAAAAGTCTCCGAGCTGTGGGACGACGCGGTGAAAACGGTTGGCGCCACGGTCGATCAGACCGAAGTCGTGCGTTACTGGGAAGAGGCGACGGGCGTCAAACTCTGACGTTGTTGCAGCATCCGCAGTACACAAAACACCGCCAGCGCGGCGAGCAGGTGCTTGGCGGAATGGCCGCTGATCAACCCGGCGGTTGCTGCAAACAACTCAAAGTCCATCCCTTCGGCAATCTTGGCCAGTGCGTAAAGGGCGACCCCGTAAATCAGGTAGTGGCGCAGGCTGAAGCGCTGCGGGAACGCCGCCACTACATAGGGTATGGCCAGCAGGGGCGCTGCCTGCACCCAGGCATAGATGCGCAGGTCGCCGCTCAGCTGCCACCACAATACGCTGAACAGACCGACTGCCAGCGCGCCCGCGAGCATGGGCAGTTCCAGCCGTGAGCCAAGGTGTTCGCTGATCAGCGCGGTGAACAGTCCCATGAACGCAACCGTCATGGGCAATCGATCCCACATAAGGGTGTGGTCATCGGGATTGCTGTGGTAATAAGCAGAACCGAAAAATACCAGCGACACCCCGGCGAAGAACACCAGCCACGAGCGCCACGCGCCGCGGCGGTCGCGCCGGCACCACGCCAGGCCGGCCAGCCCCGTCAGCAGGAACAGCAGGTTCGAGGCGATATTGCCGAAATTGGCGATGCCGAGGCAACTGCGCCTATCGGCGAATACGTGATAACCGCGATCCTGCAGGATAGGTTCGCCGTGACCGAATATCAGCCACGCGAGCGGCCCCAGCACGAGCAGCGCCAGTGTGGCGACGCGTCCGGGATGCGGGAGTGCAGGCAGGGGCATGGCAGTATCGTACAACAGCCTTTTCCTGGTTGACCGGCAGTCACGGTTAGCGATTACACTCCGGCTTTCGATCCTTGGAGGAGGTTGGGGAATGACAACGCAAAAAACAAAAGTCGTGCTCGGCACTGCAACACCCGGCGGCGGATTTCCCGCCTACGGCTGGCCCTATGCCGAAGTGCTCAACGCGACTGATGCAACGCTCGATATCGAACCGATCAATACCAAGGGCAGCGGCGAAAACGTCGGCCGCATCGAAGATGGTTCGCTGGACATCGCGCTGGCTACCGGTGAGGTGACTTACGAGGCGATCAACGGCATCGGCCGCGCGCCCTGCAAAAACATCCGCATCATCAACGCCACCTACTCGCAGGCGGGCATGTTCATGGTGCGCGCGGACAGCCCGTACCAGAGCATCAGCGATCTCGTCGGCAAGACCGTGGTGTGGGGTGCATCGAGCTCGGGTTTTGTCGTGCTGGCGCGTTATGTCTTTGACGGCCTCGGACTCGACATCAAAAAGGATTTTGATGCGCGGCTGCTGGAGAAAGCCGGTGACGGCCCGCCTTTGGTGAATGGCGGAGAGGCTGCGGCGATGTGGGGCGGCGGTGTCGGCTGGCCGCCGTTCATGAACATCGCCAAAAATCCCAAGGGCATGCGTTTCATCTCACCGAGTGCAGATGAAATCAAACGCATCCAGACCAAACACGTATTCCTGAAACAGACCACGATGCCCGCGGGCAGTTATCCGGGGCAGACCGGGCCGGTCAATTCGGTGGGGTCGTGGCCTTTTGTTCTGGCGCGCGCCTCACTGCCGGATGATGTGGCTTACCGGCTGGCGAAGGCGCTGCACACCGGGCATGCTGCGCTGACCGCGAAACTCGATCAGGCGGCGGAATCGACATTGGCCAATACGTTGGCAGGGGCGCCAACCCGGGACCTGATTCATCCCGGGGTGCTGCGCTATATGCGTGAGATTGGCTTGATTTAAGAGTCAGCCCCAAAAATTAATAAATTGTTGATTTTATTGAAGTTAATTGAATTTGATCGAAATTAGCGAGTTTAGCGTTTGAAGATAATTTCAAAACTAGGGGATATAAAAGAAGCATAAATTTCCCATATAAAACAATTGGTTGGATTGTTTTCGAATATAATATAAAAACTTTTATATAAACGTCCTGGCAATCTGATATGTCCGCTAATCCTTGGTTGTTTTACGGAAGACGTGCCGAACGCCAGCAACTGCAGCGCATCTTGGAGAGGCGACGCTGGTTTTTTCTGCAGATTTCGGGGCGACGGCGTATCGGCAAAACGGCCCTGATTCAACAGGCGCTCCAAGGCGCCGGTATCGCCAAGACCTTGTACGTGCAGGTGCCCGACTCGGACCCCGCTGGCGTGGTTGCAGCTTGTAATGCTTATCTGGAAACCTTCGGCATCAACGCGCGGGTCACCAGCCTTGGCGAGTTGGCGCAGTTGATCGGCCGCCTGGCCTCCGAGGGCTATGTGATTGCCTTGGACGAGTTCCAGTACTTCCACCGCAAGCAGCTTTCCGATTTCTGTTCTCTTCTGCAGGCCGAGGTAGACCGGCTGGCGGCGCGGGCGGCAGATGTCCCAGGGGGATTGATCGTGCTCGGCTCACTGCATGCCGAGATGACCGCCTTGCTGGAAGACCGCGATGCGCCGCTGTTCAACCGCGCAACCGATACTCTGGAATTGGGGCACCTTGATACCGCCTCGGTTCTGGAAATACTGCGGGCGCACGCTGACGAAAATCCGGAACGGCTGCTGTTTCTCTGGAACTTGTTTGAAGGGGTACCCAAGTTTTATCGCGATGCTTATGAGCAGGGCGTGCTCAATGCCGAGCGCAAGCCACTGTTGAACAGCCTGTTTTTTTCCAGTTCTTCACCCCTGCGCAACGAGGCTGACAACTGGTTTCTGCGTGAACTGCGGGGGCGTTACGACATGGTTTTGCAGTACATGGCGAATCACCCCGGTTGTTCGAATGCGAACATCGAGGCGGCGATGGCTGATCTGTCCGGACCCGGCGAGGTGCGTCAGGTGGGGGGCTACCTCAAGATATTGTCGGAACGCTATCAAATGATTGAGCGGCGACTGCCGATTTTTGCGCCGCCCCGTGCGCGCAGCGGTCGTTACTATATCCGCGACAACTTTCTGCGTGCTTGGCTCTCCGCCCTGCAGCGTCCGGTATCCGCCGTGGCTTTCCGCCCCGTCGATGCGCTGATTGACCAGGCCGATCAAAGGCTTTCAGAAGTCGAGGGGCATGCGCTGGAGGATTTGACCGGACAGCTCTACGAGGAGCGGAGCAGGCTCGGCATTGGTGATTTTCCGGTCAGCGAGCGCATCCGCGGTTATTGGGATCGCGCCGACGTCGAGATCGATCTGGTCGCGGTCAATGAGGAAGAGCGCCGCATTCGCTTCGGCACCTGCAAACGCAATCCGCAAAGGTTGCCGGGTGCGGTGGATGCGCTACAGCGCAGCGCCGGGCGCTTTCTCGCGGCGCATCCGCGCTTCAATAATTGGAGGGTGGAGTATGTCGCCGTGTCGCCCACGATTGCTGCCGAAGTCGGGGCTGCTCTCGCCGGCCGCGGCGTGATTGCGCAGAGTTTGTCGGATCTGATTGAAGGGTTATAGGTGCTCCCTGTGAAAGCTTGATATAAAGGTTGGCCAGTAAATCATCCATGTTCAACGAAGCCGACACCCGCGCGAAGCTGATTGACCCACGTCTCCATGATCGCCAATGGATGGAGACGGTCAAGGAAAACGAGCGCGCGACGCATGGTGAAATCTTCCGTGAACAAAGTGCCGTCCGCATTGAGATCCTTGATGGCAAGCCGATCAAGCGTGGTCGCGGACGTGTCGATTACCTGCTGCGGGCCTATGTGGCCGAGCACGGACATCCGGTCACACTGGCATTTGTTGAGGCCAAAAAGGAAAAGTTGCCGCCGACCCAGGGCCTTGAGCAGGTCAAGGAATATGCGCGGCGCTATGCCGTCAAATTCGTGTATTCGACCAACGGCCATCTTTTTGTCGAATACGACGCCACCACCGGCAAGACGACGGACCCGCTGCCGCTGACGGAATTTCCAACGCCCGAGCAACTGCGGCAACGCTATTTCTCGGCGTTGGGGCTTGACCCTGAAGCCGCGGAAAGCCTGCCGCTTACCACGGCGTACAGCGTGGCGGGCGACAAGCTCCGTTACTACCAGGACGCTGCCGTGCGCGCGGTGCTGGAGCGCGCGGCGCTGGCACAGCAGGGCAAGGAGAAGAAACGCGCCTTGCTGTCATTGGCCACGGGTGCAGGTAAAACCAGCATCGCGGTCGGCCTGCTGCAGCGCCTGTCGGATGGCGGCCAACTCAAGCGGGTGCTGTTTCTGGTAGATCGCGAGGAACTGCGCGATCAGGCCATGGGCCGGTTTCATAATGTCTTCGGTTCCGATGCCAAAATCGTGCGCGAAGATGCCAATGGCGTGAATGAGGCGAAAAACGCGCGCATCCACATTGCCACCTATCAGTCGCTAGGCATTCATGAGGACGGCGATGCATCCTTTCTGCGCAAGCATTATCCGGAAAACCATTTCAGCCACATTCTGATCGACGAGTGCCACCGCTCGGCCTGGGGCACGTGGTCCGAGGTGTTGACTCGTAATCCCGATGCTTTCCAGATCGGCTTGACGGCCACGCCGCGGGAGCTGACCGGCACCCAGATCGACCAGAAAATCAGCGCCGATAACATCAAACACTTCGGCGAACCGGTCTACGAGTATTCGCTGGCGCAGGGTATCGAGGACGGTTATCTGGCACCCTGCGAGATCAAGCAGGGGCGGGTGACGATTGATGACAAGTCGCTGGTCAAGAAAGAAGTCATCCAGCACAAGGCCAAGCGTGTCGATACCGGACAGAAAGCCAAGGAGCATGAAGTCCGTGACGTCTACAACGCCAAGGACTACGACGCGAAGCTGCAGATTCCGGAGCGCGTCATCGCCATGTGCGACGACCTGTTTCAATACCTGCTCGAAACCGGCGGGCCGGAACAGAAAACCATCGTGTTCTGCGCAGCGGATGCGCATGCCGACCGGGTGGCATCGCGGCTCAACAATCTCTATGCCGACTGGTGCAAGGCCAACGACCGCGCCCGCGCCGAGCCCTACGCCTTCAAATGCACCTCAATGAGCAGCGGCAACAAGATGGTGGCTGATCTGCGCGGTTCGAACTCGTCATGGTTTGTCGCGACCACGGTGGATCTGCTGTCGACCGGCGTTGATGTGCCCTGCGTGCGGAACATCGTGTTTTTCCGCTACCTGGAGTCCGCCATCGTGTTTCATCAGATGGTCGGCCGCGGCACGCGCCTGGATGAGATCAGTGGCAAGCTGATGTTCCGCCTGTACGACTACACCAACATGATCCGGCTGTTCGGTAGTGACTTCGTCACGCCGCCGCCCCGTCCCGGTGGTGGTGGCAGCGATCCGGACGATGTTGAGCCGACGCTGATTGCCGGCGGTTTCAATGTCCAGGTGCAGCGGGGCAAACATTTCGTGCTGGGCGAAAAAGACGGCAAGGCGATGCCGATCGAATATGCGGAATACAAGCAGCAATTGGCCGCACGGCTGCGCGCGGAAGCCGCCAATCTGGCCGAATTCCGCGAGCGCTGGATTATGCCGCCCGAGCGGCTGGCCCTGATGGACGCGCTGGTGACCGGCCATTCCTCGCCCAAGGTCATCCAGATGGTCGATGCGCTGCAGGACTACGACCTCTATGACGTGCTGGCTTCGCTGGGTTACAAGGCCAAGCCGCGGACCCGCCTCGACCGCAGCCTCGCCTTCCGTTACAAGAGCGAGCCCTGGCTGGAATCCCTGCCCAGCCCCGCACGCGGGGTTATCCTCGGCATTGCCGGGCAGTTTGAGAAGAACGGCACCGAAGCGTTGGAGAACCGTGAGATCTGGCGGATTCCGTCGATACAGCGGGCGGGTGGTCTGGACGCTTTGCGCGCGATTGGCAAGCCCTTGGATGCCTTGCGTGATGCAAAGTCACGGTTGTTTTCGGTTTAAAAGAAGCTATGCAAATTTCTGTTTCACCGATTATTGCTGGAATCCCACCAAAAATTGAATCTAAAGACTGCAAATGGATTCGATTGCAAGACGTGGCGCGTCTTGAGAGTGGGCACACCCCAAGTCGAAAACATCCCGAATGGTGGGGTGGGGATGTGCCATGGCTTTCATTGACGGATATTCGTAGTTTGGACGGAGGTTATGCATATTCAACTAGTGAAAATATCAATGAGGCTGGGTTAAAGAATTCTTCGGCTCGGTTGCTTCCCGTCGGTACTGTTTGTTTGTCGCGCACGGCATCGATAGGTTTTGTAACTGTTTTGGGAAAATCTATGGCTACAAGCCAGGATTTTGCGAACTGGGTTTGTGATGAAGATAAGCTCAATCCGGAATTCCTGATGTATGCGTTTATGGCATCTCGTAAATACATGCAGGAACTCGGAAGCGGTGCAGTTCATAAAACGATTTATATGCCAGCGATTAAGTCATTTCACATCTTTGCCCCTGATATTCAAAAGCAGGGAGAGATTGCTAAATTGTTAAAAAAGAAACTCGAGATATCTGCCACTGTGCTTGAGCAGGCGCGTGGGTTGTTGACTGAAGCAGAAGCGCTTTCCGAGAAACTACTTGCTGCAACTTTTGTAAGCGCAAATGAAATCTAAAGGGAATGTGCCTGGTGCGTCGCATGGCGTCGTCCCGAAGGCTTTAAATGACGCGGTTTGGGAGATATGCAATGTGTTGCGCCGCTCGAACTGCGGCAGTGCCCTGCAATACGTGCCGGAGCTGACCTGGATATTGTTCCTTCGCGTGCTCGACGAGCAGGAGGCGATCGAGCGGGATGAAGCGGAGGCGCTGGGGCTGGCCTACGAGCCCTCGCTGGCGTCGCCGTACCGCTGGCAGGATTGGGCTGCGCCATGGTCGGACAAACCGGAACACGGCAAGACCGCGGAAGGCAAAGCGCTGGGCTGGAAGCGCCGCGCCCTGCAGGAAGGCAAGCGCGGTGAACTTTTCGCTTTCGTCAACGGCGAACTGCTGCCCTACCTGCGCACGTTGCGCGATCAGGCGGGCGCGACGCCCAAGCAGAAGGTGATCAGCGAAATCATTTCGCCGATTGAGCGCGTGCGAATCGACACCGAAACCAACTTTGCCGATGTGCTCGACCGTGTGCATGCCCTGCGTTTCGCCGGCACCGATACCCAGCACCAGTTCATGTTGTCGCAGGTCTATGAAGGCCTGCTGCTGAAAATGGGCGAGAAGAATTCCGATGGCGGGCAGTTCTACACGCCGCGGGAACTGATTCGCGCCATGGTGAAGGTGGTGGACCCGAAAATCGGCCAGAGCGTGTGCGACCCCTGCTGCGGTACCGGCGGCTTCCTGGCCGAGTCTGCAGAGCACATGCGCGCAGGCGAGAGCGACATCACCGCAGAAGCGCTGGAGACCTTGAAGCACCGCACCTTCTACGGACGTGAGAAAGACAATCTGGCTTATCCGATTGCACTGGCCAACCTGATCCTGCACGGCATCGACGAGCCCCGCCTGTGGCATGGCAACACACTGACCGGTCAGACGGTATACGGCGGCTTGTGGGAGGGTGCGCCGGAGCGTTTCCATGTGGTGCTGACCAACCCGCCTTTCGGCGGCAAGGAAGGCAAGGAGGCGCAGAACCCGTTCGCGTTCAAGACCCGCGCCACGCAGGTGCTGTTCATGCAGTATGTGATGCAGATTCTGGAGCCCGGCGGTCGTTGCGGCATCGTGCTTGACGAGGGCCTGCTGTACCGGACGACGGAAGAATCCTTCGTCAAGACCAAGCGCAAGCTGCTGGATGAATTCGACCTGTGGTGCATCGTCAGCCTGCCGGGTGGCGCGTTCACCGGTTCCGGCGCCGGTGTGAAAACCAATCTGGTGTTTTTCACGCGCGGTCGCAAGACCGAGCGCATCTGGTACTACGACCTGTCACACATCAAGGTGGGCAAGAAAACCCCGCTGACGATGCTGCAGTTCAAGCAGTTCTTTGACCTGCTCGACAAGCGTGGCACGCTGGAAGCCGAGACGGACCACAGCTGGACGGTGGATTTCACCGAACGGAAGCGCAAGGCCGCGGAAGAGGCAGCGCCCTATCGCCGCGAGGCTGAATCTCAGCGTGAACAGGCGGTTGCGTTGCGAGACAAGGCCAAGGTTTTGCGCAAGGCGGACAAGTCCCAGGAAGCCGAAGCGCTGCAGCCTGAAATCGAAGCGGCGGAAAAGGCTGCGCGTGAGGCGCTGAACAAGGCACAGGCGATTGATGATGCGGTCTACGACCTCAAGGCGGTCAATCCACGGGAAAAGAAAGTTGTGGATAGCCGGACGCCGGAGCAGTTACTGGAGGCCATCGCTGCGAAAGGGCGTGAAGTTGATCAGGCGCTGGAGAAACTCAAGGCGTTGCTGTAGCCGTGGTTGCTGTGTTTATGGCCGGAGACCGTAATGACTGATCAGGATTTTCCCGATGCCTTTGACGGCTTGGCCGCAGTGAGCAAGTTTATTGCCATGTCCAGAATTGATCCGGAGTTCTATCGAAAGCATTGCCATGCCATCGAGATGGCCAACGGGTTTTCGCGTGTGTTGGCTAGCAACTATCCGGAAATCGACAAGGCATTTCGCGCCACCTTGCCGATGGGGGTGCGCGATTCAGGTCGTGCGCTTAGGGAGGTTTTTCCGACACTAAATTGGGACCAGCAACGCGTGGAGTGGTTTGATGCCCAGTTGGGGGCGGTTCTCAAGGCGCTCCTTCCTGTTGTGCGGGACGAATCGATCAACGCATGGTTTGTTGAATTCGGCTGCAAATGGGCTGTTGAGGAGTCTTTTGACTTCGGTCAGTAGAAAAAGGGAGGACCCAGCATGGGCTGGGTCTTCGCATTGATCTAAAACCCGTACAGCCGGGCAGGGTTGGCCACCAGCACCTGCTCGCGCTGTGCCGCATCCGGCACCCACTGCAACAGCAGGTCGCAGAGGTCGCCGTCATTGGGCATCGCGCCCTTCATCATGACGTGCGGCCAGTCGGTGCCCCAGATCACACGGTCGGCATTGGCTTTCAACAGTGCGTGCGCAAATGGCACGGTGTCGGCATGCGGCATCGTCTGCGCGGAAATGCGGTACGGGCCGGTGAGTTTGACCCAGGCCTTGCCGGCCTGCATCAGGCGCAGCAGCGCCTGAAAACCGGGCGCATCAATGCCCAGCGACGTTTTCATGTACCCGAGATGGCCCAGCACGATGGGCACCGGGAAATCGGCGAAGCTGCGGTCGAGGTCAGGGAATTCATCCGCATGCATCAGGAATTCCATATGCCAGCCCATCGGCGCGATGCGCGCGGCCAGCGGACGCAGCATGTCCATCGGCAGCGATCCCGCCTTGCGGTCTTTCACATCAACGATGTTGACGCGCACGCCGCGCACGCCGAGCGCATGCATGGTTTTCAATTCGGCATCGCTGATTGAAGGATCAACCACGGCCACGCCGCGCAGCCGTTGCGGATCGGCCTTCATCGCATCGAGCATCGCCGTGTTGTCCGTGCCGTAAACGCTGGGCTGGATCAGGACGGCGCGGGTGACGCCCAGCGTGTCGAGCATGTGTCGGTAGTCTTTTGCCACGCAGTCGGGCGGCGTGTAGACCCGCGCCGTCGAGTAATCGTACTGCGCCGCCGGGCCGAGCACATGCGCGTGGGTGTCACAGGCCAGCGCCGGCATTTTTAATTTCGGCGCATGCGGCTTGAAGTCCGGTGCTGCACACAGTGGTGCAGCATCGGTCGGCGTATTCACAGACATATTATAAGCTATTGATTTTATTGAATTATTTATGCGACCTTGAGCCCGGGCATCTGGAAGCCGATGGCCTTAAGTTCAGCGGCGAGTGATGCTCGCTGCTCCTTGCTGAGTTCCACCAGCGGCGGACGCACGGTGCACCATTGATCGTCGCCGCTGTATTGCGCGATGCCGGCCTTCAATGCCGCGATCATCAGGTACTTGCTGTTGCCGAAAGTGCCGCGCACGACATCGAGCGCTTTCTGCTGCGCTTCGGCGTCGGCGTTTTTCCATTCGCGGAAGAGTTTGTCGATCGGGCCCGGGTTGACGTTGGCCGTGGCCGAGATACAGCCAGCGCCGCCGTTCTGCATGTTCGCGAGCAGGAAGGATTCGCTGCCGGCGAAGACGTCAAAGCCCTGCTTGGCGAAGTTGTCGAGGAAGGTCTTGGTGTTTTTCCAGTCGCCTGAGCTGTCTTTCATGCCGGCGATGGCCGTCGGATATTTTTTCAGCAGGCGCTCGACGAGGTTCGGCGTGATGCCGACCACGGCGACTGGCGGGATGTGGTACAGGTAAATGCGCAGGCGGTCGTCGCCGACGCGTTCGATGATTTCGGAGTAGTTGCGATAGAGGCCTTCGTCGCTGACGCCCTTGTAATAAAACGGCGGCAGCATCAGCACACCGGCGCAGCCGGCCTTGACGGCGTGTTCGGTCAGCCGCACCGAATCGGAAATCGAACAGCAGCCGGTGCCTGGCATCATGCGCGCGGGGTCGATGTCGGCGGCAAGGATCGCGTCGAGCAATGCCATGCGTTCATTGACCGACAGCGAGTTGGCTTCGCTGTTGGTGCCAAAGGCGGCGAGGCCGCAGCCCTGCGAGATCAGCCATTTGCAATGGGTGATGAAGCGTGCGGTGTCGGGGTTCAGGTCCTTGTCGAAGGGTGTGACGACGGGGGACAGCACGCCCTTGATGCGTTGTTGGGTTTTGCTCATGGTGGATTCCTCGAAGGCTGTATCGCAAACAGCGGCGCGGCGCGCCGACAGGGCCCATAGAATAGCATCGCCTCCGCCGTCTCCCAAACCCGGAGTCATTCGCATTGTCAGCACCGGGGGCTGTTGTTAAGCTGGCGGCCCGGTCGCGCAGCAGACGCGTCCGCCACAGGAGGAGACCGTCATGAAGCGTTCAACGTTTGCAGTATTTGCCGCTGCCCTGCTCGCAGTTACAGCTGCGGCCCAGGCTGCGGATTACCCGACCAAGACGATCCGCATGGTGATTGCGTTCTCGCCGGGCGGGCCGAGCGACATCCTGTCGCGACTGATCGGCGGCAAACTTGCCGAGCGCATGGGGCAATCCTTCGTGTTTGATAACCGTCCGGGCGCAGGCGGCAATGTCGCGGGCGAGATCGTCGCCACGAGTCCTGCTGATGGTTACACGCTGATGATTGCCAACAACAGCGTCCTCGCCGCCAATGCGTCGCTGTACAAAAAAATGACCTATGATCCGGCGAAAGACCTTGTGCCGGTGACTTGGGTGGCGTCGCAGCCGAACATCCTTGTCGTGCATCCTTCAATTCCGGCCAAATCGGTGAAGGAACTGGTTGATTACCTGAAGTCGCAACCCGGCAAACTGAATTACGCGTCCTCGGGCAGCGGTGCGGCTGCGCACTTGGCCGGCGAGTTGTTCAAGAGCATGACCAAGACCGACATGGTGCATATCCCTTTCAAGGGCGCCGGTCCGGCGATTACCGACGTGCTGGCCGGGCGCAGCCAGATGATTTTTGCGACTGCACTTTCGGTAAAGGCCTATATCGATTCCAATCGCCTGCGTCCCCTGGGTGTGACCACGCTCAAGCGCATGGATACCATGCCGAACATTCCGACCATTGCAGAATCCGGAGTGCCCGGGTTTGAAGCTTCGACCTGGCATGGCATGGTCGCCGTCAACGGCACGCCACGGGCGGTACAGCAGAAACTCAATGTCGAGGTGAATGCCGTGCTCAAGGATCCGCAGGTGGCGAAGTTTCTCGTCAGTCAGGGCGCGATCATCGAAGGCGGCAGTGCCGAGAAATTTGCGGCGCACATCAAGGCTGAAATCCCGAAATGGGCAAAGGTCATCAAGGATTCCGGCGCCAGAGCTGATTAGATGCGGCCGATTGATTGCAGGTTTACAGGGAGCAGGGCATGGCGCAATTGAAAGTGTTGGGAGCAGGACCGGTCAAACGCGGGATTACGCAGCTCGCAGCACAGTTTGAAAAATCTTCAGGCCATCAGGTGACCGTTGAATTTGCCGGAGCACCCTCGGTGCGCGACCGCGTGCTCGCGGGTGAGGCGGTCGATGTCGCGGTTGTGCCGCAGTCGGCAATGGCGGAATTTGTGGCGCAGGGCAAGGTGGCCGGTGCAACACGCATGACCGTGGGCCGCTCGCGCATGGGGCTGGCAGTACGCAAGGACGCGGCCAGGCCTGCGCTCGGGTCGGTGGATGCGTTCAAGGCGGCTGTAGCCGTGGCTGACGGCGTGGTGGTCAATGTCGCCTCCAGCGGTAATTACATCGTCAAATTGCTGGACAAGCTCGGGCTGTCCACGCCCGGAAAGACGGTAACCCAGGCTGATACCGTCAAGGTCATGGATCATGTGGCGTCTTCAACGCAAAACCTGCTGGGCGCAGGCCAGTTACCGGAAATCCGCGAACTGGTCGATAAAGGCGTGGCGATTGCACTGGCTGGCCCCTTGCCGGACGAACTGCAGAGCATCACCGCTTACGATGCTGCGGTGACGATTGCAAGCGGCAATTCTGAAGCCGCCGCCGCATTTACGGCATTCCTGTCGACGGCCGAAGCCCGCGCGGCGATGGCTGCGACCGGCATCGACTGAGCGCGAGGGCTACAGGCATGACTACGCTGAAAGTACTGAGTGCCGGCGCCGTCAAGCGTGGCGTCGCCCGTGTCGCTGCCGCCTTTGAACAGCAGTCCGGCGCCAAGGTTGTCATCGAGTTCGTGCCGGTTCCCGAGGTACGCAAACGCATCAGCAGCGGCGAGGCGGCCGATGTGGTGGTGGCGACACCGGCTGCGCTGGATGAACTGGGCACGCAAAACAGGATTGATTCCTCCAGCCGGGGTTTTCTCGGCCGGTCACGCGTGGGTATCGTCATCCATGCCGACGCGCCGGTACCCGTGGTGGGTGATGTTGAGTCGTTCAAAAAGCTGTTGCTTGAGGCGAGTCATGTGGTGCGCAACGAAGCCTCAAGCGGCCTTTATGTTGTAAAGCTTCTGGAAAAACTGGGGCTGGCCGAAGTGTTGAGTTCAAAACTCGTGGTCACCAAGACCGGCTCTGCCATCATGCAGGCTGTTGCCGATCATCCGGTGCGTGCCGTAGGACTGGCGCAGATCTCCGAGTTGATGGTGATGATCGACAAGGGTTGCAAGGTCAAGCTGGCCGCGCCTTTGCCGGATGAAATCCAGAACATGACTTCTTACGAAGCTGCTGCAACACCCGGAGCGCCGGCCGCCGCGGCCGCACTGGCCCGGCAACTGGCGTCAGTGGAAGCAAAAAAGATTTTTGCCGAAACCGGCATTTCCTGAAACCCTGAACGGAGCGAAACGATGAAACGTATTCTTGCGGCCCTGACGGGCCTGGTGCTGGTGAACGCCTTGCATGCTGCGGAAATAACCGTGATCAGTGGTGGCGCGATCGAGCCGGGCTTAAGGGCCGCTGCCGCCGCTTTTGAGAAACAGACAGGGCACAAGGTCAATATCACCTTCAACACCACGCCGCAGATGCGCAAGCGGGTTGCCGCAGGAGATACTTTCGATGTGATCATCGCTCCGCCTGCAGCAGTGAAGGAATTTACCGCCGCAGGCAAGGTTGAAGCAGGCGGCGTCGATGTCGGCCGGGTCGGCAGCGGTGTTGCCGTGCGTCCGGGCGCGCCGGTGCCGGCGATTGCGAATGCCGATGACGTCAAGAAAGCCGTGCTTGAGGCCGAGTCGATCGTTTTCAACACCGCTTCCACCGGCATCTATTTCGAGAACCTGCTGAAAAAGTGGGGCATCTACGAACAGGTGAAGGGGAAGGCGGTGCGTTACACCACGGGTGCCGAAGTGATGAAACATGCGCTGAAAGGCAAAGGCCGCGAGGTCGCCTTCGGCCCGATTACCGAAATCCTGCTGGAGAAGGAACACGGCCTGATCCTGGTCGGCCCGTTCCCGGCGGAAATCCAGAACTACACCTCGTACATCGCCGTGCCGATGAGCGCCGGTACGCAGAAGAATGTGGCCCAGGAACTGGTGAAGTTTCTTGGGGGCCCGGCAGGCAAGCCTTTGTTTGTCGCTGCGGGCATCGAATAAGCATCCTGATGCCGCAATTCGCGGCATAAGCACGCGGTTTTTGGGCGATACTCGCTTCATCGACCGCGTGCCCGGTCATCGACGCTGGTTCAGGACCGGCGTTGCGTCGGCCTGGTGCTGGTGTAACTGCGGGAACCGAAGCGCGCGGCGTTGACCTGATCACCATGAGCGAAATCCGCCCTTCTGACGACACGCAGCCACCCTCGCACATCACCGATCTGATGCGTGGCCGGCTTGCCTTGACGCCAGCCACTGTCGCGCTGGTTGCCGCCAATGTTCTGGTGTTTGCAGCGATGCTGGCCAATGGCGCGGGCCTGTGGCATTCGCCGAATCATGTACAACTGGCCTGGGGCGCGGGTTTCGGGCCCGCGACCAAAGATGGTCAGTGGTGGCGGCTGGGCACAGCCATGTTCCTGCACTTCGGCCTGGTGCATCTGGGTATGAACATGTGGGCGCTGTGGGATGGCGGCCGGCTGGTTGAGCGACTCTACGGCTCACTGCGTTTTGCCGGAATTTTTCTGGCCAGCGGACTCACCGGCAATCTGTTGTCCCTGATTGTTGCTGCAGACCGTGCAGTCTCCGGTGGTGCCTCCGGCGCAATCTTCGGCATCTACGGTGCGCTGCTGGTATGGCTGTGGCGGGAGCGACGCACGGTACATCCGACGGAGTTCCGCTGGTTGTTCGGCGGTGCCGCGCTTTTCACGGCGGCGACGATCGGTCTTGGCCTGCTGATTCCCGGTATCGACAATGCGGCCCATATCGGTGGACTCGTCACAGGGGCATTGCTCGGTGCGGCAGCGGCGCGACCGTTGCCGGGACGCATCGCCGCAGCAGAGCGCCGGCAGTGGATCGCGGCTGCAATGTATGTGCTCATGGTGGCGGTGCTGATCATGCGGATACCCGATCCGCTGTACCGCTGGAAGGATGAATTGCAGGCGCGTTCCGAGGTTCGCGATTTTCTGGTCACGGACCAGATGATTGCGCAGCGCTGGCAGGAACTGATGAGCGCGAGCAAAAAAGGCGGTGCGACTTTCGAGGAACTGGCTGGCCGCATCGAATCCGACATCACCATGGAATACCAGCAGAGTTTCGAACAACTCTCGGCATTGAACCTCGACGCTGCAGCGCCTTCGGCGGAAACGGTGGCGATGCTGAAACGCTACGCGCAATTGCGCAGCGAAGCCTCACATTTGCTCGCCGAGGGCATACGCCTGAAAGACCAGAAGATGATCGATGACGCGCTGGAAAAAGCGCGGCAGGCGCCGTACCTGGCGCGTGGCGTCAAACCACCGCCCGTTCTTCCGGAACGCTGAGCAGCGCGTACGCGACGTCAGTGGCCGGTTTTGATTGTCCGGTCAGCTTTCGGTCAGCGGCTCACGGGTTCCAGACCGCTGCCGGCAATCGCCGCATGCGCTTCTGCCGAAGCCAGAAAAGCGATGACCTTGCGCGCGCAGGCCGGATCCGGCGAGTTCGCGCCGATGCCCACGGTAAAGTTGGATGCCTTCTGCAGTTCCGGCGGCAGCGGCGTGACGTGGGCGATGCCGGGCACCGGCAGCAGTTCGCTCATCTGCTGGAATCCGAAGTCGAGTTCACCACGCGCAATCACCGTGCCAACACGTTCACCACCGCCGACCAGCCGGCTTTTGGGCAGCACCTGATCGGCGATCCCGAGACGCTGCACCAGTTCGGTGGTGTAGTACTTGCCGCTTTCACTAGCCGAGTAACCGATGGCTTTCGCCGCGAGCAGTGCTGCGCGCAGGTCATCAGCGGTGCGGATTTTCGGGTCGGGCGTGCCTTCGCGTACCCCGAATCCCATCAGCGAACGCGCGATGATGCTTGCATGTTCATGCAGCACGTAACCGTCTGTAATGAACTGGCGCAGCACTCCGTCGGCGACGATGACGATGTCGGCTACTTCGCCGCGCTTCAGCCGGTTGGGAATCGAGATGTCGCCGGTACCGATGGAGGTGGTGACGGTGACGATGGTCTTGCCGGTCAGGCGTTCCAGTTGCGGGATCAGGGATTTGTAGGCGGCGGTGAAGGCGCCGGAGGTCATGACGCGAAATTCAGTGCTTGTGCTGGTCATTTTTTGCGGATGATTAATGGCTTAATGGCTATTTACAGGATGTGCGGGATGAACAGGATGATGCAAGGTTACAGGAAGCAGATTTTTATCCTGCAAATCCTGACCATCCTGTTAATCGGGTTTCGACTGGATTGAATCCGGCAATCACTGCACCTGCATGCCGACCGACTTGACGACCTTGGCCCAGCGGGTGATTTCCTCGTTGTACATCTTGCTGAATTCCTCGACGGTGCTGCCGACGGGGTCAAGACCCTGACCGATCAGGAGTTTCTGCGCTTCAGGCGTAGTCACAGCCTTGGAAATCACCTGCTGCACGCGTTGCGCGATCGGCTTGGGTGTGGCGCCGGGCATGAATACGGCGTACCAGTTGTTGTAGCCGAAGCCCGGCACGCCGGATTCGGCGACTGTCGGGTAATCCGGCAGCGCCGGCGTGCGTTTCGGGCCGACCACGGCCAGTGCGCGCAGCTTGCCGCTGGTGAAGAAAGGGCGCGTCGAGATCACGCTGGCGATGGTCATCGAGATGCGGCCGGCGACAACGTCGGTGATGCTCGGTGCGGTGCCCTTGTACGGCACGTGGGTGAGTTTCAGTCCCGCTATCTGCGCCATCATTTCCATTGCCAGATGCTGGCCCGAGCCCTGCCCTGACGAGGAAAACAGCAGTTCGCCGGGTTTGGACTTGGCAAAGGCAATCAGCTCCTGCACGTTTTTGACCGGCAGCGAGGGATGAACCACCAGTACACCCGGTGAAACCACGGCCAGACTCACCGGCAGCAGATCCTTGCGCGGGTCATAGCCGAGTTTCATGATGCTTGGCGTGATGGTGATGCCCGAGGAATTCATCAGCATGGTGTAGCCGTCGGGCACGGATTTGGCGACGAGTTCGGATGCGATCGAACCGCCGGCGCCGGGCCGGTTGTCGGTCACCACGTTCTGTCCCCAGGCTTCACTCATTTTCTGCGCCAGATAGCGGCCGGTGGTATCGACGCCGCCGCCCGGCGCCAGCGCGATGATCATGCGCACCGGTTTGGTGGGGTAGGCCTGTGCGTGGGCCGTGCCTGCGGCGAAAACAGCAGCCGAAAATCCGAGAACTGCCTTGAAGATGTTTCCGGTGGTCCGTTCCATTTTGCTTCCTCCTCGTTGATTATTTATGTTTTGAAAACTCCAGCACGTCGAAACCACAATAACGATCGACGATGTAGATCAGCCCGCGGTCATCCACATCCGTGTCATTGGTCTGCGGGCAGGGTTTGCCGCCGCAGGGTTCAGGGATGTACCAGCCCACTTCCTGTGGCGCCGACGGATCCGCCACATCGACGATGCGCAGGCCGCCGGCAAACCACGCGCAATACAGCAGCGTGTCGCCGCCTTTCCAGTTTTCCTGGAACTGGTGCGCGCCGAAACGGCCGGGCGTGGTGCGGCTCCACGGGCTGTCGAGTTCGCTGACCTCGAACAGCGACAGCGGTTTGATATTGGACAGGTCGCTGACATCAAGAACCCACAGGCAGCCGTGCGGGCGGCCGCGGCGACGCGCCATTTCTTCGGCGTCATGCGCATGGTCTTCCTCATCGATGGCCACGGCAATACGTTTGCCGTCGAGTGGTTTCAGCACCGGCATGAAAGTGTGCGAGGGTTCCGGATAAGGCGGGTGGTAGTTGTAGGCGCCGACTGTTTTTGGCTGGCGGATGTCGGTGACATCGATCACGCGCACGCCGCCGTGCCAGCAGCCGGCCCACAGTTCATTGCCGAAGCGCAGTGTGTGGTGCAGGCGGTGCTGGCGGCCAGGCCAGGTGGGTTTTTCGCCGCCGGCGATATGCTGGCCGGGCATCCACCACTTTGACACCTCTTCCGGTTTGGACGGATTGCGGATGTCGTAGGTGACGAGGATGTTGCCGATGAAACCCGGCATCTCGGTGGAGATGTAGGCGTAATCCTTGTCCATGTCGAAGCGGTGCACGCCACGGCCATGGGTTTTCTGGAAATGGATCAGCTTCGGTTTGGATTTGTCCGATACATCGTATAGAGCGAAACCGCCGCGCTCATAAGGATTGCGTTCCGCTTCTTCGACCGCGGGAATGTCGGCCACGGCGACGCCGAGTTTGGCCGCGAGTTCGGCGTGGGTGGCGTCACGGCCGAGTTCGGCCTTCAGGCGCGTACGCAGTTTCGGCAGTTCATCAGCCTTGCGCCCGATGGCCGTCATATTGCGTTCGCTGTTGATGATCATCAGGTCGCCGACAACGCGCGCCTTGTGGCTGTGCGAATCAGGGTCAGGAACCTGTAGCTGGGACATGATGCGCGGATTCTGCGGATCCGACACATCCAAGATGCTGGTGCCGAGCTGCTGCTTGTTGGGGATATGGCCGATATAGGCGTAATGGCCTTCGACATAAACCTGGCCGGCGCCCGGCAGGTCGAGATGGGACAGGCGTTTGACGTTGTGGGCCAGCGTGCCCGGCTTAGTGATGGTGTCCAAGATGCATTCCGTCCATGATGTGGTGTGCTCAGCGGTGAGGCGTCAAAGTCTACCTGATGGCCGCAGGTGACGGGGTGGCTCGGTTAGAATAACCGCGGTCTGCTGATTCGCAGCGGATCACAGCATACCAATCCCGGAGGAGTCCCGATGGCGAGAACAAAAAAGCGCCCGGAAGAGTTGCGCAGCCACCGCTGGTTCGGCACCAGGGGCCTGCGTTCATTTACCCATCGTTCCCGTGCGTTGCAGATGGGTTATGCGATCGAGGATTTCGCCGGCAAGCCGGTGATCGCGATCATCAACACCTGGAGCGACATCAATCCCTGCCATGCGCATTTCCGCACCCGCGCCGAGGAAGTGAAGCGCGGCGTCTGGCAGGCGGGTGGTTTCCCGCTGGAAATGCCGGCGATTGCGCTGGCAGAGCCCTTCCAGAAACCATCAACCATGCTCTATCGCAACATGCTGGCGATGGAAACCGAAGAGTTGCTGCGCGGTTACCCGGTGGACGGCGCGGTGCTGATGGGCGGCTGCGACAAGACCACGCCGGCGCTGATCATGGGCGCGACTTCGATGGGCTTGCCGTTCATTTATGTGCCTGCGGGGCCGATGCTGCGCGGCAACTGGCATGGCGAGCCGCTGGGCTCGGGCAGTGACTCGTGGAAATACTGGGCGGAGCTGCGTGCCGGCAACATCACCGAAGGCGAATGGGATGAAGTGGAAGCGGGCATTGCTCGCTCCTACGGCCATTGCATGACCATGGGCACGGCCTCGACGATGACGTCGGTGGCGGAGACACTGGGTTTGACTCTGCCCGGTGCTGCGTCGATTCCGGCGCCGGACGCCAATCATCCGCGCATGGCCACATCCAGCGGCAGGCGCATTGTCGAAATGGTGTGGGACGATCTGAAGCCCACGGAAATCCTCACAGCGAAGTCCTTCGACAACGCGATCACCGTGGTTCATGCCCTGTCCGGATCGACCAATGCCTTGATTCACCTGGTGGCGATGGCAGGACGTGCCGGCGTTGATCTCCAGCTCGGCCGTTTTGACGACCTCGCGCAGCGCACCCCAGTGCTGGCCAACATCCGGCCCGCCGGGCAGAAATATCTGATGGAAGATTTTTATTATGCCGGCGGTTTGCGCGCGATGATGTCCGAGCTCAAGGACTTGCTGAACCTCGATTGCGCCACCGTCAACGGTCGCACGCTGGGCGAAAACCTTGAAGGCGCGAAGATTTACAACGACGATGTGATCCGCCGCCGCAACAATCCGCTGGCGGCGAACGGCGGCCTTGCCGTACTGCGCGGCAATCTCGCGCCCGACGGTGCGGTGATCAAGCCCACTGCAGCCGAACCGCATCTGATGAAACACACCGGACCCGCCGTGGTGTTCAAGAACTACGATGACCTGTACGCGCGGGTTGATGACGAGAATCTGGTCGTTGATGAAAACTCCGTGCTGGTGCTGCAGAACGCCGGCCCGCAGGGCGGTCCCGGCATGCCGGAGTGGGGGCAGTTGCCGATTCCGAAAAAGCTGCTGCAAAAAGGCGTGCGTGACATGGTGCGCATTTCGGATGCACGCATGAGCGGCACTTCCTACGGTGCCTGCGTGCTGCATGTCGCGCCGGAGTCGTATGTCGGCGGTCCGCTGGCGCTGGTGCGCGACGGAGATCTGATCGAGCTGGATGTTGCGGCACGCAAACTCGAACTCAAGGTCAGCGCCGAAGAACTCGCCAAACGCAAGGCGGCGTGGAAACAGCCGGAACCGCATTACACCCGCGGCTATGGTGCGATTTACTCGCAGCACATTACCCAGGCCAATAAGGGTTGCGATCTCGACATCCTCCATCACGGGGATCCGACACCGGACCCTGAAGTCGTTCATTAATTTCATCAACAAAAATTACGCATAGGGAGCGAGACCATGGATTTGCCCGTTAACCAATTCAAGAAAGCCATCAAGGCCGGCCAGCCGCAGATCGGTATCTGGTCGAGTCTGTGCAGCGCGATATCCGCCGAAGTGCTGGCCGATGCCGGCTTCGACTGGGTGCTGCTCGACTCCGAACATTCGCCGAATGAACTGCCGATCGTGCAGAACCAGCTTGATGCGATGCTTGCCGGAACCACGGAGCCCATCGTGCGCCCGGCGTGGAATGACACGGTGATGATCAAGCGTTTTCTGGATGTCGGTGCGCGCACACTGCTGATTCCGTATGTGCAGAACGTTGAAGAAGCCAAACGGGCGGTGGCTGCGACCCGTTATCCGCCGCAGGGTGTGCGCGGCGTGTCGGGCTGCACTCGCGCCAACCGTTATGGTCGTACCAAGGATTATTTCAAGCGTGTGCACGACGAGTTGTGCGTGCTGGTGCAGGTGGAAACGCTGACCGCGATGAAACAGATCGAGCAGATCGCCGCGGTCGAAGGTGTCGATGGCGTGTTCATCGGCCCCAACGATCTGGCGGCCGACATGGGCCATCTCGGCAACTGGCAGCACCCGGAAGTATGGAAGGTGATGGAAGATGCTGCGAAACGCATCACCAAGGCCGGCAAGGCGCCTGGCATCCTCGTCGGCGAAGCGGACGGACAGCGCTGCCTCGACATGGGCTACAAATTTGTCGCGGTCGGTTCGGATCTGGTGATGCTCGCGCGCGGCAGTGAAGCGCTGGCGGCGAAATTCAAAAAATAACAATAAAATCAATTACTTATATTAAATTCCCGGCGTAATGGCCGGGCGCTGATCACGATGTCGAGACCTGTCGCGCTGTTGACTGCACTGATTGTGGGTGTGGCAGCAGCGATTTTTTTTACGCCGCCGCCTTCAGGTGTATCCGTCAACGTCATGCATACCGGCGGACTGTTGGTGCTTGTAATGGGGTTGTGGGCGACCGGCGCCTTGCCGGAATCACTAACCGCGCTGATTTTTTTTGCGCTGGCCGTTTTGCTGGGCGTCGCCAAACCGGAAGTGATTTTTTCCGGTTTCACCTCGGGTACGCTGTGGCTGGTGCTTGGCGGCCTGGTGATTGCTGAAGCCGTGCGCATGACCGGGCTGGGGGAACGGATTGCCCGCGTCGCACTGGGCACACGCATTTGGTCTTATCCGCAACTGATCATCGCTTCCGTATTGGTGGCCGTCGTTTTGGCTTTTCTGATGCCGGCGACAGTCGGGCGCATCCTGCTGTTGGTGCCGATTCTCGCTGCGGTTGCTGAGCGTCACGGACTGCCGGCAGGTTCGCCGGGTCATAACGGTGTGTTGTTTGCGACCATCGTTGCATCATTCCAGTGCGGCACCGCGATTCTGCCGGCCAATGCGCCGAATCTGGTCTTGGCCGGTGCCGCAGAAACGCTCTACGGAGTCAATCTGATCTACGCTGAATACCTGTGGGCGCAGTTTCCGGTGATGGGCGTCGTCAAAGGTGCACTGATTGTCGCCATTGTCTGCTGGATGTTCCCGGCGCGTACCTGCGGTGACGGTGAGGCGGCCGAGCTGCGCCCGATGAGCGGCAATGAAAAACGCCTTGCCGCCATCGTGCTGATTTCGCTCGCGCTGTGGGCGACCGATTTTCTGCATGGCATACGCCCGGGCTGGATCGCGCTCGCGGCTGCAGTGGTGTCGATGTTGCCGCGCATCGGCGCGGTGCCGGTGACGCTGTTCCAGGAACGCATCAAGTTCGGCAGCTTTTTTTATATCGGCGCGGTGCTCGGGCTCGGTGCCGTGATGCTGGATTCAGGTCTCAGCAAGGCCTTCGGTGACGTATTGCTGTCGGTGATCCGACTGGAGCGCGGCGCGGATGCGACCAATTTCATCACGCTGAGCGTAATGAGCACTTTTGCATCGATGATTGTTACCAACCCTGCGCAGCCCGTACTGCTGTCTCCGCTGGCGGGAGCCATTGCTGAAGCTTCGGGCTGGCCCATGCAGACCGCATTGATGACTTTTGCCGTGGGCTTTTCCACGCTGCTGCTGCCGTACCAGGCGCCGCCGGTGGTGGTGGGCATGCAGCTTGCGCATTTGAAAGTGCGCGATGCCCTGCGGTTGACGGTACCGCTGGCCTTGATCAGCATCGTCGCGCTGATTCCGCTGCAGTATTTGTGGTGGCGGGTAATCGGTTATTTCGGAAGCTGAGTTGGAAACCGGGGCGAATAGAGAAACACGGAGATGGGGATGACATCGCAATTGTTTACGCCGGTGCAGATCGGCGAGCGTACGCTGACCAATCGCATCACGGTTGCACCGATGTGCCAGTACAGCGCCGTCGATGGTTCGATGAGCGACTGGCACCTGATGCATCTCGGATCGCTGGCGATTTCCGGCGCATCCATGCTGGTGATGGAGGCTACGGGCGTGACGCCGGCGGGCCGCATCACACCTTATTGCCCCGGGCTTTATTCCGACGCTAATGAAACTGCTATGAAGCGTGTGGCCGATTACGTGCGCAGCATTTCACCGATCGTACTCGGTGTGCAGCTCGCGCATGCCGGTCGCAAGGCCTCCAGTCACCGGCCGTGGCAGGGGCATGGACCCCTGCAGTCCAATGAAGGCGCGTGGCAGACGCTGGCGCCGTCTGCCGTGCCGCTTGCGGAAGGCTGGCCATTGCCTCAGGCGATGAGCAAGGCCGACATCCAGCAACTGACGCAGGCCTTTGTGCAGACGACGCAACGCGCCGCACGCATCGGACTGGATTTCATCGAATTGCATTCGACGCATGGTTATCTGCTGTCGGAATTCCTGTCGCCGTTGTCGAATAAACGTACCGACGAATACGGCGGCAGTCTGGAAAACCGCATGCGATTTCCGCTGGAGGTGTTCAGGGCGATCCGTGCGGCGTTTCCGGCGGACCGTTTTGTCGGCGCCAAGATTTCCGGCAGCGATTTTGTCGACGGCGGTTTTTCGCCGGACGAGGCCGTGGCTTATGCGCGGGCACTAAAAGCCGAAGGCTGCACCTATGTGACCGTGTCCGGCGGCGGCGTTGTGCTCGATGCGAAAATTCCGGTTGGTCCCGGTTATCAAGTGCCCTTTGCCGAGCGCGTCAAAAAGGAAACCGGCATTACCACCGGCGCGGTGGGCATGATCACCGACCCGCAGCAGGCGGAGGCCATCATCGCCAGCGGTCAGGCGGATTTCATTTCACTGGCGCGGGCGATGCTGTTCAATCCGCGCTGGCCGCAGCATGCGGCCGTTACCCTTGGTGTCGAAGCACCCTATCCGCCGCAGTACGAGCGCGCGGCGCCGAAAGCGTGGCGGCCTGGGCGGACGCTGGGAAAAATCAGCTGAAGTCCTAGTCACCCCGAATCAGGGGATGTCATCGTGTTGGCCGGTGCTGGTGGCTTTGCGGGGCAGCAGATGATCAACTGCGCAGTTGACGTCCCGCAGCAATCAGAGAATCGACAATGCCGGTGAGGTGGGTTGCGTCGGTTGCCGGCCAGTCCGTCCCGGGTTGCTGCAGCTGCGCCGTCGCGCGTGGGCCAAGCAAGGTTTCGCGCAGGAATTCAACCTGCACTGCGCCGACACGGGGATCGTTAATTGTTGCCAGTTTTGCGCCGTAGTGGACGGTCTCGAAAGCGCCTTTGTAAGGGCTGTTCAATGTGATGGCCGCGCCGCGGGTCGTCGCGTCAAAACCGAAACCCTGCGCCCAGGCATCGGCAATGCGCCGCATTTCCGCAGCGCTGATGGTCAGCGGGTCGGCGCCGGCTTCGCCGCGGTCGTCGCCCTTGTTGCCGAAATTGACCAGTTGCGGCAAGCGGTCGGCGGAAGGACGTTCGACCACGATGGCACCGTCGGTACGCATCTTGGTATTCATGGTGTCGTGCAGGCTTATCACGCGCAGCGCAGTGCCAGGTCTGCGGGCTTTCAGTACCGCTTCGATCACGCGGTCGCAGGCGCTGCGATAGGCTTCGGGGCCGAGGCGGCGTGCCGTGATCAGCGCCTTCTCCAGCGCAGACCATTCGGCATCGTTTGCCGGCGGTCGCAGCACGGCCTCGCCGGAGAATGTGACCGGGCGTACCGCATCGATGCCGCTGAAAGAGACTTTTTCACCAGCGCGTTGACGTTCGAGGCGGGCAAAAAATTCGCGCAGGCCCGGCATCACGTCAGCGGGCGGTGCGCGGTTGGGATCGAGAACCAGCCGCGAATGCGGGTTCTCGACGAACACCACGCCGGGGTCAGCGGCCGCCCAGGCACGACCCAGGCTGCTGGTGATGACGTCGGAATAATCGTATTGCTTGCGCCGCGTCAGTGCGGGATCGACGAAGGGTTGCAGCTCCGCCGGGAAACGCGCGCTGGAATGAGGGCCGAGAACGATGGTGTCGATGCGCGCCGCTACGGTGTCGAACAGCACCCCTCCCTTGCCTTGCCAGAACACCAGGTCGTCGAAGGCGAACGACTGCCTGGCCGGGATCCAGTCTATCGGTACCATTGCTATTTCAGGGTGACGGCGATCAGCATGCCGCAGCCGACTGCGACCAGCGTGAATATGATCACCGGCAGCAGGAAAGAATGGTTGATCACTGCCGCGCCGATGCGTGTGGTGCCGGTGTGGTCGAGTTCAACGGTGGCGATCTGCGCGCCGTTGGTGGGCAGAAAGAAAACGCCCACCACCGCAGGCCACATTGCCGCGAGCATCGCCGGCGACAGGCCGAGTGCGATGCCGATCGGGATGATCGAGAAGGTCGCGCTCGACTGGCTGGTGGTGATCGCGGCCACTGCGAACAGGGCGAATGCGATCATGATCGGATTCTGTTTCGCAAGTTCGCCGAGGCCGTCCACGATGGTTTTTTCGTGGGCACCGATGAAGGTATTGGCCATCCAGGCCACGCCGAACAGGGCAACCACGGCGACCATGCCGGAATCGAAGAGGTTGCTCTTGACGATGTCGCTGGCCTTGATTTTGCAAAACGCGACAATGGCGGCAGCCACGGTGAGCATGGTGATCTGGATCAGTTGAGAGAGGTCGACTTCGGTCGGCTTGCCCTTGGCAAGCACGATTGGCCGCAATTCCTCAAAGATACCTGCACAGATAATGAATATCACGCCCGCGCCGAACAGCAGGGCCGAGAGTTTCCCTTCGCGGGTCACCGGTTTTGCCTCGACGCCGCTTGCCGGGGGCTGGACTTCGCCGGCAGCGAGCCGGCGCTGGTATTCGGGGTCGTCATCAAGCTCTTTGCCGCGCATATTCATGATGAACGCGCCGGCAATGATGGCGAGGATCGAAGCCGGCATCGTGATCGACAGGATGTCGGTGATCTTGAAGCCGAGTGGCGCGAGCAGCCCGACCATTGCTGCTGTGGCTGCCGATACCGGGCTTGAGGTGATCGCAAGCTGGCCGGCGGTTGCTGACAGGGCGAGCGGACGTTCGGGGCGGACCTTGTTGGCATGGGCGACCTCGTAGATCACCGGCATCAGCGAATAGTAGATGTTGCCGGTTCCCGCACCGGCGCAGAAACCGAAGGTGGTCAGCGGTGCAACATAGGTGATCTGGCGGGGGAAGCGGCGGATGACTTTCTGCGCCAGACTGACCAGGTAATCGATTCCGCCGGCAAGCTGCATCGAGCCCGCCGCGGTGACCACTGCCATGATGATCAGCATCGCCGACAGCGGCACCGATCCCGGTGCCACCCCGAAGCCCACCACGAACAGCAATACGCCCACCGCGCCGAACAAGCCGATGGCCATGCCCTTGAAGTGCACACCGACGGCGATCAGCGCGATCACCATCGCACCCTGCACGTAGATCATCATGTTGTCCATCGCTCTCCCTTTTTTTGTTGGTCCGGTCGCATGCCAGCATCCGGTATGCCGAATAATTATTGCATCAATTTTCCGTGCAATGTGGCGGTCAGTGGCGATGGAGGGGAACTGGCCAAGTTCCTGCGGACTGCTACACTGATCTTGTCTTCAAAACGGGAAAAGCTGCTGTGCAGACCATTGCAGATACATTACACAGGTTGCCCGAACTGTCGCTGTTCCTGAGCATCCTGCTCGGCCATTTCATCGGTCGTTTCCATTTCAAGGGCGTCGGTTTCGGAACCGTCGTCGGCACGCTGATTGCCGGGATCATCATCGGCATCGTTGCCAAACCGGAATTGCCCGAGCTGTTGCGCTGGGCGTTTTTCTATCTGTTCCTGTTTTCCATCGGTTATTCGATCGGGCCGCAGTTCTTCGGCAGCCTGCGCCGGGAAACACTGCCGCAGGTCGCACTGGCGGTGATCATTTCGATTACCGGGCTGGCGACCGTCATCGGAATGGCGGTGCTGTTTGATTTTGATGAGGGTATTGCCGTCGGCCTGCTTTCCGGGGGCATGACACAGTCGGCGGCGCTGGGCACGGGTCTGAGTGCGATTTCGGAGTTGCCGATTTCCGCAGAACTCAAGGCGACGCTATCCGCCAATGCGCCGCTGGCCGACGCAATCACCTACGGATTTGGCGATCTCGGGCTGATCCTGTTTCTGACTGCAATCGGTCCGTGGCTGATGAAAGCGGATCTGAAGAAGGATGCGCTGGAACTGGAGCAGAAAATGTCCGGTGGCGCTGGCCAGACCGGGGTGTTTTCCGAAGTCCTGTTTGCGTTTCGCGCGTACCGCGTCGAACGTATTGCTGGCGTTACGGTTGGCGGAGTGGAAACCCGTTACGCCACCGGGCGGTTGGCCGTGCAGCGCGTGCGGCGTAACGGGCAGTTGCTGGACCTCAATGAGGGGCTGGCGTTACAGCTGGGCGACGAGATTGTGGTTTCAGGAAGACGCAGCGTGCTTTCCGCGCTGGAGCGTGATGCCGGCCACGAACTGGATGATCCGGATCTGCTGGCGATTCCGCTGAAGACCGCCGTGGTGGTGGTGACCAACAAGGATGCGCATGGCAAAAAGCTGGTTGAGCTGGCGGCGAACCGCGAATTGGCGCGCGGCGTCTATCTGGAATCAATACAGCGTGGCGGGGTGCTATTGCCGGTGCGGCCCTGGTCCGTGGTGGAGCGCGGCGACATTCTGAACATGGTGGGTGCCCCGGAAGATGTCGAGCGGGCGGGACGGCATATCGGTTTTGTCGAAAAGGATCTGGCGAAGACCGATCTGGCGTTTCTGGCCGGCGGCATTTCGGTGGGCATCATCCTTGGATTGCTCAAGTTCAACGTCACCGGCATTCCGCTGGGCCTGGGTACTGCCGGATCGATTCTGGTCATCGGCTTGCTCGCGGGCTGGGCACGCAGCCGTTATCCGGTATTCGGTTCAATCCCGGAGCCGGCGCAGCGCTTGCTCGCGGACATCGGCCTGATCGTGTTCATCGCGATCGTCGGCCTGCACGCCGGACCGCATGCGGTCGAAGCTTATGAAAAAAGCGGCGGCGCTTATTTCGCCAGCATCTTTTTTGCCGGCATGGTGGTGACGATGATGCCGATTGCCGTTGGGGCGATCTTTGCGCGCAAGGTGTTCAACATGAATCCGCTGATGGTGCTGGGCGCGCTGGCCGGGGCACAGACCTGCACGCCGGGGCTTAATGCGCTACGCGATGCCAGCGGCAGCAATATCGGTGCGCTGGCCTATACGGTGCCATATGCCATCGGCAACATTTTGCTGACGGTGTGGGGGCCGGTGGTGGTGGCGATCATGTACGCGATCAGGAGCTGAGTGGCGTCAGTCAGGATTTTCACGAATGATCATTTCTGGCCAGTTCTGCGAACCGTTCTGGTTGCGGGGGCGCATGACTGAAGCAAGGAAAACAGCCATGCTCGCATTGCGGGATTGCCGCCCGCGCGGTTAGGGGGAAGCGGAGGTGCGACATATAATGCGCGCATGTTAGCCGCTCCCGCCGTCACCAAGGACATCTTCAGTCACCGCAAGTACTGGGCGGCGCGTTTCGGCACGGCGCCGTTCCTGCCGATGTCGCGCGCCGAGATGGACAAACTCGGCTGGGACGAATGCGACATCATCCTCGTCACCGGCGATGCTTATGTCGATCACCCCAGCTTCGGCATGGCCATCGTCGGGCGATTGCTGGAGGCGCAGGGTTTCCGCGTCGGCATCATTGCCCAGCCGGACTGGCACAGCGTTGATCCCTTCCGTGCACTCGGCAAACCGAAACTGTTTTTCGGTGTCACTGCCGGCAACATGGATTCGATGGTCAACCGCTACACCTCGGACCGTCGCCTGCGCAGCGACGATGCGTACACGCCGAACGCCGAGGGCGCCAAACGCCCGGACCGTGCGGTGATCGTTTACAGCCAGCGCGCGCGCGAGGCCTACCCGGATGTGCCCATCGTCATCGGCGGCATCGAAGCCAGCCTTCGGCGCATTGCGCATTTTGACTACTGGTCGGAGAAGGTGCGGCGCTCGGTGCTGGTCGATGCCAAGGCCGACATGCTGGTTTATGGCAACGCCGAACGTGCCATTGTCGACATAGCCCATCGGCTTGCGGCCCGGGCAACGCCAGACAGTATTACCGACATCCGCGGCACGGCGTTCCTGCGCGCGGCGACACCTGCGGACTGGATCGAGATTGATTCAACACGCATCGATACACCGGGACCGCTGAATCCGCCGATCGATCCGTACGCGATGGAGGGCTCCGGCAACAAGGCCGCCGAGCCGGAAGCGCCGAAGGGCGCGCAGGTCGTGCGCTTCATCCGCGAAGTCAAAAATGAGGATCGCGCGCGCAGTGTGATCCGCATGCCGTCGTATGAGGCTGTCGCGAATGATCCCGTTCTCTATGCCCATGCCTCGCGCATCCTGCATGTCGAGTCGAATCCGGGCAACGCAAGGGCTTTGATCCAGCGTCACGGTGACAGGGAAGTCTGGATCAACCCGCCGCCGATTCCGCTGACGATGAAGGAAATGGACGCCCTGTATGAACTGCCGTACGCGCGTGTGCCGCATCCGGCGTACGGCAAGGCAAAGATTCCGGCTTACGAGATGATCCGTTTTTCGGTGACCATCCAGCGCGGCTGTTTCGGCGGTTGCACCTTCTGTTCGATCACCGAGCACGAAGGCCGCATCATCCAGAACCGCTCCGAAGACTCGATCATCCGCGAGATCGAGCAGATCCGCGATGAGGTGCCGGGCTTCACCGGCGTGATTTCCGACCTCGGCGGACCGACGGCGAACATGTACCGGCTGGCCTGCAAGAGCAAGGAAATCGAGACTTCATGTCGGCGGCCTTCCTGTGTGTATCCCGGCGTCTGCCCGAACCTGAATACCGACCATTCGTCGCTGATCCATCTGTATCGCCGCGCGCGCACGCTGCCGGGTATCAAGAAAATCCTGATCGGTTCAGGTGTGCGTTATGACCTCGCGGTTGAATCACCGGAATACGTGAAAGAACTGGCGCAGCATCATGTCGGCGGCTATCTGAAGATCGCGCCCGAGGCCATTGGCGAGGGGCCGCTGTCGAAAATGATGAAGCCCGGTGTCGGCACCTACTACAAGTTCAAGGAACTGTTCGACAAGTTTTCGAAGGAGGCGGGCAAGGAGCAATACCTGATTCCCTATTTCATCGCTGCGCATCCCGGCACCACCGACCACGACATGCTCGAGCTTGCGCTGTGGCTGAAGATGAATGGTTTTCGCGCGGATCAGGTGCAGGCTTTCCTGCCCTCACCAATGGCCACGGCAACGGCGATGTATCACTCGGGAAAAAATCCGCTGCGCAAGGTCACTCGCGACAGCGAGAACGTGATCATTCCGAAGGGATTGAAAGTGCGCCGGCTGCACAAGGCCTTCCTGCGATATCACGATCCCGAGAATTGGCCGGTGTTGCGTGAAGCCCTGCGACGCATGGGTCGTGCGGATCTGATCGGTTCGGGCAAGCGGCAGCTGGTGCCGTTATTCCAGCCCGCGGGCACGGGCCTCAAGCCGGAAGGTGCGCGCAAGCCGACCAAATATCAGAACTTCCGCACCCAGCATACGGGGCTGCCGCCGTCGCCGGTAGCGCGTGATCGCAAAGCGGCGCCGGCCAAGGCAAAGCGACCGGCGCGCGCGGCCAAAGCGCGTTAGCCGGCCTGCAACTGCGCGCCGCTGCTGTTGCGGCGCCGGCGCGCGTTCATCGTGGTGACCACGAGCATGTCGAGCATGCAGTAGAAGGTGCCCGCCGCCAAAGGCGGATTCAGCGTGGTCCAGCCGGTCACCGGCACGTTGTGCAGCCAGTACCAGTTGCCGACGGCAGTGCCGTAGATTTCCAATCCCAGCGACAGCATGAACATCACCGCGTACAGTTTGCGGCCCTGGCTGAAGATCATGCACAACAACAGCAGCGTGTAGAGGATCAGTCCCATGGTATCGGCACCGATCCATGCCAGCGCGATGACTGGTGGTGCTGCGGCTAGCGGCACCGCCCAGATGATCGAATCGGGCATGCGTTTGCTGATGGCGATGCCGAGTACGAATACCAGCGCGTGCGCCGGCGGCACGAATAGTGGGATGTTGTTCAGCCGGTATTCGTAGAGGCCCCATCCCAGCGACAGGAAGATTTCACCTGCAGTGGCGAAGGCCACACAGAGGATCATGCTGGTGCGCGTGTCCGGCGTGGAGCGCGCCAGCCAGAACAGCAGCATTGCCCAGGTGACGACGCTGACCGCATCCTGTCCCCCAGAGGGAATGTGTTGATCAACGAGCAGGCCGATGGTGATCAGCGCGACGATGGACCACGCGGGTAATGGCAGCGCTGCAGTATGATCAGGCGCGGGTGTTGTTGCGGAATTCATTTATAAGTAATTGATTTATAAGTTATTTTCCGCGGAACGTGGGTTTGCGTTTTTCCTTGAAGCTGGCGATGCCTTCCTTGGCATCCGCGCTTTGGCGGATGCGCTGAATCGTGGCGCGGCCTTGCGCGGCGAGTTCCGACGGACCTTTGGGAATGATGTGGCCGACGTAGTCGCGCAAAACCGATAGCACCATGGGCGCATGGTCAGCGAGTTGTCGCGCGTAGATCAACGCGGCGTCGAGTTGTGCGCCGGGTTTGGTCAACTGATTGATGAGGCCGGCCTGATACATGCGCTCGGCCGACATGGCGTTGCCGACCAGCATCAGTTCCATCGCAATCTTGTGCGGGATGCGCGCTGCGAGTCCGGCAATGGCCGCACCGGTGAAGCCGACCCTGGCTTCGGGAAACATGAATTTGGCGTCATCGGAAGCTACACAAAGATCACACATCTGCAAAATGACCATGCCGCCGCCGACCACCCAGCCGCCGACTGCTGCAATCAGCGGTTTTTGCATCGGCACGCCGATGTTGGGCACGCAGGCAGGGAAATCCTCGGGAGGTCCTTTGATGTCGGCGCCGCCGGTGAAATGTGCGCCAGCGTGAGTGAGGATGCCGACGCGGTCCTCTCCCTCGTTGAGCCGCTCCAGTGCTGCGCGCAATTGTGTCGCCATATCATTGTTGATGGCGTTGCGTTTTTCGGGGCGGTTCAGCGTGATGATGGCGACGCCGTCGCGGGATTCGTAGGTGACCACTTCGGTGCTCATGGGATGCTCCTTCTGTAAATTCAGTTGGCCAGCGTGGCGCGGCCATCGAGCGCGATGACACCGTGACCGGTTTCACGCACCAGCAATGGATTGATGTCGAGTTCGGTGAGTTGCGCCCCCAGTGCTGCTGCCAGCTCACTGAGTCGTGAGACGGTGTCGGCCAGTGCCGCCATGTCGGCCGGTTTGCGGCCGCGCACACCGGCAAGCACCGGCGCGATGCGCAGTGCGCGGATCAGGCGTTTTGCATGAGCGGCAGAAATGGGTGCAATGGCCATCTGCGCATCATCAAGAATTTCGACCAGCACACCGCCGCTTCCGACAAGGACTACCGGACCGAACTGCGGGTCCCAGCGGCAACCGACAATCAGTTCGATGCCGCCGGAGAGCATCGGCTGCACGACGCAGCCGTCGAGTATTGAGTCCGGCAGGTGTTTGCCGAGGCCGCGTGCGATGTCCTGCCACGCCGAACGCAAAGCGTCGTCACTGGCGATGTTGAGTTTGACTGCACCGGCTTCACTTTTGTGTACGAGTTCGCGGCAGACGCCTTTGAGCACGACGGGATAACCGATGCGCTTTGCCTGCCTCACCGCGTCTTCCGGTGTCAGTGCCAGCACATCTTCGGTGGTCGGTATGCCGCAGGTTCGCAGCAAGGCCTTGGTTTCAGGTTCGGTCAGGCGGCCCGTGCGCTGCGTTGCCGAGTACGCACGCGCGTTTGCGGCGATGGCCGACGGTGTTGCGGGCAGCGGTGGATTGCGCAGGGCTTCACTGTAATCGATGGCGGTGCGCAGAACCCGTAACGCGTCGTCAAGGCGGTTGGTATAAGGGCAGCCAATCTCCTTCAATGCATTGCGTGCGCCGTCGACCAGCGACCCGGGCGTCAGCAGAATGGCCGTGGGCTTTTTTCCTGAGAGCGCTGCTTTGCCCCACTGCCGTACTTTGTCTTCAAGTTGTGGCGTCGTTGCAACCGCAATCAGGATGGCACCGATTGCCGGATCATTTACGAAAAGTTCATAAGCGGTCAGAGCGCTGTCGAGGCCGCTGCTGCGCGGCAGGCCGCCGACATCCAGCGGATTGAACAGGCGACCGGGGGGCAGCAGCGGACGCAACGCCGCGCAGGTGTCGGGGCCGGGTTGAGCCAGTTCGAGTCCGGCGGCGTTCACCCGGTCTCCAGTCACGGCAACAGTTCCACCCGATGGCGATATCACGGCAATTGTAGATGCGGCAGGTGCGCCAAAGCGGATCAGGAAATCGGCGCAGTAGATCAGCGCTTCCGGATCATCGAGCAGGATCACGGCGTGATCGCGACAAGCGGCCGCCCACACGGCGTATGAGCCGGCAAGGCTGGCGGTATGCGATTGCGTGAGTTGTTGACCGGCAGCGCTGCGTCCCGCTTTGACCGCAAGGATGGGTTTGCCGGCGGAACGGGCGCGGCGCGCCAGTTCAAGAAAGCGCTGCCCGTCTTTCAGGCCTTCGACGTATAGACAGATGGCGCAGGTGGTTTCATCGTCAATGAAATATTCAACGAGGTCGCACAGTTCGACGTCAGCCTGATTGCCGACGGTGGCGGCCACGCTGAAGCCGGTGCCGGTGTCCTGTGCATGCGAAATCAGCGAGGCCATCAGTGAGCCGCTCTGGCAGGCGAGTCCGATCATGCCACGCGGCATCGGTTCCATCGCCAGCGCGACCGAAGAAGTCATCGCCAGACTCAGATGCGGATTGATGTAACCGAGGCAGTTGGGGCCGATGATGCGCATGCCGTGGCGGCGCGCGATGTCGACGAGTTCCTGCTGCCGTGCTGCGCCTTCGGCGCCGGTTTCGGCAAAGTCAGCTGTAATGACGACTGCACCACGTGCACCGGAGCGGCCGCAATCCTCAAGCGCGGTTGCAAGATGTGCGGAGGGCAGCGCCAGCAGGCAGACATCGACCGGGTCACCGGTGCCGGAGAGTTGCGGGACGGCAGGTATGCCGAGGACTTCTGTTGCCGTGGGGTGTACGGGGACGATCCGCCCGCGATAACCATGCTTCAGCAGAAAGTGCATGACGCGGCCGCCGAACTTTGCGGGGTCGCTGGATGCGCCGATGACGGCAACGCTGCGCGGGTTGAGGATGGCCCGCAGTGTGGAAACAGCTGGATTCATGAGTCGGCCCCGAGCATAACATTGACTCGACGATTGATCGGCAAGGTCATTGCCGTCGGCCCCCTATAATCAGCAGGTAGAAACCTTTTATTCGGAGAACACGATATGGACGGCGTAGCGGTTGTGACGGGTGCAAGTTCGGGGATCGGTGAGGCGATTGCGCAGGATCTGCTCGATCAAGGTCTCACGGTAGTCACGCTGCAGCGCCGCCCGCCGCGGATCAAGCATGAGCGCATCCTTTTCCACGAAGTCGATTTGGCTGATGTTGCAGCGGCGACCGCGGTAGCGAAGGAGGTGGCGGCTAAATATCCCGTTCGTTATCTGGTCAACAATGCCGGTGCCAACCGGCCAGGTTCGCTGGAGCAGGCGACGATTGACGACATGGATCATGTGTATGCCCTGAACGTCCGGGCGGCGATGATCCTGATCCAGACCTTGGTCCCGGGGATGCGTCAGGCCAAGTTCGGGCGCATTGTCAGCATCTCGTCGCGCGCCATACTCGGCAAGACGCAACGCCTGGCTTACGCCGCCGGCAAAGCGGGTTTGGTGGGTATGACTCGGGTACTTTGCCTGGAGTTGGCGGGAGATGGCATCACGATAAACGCAGTTGCGCCCGGACCGGTCGCAACCGAACTATTCGACAATGGCCACCCGATCGGCAGCGCCAAGCGCCAGGCGGTGATCGACAGCATCCCGGTGAAATTCGTTGGCGGGCCTAAAGATGTCGCCCGGGCGGTGAGTTTTTTCCTGAGTCCGGACAGTGGTTATATCTCCGGGCAAACCTTGTTTGTTTGTGGTGGTAGCAGCGTCAGTGGTTCCGGCGGTAACTAGATTAAATAAGCTATTGTTTATAAAAGATATTTAATTTGATTATGGAGCGATCGCCCTTCGGCGAAGTTTGCGGGCGCTCACATTCATCGCATACCGCTTTTGCTTTCTTTGTATGCGGCGATAGTGGTTCTGCGCCGGGTGGCACCTGATCCCGGGTGTTCGGTGGACCCGGGCATCGGCAGTATTCGGCTCTGATGATTCGGCGGGATTTTATCCGCCCGGTTTCAGGCGAAACGATGTCGGTCGCCACCAAAGTCGGGCTGGGACAGCATTTTCCATGCCGATTCATTGACACAACCGCCTGATCCCACGATAATTGTCGGTTTCGTTCGGAGGGGTTCCCGAGCGGTCAAAGGGGGCAGACTGTAAATCTGTTGGCTCAGCCTTCGAAGGTTCGAATCCTTCCCCCTCCACCAGGTTTTTTGCAGCTGTGCCGCCTGGGTTTGTTTGTTGTGTGTCGGGGTGTTTGCGGATTCTCGGATTGTGGTGTTGCAGGGCTTTTTTTCGGAATTTCCGAAGTGCCGGGCGGGTGTAGCTCAATGGTAGAGCAGAAGCCTTCCAAGCTTACGACGAGGGTTCGATTCCCTTCACCCGCTCCAAGCAGTAACTCGCTTCCCGACGGGAGCATGGCAGCAAAGACGCAGTTTTGCGCCCATGTAGCTCAGTGGCAGAGCACTCCCTTGGTAAGGGAGAGGTCGCGTGTTCAATCCACGCCATGGGCACCAGATTTTTGATGCAGAAACACAGCCGGTTTTTTTAACTTTTTTTCTAACCATCAACGCTAACACGGTAGGGAAAAGCAATGGCCAAAGGCAAATTTGAGCGTACGAAGCCGCACGTGAACGTGGGGACGATCGGTCACGTGGATCACGGCAAGACGACACTGACGGCGGCGATCACGACGGTGCTGTCGATGAAGTTTGGT